>LNQE01001842.1_pt1 | contig 121447 bp, 129 predicted proteins | sample 603111 | NCBI WGS metagenome assembly LNQE01 (sample SAMN04260313, study PRJNA301899) | hydrocarbon metagenome | isolation source: hydrocarbon-contaminated ditch | place: Germany: Bremen | collected 1998
ATACACAATTTATTCATAATAAACCTCCGGTTTCTGAACCACCTTAAATATATAACTATTATGATACTAGAATTTATCAGTTATTTTTGATTCTTTTCCTTCTCTAAGCCTTATAAAATTATCCTTATGGCGGTATAGAACCAGAATTATCATATATATACTCATCAGGATATAAGGCAGCGGTTTGGGAAATACGAAGGCTGTTAACAGAGGAAAAGCAATAGCTCCAACTATTGAGCCCAGTGATACATACCGGCTGATAGTTACCATCAAAATAAATAAAATAATTACCACTACAAAGACGTCTGGCATCAGAAATACCATAATCCCGGCTGAGGTCGCAACTCCTTTGCCACCCTTAAAATTCAGAAAAACGGAATAACAATGACCGGTAATTACCGCTGCTGCACAAAAGGCAGCCAGAGTTGGTCCTCCAACAGCTGTCCCTATCCAGGCTGCTGCCAGTCCTTTAACCAGATCTGCTGCTAACGCCAGCAGAGCCACTGCTATGCCAGAAGTGCGAAGCACATTAGTAGCACCTATATTTCCACTGCCCCGGGTACGTATATCCACCTTGCCTAGAGCCATCCCAAATATGAGTGAAAACGGTATTGAACCGATAAGATAGCATAAAGTAATAATAAACAGAGCTTTGATCACATAATCTCCTCCCTTTGCTTCTATTACTGGAAAAACTAATATGGTTTTATATTTTTGAAGTATATACTTTTATTCCGGTATTATTATTATATCTATTAATGCTGTAGCTTCAATATTTAATTCTTTTAAGCAAATTCCTTAGAAGTATTCTGCCTTAGCAAAAGCCTTATAGGAGTACCTTCGAAACCAAAGTTTTTTCTCAGTACATTATCTAAATATCGGACATAAGAAAAATGAATCAGCTCCGGGTGATTGGAAAAGAGGACAAAGGTCGGCGGTGCTGTTCGAACCTGGGTCGAGTAAAAGATTTTCGGTTTCTTGCTGCCCGCTCCCGGAAGGGGGTTTAACATGATAGCTTCACTGATAACCCGGTTAAGCTCAGAAGTTGTTATTCGGCGGTTATTTTGATCAGATACAAAATCCACCAGGTCCAGTATCTTAAATATTCGCCGCTTGGTCAAGGCGGATACATACAACAAGGGTGAATAGGAGAGAAATTTCAATTCACCGCGAATGTCTTTATCAAACTCATTCATGGTATGTCCATCTTTTTCTATCAAATCCCACTTATTAACTACAATGATATTGGCTTTGGCTTGCTCATGAACATAGCCTGCCACCCGCTTATCCTGTTCTATTACTCCACTGCTGGCATCCAGCATTATTAAAACGACGTCAGCCCGTTCGATAGCTTTTAGAGTACGGATAATACTGTATCTTTCAGTTTTTTCGGTAATACGAGATTTTTTGCGAATACCAGCAGTATCGATCAAAATATACTTCCTGCCTTCATATTGGAAGGGCGTATCGATGGAATCCCTGGTAGTCCCGGGCACTTCACTGACGATAACCCGCTGCTCACCCAGAAGGGAATTCACCAGGGAGGATTTTCCAACATTTGGTCTCCCCACTATAGCAATCTTTATAGCATCTTCGTCTTCTTTGAATTCTGTCTCGGGCTTAAATTTGCTGATCACCGCATCCAAAAGGTCATTGGTATTTAAACCATGCATGGCTGAAACCGGTATCGGCTCTCCCAATCCCAGACTGTAAAATTCAAAATACTCCAGTTGTTTATCAAAATTCTCTATCTTGTTGGCAGCTACTATAACCGGCTTATCTGCCCGCCTCAACAGCTCTGCCACCTGCTGGTCCTCATGAGTGATACCATCTTTACTGTCTACTACAAAAAGTATAACGTCTGCTTCATCAATAGCCAGTTCAGCCTGCATCTTAACTTCCCGGGTAAAAATATCCTCTTCTTTGCCAAACCGAATACCACCTGTATCAATAACTATAAATTCCCGACCAGCCCATTCAGTATTATCATAAAGTCTATCTCTGGTTACACCAGGAATATCTTCCACTATAGCTTTCCTGCTGCCTACTAAACGGTTAAACAGTGTCGATTTACCTACATTAGGTCTGCCTACTATGGCTACCACAGGTTTTGCCATGCGACTTACCTCCCTCTGCTTCAAGTTTCCCTTCGCTGACGATCAAGCCACCGAATTTAGTCTGTTATTTTCCCAATACCGCATTTATCATGGATCTTGCAGTGGCCGGGATAACCTTGATGTCAGCTCCGCTGGCCTCCTTAATATCTTTCAATTTCATATCATCTAATAATGTGTCCTTCCCCTCTTTTAATAGTATATCGGGGATAAGGATCTCTTTACCTGCATATTTATCACCCAGAGCAGCTATGATATCAACGCCAGTCAGTAATCCGGTTACCGTAACCTGTCCCCCAAAAAAATAATTCTTTACCGGTATTATTTCCAGCTTTAGACCTTCGATAAGGTTCATTCGAGCAGATAATTCTCCCAATATATCCAATGCCGATTCGCCGGTGAGCAGGAAGATTTCCCGTTGATCAACCTTAGCCGGCAAGAGATCTTCCTCTTCGGCAAATTCATCCATTAGTATCCTGCATATACCGATCCCATTTTCTATCTGAGGAAAGTCGTCATAGTAATCTGTCTCGGGGAGAGGCAGATTCGCTTTAAGATAAATCTCATCGGCCAGATATACCAGTCCGTACCCCAGGTCCTGCCGGAATTTCTGCTGGTATCTATTAGTTACCGATATTAATTGATCTGCTTCAGACGAGCTAATATTTCTTAATTCCGGCAGATTCTGTCGATGCCCGGTAAGTCCTATAGGTACAATACCTATAGAGGCTACCGAAGGATAAAGTTCGGCCAGTCCTTCTATGGTATCTTCCAATATCTTACCGTCGTTAATACCCGGACAGACGACAATCTGAGTATGGCTTTCTATCCCCGCCTGACTCAAACGAAGTAGATCTTCTCTTATGCTTACAGCTTGTCTGCTCCCCAGCATCAAAGACCTGATCTCAGGCTGCAGGGCATGTACCGATATATAGAGAGGACTGAGTCTCATACTCAGTATCTTCTCCCAATCGTACTCACTAAGATTGGTCAGGGTTATGAAGTTGCCAAACAAAAAGGAATGCCGATAATCATCATCCTTCTCGTACAAGGTTTTGCGCATTTTACGGGGGAGCTGATCAATAAAGCAGAAAATACAACGATTTTTGCATACTTTCATCTTATCAAAAACTATATCCTCAAATACCAGCCCTAGATCTTCATGATAATCTTTTTCAATTTCTATAGACCATATCTTCCCATCCGCCTTCTGTATATCTACTATGAGAGATTCTTCTCTGCTCATAAACTGATAATCCAATATATCATGGATTTCTTTGTCATCTATTGATAACAGTATGTCTCCTGCTTCAATGCCTATTTCATCCGCGATGCTGTTCTCTTCTATCTCAATAATCACTGCCGGCATAATTAGTACTCCCCTCCGATTCCTCGGCCATTATCTTCTAAACAATTATCTACTAAAATTATTATAACCGCAAGGAAGAAAAGGGAGAGCTGTTCACAATTTTGATGTCGAACTCTGAAGCTCTTTAAGCTGAGTGCGCAGCAGTATTTTTGAGACAAAGCAATTTATGTGATTTCCGCCCATATATGATGGTATTTTTCTTAATATGGCCACTACCCGGTCCCATCGACTTGATATGATTTCTATTAATAAGTCATCCGGTTCAAACCCCAGGATATCTCTCAAATCTTCAATGGTCTTTTTAACCATCCACAGGTCCTTGCCTCCGCCCAAGGTATAGACTTCGGTTCCCACGGCATCAATTCCTATATATAAGGGTTTTGATACGTCTTTAGATATATCTCCCAGCCCTTCGATCATGCACAATTTATTATCCTGAAGTCTTCCCAGGTATATGTTAGCTGCGATAAGGGCAGCGTGAACCGAAGTCTGACCGAGGAAAATGATTTTCATATATTCACCTGCATCTATCCATGCTTTTTAACCGTACCGTTTCCACTAAATTGACCAGAGTCATGAAAGCCTTCCGGGTTCCTCTGAATAACACTGGACGTCCCGGGAATATCAAACCTATCCGCCGTGAGAGGAAGCCACCCAGTTTCATGCTGATGTTGACCCGGTTCAAACAATCGATAGCTATTATTTCATCGCCAGCTCCCATGATTTCAGCCACCCCCACCAAAATCCGGCTGTATTTTTCCCCCATGCTTTTTTTACCCAGAACGTAGACCTCATTGCCGCTATCATCTATACCCATAAAGCGAATAGAACCAAAATCGCCGTTATCAGTCTTATCGTAATATGGTACCGCCATCATCTCTTCTTCCGTTGGCAAACGCTGTTTTTCTATCATCTTTAGATGCAGGGCAGCCGCTATAACTGATGAATGAGCTCCACCATAACAATGGTAAATTACTTTCACAACCGCACCCCCCCAATAGTTACCAGGATTTCTCATACCGGTGATGAGCTCTTTGATCTACTGCTTAATTATTAATGTTTGCATATAAAATAAATCCCATTTTCTAGATCGTGTACTATTCCTCCTAGAATACGGGCCAGGAGCAAACTCAATTTCTCCTTTTCTTCCTGATCAGAGGCAAGAAATACCGGGCAGCCTCCACTCTTAACCTTATCCATATCACAGGTTATGATAGCCAGGATATATTCGTTTAATCCCGTATTCATCTAATCTGCCGCCTTTCTGCCATAGTAGGTGAATAGCGTGGTGCCCCGGGTCGACTCCAGTACCGGTACTCTTTTTATTATCTCTATAAGCATTTCCATATCCGGTTCATTAGCTACTATAAAAAAGGCCAGATAGCCTTTATCAACCTGCTTTCTGGCCATGGGCATCAACTCGGTTTCGTTAATATCAACCTTGCTGCCCAAAATGGAAACTACATCATGGACAATGGCTTTCCTCTGCCCCGGGGCATCCAGGTTTAATCGAGCATTATCATCTATCGGTTTTATAATTACGCCCATACCTTCTTCAATTATTTTGTTTCGAGTTTGGGGGAGACCTACATTCATGATTACCACATCTTCTACCATAAGCAGGGACCCTTTAAAGTGGACTTTGCCCTGTTTCACTTCGGCAATGTCTCCTATGAATGAACCGCTCATAAGCCGGAGGGTCAATATTATTATTACCGGCCCAATAATAAAGGCATATTTTAATCCCCACATCTGCACTGCCCCACTGGTAAGCAGTGCAGTCATTATCACCAGATAGTTACGGGCTTCGAAGACTCTGGCTATCCCTTCTATATAGTCCGTCCCCCGGCTGATCAACTTGCTCTCTTCCAGTTTCATGAGGGTTTCCCGCTCCATATTCCTTACCTCGCGAAACTGCTGGGCGGCCAAAACCAGAAACGTTACCGCTACAAAATCGGGTTTTGCAATTGCTGGTACAGCCACCGCTCCCAGGCTGGCGGCAATAAAACCCAGTGCTAGATGGATCAGCTGACCATGGGGATAGGTTGGATAATGGCGATAATCACTGCGCAGCAAAAGCCATCTGTTTAATGATCCAGCAGCTATTCCAGCAGCTATTACAATCCCGTATTTTTCCATATTATTTGCTGCTGGACCCTTTGTTTAAAAGATAAAAGCCTCCACCTGCTGCGGCCACAACTACTAGCAGGATTAAAATGGTAGTAAAGGACCCCTGGTTATCCTGGTTCAAAGGTTTGGCAGCTGCACCTTGATTATCAGCCCCTCCTGCTACCGCTTGCATAGTACTTGCAAACAATTTTACTCCTTCTGATGCAGCCGTTTTGCTGTTAGTATGTGCCCCCACTTCAATCAAGATGGCCCTGGGGCTTAGATCCTGGTTAAAGTCACTCTTGCCTATAAAAATACCGTTAGAAAGACCTGGATTCTGTTTATCCATAACCGCCTTTATTTTCTTGGCGAATTCTAAGTTGGTCTTCATATTAGGATTTTGTTTACCTATCACCAGTTTGATTTTAGTTACCTCCTGACCTTCGATTTCAGCCTGATAAACACCAGGAGGTACTGCATCCCTATGAACGTCTACAATTACATCTGGATTTTCCTTCTTCATGAGGGAAACCGCGGTTTTTCTAGATCGGCTATAGGCATTGATATCGTGTGGATTATGATTATTTTTATTGTATTGAACATCAAAACCCAGTTTTTTAAGCTCATCTACAAAAGCCTGGCCTACGTCATATATACCTCCATTTCCCTCTATGCTTTCCTTTCCGTCTGAAGGTACATATGATTCATCACTATGGGTGTGGTAAACGGCTATAGTAGTCTTTTTATCCCCAGCCAGCACCGGCACTTCCTGACCTTTAAATACCCAGGCCTGGGTCTTGGTATCGTATCCTACTACTGGCATCCGCTCTTCACCCTGATAATTGCAGATGGCAATGTCACCTTTAATTTCTAACACTTTATATCGGGCATTATCTGCACTGATATATTCATCTCCTACACTGACTATCATTCCAGTCTGATGAATGATATTGTTATTCTCATCAACCATGGTAAAATATTGGCCAGAGGGCATCTCTTCATTGGCTGTAGATACAGAAACACCCAGAAGATTCCACATTAAAGCTATGACCAAGGATATTACGAGGAGTTTTGTGTTACGCATCAATATCACCCCGTTCCCCTGAGTCGTCCCCATCTTTCTTATCTTCATCAGGCTTTCTCGGTTCAGACTCATGTTCCTGCATCTTTTTGCCCTCTTCCATGGGCTTGCGGGAAGGTTCAGGTTCTCTGAGATTCCTAATCAATTCTTCCGATCTACCCTCGGTTTTTGGTCCACCCTGTATCCTTTCCAAGGTTTCGCCAATGAGTTCGGCCAGTAGTACTGCCAGAATACCTGCCAGTATCAACGAGTCGAAAGCACCTGCCCCACCAATGTGTACTATCCCCCTTACTCCGCTGTTCACCAGATAAAAGTATTGAGCAATATCGAGGGCCAGCACTGCTGTTATTGCTGCAAAAAATGCACCTCTCCTGGACCTGCCGGCCAGATAACCTACTACACCTGCTACCAGCGGATAGATGTAGATCGGATCGATAAACATATTTTCAGGTTCGGCCCCCAGATATCTTGCTGCTATAAATAAGGCCAGGGCAGTAATCACGGCAGCTGCTATAGCTCGAATCTTTTCGTATAAGGTACCCGCTCCTGCCAGCACATATACCGCCAGCCCTACCGCGACCAGCCCTCCAAGATTAATGGTAATACGTGAACTGATAGGAATATCGACAAAACTACCTGCTATTATGGCAACTATGATTGCCAGCGCTGCTCGGTCACTTAACCTCATTCTATCCAATACCCGTTGAGCGACTCCAAAATAGATAAGTATCGACACAACTAACAGCGCAATAAGCCCCAAGGGAAAATTAGCCATCATTTACTCATCCTTTCACTTGTAGTTATGTGAGTATGTTTCCCTTCCAGCGCCTTTTTATGTAGGATCAAAGCTATAAGAAGCCACCCATCAAGGCGGCTTCTCAGCCCGATGATAACGGCGAATCTCTGCGTTATTTCAAAAATTCCGCTCAATCAGCGTACTCAGGTACGCCTCAATCACGGTATTTTCTTATGCCTTGATCTTCACCCCTCTCATCGGCCTGGCATCTTTCCGCCTTTGTCGACAAAATAAAAAGCCACTCGTCAGAGTGGCTTCTCATCTTTCTATTTAAATTTAGTTTTTCGCTTTATCGTTGGGACCATCTGAGTCTATCTATTCCTCTAGCTTCTATCCACTGAGCAGTTTCATTTGATATGATCAGGGGCTGATTTTTCATCTGTTCCAGGTTACAAGAACCGGTCATTAAAAAAACAGCTTTCAATCGATAGATCATTTCCTCTATTTTTCTTTCTAACTCCTCAGGCCCGTGATTCAGCAAGATCCTTAGAAAGGGCCCCGCTATCCCGACCATATCTGCACCAAGAGCATAAGCCTTGGCAGCATCAGCAACGGTTCTTATTCCTCCCGATGCAATAATCTGCATGGGCAGGTCCAGACTGACGGCTTCCATCAGGCTGACAGCGGTTGGAATGCCCCATTGATCCAACTCACCCATAAATTTTCCACTGCGCTGGTCTTCAATAGATATGAAATTAGTACCTCCTTTGCCACCAATGTCATATATACGGATCCCGGCCTCATAAAGCCTGCCAATACTCTCCCGGGACAAACCAAATCCTACTTCCTTGGCAATAACCGGCACATGGCAATTCTCGACTATCTTCTGTACCCGGTCCAGGATACCTCTAAAGGAACGTTCTCCTTCGGACATGGCCAGTTCCTGGGGTATATTGAAATGAATCTGCAGTGCATCCGCATTTATCATGGCGACTGCTTCCAATGCTTCGGATGTACCACTTCCAGCAGCAATATTAGCAAATACCAGCCCATCTGGGTTACATTCCCTGACGATAGAAAAGGTGTATCTCAAACCCGGGTCATCAATAGCTGCAGTCTGTGAGCCTACCGCCATGGCTACTTGGTACCTGGCAGCTATGGATGCTAAGGTCTGATTAATGCGGGATGCTTGCTCAGTCCCCCCGGTGATGGCGTTAATTACCATAGGCAATCCTAATTGCTTTCCCAAAAAATTTATTCCCAGATCAATTTCATTTAAATCCAGATCTGGTACCGAATTATTGATCAGGAATATGTTTTCGAAACCACTTGAACATGGTCCATCTGGGATTTGCTGGGCCAGAAGTATATGCTCATTCTTGCGTTTGCCTCTTATCTTCCTAACCTCCTGACAATTCTTGGGCTCTTTTTAAAGCGGCCTTATCATTAACATTAAAAAACATGCTTTCTACTTCACCAAAAGATTTTACTTCATTTTCATACAGATATCTCGTATTAAGGCTATCTACGAACCTGGTTAATTTTAACTTGTTATTTTCCAGACAATCTATTAAAGCTGGCAGGCAACTGGAATTATATACTGCATATAACGGCTGTAGCTTATTATCGATTACCGGCACTACACAATCATATCCGGTACAATTATCCAGCATATATAGTGCTAAATCCATATTAATAAAAGGCATATCGCAACCTAACAGGAATATGGTGTCATACCTGGAATGATATAAACCGGAATGTATCCCGGCCATGGGGCCCATATGAGGGTAAACGTCTGTATATACTGCAGGTCCCATTCCATGGTATAGTTCAGGTTCATTGGTTATTATCATCAGATCGTCAAAGTGTTTTATAAATTTTTCTATAATTATTTCCAATACGGATCTGCCGCAAATTTCGGCAAATGCCTTATTGAAGTTCATACGTGAGCTTCTTCCACCCGATAGTATAACTCCACTGGCTCGCATAATTTACCCCCCTGTGCTCCTCCTGTGGTGTTTTGCCTATTTGTATAAAAAAAGCTGCCCAAGGCAGCTTAATAATTGACTTTTCACCCACCACTGATGCTGCAGGTGTCACATTTTATTGGCGCAGCTGCGCTTCGCTTTCCACCAGTATTAAACAAAGACAGCTGCTTCTCTACTTTAGTCGAAGAACACTCCGGACATTGAACATCATTTTTATTGGAGTTGGATATCAAAAGATCAAATTTGCTTCCGCAATCCCCGCATTTATATTCAAATATTGGCATTACGTTTCACCTCATATGATTATTCCTGTTCCTGCTGTGCCATATAGTCTTCTACCCCTTGGTTTTCCTCATCCCTTTGTGCTTCCCTGATTGATAAACCAATTCTCTTTTCATTGGCATCAACACTTAAAATCTTAACTTTGACCTGCTGATTTACAGATACAATATCTTCTGGTTTTTCAACCCGATAATCAGCCAATTGGGATATATGAACCAGTCCGTCTACCCCTGGGTCCAACTCTACAAAGGCACCGAAAGGAGCGATTCTAACTATGATTCCATCTACAATATCACCCTCGGAGTAGGTTTCAACCGCTATCTCCCAGGGACTCTTTAATAGCTTTTTGCGGCTTAAAGATACCCGCTCTTTTTCCACGTCAACTCCTAATACATATACTTCTAATTCTTCGCCCTCCTGTAGTACATCGGCTGGATGTTCGACCCGCTTATGATCGAGTTCCGATACATGAAGCAATCCTTCATATCCCCCCAGATCAATAAATGCACCATAATCAACTATACGTTTTATCTTGCCAGTCCTGGTCTGCCCTTCTTCAATATTGTTCCAGAACTCCTGCTTTTGCTGTTGTTTTTCGGCCAGAACCAATTCCCGACGGGATAGAACAACCTGTGAACCGCGTCTTTTATTGCGATTAAATTCGATAATTTTAAAATCATAAGTCTTATCTTTATATTCATCCAGGTTTTTGACATATCCATCTTCAACATGGGATGCGGGCAGGAATCCTACCACACCTACATCCACTATCAACCCGCCTTTTACTATATCCCTTACCGTGCCCTGAATAGTCTCGCCATTTTGGAAGACCTCTTCTAATTCGTCCAGCACCTTCTTGGAATCGACCCGCTTTTTAGACAGCAAAATGGTACCGTCGTCATCCCATTTCAGGATCATTACTTCGATTTCATCGCCGACCTTTACAAAATCCCTGGCAGAATCAACCGGGGTCAATGACAATTCTCTCAAAGGTACAACGCCCTCTGATTTCCCACCAACATCCACCATAACTTCATCATCAAGTACCTGAACAATGGTGCCCTTTATAACATCCCCTCTGCCAGGGGTTTCATATTCAGCCATTTCCGCCTCCATACGGGCAAATAATTCGTCATTGGCTTCTTCGCTGGCCTGTTCAGAAACGTTCTCCTGCTCTTGCTCTAGCTCTTGAACCTCAGCCTCTTGCTCCTGAGCCTGGGCCTGGATATCCTTTTCCTCATACTCTGTCATCCTACACAATACCTCCTTAATAATCCAATCCGGAGTTGAAGCACCAGCAGTAACACCTGCTGTCGATACCCCTTCAAACCATTGAGGGTCTATCTCCGCTGCATCTTGAACCAGGTATGTTCGAACCCCGGTATTTAAACACTCTTTAAAAAGAGTAGTAGTATTGGAACTAAATTCCCCCCCTACCACAATCATTAAATCTACGTCACCGCACAATTCCAGTGCTGAACTTTGTCTACTCTGGGTAGCTGAACAAATAGTATTAAAAACCTTGATCTCACCTGCTGTTTGTGACAGGCTGTTTACTACTTGATAAAACTCTTTTTCATCCTTGGTAGTCTGGGATACTATCCCTAGCCGATCACAGGTCTTCAATTTTATTATGTCGTTTATATCTGACACGACTGACGCTCGGCCACCGCACCAACCTAATATGCCCTCGACTTCCGGGTGTTCCTGGTCACCAAAAATTACTATATCATATCCTTCTGCTTCCAGGGTTTGTACAATTTCATGTACCCGGCTAACCCGTGGGCAAGTGGCATCCTTAATATTAAATCCCCGATTCTGGGCTTCATGAATTATTTCAGGCACAACGCCATGGGATCTTATAATGATACCTGCTTTATCTGTAATTTCATCCAGATTATTTACCGGATATATTCCTTTTTGTTTAAAATAATCAATTACCGATTCGTTATGCACCAGAGGGCCGAGTGTAAACCATTTACCCGGACTATTTGCACTCTCTTCCGCTATCTTAAAGGCCCTCTTAACTCCAGCACAAAACCCTGCATGGCTGGCAACAAGTGTATGCATAAGCTACCTCACAAGTACTTATATATTTTCGTATAATAAGCTTTAATTCCTGCTTTTAATCAGATAAAAGCAGATTAATTTCCTTTATAATTTCTGAACTCAGTTTTTCCAGGGTGGCTGAGTTAGCTTTTTGTTCCCGGTATACACTTAAATCCATCGGACTACCGACTCGCACCGTAAGTTTAGTCCTGCCCCATCCCCAGGGAATTCTGCGAGCTGTCCCGATACAGGCCACCGGGATCAATTCTGCACCCGATTTTAAAGCCAGCATGGCAGCGCCAGTCTGAGCTGCCTGGACTGCAGTATCTGTCGTTCTAGTCCCCTCCGGGAATATACCAAGAAATCGTCCTTTATTCAGTATATCAAGAGCCTTGCGTATCGCGCCTCTGTCCGCCGTGCCTCGTTTCACCGGGAAAGCGTGTAAGCCTTTTAAAATAGCTGCTAGTAACCGATTATTATAGAGCTCGGCCTTGGCCAGGAAATAAACCGGTCTGGGCGAGGCAACTGCAACCAGAAATGGGTCCCAGGAACTGATATGGTTTGCAGCAATAATCGCCGGTCCCTTTTTTGGTAGGTTATGTATTCCTTCATATTTCAAACCAAGAAATAATAAGGCAAATTTGACCAGACCTCTTATAAAATAATAGAACATTTCAGCCCTCCTTCAGGCAGGACTTCATGGCAGCCACTACTTCAGTAACACTCAAATCACTGGTATCTATAACTATGGAATCCTGCAGCACTTTCAGTGCTCCCATTTCCCGGCTGGAATCAATCAGGTCCCGTTCTATTATTTCTCTCTCAATGATCTTAGTATCTATATCGTAGCCGCTGGCTCTTAATTCCTCTGCCCTTCTCATAACCCTTTTTTCAATGCGGGCAGTAAGAAAAAACTTATAATCAGCATCCGGAAGCACGTACTCTCCTATATCCCGTCCATCCATGACAACCGATTTGGATTCCGCCAATTTTCTTTGCTGAGCAACCATCACTGTGCGCAACAGTGATTTGGAAGCTACTTTCGATACTTCCACATTAATTAGCGGTGAACGTATATGATCACTCACGTCTTGACCATCACATATTATTCTTTGGCTATGGGAATTGTATTCGAAGTGGATTTCAGTATTTTTAGCTAGCTTATAAAGAGAATCTTCATTATCAAGGTCTAGAGACTCCTGAATAGCTTTCCAGGTCAAAGCCCTGTACATTGCACCCGTATCAATATATACATACCCTAGTTCAGCCGCTAACTGCCTGGCTGCTGTACTCTTTCCAGCCCCTGCTGGTCCATCAATCGCAATCTTCATCTATCAACCCACCTGTAAGTTTCCACATATAATTCTAACATATCTTTGGAGATGGTTAAAACTATTCGGCTTAGATTAGATAAATATTCTCATAATTAATGATAAGTGGCTTTAGCCAGGGGAATCACATAATAACTGCCAGCAAAATAATAGGTCCCCGGCTGATCGGGGACCTATTAGTAAAAAGCTATTTTTATACCAGCGGGTCAAACATCTCTTTGCTCGCCCCACAAACTGGACAAATGTCAGGCGGTTCCGGGCCTTCATGGATATAACCGCACACCCGGCATTTCCATCGATTAACTTTGACCTTACCGCGGGCATCCTTACCTAGAGATGCCATGGATGATTCCGTTTTTACCTCGGGAGCGATGATGATTTCTCCTATCAGCACTCCATCTTTTAAAAAGCTTTTTTTGTAATAATTCTCTATGGGGTCATAAGTTTCAGTTATACGCACCTCATCTGCCGGAAGGTTAACTTCCCCAATAGAAAACAACTCCATGCCAAAGGCAGCCAGCATGGTTGAGATGGGTGGCTGTCGGTATTCCAACCAATCCCCGGCTGCATTAGCGCCCGCAACTCTTCCCATCTCCATGGCAACCGGCCACAGGCCAATCAACTTATCTTCAAACTGGGCGGCGTCTCCAGCTGCAAATACGGCTGACATCCCGGTACGCATTCCGGCATCAACAACTATACCCCGGTCTGTCTCTATACCTGCATCCTGAGCCAGTTCGATATTGGGTTTTACTCCGGTAGACAGCAGCACCAGATCCGTTTCTATTACCTGACCATTGTTAAGTTTTACCGCTCTTGCATTCTCATCTCCCAGTATTTCTTCGGTACCCAATCCGAGATAGAGCGTTACTCCCTGGTCCTGCATAAGTTTTTGCAGCCGCAGGGAAGCGCTTTCATCAAGCTGTCGAGGCATTATCCTACCAAAATATTCTACCACCGATACCTGCATACCCAGACTTACCATTTCCGATACCGCTTCCAGGCCTAATACCCCGCCGCCGATAACTACAGCCTTTTTACCCTTCTTTAAATCCGCCTTGATTTTTCTGGCGTCAGCTATATTTCTCAAGGCAAAAACTCCATTTTTGTCAGCCCCGGGTATAGGCGGCATGTTGCTGCGGGCTCCTGTAGCTATGATCAGTTTGTCATAAGAAACCGCAGCTCCGTTTTCCATAATGAGCTGGCGGTTGGCTCCATCTATGGAAGCAACTCTGCTGTTGGTCCTCACATCGATCTGGTTTTCGTCATACCAGGTCGGAGGTTTAATATACAGCCTTTCTTCGGAAAGCTCCTCACTCAGATAGTCTGACAGCATGGGCCGGTAATAAGGTCTATCCTCTTCCTCACTAAGTAACGTAATGGAGGCAGTAGTATTCCTTTTCCGGATAGCTTCCGCAGCGGAAAGTGCAGCTATTCCTCCTCCAATGATCACCAGGCGCTCCTGGGTATCATTGATATATATATCTTCTTTAGACTGCTTGACAAAGTTTTCTTTCCCTACGCCACAGGCTGGACAAATTTCAGGCGGCTGTTCACCTCGATGTATATGACCGCAAACCAGGCAGCGCCATTCTGTTTCAGAAACATCCTGCTGCTTGGCTAAAACCTGTCGGCCAAATTCCATACCAAAACTAAAAGCATCTTCCAGGCCTCTCTGAGTAGGCTTAAAGTTTATCCTTAACCCAGGCACTACATGCATACGCAGCATATGAAGGCGATTTTCAATATTAGGAACAGCTTCTCCACTCCAGCCATAGGCCCCAAATGCTCCCGCCACCATATTTCCATGGGTTATAGGTGAAAGTCTGGTTAACAATTCCCAAACAGGAGGAAGGGTATCCCCATTAATAGTTGGCGAGCCTATCAAAAGTCCATCTGCATTCTCCAGTGCTTTGAAAACAGTGCTTACCGGGGTGTAGATCAGATCAAATTTTTTGAACTCAAATTCCCCCAGCATAAATAGGCCCTCCTCTATGCTCTGGGCCATCATTTCTGTATAACCATAAGCTGTAACATAAGCCATCACTATGATTGGTTGATCTGTTGTCCGGGGAACTGGAGCAGCCCAATCACGGTACAGGTCAATAAAATAATCTAACCTGTTTCTCAATACCGGTCCATGGCCGGGGCAAATTATTTCCAGTTCCATATCCTTGATTTTATCCAGCGCTTCAATAACATAGGGTTTAAATGGTCCCATGATCTCATCAAAGTAATATTTATAAGCATCAGTAAAGTCCTGTTCGATGAGATCGTTAAAGATACGCGCATCAGAGAAATGACTTCCGAATGAATCACAGCTGAACAGGATCTTATCTTCCTTAAGATAAGTATAGATAGTGTCCGGCCAGTGTAAAAAAGGAGCGCTTATAAATCGGAGGGTTTTTCCACCCAGGTCCAGTTCCTCGCCATCCGCTAATTCCTTGGAATTAAAACGGGAATTGCTAATTTCCTTGAGAAAAGTCAGTGCTGTGGGGCTGCCCATCACTACTAAATCAGGAATCCTCTGCAGCAACATCTCCACCGATCCTGAATGATCGGGTTCCGTGTGGTTTAATATCAAATAATCGATTTCTGACAGGGGACATATCTTTTGCAGATCTTCAATAAATTCATCAAAGAAATTTGCCTTTACTGCTTCGACCAAAACTGTTTTTTCTCTTCCGCGTATCAGGTAGGAATTGTAACTGGTTCCATATTCAGTGGTCATAATTATATCAAAAACTTCAAGATCCGGGTCCTGCACCCCCACCCAGTAGACATCATCCTTAATCTTAACTGACTGCATATATCCACCTCCTAAGTTCGCTAGCTTTACGACATTTGCATTTGTTTTTTCTATGATAAATCATATTATTGAACGAGACAATCAATATTAGAACTCCCCAGGGTCTATCTTTCGCAGATAAGAACTGTATAGCTTAGGCCTCCTCTAAAAGGGATTATTCTGCCATAACTAATGTCTGTTTAAGAATGAGATCCAACTATCTTCTGCTCCCGGCTGCGCCTCAAGTATAAGACCAGCACTAACACCGCCGCTGCTAAAATACATATAGCTGCTGAATAAGCTAGATTCAGGTGAATATCTAACAAAAATCCTCCCAGAGCAGGGCCGAATACCCGGCCCAGGCTGTCGAATCCCTGTAATATGCCCATGGATTTACCCTGCTGCATTTCCGTTCTCCGGGACACAGCTGTTGTTATGGAGGGCCTGGTAAGACCTATCCCGGCTGAATACATAGCCATAAAGAAGATAATGCTCCACAGGTTAAAAGCTTTTAGAAATAGGGCAAAGGCAAGTGCCATAGTTACTATGCCTATTCCGGCGGTTCTTTCCTCTCCCACCCGATTGATCATTCTGCCTACCAGGAATCCTTGTACCAGCACTGAACCAACTCCAGCTGCCACAAAGGCCCAGCCTACTTCTCTGGAACCAAATCCCAGCTGACCACTCACGAATAGTGCAAATGTCCCTTGATGTATAGCTTCCGCGGTGCTGACCAGGAAAATAACAATAAAAAATACTGCTAGAGCACTTTTTATACCATCCCCAAAGGCCGGGATTATAATTACTTCCCGCTGTTTGCTTCTTGCTTCAGGTGGTAAGGACTCCTTTATCCATATGATAACCATCAACGAGTTTAATGCCGCCAACCCTCCCGCCACAAAGAAAGGCAATGCAATAGAATACCCGGATAGTAGTCCTCCAATTGCAGGACCTACTATCATGCCCATCCCCATGGATGCCCCTACTAAGCCCATACTGGAACCCCGTTTTTCATCACTGGTAGTATCCCCCACATAAGCCATAGCAGTAGGGAGTGCCGCACAGGATAATATCCCTCCCGCAATACGAGCAGCAAACAGCATCCATAACCGGGTAGACAAGCCCATAAGAATGAAGGTTATAGCAAAACCAATCATGCCTATGATCAACACCGGCCGCCTCCCGACCCGGTCCGAATAATTACCCCAGACCGGTGCAAAAATAAACTGGCATAGAGCATATACGGTGATCAACATACCTAGTTGAAAAGCACTGGCCCCCAGAGATGTCGCATAAAACGGCAGAACCGGCATAATAATGCTAAAACCCATCCCCACCATGAGGATAGAGAAAAACATTATCCAGGTATTTCTATTCACACTATCCAATTTGCTTTATCACCACCATAGAAACTTAAATACCTGCTTCTGCATCCATAAGCAGGTATTCGATACTCCTCACATGTTGAGCATGCAGTTATATGATAAAATGCCCGGGAGATCCCGGGCCTTGCATACGATTACCATGATCCTGTTGACTTATGATATGGTTTTCCCATCCAGTGCAGCCAACTGCAGAATCTGCTCTAACATTTTACTGAAATTCTCCGGGGTCAATGATTGTTTTCCGTCTGATAGGGCTTTATCCGGGTTCTGGTGCACTTCTACCATGATGCCATCTGATCCTGCAGCTATTGCCGCCCGGGCTATGGGACTGACCATTTTCCATCTCCCGGTAGCATGACTGGGATCTACGATAACCGGCAGATGGGATAGATGTTTGAGCAGAGCAACCGCACCTATATCGACCGTATTACGGGTATAAGGTTCAAAGGTCCGTATGCCTCGCTCACATAAAATAACCTGCCGATTGCCACCACTTAATATATATTCAGCAGCCAGGAGCCATTCCTCGATAGTCGCGGAAAGACCCCGTTTCAGCATAACGGGTTTATCGATTTTCCCCATTTCTTCCAGCAAGGTATAATTCTGCATGTTCCGGCTTCCTATCTGTAAAATATCTACATTATCATAAAGCAGGTCCAAATCCCGGAGGTCCATAATCTCGGTAATCACTGGCAATCCAGTTATCTTACGGGCCTCGGAAATAATATTTATGCCCGCTCTCCCCAAACCCTTAAAAGAGTAAGGGGAAGTACGTGGCTTGAATACTCCGCCTCTCAGGACGTGTGCTCCTGAAGTTTCTAAAATACGGGCGATAGCCAGATAGTCTTCTTTACCCTCCACTGCACACGGTCCAGCAATAATAGTGCAGTATCCTTCACCAATATATACTTTTTTACGAGAAGTATTGATTTCAATTATTGTATCCTGCGTCTGATGTTCACGAGAAGCGAGCGCAAAAGACTTCATACTCATCATTCCCCCACTGTTTACTAAAAATCAGATTCTGCTGAATTTTTCTTTCTACATTCATTAATCGTTTGTTTTATTTATGCAAACAATAATAGTAATCGGCAGATCCTAAATTTGAGCACTTATGTTCAGTATAACACTAAGCCCAGCTAATGTCAGTGTGTCAAGGGGACGAGGATGTTGGGACAACATTGGGGTCCTTATAAACATCTAATATAAATGGGCTGCTGTCAGCACCTTACAAATATTGTTCAAGCATGATCAAAATAATATATAATTAACTCAACTTTGGAGCGAGTGTTGGGAAGAGCCTTGCTGCAAACAAGGCTCACTTAGTACACTAAACGTGCGCCTTTATTATGATTCAAATGCTAAAGCTTGATACCATTAAAACGGAAGGAGGGGCATACTGTGAACAATAAGCTGTCCATAGCCTTGTGTCAGATGATGACCGGCCCAAGTAAAACTGAAAACCTGGCCCGAGCAGATAAGATGATAGAACAGGCTTGCCAGAGGGATGTAGACCTGATAATACTTCCCGAGGTTTTTAACTCTCCCTATCAGGCTGACTTATTCCCCGCATACGCTGAACCCTATCCGGGTCCAACCACTGAATTTTTATCCAGGACCGCGCGCGAAAAAGGAGTAGCTATTGTTGGCGGCTCAATTATCGAACAATCGGCCCAGGGTAAATTATATAACAGCTCTTTTGTTTTTGATGAACATGGTAACCTGCTGGGAAGACATCGAAAAATACATCTCTTCGATGTGGATATGCCAGGACGGATCACGTTCAAAGAATCCGATACCCTAAGCCCGGGTAATAATATCACCCTGTTTGAATTCCACGGTATTAGGATAGGATTATTAATATGTTATGATATACGATTTCCCGAAGTTTCCAGGGCTCTGGCCCTGGCAGGAGCTGATCTGTTAATAGTCCCGGCAGCTTTTAACCACACCTCCGGCCCTCTCTTCTGGGAACTAATGATGCGCAGTCGAGCTGTGGACCAGCAGCTTTATGTAGCGGCAGCTGCACCCGCCACTAATCAAGATGCCCTTTATCATGCCTGGGGAAATTCACTGATAGTCGATCCCTGGGGACGGATAATAGCCCGGGCCGATGACCGGGAACAGATAGTATTTGCGGAACTGGATTTCTCAGTTAACGAGGAAATTCGCCGGGAAATTCCTTTATACAAACACCGCCGCACAGATTTATATGAACTAAAATCCCAGTCGGTTGGCAAAATAGAAAATATACAGGAGGATTAGTAAATGAATTTTCACACCGAGTATTTGTGGTTTAACACTACTACCCGCAGAGAATACATAAGAATAACTGATAAGGTTAGATCGGTATTGATAAACAGCGGTATTTCAGAAGGTATGATACTGGTAAGTGCTATGCACATCAGTGCAGGTGTTTATATAAATGACAATGAATCCGGTATCATCCAGGATATAGATAATATGCTGGAATCCATCGCCCCTTTTGGGCCTGATTATAATCACCACCGTACCGGTGAAGATAACGGCGATGCGCACCTGAAGAGCATTTTGGTTCATCATCAGGTAGTAGTTCCAGTTACTGACGGGAAACTGGACCTGGGACCATGGCAACAGATATTTTATGCAGAATTCGATGGTAAGCGGAAAAAGAGAGTTGTGATAAAGGTTATGGGAGAATAGCAGGAAAGTTATTAACCGGAAATATCACTTCTCAACTGTCTTGCTTCCTTAAGATATATATGCCTTATTTCATCCTGGCTTTTGTCGGTATTTACATGCATCAGCACCCTTATACATCTAGGCAGCGAACCAGGAACTTCTATTTCCTGGAAACACAACAAAGGCACCTGATTCCACCCGATATTGCGGGCTGCCAGGGCTGGAAAAGCGGACCGGATATCAGAAGTGGTGGAAAATAAAACGCTGGCTATATCTTCAACATCTATCTGATTTTCCTGCTTTATCATCTGCAGCAGTTCGGTGGTTGCGGTTAGGATTTCGTCTTTTTGGTCTTTTTCAATGGTGGTTGCACCCCTTATTCCCCTGACTAACATTACTTTATCTACCTCTCCCAATTTTTGTTAAGATACTGCTCTGTGCCCTAAGCCGATACTTACTTCGTCCAAATGGAGCAGCCCAATACCAAAGAAAATGGCGACGCTGACATGATCCTGATGTCTGGCGATGCCTATCTTCCCCCCCACATTCAAACCCAATGCCTTGGGCATTATCTGACTGATGGCTTCGCGGGTAGCCCCGGCTACTGCCCCTTCTTCCGCATGGGTATCTCTGATGACCCCTTCACGCTTGGCGGCAACTACGGCGCGTTCTACTATTTTACCTACCGAGCTTATGAACTCTCCTCCATAATCTACTGCTACGGACTTTACTTCACATTCTTTCATCAGCTGTTTCTTCAACATGTTTTCTTCATCACGCGAAAGAGTTACTGCCATTTTGATGGCTGCACTTGCTACTACCTTACTCCCAATAACCATTTCTTGCCTCCCAGCTTGTATGTCATCCTAATTTACAGGTATGTATCTATTTTACTACAATTTTACCTATCATTACTATATCGTGATTGCATACATAGCTTTCGTCCTTAACTGGAAAAGCAAGATTATCAGATATCTGCTTCACTTTAAATGCCACCGGAAAATCGTAGGCTGAAGCATCTATTTCTACCACGTCCCCGGCCATTAACTTAAGCTGCACTTCATCATTTTCAAAAGAAGCCTGTTCTTTCCCGTTAACCAGCACTACAGCCCTTGGCAGTGAAGAATATTTTTGTAACGACAATACCAGCATTCCATAGGGGGAATTGATGTTTTCCATCTCCTCCTTTCCATTATCCTGCTGTGCCGAGTTTACCGGGTAATCAATAGCTTGGCCATCCAATCTCTCTCCCCAACTCAGGTAAAGACGCATGTTATCATGTGTCATTAGCCCCTGAACGACGATTAAGCCGACGAACACCAAAGCAACAGTACGGATAAGATATTTTTCAACCTTTTCAATAAACTTTTTCAAAATTATCCCCCCGGCAATAATTTCTCCTCTATATTATGCCCGGAAGTATAATAATATCCATTAAATTGTTAATAAAGCAGTTTTCTAGCCGGCAGATGAAGCCGATAATTTATACTGCACCGATAGTCTATGCAAGTCAAAAAGACCCTCTGCAGCATAGACCTTAGATACTCTCTTATCGTCAAGCTGCAGAACCAGATTGAATGGTGAAAATAAAAAAAGAGGAAGCCCGCGCTTCCCCTGAGAATTGTTATGATCCTTTTATAGTGAGTAAGACCTTCCTTGACTCACCATTCGTTGCGGGCATATTCAACCCCAGCTAAAAATGCCGCCTTATTCTGTTCTATTATATTCTCGCTTTTACCTTTAAACACGACCCCCAGATATTCCAGGGCCTCCTCCACTTTGACTATACCCGTCTTCTGCAGATATGCTCCCAGTATAATCATATTAGCCCCCCGTATATTGCCTATTTCTGCAGCGATCTGGTTCACTGGCATCTTAAGGACATTCAAATCATCTCTAGCCGGCATGCGTTCGACCATGGAAGAATTAATTACCAGCGTTCCATTAGGTTTGATCCGATTTTCAAATTTGTCCAGCGATGGTCCATTCATAATTACTGCTGCCATTGGATTCTCGGTAAGTGGTGAGCTTATCTCTTCTTCACTTATAGTTACCAGGCAGTTAGCAGTACCACCTCTCATTTCAGCTCCATAGGAAGGTACCCAGGATACTTCTTTTCCTGCATTCATAGCCAGGTGGGTGAGAAATTGACCCATCGAAAGAACTCCCTGTCCTCCAAATCCTGCAAACAAAACCTGTTGTTCCCTATCCATTCTACTGCTCCCCCTTAACCTTAAATTCTCCTAGAGGATAGTACGGTATCATATTATCCTCAATCCATTTCATCGCATCCAGCGGACTTAAGCCCCAGTTAGTTGGACAGGCCGATAGTATCTCTACCATCGAAAAGCCCAAACCTTGCTCCTGTACTTGCAAGGCTTTCTTGATTGCTCTTTTAGTTCGATTTATATTAGCAGGATTATTAACCGCAGTCCTGCAAATATATGCAGATCCCTCATTGGTGCTCAGCAGTTCAGCCATTTTCATAGGATAGCCTTCATTTTCTGCCTTCCTGCCATAAGGCGAGGTGGTTGTCACCTGGCCCAGAAGAGTAGTCGGTGCCATCTGCCCTCCGGTCATCCCATACAGAGTATTATTAACAAATATCACGGTAATTTTCTCACCCCGGGCTGATGCATGCACAATCTCAGCCATGCCAATGGATGCCAGGTCTCCGTCACCCTGATAGGTGAACAAAACTCGATCGGGCATCAGCCTCTTAATGGCAGTAGCAATGGCAGGTGCCCTTCCGTGAGCAGCCTCCAGCATGTCACAGTTAAAATAATCGTAAGCCAACACCGAGCATCCGACCGGACAAATACCAATCGTCTTCTCCCGTATATTCATTTCATCCATACACTCAGCTATCAGGCGGTGGACTACGCCATGGGAACATCCGGGACAATAATGATTTTTTGCATCTCTTAAGCTTTCAGGCCTGTGGAAAACTGTCTTCATTATAGTCCCTCCCTTTGAGCCAGACGAAGAATCTCCTGCAGTATCTCTTCTGGATTAGGAGTAAATCCGATCCGTCCGTAAAATTCAACCGGCACACTGCCTGCCAGGGCTAATTGTATATCCTGAATCATCTGGCCCATGCTAATCTCCACCGAGAGGAACAGCCTGGCGTTTTTTGCGGCTGCTCTTATATGCTCATCAGGGAAAGGCCACAGGGTAACCGGTCTTACCAAACCAGCTTTAACCCCTTTTTTGCGGGCTTCAACAACTGCCTTTTTTACGATCCGGGACATAATACCAAAAGCAACCACTACTAATTCAGCGTCCTCTACCAAAAAAGTATCGGCCCTTTTTTCATTTTCCTTGATAATCTGATATTTATTAAAAAGCTGGCGGTTTCTGTTTTCTAATTCTTCATTTCCCAGATGAAGGGTATTTACTATATTAGGTTTACGTCCCTGACATCCAGTTGTTGCCCATGGTTTTTCAATAGATTTTGTCACCGGCTCTCTCAGGACAATAGGTTCCATAATATTGCCCAGAGTTCCTTCCGCCATAATCATAACTGGAATTCGGTATCTATCAGCCAGTTCAAAAGCGTCCATTGCATAGTCCATCATTTCCTGGGACCCCGAGGGAGCCAGGACTATAGTATGGTAATCTCCATGTCCGCCCCCGCGGGTAGCCTGGAAATAATCAGATTGGGCTGGTTGTATACCTCCCAGACCAGGTCCGCCGCGAGAAATATTCACAATCAGACAGGGAAGCTCAGCCTCAGCAATAAATGATATACCTTCCTGCTTAAGACTTAAGCCCGGGCTGGAAGATGCTGTCATCACCCGGGCGCCAGTAGCTGCGCCGCCGTACACCATGTTAATTGCTGCCAGTTCACTCTCTGCCTGAACAAAAACTCCGCCAATTTTAGGCATTTTTCTAGCCATATACTCAGCTATCTCGCTGGATGGTGTTATCGGATATCCAAAAAAACCCCGGCAACCTGCAAGAATTGCTCCTTCTGCCAGCGCCTCGTTACCTTTCATTAATACTCTTTCCATACTATCACTCCCTCTCAACCTCAATAACCAGATCCGGGCAAACCACTCCACATATAGCGCAGCCTGTACATAATTCAGGTTTTAAATCTTTTATGGGATGATAACCCAGGGTATTGATAGTATGTTCATCAAAGCCCAGCACATCTTTAGGACAAAATTCTATACAAAGCCCACAGGCTTTGCAGCGGTCAGTAAAAAACTTAACCCTGCCCTTCGCCATCCTTCATTCCCTCCTCCAAGCCCCTTATCCAATCGGGTCTTAAAAATAATGAGATGCATTTAAGATCATTGCCATATTCAGGATAAAGTTCCTGAAAGTATTTGCCCTCTACCGCAAGGTATGCTACAGGAATTTCCAGTGCTTTTGCAAATCCTACCACCCTACGATGTCCTTCTTTAATCAGGTCTGCTGTTGTTTCTTCTACCAAATTGGGATTGCTGATGATACCGGTAAACTTAAGTCTTCCCGCCCCCTCCAGCATGTTCCTCAATTCCATCACTTCATCAAGATTTGCGGAGAAAGGCCGGAACGGATTAATAACCAGGTACATATCATAATTTCTTCTAGCCCTGATATGCCCGCTTATATATCCCAGCACCAGGGCGCCGAACTTGTCACCCGCCAGGTCTAATACCATTTCATTATCGGTCCGTAACAGACCAATAATTTCCACTGGCAGGTTTGGCACATCAGCTTGCGCCAACTCCCTGACCGGTGCAATAATACTAATTTTTTCTCCTGCTGCTCCCAGCTGATCCCGGGCATCTCTGGCCACAAAATAGGGATTAGCCGTATCCAGGTCGGCCAGCAGCACCTTATCGTATTTGCTCTGTCCTGCTCTTTCCAGGGCATAATTTAATGCAATTTCTGTTTTCCCGCTGCCAAAAGCACCTGAGAAAATCGTGACATGACCCAAAGGGCTCTCCTTTCCCGGACTTAAAAATAATTACTGTGTAAAAGTATACTTGTAAAACACTCATATATCAATTAATTTTGTGTTAATTATCACAATATTCGCAAAGAACGCCTGTACAATATCAAACAATTTTTTGACTTGTACAGGCGTCGTTAATTCCGGTATCTGAGCCAATAATTAATTATCGGTAGTATCCTCAGCGGTAAATACATCTATCAGCTCAGCTACTATCTCTTCCATTACTTTCTCATCCAGTTCCAGAATCCCGACTGCATGGCCGGATGCTTGATATAATAAGCCGTCTATTCCAATCCCGATCCCGATTCCGGTACACATAATGTCCGCAACATGGGTGATCGCAGTAAGCTTTGGGTCCTGTACCGCTAAGTCGGGTGTATGATGGAAGTTGATTGCTTCTACTATTTCAGCGGGGAAATTCCATTTTTTAGCAACCTCTCCGCCAGTCTGGGCATGATCAATACCTAGTATCTCAAACTCAGCATCTGCAAAAGAAACTTCATCAGAGTTTACCTTCTCCATGACTTCAGAGCAGTATTTTTCCAGATAATCTGCTAATACTATCTTTCCTACATCATGAAGCAATCCAGCCGTATAGGCCAGATCCTGGTATTTATAACCTGTCCTTTTGGCAATCATTCTGCCTGCTGTAGCAACGCCAATCGAATGCTTCCACAACTCTCCCTTTTCAAGTGAATATGCTTTTACTTCTTTACTCAGGGTATCACCCATAGCGGCTGTTAGTATTATGCTGCGTACGGTCTGAAAGCCTAATAATACCACTGCTTCACCTACCGTGCCAATAAGACGCGGAAATCCATAATAGGCAGAATTAGCCAGTCTAAGCATATTAGCTGTTATTGCTTGATCCTGGCATATTACATCATTAAGCTCGCGAGCAGAAGTGTTAGGATCTCGGGTAAGTCTCATAACTTCTAATACCACTTGAGGTAATGATGGTAATTCATTAACCGATTGCACTACCGATTCTAGAGCTACTTGGCCCATTTTAAACCCTCCCCATTAAAGTACTACTTCCAGTTATCCATTCTTCTCTCCAGGATCTGCTTATAATTCAACATCTCCTCGTTCACGTTCTGGATAAGCCTTACCGTTTCCATCTGCGACAATTTTATCTCATCAGGATCAATAATTTCGATAGTCCTGAATTCTTCCTTCATAGTAAATTTCACAGCATTTTCCAGGGAATCTGCGGTAAAAAATATTGCCACGGGTGCGTAATAGGTAACCTTATTAGTATAATCATCAATTATTGAATAGATCTCATGCCCCATATCGATGTCCTCAATATTTATCCCCTGCACCGGAATATTTCTCAAGAGAGTGACTTTATGCTGGCGAACTTCCTCAGCTTGCTCCACGGTATTCTTGTTGCCAAAAAATAGCTTGCCCGGTTTACTCTCTGCAGCAAAATCGAAACGCACTTTAAATCTAAGTCTTGCCACCAGGTTACCTCCCATTCTGTGATAAGCTCAGCACCTAAATTTATATTTATTATAGCTTAACATTTCTTATCTGTAAGTGCTTTTGTATAATTATACCCGACTTCAGTCATAATTTCACTTTCAGGTTGCTTACTATGGGACCTTTTTAAAATCAGCTCTAAGATCTATAAAAAAATACTATAAACCTAATATCCAGTCGCTTGACTGGCCAGTTTATATAACCCTTCAATCTCATGCGTATGAAGGTGTCGGTACTGCCCAACTTCAATATTTCCCAGGGTTAAAAATCCAAAAGCGGTCCTCTTTAGACTGATAACAGGAAACCCAACTGCAGCACACATTCTTCTCACCTGTCTTTTTCGGCCTTCGTGTATTTCTATCTCTATCGTCGTCGACTTCTGCTCTTGCTCTAAGACAATAATCGAGGCCGGCGCAGTAAGCCCATCTTCAAGCTCCACGCCCTGGGCCAACCTTTTTAGAGCATCTGAATTTATCTGACCCGCAACCGAGGCTCGATATTTTTTATCAATATGATAACGCGGGTGAATCATCAGGTTGGTAAAATCACCATCGTTACTCATAATAAGCAGTCCTTCTGTATCCATGTCCAGGCGACCTACCGGGTATAGCCTGCCTGTTATATCTTTAACCAGGTCCATCACCGTTGGCCTGCCATGTGGATCATAGACGCTGCACAAATAACCCGCGGGTTTATTAAGCAGCAGGTATATCTTTTCTTGACCAGTAACATGCAAGCCATCAACGTGCACAATATCTTTATCTGGATTCACAACCCAACCCTGTTCCAGTACAACAGCCCCGTTAACCTGAACCTTGCCATCTGCTATTAGTTTTTCTGATTTACGCCGGGATGCAACGCCTGCATCAGCTAAATACTTGGATAGTCTCACTTTACCCTTCCTAGCCCGTATGCCTAAATACAACACGGATTTTTTAGATTTCGTTAAGTCAATATAACAAATTTTACACTATCTGCTTAACAAAAAAAACAGCCTGGATCAAAGCAAGGATAATATCATTCCTTATCTTTTGTATATATAGGAATAAAAAATAACCCCGGGCCATAATAACGAAGTTACCAGGTACCGACACTTATTTATTAAGAAGGACTGCTCCCCTGAGAGAGCAGCCCTGCTTACGTCTTAGTGTATAGTATTGGTCCGAAACTAGCTAAGGAGTCTATTTATTAAGTGATTGCCATACTACCTCAGCCAAATCAAATACTTTAGTCTGTTCTTCTGCTTCTGCAGCTTTTACACCGTCTGAAATCATAGTCAGGCAGAACGGGCAGTTGGTTACAATCATTTCTGGAGCAGGCAGTAAAAGTTGATCTGTTCTGGTATCGTTAATACGTTTGTAACCTTCCACTGCATCTTCTTCCAGCCACATCCTACCACCACCGGCTCCACAGCAGAACCCGAAGTTTCTGGCTTTTTCAATTTCGACGATATTAGCACCTGCTGTAGCAAGTACCTTTCTAGGTTCATCATAGATATTGTTGTGCCGACCCAGGAAGCAGGAATCATGATAGGTTATTTTGGCACCCAGTTTTCCTGGTTTCAACTTGCCTTCAGCAATTAGCTTGGCAAGAATTTCAGAGTAATGATATACTTCGTACCTGCCGCCCATCTGGGGATATTCGTTCTTCAGAGCATTATAACCATGCGGACAAACTACGATTATCTTTTTAACTCCATAGTTATTGAATGACTCAAGATTCTGGTTAACCAGTGTCTGGTATAGGTATTCATTCCCCAACCTTCTGGCGGAATCTCCGCAGCAGAACTCTTCGGTTCCCAGATAGCCAAATGATACTCCAGCTTCATTCAACAATCTAACCAGTGCCTCTCCAACTTTCTTGTAACGATCGTCGAAGGATACGGCACAGCCTGCATAGAGCAGATATTCAAATTCTTTGCCGTCTTCTGGGAGCAGGTTAACGATATCACGGATTCCTCTTTCGTTCAACCATTCAGCACGACCAGCCCAACCAACACCCCAGGGGTTGTAGTTACGTTCCATGTTGGTAAACGCCATCTGTGCTTCACCCAGCATATCGCCCTGCCACATAACCAGGTTTCTACGCATCTCAACAATCTTGGGAATATGCTCAATAAACATCGGGCAGTGTTCCATACATGCACGACAATTTGTGCAATCCCAGATTACCTCGGTAGTAACCACATCATAAAGCAGGCTCTGTTCCATCGGGTTAACTGCTGCTTCCGCTTCTTCCGTCATAGCAACCATTTCAGCTTCATCATGATGAGCGTCCTTGGCAGCAATCAGATACGGGGCTTTAGCATCCAGATGTTCTTTCATAGCTTGTATGAGAGTAATTTTGGGATTTAATGCTTTTCCAGTGTTATATGCCGGGCAATTTTCCTGGCATCGTCCACAACGGATACAGGCATCCAAATCCAACAAATCTTTCCAACCAAACTCTTCAATATTTTCTACACCAAAAGATTCAGCTTCCTCTATATTCTCTACCATACGGCACGCTGAAGGTTCCAGATCCCGGAAAGTATAATTCAGCATGCTGGCTACTATATGCCATAGTTTAGTAAATGGCAACAAGGCAATGAACAGGAATGCAATGGCCATATGGAACCACCATAAAAGCCGATGCCACATAAGAATCGATTCCAGTTGCCCGTTCACAAATGACTGAGTGTCTACAAACCACTGGGCAAAAATCCAGCCTATGGGAGATGCCTGCTGCTCATAAGCAATCTGAGCTAAAGTACTGGACTGGATAATCTGTGCCGCTATTCTTAAACCTTCTATAAAGAAACCGGTTAACAGTATTGCAATTATGAGTAATATAATCCATCCATCTGAGGACTTGGTATCATTTAAACGGTCTGGTTTCTGTACATACCTGACTACTGCCAGAACTATAACTCCAACTAAAGCCAGGAAACCAAGTACGTCAACTACGGCTGAGAAGTATATATAGGAATGACCCTCAATATGTGGCCACCCCAGCCAGTAATGAGAGGCATCTACTCCGGCCGCCAGAGCCAGTACCAAAAATCCCCAGAACAAAAGAAAATGCATCCACCCTGCCAGCGGCTTTTGGATAACTTTAGCCTGAGCAAAGCTATACTTTAATAATGAAAGAGCCCTCTCACCGATTCTGTCATTGCGATGCAATTCACCTTTTGCCAATGTCCAAACCTGGAATCTCTTATAAAATCCATAGAGTAAAATACCAATGGGTATAAACATAAAGATATAAATCAGCCATTCGTAGGGAACGTTTGCCCCTACCATACGCATAGGGACATCATAGCCACCTTCTATTGGATGAAATCCAAAAATCATTGTACAATTCCCTCCTTAAATACAGCTGGTTTTACTGGATATACCACCGGTATATCCAGTAAAAACCTTTTCCTCACCCCTGCCAGAAGACTATTTTTTCAGTTCTGCACAAAGTGTAGGTATTACTTTAAATAGATCTGCTACTACACCAAAATCTGATACGTTAAATATTGGAGCTTCAGGGTCAGTATTAATAGCTGCAATAAACTTGGAGGAGGACATTCCAGCCAGATGCTGGATAGCGCCGGAAATACCAGCTGCAATATACAGATTAGGGCAGACAACCTTTCCGGTCTGTCCAACCTGCAGTTCATGTCCTAACCATCCTGAGTCGATCGATGCACGGGAGCCACCAACAGCTGCTCCCAGCAGGTCAGCTAGAGTTTCAACTATCTTAATTCCATCGGGGCCTTTACATCCACGTCCACCTGATACTACAGTTTCAGCTTCAGTCAGATCTGGTCTGGCTGATACAGTGGGGACGAAGGACTTAATATTTTGATAAACATCCGCAGCAGTAGCAGCAACAGCCGGTTTAACAACTGCTCCAGCACCTGCTGATTCGGCTACTTCCATGACACCCGCGCGGATGGTAGCCAGAACTGGATTGGTAGTAACTTCAACTTTAGCAATTGCTTTTCCAGCATAGATAGCTCTGGTAAATACGCCTCTGCCTGCGGATAGTTCAACAGCAATAGCGTCAGTTGCCAATCCTGCTTCAAGTTTCTGAGCCAGCCGGGAAGCGAAATCCCTGCCATTGAATGTGTGAGCAAACAGTACCGCATTGGGGCTGTATTCTGCTATCATAGCAGCTAATTGTGCTACATAAGCACCAGTATTATATTCTGCAAATACATCGCCTTCCACAGCATAAACCTTGTCTGCACCATATTTAGCAAAATCGGAAGCCATGCCCTCTACGCTTTTTCCGAAGACGACCGCACTAACTTCATCGCCAAGTTTTTTGGCTTCTGACAGCATCTCGTAAGTAACTTTACGAATATTGCCGTCTCTCTGTTCTACAATTACCCATGTTCCTGCCATCGATTACCCTCCTTTTATTAATAAGTAACAGGTATGTCACAATTATTTAACTTCGATTTTAACAGTGTTCAGCATCCAATCTGCCAGCTTGGCAGCACATACATCAGGCTCATCTTCAATCTTTACACCAGCCTGTTTTGCAGGAGGCATTGCGAATTCAATGATTTTGACCTTGTTATCAACTGCTACAGCGTCAGCAGTGGTAACAGGTTTTTTCTTAGCCTGCATGATACCCTTCATCGAAGGATAACGAGGTTCATTCCAGCTTACCTGGGAAGATACAACTGCGGGCAGCACGACTTCTGCTACCAGAGTCCCACCGTCAGCTTCACAGGTACAGGTTGCTTTTCCGTCAGCAACCTCTATATTGGTGATAACGTTTATATGCGGCAATCCTAGAATTTCTGCAATACGGGTAGGAACCTGTGATGAACCATCATCAGCAGCAACATGGCCCGCTAGTATAATGTCTGGGTTTTCTTCTTTTATGGCAGCAGCCAGAGCAATTGCTCTTGCATATTCATCCGCTCCGGTGTCCTGTTTGATCAGAATACCCCGGTCTGCGCCCATTGCCAGAGCTGTACGAATAGCATCCATAGCCTTGTCAGATCCCGCAGATAGTACAACTACTTCATCTACGACCTTCTTTTCCTTTAACTGGATACCACCTTCTACAGCGACTTCATCATACGGATTAATTATCAAATTAATCCCTGCATCTGCTATTTTGCCATCCTTTAATTCAATTTTGGCTTCGGTGTCGAATGTCTGCTTCACACAAACTAGAACCTTCAAGTCCATTCCTCCTTTTCATCTAATAATGTCTTTTCTAAGTTTTAACTTCAGAGTATCGTGATAGTATCCATCACCCCCACGAAAAATTGTATATATTTATGATTGCCTACGGCAGTTTACCGCCCAATAGAAATGAATATCCAATTATTATTTCTATGCCCATACGGCATTTCCTGCTTATCTTTATATTTCGACATTTATTTTGCTTTCGTTCTTTTTATTCTTTGCTTTTGTTATATGTTCTACTATTACCTATCTTGTTGTTTTTGATAAAAGAATATAGCTACAGATGTCAGTCCAAGCTCTCTAGCCTGAAATATCTGCTCCGTACTGCCAATGAATAATATTCCGTTTGCTCTCATGGCATCTGCAAACTTTTTGTATAAAAGATTCTTGCTTTCTTCTGTAAAATATATTACTACATTTCTGCATAAAATAAGGTCAAATCCTTTATCAAATTTATCTCTCAAAAGGTCCTGCCGTTGAAAACTAACCATCTTCTTGATTTCATCATTGATTCGATAGAAATCGCCCTGCTGGGTAAAATACTTTTTTAAATAAGCGGCCGGTACATTTTCTACTGCTTTCTTACTGTAAAGCCCGTTATCAGCCTTTTCCAGTACGCCTCGATCAATGTCAGTAGCAAGTATCTTTCCATCTAGAGGCAAATTCTTTTCCATGGCTAGTATAGCCAGAGAGTAAGCCTCTTCTCCGGTCGAACATCCTGCGCTCCATATCTTTATACGGCTATTCTGTTTGATCAGATCGGGTATGATATCGTCAGCAAGTTTCTGCCAGTGATTATTGTTCCTAAAAAACTCAGATACATTAATCGTGATATGAAGGATAAAGCGGTCCAGTATTTCTTTGTCCTTCTTCAAAACCCGGATAAATTCTTCATAATCATGTATATCAATGGAACGCATAAAACTGCTTATGCGTCTCTCCATCTGCGGCCTTTTATAATAAGTAAGATCGATCTTGCTTATATGTTCGAAATTCTCGATAAACCATTCCCATGTCCTGAGCACTGCCATCAATTATCCTCCAGCATACTGAAATCCAGCGCTTTTTCTATAACCGCGACAGTTCGGTCTAAATCACTTTGGGTGTGAGCATTGGATATAAAACAGACTTCAAACTGTGATGGAGGAAAGTAAACCCCTTCGCTTAACAATGTTTTGTAAAATTTTGCAAACGTCCTGGTATCACTACTGACAGCAGTATCATAATCTTTTACCTCTTGGTCGGTAAAGAATAATGAAAACATAGAACCCAGATGGTTGATCTGATATTTGAGTCCACGGGAAAGCAGACTTTCTTTTAAGCCCTTAACCATGTATTGACCCAGATATTCAAGATTGGTATACAAGTCAGTGTTTTTTAACAACTTCAACGTTGCTGATCCCGCAGCCATGGCCAGAGGATTTCCCGACAGGGTTCCAGCTTGATATACATCTCCTTCCGGAGCGACCAGGGTCATAATGTCTCGACGTCCGCCGTATGCCCCAACCGGTAATCCGCCTCCAATTATCTTGCCCAGAGTAGTAATATCCGGTTTTACATCAATTAGATTCTGGTATCCTCCATAACAGGTTCTGAAGCCGCTTATGACCTCATCAAATATAAGCAGACTTCCATATTGGTCGGTGATGCTACGTAATTCCTGCAGGAATCCTGTTTCAGGTACGATCAATCCCATATTGCCTGCTATTGGTTCCACAATTACCGCTGCAATATCTCTGCCTGATAAATCAAAAATCTTTTGCACTGACTCGATATCATTATAACGAGAAACCAGGGTGCCTCCGGCATAATCTTTAGGAATTCCGGGACTGGTTGGAACCCCGGAGGTTAATAATCCAGAACCTGCTTTTATCAAAAAGGAATCAGCATGTCCATGATAACAGCCTTCAAATTTAAGGATCTTATCTCTGCCAGTATAGGCTCGGGCCAACCTGGCTGCGCTCATGGTAGCTTCGGTACCCGAATTTACCATTCTCACTTTATCTATTGATGGTATGGCTTCGCATATCAACTCGGCTAATTCTATTTCTTTTTCACTGGGAGCACCATAACTGGTACCTAGTTCTGCCGCCTGACAAATAGCTCGGACAATTTCCGGATGTGCATGTCCAAGGATTAATGGTCCCCAGGAACATACGTAATCTATATATTCATTACTATCGATATCATATATCTTTGACCCGCTGGCCTTCTCGATAAACAGAGGATCAAGCCCGACCGCCTTAAATGCTCTTACGGGACTGTTTACCCCACCAGGCATTAATTGCTGAGCCCTGGCGAACCTCGCCCGGGACTTGATTGGTTCGTTCATACCGCACCTCCATCTCAGAATAAGCTGATGTACAGATTTAAATTTCAAAATACTGCATGCTGGTTTTCTTTAATTCCTGTTTGCTTTTGATTATTACGAAATCATGTATTTCCGTCTTGGCAGCTATATCATCTATTAACCTTTCCATCTGCTCTTCAGTTCTGGCATGAATCATAGTGAATAATGGGTATGGAAATGATTCTGGCACCTCCCTAAAGTAACAGTGGCTGATTTCTTTATATCCGGCCATTATCTCCCCGGCCTTATCCGCAGCGCTGGAATTTATTTTCCATGCCACCATAGCATTGACTGTGTATCCGGCTTTTTGATGGCGTAAAACAGCTCCCATTCGCCTGATTATACCTTTTTCGTGCATCACTTTAATGCGCTCGACTATCTCCTGCTCGGAAATATTAATAGCATCTGACAGAGCTTTATAGGGTCGTTCAGATATTGGCATGTCTGCTTGAACCAGTTTAATAATATCCCGGTCAACCTTATCTAAATTTACCATATTCACTCCATTCCCAGAGATACTCTGATCTTATATACTTTTTCGGCCGGCATACAGCTAATTATAATATGAAATGCCTCCTCAAGCTCCTTGATAATTATTCCTCTCTCTTCTACGGTCGGAGTAGTGATGGTGAACCAGATATTAAATTCATGATCTCGAACATAGTTGTGAGTAATATACGGGATACTTTTCACCGCCGCTGCAAATTCACCAATTATATGATCAGGCATCTTGCAGGCACACAGGGTAGACTTGTATCCTACTCTGCTGGCATCAATAATCGCTCCTATTCGCCTGATGATACCTTTTTCTTTTAGACTCTCTATTCTTTGCACTGCATCAGAGAAACTGATATCCAGTTTATCAGCAATAACCTGAAAAGGATCAACCGCTATGGGAAACTGGTTCTGCATGATATCCAGCAGTTTTCTGTCCAGATCATCCAGTTTATTCACTGTCCCTGACCCCTTTCGGTTTATAAAGACACCATTCATCTTCAGCCATATAATCCCCATGGCTGTAATAATAGGCCCGGGCTCTGCAGCCTCCACACTTTAGTTTATAATCGCATAATCCACATTTCCCTGAATAGTCCATAGTTCTAAGATTTATTAACAGGTCATTTTCCTTCCAAATCTCATCAAAAGGTTTTTCCCGGACATTGCCCAGTGGTATATCCAGATAGGCACAGGGCTGTACATCTCCTTTAGGACTGATAATACAATAGCTGATTCCCGCCAGGCATCCCCGGCTGAAACGCAGGTTCATTCCCATCATCTCAGCTATCCGCAAAAATTGAGGAGCACAGGTAGGTTTGATTTCTATATCAACTTCCTGCTGTTTCTTCATTAACCTGACAATGGTCTTTTCGTAAGCGCTAACTCGCAATGCCTCTTCTTCGATATCAATAGCCCTGCCAGTAGGAACCAGGAAAAAGACATGGTAGGCAACCGCACCAAGCTGGATGGCATAATCACATAAGTCTTCGATTTCTTCTACATTCCAATCCATCACCGTAGTGTTTATCTGAACTGGTATGCCTGCTTCTTGTAGGTTTTTTATACCGGCCAGGGTCATGTTGAAAGTATCGGGCATACCTCTGAATTTATCATGTTTTTCTGCATCCAAGCTGTCCAGGCTTACTGCAGCCGCCATAATGCCAGCCTGCTTCAGACTCGCAGCCACTTCAGGTGTTATGAGGGTGGCGTTGGTTCCCATAACCGCTCTTAAGCCTATTGAGGTCGCATAAGCAACCAGTTCAAAAATATCCGGCCGCATTACAGGCTCGCCACCGCTGAATATCATTATTTGAAAGCCGGCCTGCTTGATTTCCCGGATCATCTTTTGCGCTTCCAAGGTTGACAATTCCTGTTCCAATCTGGCTCCGGCATCCCGGTAACAATGCTCACAGTATAAATTACATTGATTAGTACTATTCCACGAAATTAACATAGTCATCTGATAGTATCCAACTACCAATATTCACCTCCGGCCCCAAAAACCTATTCTTATTCTACCGATTAAATATCGTTCAGCAGTCTGGCAGCCTCCTTGGCTGCATAGGTTAGAATCATATCCGCACCTGCTCTTTTTATCGACATAAGAATCTCCATCATTACCCTATCTCCATCCAACCAGCCATTTTCGGCTGCTGCTTTGACCATTGAGTATTCTCCGCTGACATTATAAGCTGAGACAGGGAGATCAAACTTATCTTTTACGGCCTTTATTACATCAAGGTAAGCCAGGGCTGGCTTAACCATAACGATGTCTGCACCTTCTTCGATATCCAGCGCTACTTCTCGCAGAGCTTCTCTTATATTAGCGCTGTCCATCTGATGGGTTCTTCTATCACCAAATTGGGGGGTCGAATCGGCCGCATCACGAAATGGGCCATAAAACCCCGAAGCATATTTAGCTGCATAGGACATAATGGGTATATTTTCAAAAGCATTATCATCCAGGCATTTACGAATATATCCTATTCTGCCATCCATCATATCTGATGGAGCAACCATATCGCAGCCCGCCTGGACATGAGATAGAGCTTCCTGAGCCAACAGTTCAAGGGTAGCATCATTATTAATAGTACCATCTTTATCAACTATTCCACAGTGGCCATGATCTGTATATTCACACATACACACATCAGTTATAACCATCAGATCCGGACAGGTGTCCTTAATCAATCGGATAGCCTGCTGTATCACACCGTTTTCTTGATAAGCACTACTGCCGATACTGTCCTTGCATTCCGGAATGCCGAAAAGAATTACTCCTGGAATACGAAGTGATTCCAGTTCTTTTATTTCCTGCTTTAGTTTATCATCAACCGAAAACTGAAAAACTCCTGGCATTGATTTAATAGGATTTTTCTGGTCCTGACCATAAATCACGAATAATGGGTAAATAAAATCATTTACCGAAATAGCTGTCTCCCTGACCATTCTCCGTATAGTTTCATTGCTTCTCAGCCTCCGCATCCGGTTAATTGGGAATCCCATCAATGAACACCTCCCTTATTAATGTACCAAAATTGGCTCCTGTGCATCCTGATTATAAACATATAATAATTATATTGGGTCACAGGATAATAAATCCCGGCTTCTAGATATCCGTGCTCAATTCTGCTTGATTAAGGTAACAGGCCGGGTCTTCGGCCCAGATGTCACCATATACTGCTCTGGCTCTAATCCTGCACCCGCTGCACAACGACTTATAATTGCAGTCGCCGCATTTGCCGGTTACATGTTTTTCCTTCTCCCTGAGTTTGACCATCAGTTCATCATCGGACATCCATATTTCACTGAATGGTTTCTCCCGGACATTACCTACGGTATAATCCTGCCAGAACTGACAGGGATGCACATTGCCGCGCGGATCTACATTGGCAAACTTGGTTCCGGCGGAACAGCCACCATGCATTTTCAGAAGACTGATCACCTCATCCGCCCTCTGGGGGTCATGTTGCCTTATATGATTTAATAGATAAATGCCATCGGCATGGTTATCCGTAGTCAATATCTCCACTTCAACACCTTTTTTGTGCAATTCCAAAGTTTTTCTGCCTACATAATCCAGGATATCACGTTTTTCTTGAGTAGTAGTATCCATTTCTGCCATTTCAGCGCCTCTGCCAGCATAGACCAGGTGATACATGCAAAAACGTGGTATTTTTTCTCTCTCCAGGATGTCGATAACCTCTGGAAGATCATCCTGATTATACTTATTCACAGTAAACCTCAGACCTGTTTTGACTCCATTATTCATGCACGCCTTAACGCCTCGCAGAGCTAAATCAAATGCCCCATCCAGGTTGCGGAACTCATCATGAGTTTTTCGCCCCCCATCGAGACTGATCCCAACGTATTGAAAACCGGTATCCTTGATTTTTTTGGCTACTTCATCATCAATCAAAGTACCATTGCTGGAAATAACTGGTCTTAGTCCCTGTTCAATGGCCAAGGCTCCCAGTTCAAACAAATCTTTTCGAATAAGGGGCTCTCCGCCTGAAAACAACAAAACAGGCGCTTTCATCTGGCCCAGATCATAAATAAAATTTTTAGCCTCTTCGGTGCTAAGTTCATTTTGATAGCCGCGATCTTCTGCTTCTATATAGCAGTGTTTGCATCTTAGATTACAGCGGTTAGTCATATTCCATACCACCAGCGGCCGGTTGATATCTGAAAACTGCAACAATTCAGGGGGCATAGCATCCGCCCCACTGTATTTGATCACGTCTGATACGGTAGCTGTTCCACAAAGCAGTTTAGTACATCCTATCATTAGTTGTTCGCTCCCCCCTGATAGTCCCCAGCATCATTAAGAATAGCCTGGACCAATCCATCGATAGTATATTTTTCAGCAACGATTTTAACTGCAAAACCAAGTTCCCTGGCTTTATCTGCTGTTATCGGGCCTATGCATGCAATTCTGATGCGCTCTCCCAATCTGCTTATATTCTCCTGTCCGATTATTTCAACAAAATTATTCACGGTAGAAGAACTGGTAAAAGTCAGGTAATCCACCTTACCTTTTATTATATCATCAGGTATTTCTGCATTTTCGCCCGCCGCCAGAGCAGCACTATATATATTGATTTCTTCAACCTGCAGACCCCATTTTCGCATGGTTTCCGGCAGGATATCACGGGCTCCCCGGGCCCGGGGCAACAAAACCCGCTCTCCTTCTGTAATTATACTGTTCAATGCTTCCAAAACGCCTTCTGCACGATACTCATCAGGCATCATCTCTACCTTAAGACCCCAATCCTCCAGTTTTTTCCGGGTGACCGGCCCTATCGCGCAGATTTTTATTCCATATAGATTACGAATATCGATATCATTCAATTTCATCTCTTCGAAAAAGATTTCTACTGCATTCACACTGGTAAAAACGATCCAGTTATAATCCTGGATTTGCTTGAATGCTTTTACCAGTAGGCTCATATCAGCCTCTTTTATGATCTCAATTGTAGGAAATTCCAGTGGAGTCCCTCCCAGTTCCCTGATTTTCCGAACCAGAACACTAGCCTGCTCCCTGGACCTGGTCACAATTATCCTTTTACCCAATAAGGGTCTATTTTCAATCCATTTTAATTTATCCCTTAATTGCACCACCTCACCGACTACTATCACAGCGGGAGGTTTGAAATCAGCATCTTTTACTCGCTGCACGATATCGTCCAGGGTTCCGGTCAGGACTTCCTGTTGTGGGCGGGTGCCCCAACGGATCAGCGCTACTGGAGTATCTGGCCCCCTTCCATTTTCCATCAACCTGGAACATATATAATCAAGATTTTCTACCCCCATTAAAAATACCAGGGTTCCAATACCAGTGGATATCTTATCCCAGCTTATGGAGCTATCAGTCTTGCCTGGTTTTTCATGACCGGTTATGACCGCAAAGCTGGATGTAGCATCACGATGGGTCACCGGTATACCGGCATAGGCGGGAACAGCTATGGCAGAGGTAATACCGGGAACCACTTCATAATTTAAACCCTGTTCTCTTATATATACTGCCTCTTCTCCACCTCTCCCATATAGAAAGGGATCTCCTCCTTTTAAACGAACCACCTGCTTGCCTTCCCGTGCTTTTTCCACCAGCAGAGTATTGATTTCATCCTGAGATAAAGCGTGCCGGCCCGACTCTTTACCCACATAAATCAATTCCGCTTCCCGGGGGGCATACGATAATATTTCATCCCCTACCAGGCGATCAAATACTACCACATCTGCTTGTTCCAGCAGCATTTTTCCTCTAAGCGTAAATAGACCCGGATCTCCCGGTCCGGCTCCAACTAAATAAACCATTCCATTACTCATTCACTTGCTCCCATATGTCTTATTCTATCTAAAATTTTCCCGGCTCCAGCGTCAAGTAAACGCCGACCTAGTTCCTGCCCCAGCTGTGCTGCCTGTTCCTTGCTGCCTGTCATTTCTGCGCGCAAAATATCCTGGCCATCCAGGGATGCTACCAACCCCTTGAGAATCACATTTTCTCCCCTAACATCTGCTGCAGCCGCTATAGGTACCTGGCATCCCCCTTCCAGTTCGGCCAGAAAACTTCTTTCTGCTTCCACTTCTATTTGGGTCCGTTCATCATTGACCATTTGAATAATAGCAAATACTTCTGGATCTACGGCCCGCATTTCAACCGCGATGGCCCCCTGCCCCGCAGCCGGCATTAACAGGTCAGAGTCCAGATACTCGCTTATAAGGCTTTCATATCCCAGTCTTTTAACCCCTGCATAGGCCAGGATAATACCGTCCATACCCTCTTCTTTCATTTTCCTGATGCGAGTTTCTACATTCCCACGCAGGTCTACTACCTGGATATCGGGGCGAACATACTTTATCTGGGCTTTCCTGCGCAGACTGGAAGTACCTAAAACAGCTCCATCAGGTAAATCTATAAGCCGGCCCTTGATATCTGATATTAATACATCCTGGGGATTTTCCCTGGGCAAGACAGCCCCGATACAAAATCCCTCCTCAAGCCGAGAGGGCAGGTCTTTCATACTGTGGACCGCTATATCAATCCTTTCTTCCAAAAGCTCTTTTTCTATTTCCCGGGTGAACAGTCCTTTGTCACCTATTTTTGAAAGTGCTACATCCAAAATTTTATCCCCGGTAGTTTTTATAATATAGATTTCTATTCCGAGATCAGGAATTGCTGCTTCTATAGCATTCTTGACATACTCCGCCTGCCACAGGGCCAGCTTGCTACCCCTGGTGCCTAGTCTTAATATCTCCAATGTCATTTTCCTCCATCTCTAACTGCAAATCAAACAGCTTTTTACTCACCTCTGCATACAAGTGTCCCTGATTGCTGCTGGCCATCTCTTTCAGGTTAACGACCGGTTGATGCAGGAGCTGGTTGATGATATTGTTAGCCATGGTTGATATAACTTTTCTCTCGTATGCATTTACATCCAAACGGTTAAATACTCTCTCTAATTCATGGTTTTTTATAGTTTCGCCTTTTTGTTTTAAAGCAGAAATGACCGGTACTACATACAAGGCAGCCAGCCATTCATTAAATTTTTCCAGCTCTTCTACAATAATATTCTCAGCCTGGCGAGAGGCTTTTTTACGTTCCAGATAATTTCCATCGATTACATTCTGCAAATCGTCAATATCATAAATTTGTACGCCCTCTATATTCTCCAGATCGGGTTCTATGTCACGTGGAACCGCGATGTCTATCATTATTATCCTCTGTCCCTGGCGGGATTTTAAAATATCCCCACAGCTTTCCATACTAAGCACATAATGGCTGGCAGATGTGCAGCTAATAACGATATCGGTTTTGCTCAATTCACTCGGCAGCATATCGAAACGAACCGCTCTTCCAGAGAATAATTCCGCCATAGCCTGCGCCTTTTCGTAAGAACGGTTAGAGACTATCACTGAGCTTAACCCGTATTGCATAAGGTAGCGGGTAGTCAATTCACTCATCTCTCCAGCACCAACTACTACCACGCTCTTGCCCTGCAAGTCGCCCAGTTGGTTGCGGGCCATCTCAACCGCAGCTGAGCTAACTGAGATCGGATGTTTATCAATGTCTGTTTCGGTCCTTACTTTCTTGCCAACACTTATTGCCTGTTGAAACAGGGTGTTCAAAACCCCATCAGAAGCACCCTCATCGATAGCTATTTTGTATGCCTCCTTAACTTGAGCAAGAATCTGTGATTCCCCCAATATCATGGAGTCAAGCCCTGATGCAACCCGAAATAAATTCATTATAGCGTCATAACAATTGGGCTTGTACACATATTTGTCAAGCTCTTCCGGTGCCATCCGGGAAAATCTTAATAAAAACTCATGTAGAGCCTGCGTGCCTTTTTCAATATCCCGGGCCGTGGCATATATTTCGGTACGATTGCAGGTGGCTAGAATAACTGCACCTTCAATATCTTCCTTTTGCTTTAAATATCTATACGCTTTATTCATAACGGCCCCGGTAATGGCTAGTTTTTCACGTATCTCCACCGGAGCAGTCCTGTGGTTTAATCCAACCAGTAAGACATACATCTTTTAACCTTCTCCTTAGCCTTTTCTTTTTCCCCCGCCTTGAGCAAATCAAGAATGTCTGAATAAACCAATTCTTCAAATATTTTTTTGCGTATTTCTATATCCTTAACTTTATCTTTAATTAATTCCCTTTGTTCTCCCATAATATCTACAAATTCACCATATGCAGGCGTTATGATTTCTTCCAGTTCGCTGCGCAACCGGCGTGCAAATGCCGGACTCTTACCCCCGGTGGATATAGCCAGGGCCAGTGAACTACGCCGCACTATAGAAGGAACATAAAAATCGCAATTAGGAGGATCATCGACGGCATTAACCATGACGCCGCGTTCACGACACATTCTACTGACCTTTTCGTTGATCTGGTAGTCATCTGTGGCTACAAAGACCATGAAACAGCCTGCGATATCCTGTGCTTGGAACTCTCTTTGATACCATTCTATGAGCTCTTGATCAGCCCATTGTTCAATGTTTTTTTCTGCCTGCGGGCTGACCGCCATTATGGAACAGCCATAATCAAGGAGGTGGCATATTTTCCGTTCAGCGACCTTTCCTCCCCCGATTACCAGGCATTTTTTATCTGTTAAATCAATGTAAACTGGATATAAATTCGTCATCACTGCCCCCGGACTTATGAAAAAAAAGGCCTGAAGCCAGACCTATAAATCAATTATTCATCCTTCTTCTCTTTCAGTTCCTCAAGATCTTCATCTTTTGCTTTTCTGAAGTTTTGCAGAGCCTTTCCCACGGACTGCCCAACCTGCGGCAGCTTTCCGGGACCCACTATTATCAGTACGATAACCAGAACCAGAGCCAGTTCCCATGGACCGAAATTACCAATCAAACCGAACAAGGCATTCCCCTCCTTTACTTCGAATATTTCGGCGTCTATATGCTATATGACTGATTACTTAGTATTATCTTATTACCTTCTCCACGCATACTGCTATTATGACAAAAAGGCCTTCTTTTGTAAAGAATTTCGACAGATCCCTGCTTCGTTCTAACCATCCTCATTTTCCTCAGCTTCTCTGGCTGCCCTTTTTTTCTTGCCCGCCCATTTTGATATCCAGATGCTGATCTCAAATAACAAATAGACCGGCACTGCCATCATCATCTGAGAAACAGGATCTGGACCGGGAGTCAGGGCAGCAGCCAGAACCACTATTATCAACAAAGCATATTTACGGTTGTTAGCCAGTAGTTCATATTTTATTACCCCTATTATAGTAAGGAAATAGACTACTACCGGCAGTTCAAAAACAATCCCAAAGGGAATAGTAAAAGCTATTACAAAAGCAACATATTGATCAACTTTAAACATTGTTTCCAGGGTGTCTCCGGCTATATAAATGAAAAACTTCAATACCAGGCTCAATATACCAAAATAGGAAAAGAGCACGCCTCCGGCAAAAAGAAGAATACTTATCGGAAGCAAAAAATATATATACTTTCTTTCCGAAGGATATAGGGCTGGTTTGAAGAAATTCCAGAACGACCATAAAACAATCGGTGAAGAGATGATAAAACCAGATAGGAAAGCCAGCTTCAGCTTGACAAAAAATGCCTCTGTGACTCCGGTTACGACAAGATTCTCATTCAGATTGGTTAAAGGCGATGTAATTATAGCCAGAATCTGCTCATTGAAGGAAAATGAAAGTACCGCGGCAACGATTATTGCTAATACGCTTACTATCAAAGATTTTCGTAATTCCTCCAAATGTTCCAAAATTGTCTGCTTGTCTTCTGGTGATAGATCATTGAATGCCACAAGGTTCCCCCCAAAACAACCTGTTTACAGGCTGCTTATTATTTCTTAAGCTAATAGTCACGGGCTGATATAAAGTCCGCTATTTCAAATAAGGTTTCCTTTACCGGTTTCTCTGGCAGATAATCCAATTGTTTTCTAGCTTTTCTGGCGAAGTGTTCGGTAACAAAATAAGCGTATTCGATTCCATCTGAATCTATAATAATATCCAATATCCGATCTGAATTTTCCGCACACATGATAGGAGAAGCTAATAGGCTCGTTAATTCCAGCTTATCCGGGCTGTGATGTAAAGCATATATTGCCGGCAGGGTAATAACTCCCTGCTTGACATCACTGCCGGTAGGTTTTCCCAGCACCTCTTCATCTGCTACGAAATCCAGGATGTCGTCAGTTACCTGAAAAGCCATCCCCAGATAATACCCATAAAGCTCGAGGGCTCTGACCTGCTCTTGTGGAGCATTTCCAAGCATGGCCCCCAATTTACAGCTGACAGAGATTAACAGTGCAGTTTTACGCTCTATTCTGCGCAAATAGTTCTTGAGTCCCACTTCCACATTATAAGAACTCATCATCTGATATATCTCGCCTTCGCAGATCCTCATGCTTGCATCAGCCAGTACCTCGAGGATATCTTTTCTATCATAGGAAGCGCTTAACGCCAGAGCCCGGGCAAAAATATAATTCCCAGCGTTGATAGATACCCGGTTGCCCCATTGGTGTTTTACTGTATAAGTTCCCCGGCGCAGAGTTGAGTTATCTATGACGTCATCATGAACCAGAGTAGCCAGGTGGGTCAACTCAAGTGCAGTAGCCATAGGTATAACTTCATCAAGACTGTTCATGAAAAATCTTGCCGCCAGCAAAACGAAGGCCGGTCTCAGTCTCTTTCCCCCGGCTTTTACTAAATGCATGGAAGCCTGGTTTAAAACATCGACTCCCGAGTTTATATTTTGATTTAAATTACCTTCTACCATTTCCAATTCCCTGGCAACAGGATTAAACATTTGCTTATGCATTATTTCCCTCTCCAAATGCGAATTACAATTTATTATATAGCTAATTTTAAAAGATTCCAACCAATTCTTGTTTACCTGCCTTTTTACTTATATCTGGGGAAAACATTATGGTTAATATCTAGTGCATCCATCACCTTACCGACTATGAAATCAATCATGTCCTCCACCGTACGGGGCTGGTGATAGAAGGCTGGCATGGCAGGTATAAGGTGAACACCCAGGTCAGACAGGGTCAACATGTTGCGCAGATGAATAGAATGCAAAGGTGTCTCTCGAGGCACCAGTATCAATTGCCGCCTTTCTTTTAACATAACATCTGCCGTCCTTTCCATTAGGCTTCTGGAATTCCCTGTCGCTATTCCAGACACACAGGCCATACTGCAAGGTATTATTACCATGGCATCAGTAATAAATGACCCGCTGGCCAATGGAGCAGCAATATCATTATTATCATAAAAACACATATTTCCATCAGGCAGATGTTTTCTAATAGTCTTTTCCAGCGAGTCACTTAAATCCCAGCCTAACTCATGGTTGATTACCAGCGCGGCAGGATCACTCACCAGTATATGCAGTTCATTATCTCGCAGCAGCAATTCCTGCAGCAATCTTATCCCGTAAATTGCCCCGCTGGCACCACTTATCGCTACAATATATTTTTTTCCCAATACTATCCCCCACGTTCACTCTCCACTGGTTTATCTTAGTATATCCATTAGTGTCGCTGCAAATATTATAAGTCCAACATAATGATTAATTTTGAAGGAAGCAAAATTGACCCGACTTAAATTCCCTGGTTTAACAATTATATGTTCATAGATGAGGATCACGGCAGCAAATCCTACTCCCAGATAATAATAGATACCTAAACCGAGAATTATTCCGTTAGCAAATAGGAAAAACACTGTAAAAAAATGAAACACAGCGGAAAATCTCAGGGCACCTGTTTCCCCAAAGCGAGCAGGTATAGAATAAAGATGATTCTGTCTATCAAACTCAATATCCTGGCAGGCGTACATAGTATCAAAACCAGCTATCCAACATGCAACTGCCATACCCAGCACCATTGGGTACCAATCAAATGTTCCAGAAACCGCGATCCAGGCCCCGACTGTGCCTGTTCCAATGGCAAGGCCCAATATCAGATGACACCACCAGGTAAAACGTTTGGTATAGGAATAGCCCCACAGTACGATTACTGCCAGCGGCGCAAGTTTTAAGCATAGCGGGTTTAGTTGTGCTGCTGCGAAAAAGAGCCAAAATAGAAAAAAGAAAACTGCTAACCAGATCAAAGGTATGGATAGCTGCCCGGATGGTAAAATCCATCCCGAGGTACGAGGATTAGCTTTATCGATAGACATGTCAATCAGACGATTCAAGCAAAGAGCGGCAGTGCGTGCGGCTATCATAGCCACCGTGATCCAAAACAACTGATAAAAAGCTGGTATACCTCCCGCTGCTAAAATAGCCCCTAAGTAAGCAAAAGGCAGTCCAAAAAGAGTATGGCTGAAGTCAATCAACTTTAAAAACTTACCTAATTTATTCAAATCCGTATTCGCTCCATCTTCTATTGACCAGGTCAAGTATATCCTGGCTCATAGCTATATCCTTGGGCCATTCCCGGTTATGTCCCTCTTCCGGGAATTTCCGGGTAGCATCTATACCCATTTTGGAACCAAGCAAGGGCAATGGAGCAGAATGGTCTAAAACCTCCAGGGGCCCGTCAATAATCATGGTATCTCGCCGTGGATCAACATTATTAAATACTTTCCACATTACTTCTGAAACATTTTGCACATCCACATCTTCATCAACAACTATTATAAACTTGGCAAACATCATTTGTCCCATCCCCCAAAGAGAACTCATTATCTTCCTGGCATGACCGGGGAAGCTCTTTTTAATAGAAAGCAGCACACAGTTATGAAATACTCCTTCCATGGGCAGGTGCATGTCGATAACTTCAGGCAGTTGGAACTTTAACAGCGGCAAAAATATACGTTCGGTGGCCAGAGCCATATAACAATCCTCCTGGGGAGGCTTTCCTACGATGGTGGTGGGATAGATTGCGTTCTTTTTATGGGTTATACATTTAATGTGAAAAACCGGATATTCACCCGCCAGAGAGTAATAGCCGGTATGGTCGCCAAATGGTCCTTCAATTCTGCGCTCGACGGGATCAACATACCCCTCTATTATTATCTCTGCATCAGCCGGGATTTCCAGATCTACTGTCTTGCACTTAACTAATTCTACCGGTTTTTTTCTTAGAAACCCGGCAAATATTAATTCATCTATATCTTTGGGCAGAGGAGCAGTGGCAGCATAAGTAATGGCAGGATCGCCTCCCAAAGCTACAGCAACCTCGGTAGCCTTACCCAATTCACAGTTTCTACGATAATTTTCAGCCCCATCGTGGTGAATATGCCAGTGCATTCCGGTAGTTCTGCCATCAAAAACCTGCAGCCGATACATACCTGAATTTCTCTTGCCGTTGTCCGGGTTTTTGGTGTAAACCTGAGGCAAAGTTATAAATCGGCCAGCATCTTCCGGCCAGCATTTTAGAACCGGTAATTTGTCCAGGGAGGGCTCATGATCCACCACTTCCTGGCAGGCTCCATTCTTGACTATTTTAGGCATAAAAGATGAAATCTGAGCCAAACGCGGTAGAATCTTAACCTTATCCAGCATAGAAGCTGGTACATTATCTGCAATCTGAATGAAATCCAGGATTTCGGCAGCAATATCTTCGAGACTCTGAACACCCAGACTTAAAGCCATACGGCTTTTGCTGCCATAAGCATTTATCAATACCGGCATATTTGATCCTTTAACATTTTCAAATAATAAAGCTGGTCCAAACATCTTGCTTACCCGATCGGTAATTTCCGTAATTTCCAATTCTGGATCAACCTCAGTACTGATGCGTTTCAATTCTCCGTTTCTTTCCAGGACCTGAATAAATTCCTGCAAATCCTTATAAGCCACATCTATCCCTCCGTATCAGTCGGTTTTCATAATAAACGGCATGCTTGTACCAAGCCTGCCATTCAAAGAATAAATCTCACCGCATGTTCATATACTGGACTCTGTTATTGCTCAAACTACTGCCAATTTGTTGCTGGCCGTAAGCAGGCTGCGCATTTCCTTATAAATCGGTCCCATAGAAGTGCTGATCCTGCTTCCCTGTTCCGGACTCAGCAACTTTTCACTGTCTTCCAGAAATGACAGGGCTTCTTCCCGCAGACCTTCTTCCTGTAATAATTCTAACGCCATACCCAGTTTATAACCCGCTTCTCTAAAACACCCTTGTTCTTCCACATTCTTGCCAGCGCAAAAAGCAGCGGTCAAAAAAGCGGTCTTATAGAAAGAAGCTCTGCGGCTTTCCACAAATTCCGCCTCGCTGCTGCCAAGTTTGTACCTCTTGACCATTCCTTCGTTGATTTCACAGATCATATCAGCAAATATCGGTAAAAGCATGTCCGCTTCTGCCTCAATGAGAAGAGCTAAAATCCGCCCAAACATATAGTCACCAATAAGTATGGAAAACTGCATGTCCTGATTATATTCTTGTCCCTCTTCGTCATCCTTTATCAACTCATGGATAAAGACCGATAAATAAAGAATTTTAAAGATGTTGGCCATCGAAATGCAAAATTCTCGATTAAAGCCTGTACCCCGGTATACACTTAAAACAACGGCCGGAAGGGCTCTCCAAGTATGATCTAATTTTATTAATTCCCTGTAAGTCTCTATTTCCTGCCACCAGGGCAATATGCTTTTTTTAAACAACCCATCCACATCGAGCAATTCTGAACTTAAATCCCTGGCAAATTGAAAAACCATAATATCCCCCTCAGATCTTCCGCTTCCACTTTCTCTCTCCTAATTGACCTTACATCTATTTTATAGCTGAGTGCCCTAATCTTCTCCATGTATTTTCTTCCTTCTAGTTTTCAGGATGCTCATGATATTCATTATCATTATCATTAAACCCAGATGGCTTTTAACTCCTCTATATTATATAGGAAAATTTCTATAGTCTTGCAATATTTTTTTAAGCCTTAATTGGTTTTAATGCTCAATAAAAACAAGCCTTACTTGCAGTTCAAAATTCAAGTAAGGCTTGTTAAAGATAGTTAAAACTAAATCTAAACCTGCATCGGTCTACTAAAATAGTATCCCTCCTAAATATTTACCGCCAGGCGCTCTTCCTGTTTTTCAATTAATCCACGTTTAACTTCAGAGGCATCTACGTAATCTGCTCCAAATTTTTCCTGGAGATATTTACATGCATCCCATGGATTAACTGAATCCCCACACGTGAAGACATCTACAGCAGCATACCCCAGTTCGGGCCAGGTATGAATCGCCAGGTGGGACTCTGAAATCACAACCACTCCACTAACACCCTGCGGGCTGAATTTGTGAAATACCACTTCTCTGACTTCAGCGCCAGCCTCCAAAGCAGCATTAACCATGATGTCCTCAACCTGCCGGACATCATTTAACACATCGAACCGACATCCGTACACCTCGGCAAGTACATGACGCCCTAAAGACTGCAATAATATCGCCTCCCTATAATTGCTTTGTTTCCCAAACCTCCCTTTCAGTTATTCACGAACTTATCTGATGTTTGGCACATGTAGAATTTTAGCATATTTCTGCTGCATGTCAATAAATGACTTTGTTTTTCTTTGAATTCTGCTAAATATCCATTTTACAGCAGAATATAAACAAATATTCTCCAATTACTATAGTATGCGGCTTAATGTTACTAAGTTATTTAAAAACTTTGCTGTGCTTATTAACCTGTGTCAAATCATATTTTTTTAGCCAATCTGATATTTTTATACTAGAATATATAAGAAGTGGTCAAAATCATTAATATAGCTGCAGAGGAGCTTATATGAAAAAGATGCATTTTTTGTCATTCCGACAACCATTACAAGGTTTAATATCTAACTTTGCTAAAATTAAAGAAAGTCCCTGGCAGATTTTGCTCAGTATGCTATTAATGCTTATATTTATTATTCCCAGCCTGTCACCTGTATACGCATCGGTACCTGAACAGCAGAAAACCGGTCAGGTTTATCTTCTGATCGTCGATAAACTCTCCATTAATGATATCAACGAAACAGCTACTCCCTATCTATCAGAGATTATAAACAGAGGGTCAGTTGGTCTATGCAGTACCCGTACCCTAAAGGGGTACAACACTATGAATACCTACCTTACTATTGGAGCAGGAAACTTGGCTCGTACCAACAAGAATGGACTGATGGGCTTTAATAATGATGAAACAGTACCTGGGCACCATCAAATCGCTTCAGTTTTTTATAAGAATATGACCTCCTGGGAACCAGGTGATAGTGCCTGCCTCTTGGTAAATCTGCCCGACATACTCGTTGGCATGGAAAGTGAAAGTGTAACTACTGTTCCAGGAGCTATGGGGCAGACCCTGGCCGATAATGGATACCTAACCGGTGTTTTAGGAAATGCTGATAACGGTACAGATTTATTGCGCCCAGTGGTGGCTATGGGCATGGATGCCAGCGGCAAAGTGGCCCTGGGAGACGTAGGAGATTCTACGCGCATGATTCCTCAGGATAGCATATTAAGCTATAAAACCAACTATGAATATATTAAGAAACAAACTGCTTATTTGTCCGAAGAATCTGATCTACTAATCATTGATTTGTCTGATTTGGCGCGTCTTGAGAATTCGCCAGCTTCCTTCGATAAAGTAATTCAAAACGAAAAAAGCAGGATACTCCACGAAATAGATGACTTTGCTGGTTGGCTGAATGCTGAAGTCGATCATTCCAGGGATCTGCTCCTTATAGTAAGCCCTTCTGCTTCCCGATTAGAAATCGCCAACAAAAACAATTTTGGCCCCATCATAGCAAGTGGATTTGGAATTAATAAAGGGTATTTGACATCTCCGGCCACCCAGCGCGAGTACATAATTGCCAACACCGATATAGCCCCAACCATACTAAACTTTTTTGCTCTACAAAACACTGATAACTCGATGATAGGCAGGCCTATTATGAATATAGAAGCTCCACAGATAAATACCTTGGAGCAAGCCCAGCAATTAGCCAATCATACCAGTACTACTACCCGTATAAGAGTACCCCTGATAAAAGGTTATGTGGCAATTCTCATAATAACGTTATTATTGGCATCCATAATAATACTTAAGTTTAAAAAGCTGCAATATCTTTTACAGCCTATAATCATTGCCATGGTATGCTTTCCTCTGGTTTTATTGTTCCTGGGCCTATTGAGCCTAGCCTATGATTGGCTTTATATCCTGGTGGCCATCCTGGCAACGATCATACTGACTGCCCTATCTCTATTATTAAGCAAAGGAAATGGATTTCAAGCTTTTGTGGTGCTGAGTATTATTACCGTACTCGCATTAGACATAGATGTTTTAACCGGTACCAGTTTGATTCAATGTTCAGTGCTGGGTTATGATCCAATGTCAGGAGCTCGTTACTACGGGATCGGCAACGAATATATGGGAATATTGATCGGGGCTACCATAGCTGCAGGAGCAGCTGTATTTGAGAAATTTAAAAATAAATGGACCTTAACATTTCTAGCGTTGTTCTTTTTCTCCCAGTGTTATTTGATTGGCATGCCTTCCCTGGGAGCTCAATCGGATGGAGTTATTACAGCTCCATTAGCCTTCCTGGTCAGTTTATATCTTTTCAGCGAAATGAGACTGAATTTCATAGGCTACCTAAGCATCGCAGGAATCATAATGCTTACTGTGCTGGGGATAAGTGTTTATGATATGAATCGGCCTCCAGAACTCCAGTCTCATATCGGCAGAGCAGCCCAACAAATCGTTGGAGGAGGCTGGCAGGAAGCCCTTACAATAATAACGCGTAAACTGCAGGTTAATATAAAACTGATCAGATACACCATATGGAGCCGGGTGTTTATTGCCATACTGTTGGTACTGGCCACATTTATTTACTTCCCGTTAGGGGCTATGAAAAACCTTTTTACCAGCCGACCTATTATCCTTAAGGGTTTTGTTGGTATAGTTACTGCCGCCCTGGTGGCTTTGATCGTTAATGATTCAGGGATCGTGGCGGCTTCTACCACCAGCATTTACCTGGTAATGCCTTTCTTGCTCATGATGAACAAGCATCAGGAAAACCAGCTCTAGACCGTAAGCCTGAAGATAAATAGATTCCCGAATCTCTGTTGATATTCTTTAACTATTAAGGGTGCAGCTCAATTAAGCTGCACCCTTAGATTTACTCTTTTATCAATTACCAAAACCTGCTGTTTTTGCTCAGTCTTCTACTCCATTAACAATATTATTTAATCCATGGATAAATTCCTTTTGATTTCCCTCACCTAATAGATCGAATAACAGCGTATTTAAATTAGATATCACAACAGAGATCTTTTCTCCCATTTCCATGCCGGCTTCAGTTATAAATACCCTTATAGCTCGCCTATCCTGGGAGTCCAGCTGTCTTTTTACCAGTTGATCCTTTTCCAGTTTATCTACCAATACGGTCATGGATGAACTATCAATAAGAGTTCGACTTCCTATTTCCTTAAGGGTCAGTCCGTTTTCTTCCTGCAGACAAAAAAGTATAAAGGACTGGGGTATGCTGATACCTATATCTTCGAGCTTATTACTAAATAAACGATCGATTTTCTTCATAGCGGCACGCATATTAAAACAAACATATGCATTTAATCTTTCCATCGGCTAATGCTCCTTTTTTAGAAAATATAAACAAATACGCCTAATATGTATTATTTAATCTTAGATATTCTTTAATCATAATATTATATAATCTTACTAAATGCAATATAAGTTCATCCACTGCAGACAATTTGGTGTTTGGACTTGCATAAAGCGTTTTATAATGGTATTTTAGTAACATTAAATACTTAAAACGATGAAGAAAAATAGTAAATGGAGCATTATAGTCACAGAGAACCGGAGCAGCTGTAAACCGGTACTATAATTCCATTGAATGGGCTTCTGAGTTGCCGCTGGAAATGCAGGTGCATATCCGGCGCCGGTTTCCCCCGTTAAAAGGATTAAAGCGGACATTTTTTGTCAATGAGGGTGGTACCGCGGATTGCTGATAGCCTCCGTCCCTTGGTGGATAGGAGGCTTAATTTATGCTTACTTTTAAACCCAAAAATCAGGAGGACGATATCTTATGCAAGAAAAAAAGAGGATTCTAACCGGAGACCGACCAACTGGCAGTCTTCATCTGGGACACTATGTGGGCAGCCTGGCTAATCGGGTAAAATTGCAGGAGGAATACGATAGCTTCATCATCATTGCTGACGTTCAAGCTTTAACTACCCACTGGGAAAAAGACGAGAACCTTACCCGGGACGTTTACCATATAACTCTTGATTATCTCGCAGCCGGGCTTGACCCAGACCTGTCTACTATCTTTATTCAAAGTATGATTCCGGAGATACATGAACTGACCATGTACTATTCCATGTTTACTTCGGTTAATGTTCTGCGTCACAATCCTACCGTGAAAACAGAAGCCGCCCAGCATGGTTTTAAAGATATGACTTACGGCTTTCTAGGCTACCCGGTGAGCCAGGCCGCTGACATAAGTATTTTTAAAGCTCATTTGGTCCCGGTAGGTGAAGATCAGGTTCCGCATATCGAACTAACCAGAAAGATCGTAAGACGTTTTAATGATCTCTATCGGCCAGTACTGGTAGAACCGGAAGTGTTGGTAGGAGATGTTCCCCGCTTGGTAGGGTTGGATGGAAAGGCAAAAATGAGTAAAAGCCTTAACAATGCAATATTCCTGTCGGATACTCCTGAGGATGTTAATACGAAGATAAGAAGCGCGGTGACCGATCCCGCCCGTATAAGAAAAACTGATCCCGGCCATCCCGAAATATGTACTGTTTATGAATACCATACGGTATTTAACGCGCAGGAAGTAGAAGAAATTGAGTCAGACTGCCGCAGTGGCAGCATAGGCTGTGTAGCCTGCAAAAATAAACTCGGTAACCGACTGAATGAACTTCTTGACCCTATGAGAGAAAGACGCCAGAAATATGAGAACAATCCTCAGCTGATCAAAGAGATATTAATGGAGGGTACTCGAAAAGCTCACTCGGTAGCTAGAGAAACCATGTTAGATGTACGGGAAGCAATGCATATCAACTATTTTGATCACGACATCCCAATTTAAGGGCGTACCAAGGGGACGGTTCTTGTGGTACAACAGCATTGGCTTTGTACCACAAGAACCGTCCCCTTGGTCGACTTGACTTAATTGTTCATTTCTTCGATGGAGTTGATATCGACATAGGCGGGTACTACCAGACCTATTCTAGCTCCTTCATAGCTGGGTCCCAGATCTTCAACCCGCTCCCCAACTTGTTTCATGTATTCTCCATGGGTAAGTGGCAGCCAGGCGGTAAAAATCGCATCTCCCTGTCCATTGGCCAGGCCCTCATACATGGCCGCTGCACTGAGGGACAGTAATTCTACCTTGTAACCCATTATATTCTGAATAACGTCAGCCATGACATGGGTTTCTGCTCTGGCACAAGCCCATTCTACATACAGGAGGGTCACTGTTTCTTTAGTAGGGTTGTCAACTGTTTTAGCTGCATCATAGCCTTCCGGGAGCCAGCTATTCACCAGATCTGTGTTCTCCTGCACCCATTGCCGGGCGGCCAGTACATCATCTCCTACATCATCTGCTATGCCCATAGCTGAGCCAATTTGCTCACTGTTCCAGGCAAAATTGTCACATACTTCATAAACTTCTGGCAAATCTTCTTTAAGTCCTAACCTTACTATAGTATTGATCGTCTCAGCTTCTCCATACACCCCCTGGGGATCTTCCAGGAATTTTAAATCCCAGCGGGCGAATTTCCAATGAGGAGCCCAACCGGTTACTACTACCCACTCATTGTTGTCAATAGCCTGCTGCAAGGTGGCAGTCATAGTAGCTCCGCTGCCTTCCATAAGTTCATAATCCAGGTCATATTCTTCCAGCGCATTTTCAGTAGCAGCCATAATTCCTGCACCAGGATCGATCCCAATGATCTGTCCACCAAACTTGTCTTTTACAGTCTGGTCAGCCTGATCTGAAGGTTCGGTATCTCCACCTCCACATCCAACCACACTGAACATAGCAAATGCCAGTATGGCAATTATCAGTATCAGCTTCTTCTTTCTTAACAAACTAAATCGACTCCTTTCCCTTATTTTGATTTACCTAGATTCTGAGTTATTCTATCCAGGATAATTGCAATAATAACAATCGCTACCCCGGCCTCGAACCCTTTACCCATATTGAGGGTTTGTATTGCTCTCCATACAATCCCTCCCAAACCTTTGGCCCCAATCATAGAGGCAATGACCACCATGGAAAGGGACAGCATTATGCACTGGTTTATTCCTGCCAGCATAGTAGATCTGGCCAGAGGAAGTTCAATCTTTATGAGCATCTGCCAGAAAGTTGAACCAAACGATTTGCCTAATTCAATGAGCTCCTCAGGCACCTGTTTGAGACCCAGGTCAGTCAGCCTTATTACCGGGGGCATAGCGAATATTATAGTAGTGATTACCCCGGGAACCACCCCTAGTCCAAAGAAAGGAATAGCAGGCAACAGATATACAAAAGCAGGCAAGGTCTGCATGAAGTCCAGTATGGGCATTATGATCCGGTGGGCGGTATCATTTTTAGCCCCCAGAATACCCAGTGGCATCCCAATAAGCATACATAACAATACTGCTGAGATTACCATGGCAATAGTCTCCATTGTTACCGACCACAACCCCAGATTGTATATAAACATTAATCCCAACACACTAAATATGCCCATTTTCTTCCCCGCCAACCACCAGGCCAAAATCACCACAACTATAATAATGAATTCGGGCGGCAGGGCAATCAGCAGTCCCTGAAGTCCTTTTATGAATCCTTCCAAACCATCTGCAAAGGCCTGGGTACTTGCACCGAAATTACTCTGCATGTAATCGATAAAAATATCCGTCCATTCTGCCAGGGGGATCTTTGGTATGCTATCCATTATCCATTTCCCCCCTTCCGCCAGCAAGTCCCGCAATAACAGAACCCCTTACCAGAGTCCCCTGAAGTTTACTGTTTTCATCAATAACAGCTATAGGGACTTTGGTATAAGCCATCACTTCAAGTAAATCTGCTAATGGACTATCAGGTCCGGTAGTAGGCATATCGGTCTGAATGATATCTTCCAGATCCTTGACCCCCTGGGAGGCTAATTCAGAAGCATCCTCCGCTCTGATATATCCCTTGAGCTTTCCAAAGCGATCAACAACAAACAGAGTAGATAGCCCATGTTTTTCCATAAAATTCAGAGCCGTCCTGGGACCATCCTTGGGGTGCACCACATAGCGAGGTCTCACCATTACCGAAGAGGCGGTTAAGGCAAGGGAACGATTCACGTTTTCAACAAAACGAGCTACATATTCCGTGGCGGGCGAGAGAAGAATGTCTTCCGGCTGACCTATTTGCACGATCTCTCCATCTTTCATCAAAGCAATATGATCTCCAAGCTTAAGAGCCTCGTCCAGGTCGTGAGTGATAAATATTATAGTCTTCTGCAGTTTTTCCTGGATATCAATGAGTTCTTCCTGCATATCCTGGCGGATCAGCGGGTCTAATGCGCTAAATGGCTCATCCATAAGTAATATATCAGGATCTGTAGCCAGTGCCCGGGCTATACCTACCCGTTGCTGCATGCCGCCGCTGAGGTTATGGGGATAAGAATCCTCCCATCCTTTAAGACCAACCAATTCTATCACCTCTCTGGCTTTTGCCAGACGTTCCTCCTTATATATGCCCTGCACCTCCAATCCATAAGCAACATTATCGAGTATAGTCCGGTGGGGAAGAAGTGCAAAGCGCTGAAAAACCATGGACATTTTCCTTTTACGGAGCTCTTCCAGCTCTTTAGGAGGCATGGTGAGTACGTCCCGACCGTCGATAACTATCTCACCGGCACTGGACTTGATCAAGCGATTAATACAGCGCAGCAGAGTAGATTTGCCACTGCCGGAAAGACCCATGATCACAAAGGTTTCACCTTCCTCTACAGTGAAGCTGACGTCTCTAACTCCTACTACCTGCCTGGTCCTCTTCTTTATTTCTTCATTAATGATACCCTGTTTTACCAGTTCCAGGGCTTTGTCAATATTATTACCGTAAATCTTGGTTAGGTTTTTTATTTCAATCATAGCGTCCTTCCTTTATTACCTTAGTATGCGTTAATTAAAAATGCCCATACCAAAAAAAGTTCTCTTTCGAAACGGCACATGGTTTATATTTCGTGGCACTTTAGAGTGATAAGGGATATGAATGCGGGCAGTCATTGTTCAAGTGTAATTTGGGATCTTACACTAAAGAATGCAGCAAGACATCCATTTCTCCCCCCTTCTGGCCTACGAGGTTAGCTGACGGATTCGGGCTAAAGGGCCGCCCTATCCCGGCATGAACCGAGAATTCACCCCAATTATTGGTTCCCCCGCTCTCCTGCATATTCATTTTAAAGGAGATTCGGCATATGAGAATGGCTAAATACCGCTATATTATATTTTGTTATCCAATGCTATTATTATAATAAATTATACTTGTTGCTGACAAAGGGCTGGTCATCCAGTTATTTGGTGTAAAGCTTAATTTATCATCGGTAATTGACCATAAACTTAAATTAACGCACTTTACAGGCTATACCTATAATTAGTTATGATTATCCAACCAGAAAACGAGCTATCCGGGTACCGATCCCTCCTAGGTCAAATGCCAGGATACCCATCAAAACCAGTACCAGGATCCCCAGCAGATTATATTTCAAGCGTAATCTTTCAACACGTGAAGTATCTTGTTCTTTTTTAATGATCCTCTCACTTTTCCTGCTGCGCATGCTGCATTGCTCCTTACTAAAGATGTATGTTAATATTATATCCTAAGCTTTATAGCTTCTATCTGCTGGGAGTAACGGGTTGGTTGTTATAAATGATCTCAACAGGTAAAATCTAATAAAATCCAGGATTAGGAGTGATCAAATTTGCAGGAAACCAAGAAATTTCAGCTAAATTATCTTAACCAGGAACAGCACATTATGCTGCCCAATACCACTTCAATTTTACTAGTGCAAAACCTGTATGATGTTTTATTCCAATATGTAATTGACCCTGAGAAGGAAGCACAACTCAAATATTTTATTGAAAAATTAGAAACCCATATCAAGAGCAAACCCCGGGCACCCTTTTCCATGCCGGTATCTGAATTAGAATTTTTGGGAGAAGGACTGCAGGAACTAAGGCTATTAAATTGGTTGGAAAGCCCGGTATCTGTTTTCGAAGTTATACTAAATAAAGAATGTGATGATATTGAAGAAGAGAAGGATAAAATATTCGATCTCTTAGCTGACCTGTTTACTTTCAATAAGAAACCTGACAGCAGCATGATATATGTTTACTCTAACCGCCTGACGATTTACTAAACAGGCAGGTCAGGCTTTATGAATTATAACTTAAACTTCCTGTTAAGATGTAATAAGTTTAATTCTAAAAACCTGACCGCTTTTATATGCTTAATACGCCAGTAAGGCTTCCCGTATTATTTTAGCCCCCAGTATGGCGGTTATATCTGCAGCATCATAAGGGGGGGAAATTTCTACCACATCAAAGCCTACTATGTTAAGGCTTTGTAATTCGAGCATTAGTTGTAATACTTCCCGGGACGAAAACCCTCCCGCTTCTGGTGTCCCGGTACCCGGGGCATAGGCTGGATCTATAACATCAATATCCAGGGTGAAATAAACTGGCCGGCCCTGGATTTTCGCTTTCACCTCATCAACCACATCCAACAATACATCCGCATATAGTTGAGTGTTTTTATATGCATAACTCAACTCATCTCTGGTGCAGGAACGTATGCCCATCTGAAAAACCCGGTTGGGCCCTAGCAGTTCAGCTGCCTGCCTCATAACTGCAGCATGTGACAAGGATTCCCCCAGATAATCTCTCCTTAGATCTGCATGGGCATCCAGCTGCACCACCACCAGATCCGGATAGTATTTATGATAGGCTTTGATCAGCGGCCAGGAAACCAGGTGCTCTCCTCCCATTGAAAATACTTTTTGGCCCCGGCTCAGAAACCGTTCACAGACCTTCTCTATGCGCTGCAAGCACTCGGAAACATTGCCAAAAGGCAGTATAATGTCCCCGGCATCGAAGAAGTCCAGGGTTTCCAGGGATTTATCCTGGTACAGGCTGTATTCTTCAATACCTTCCGATACCTCCCTGATGCGATAAGGAGCCAGGCGGGTACCCGGTCTGAAGCTGGTAGTAGCATCGAAGGGGATTCCCAGCAGCACTTTCTCACACTGTTCTAATTTATTAGAGGCAGCCATAAAGACTGCCTTTTGTTCAATAAAATCAATTATTTTGTCCATATCCTTTACCTATTCCTCACTCGATATTATCTTTTGGACCAGGGCAGGCAGCTGGAATGCCGCCTGGTGTAAATTACGTGTATAGTAGCGGCATCCATTATCATACTCATGCACCAGGTTTTCAGGAGCATACTTTTTGGACCCTATTGTAAAACTCCATAGACCGCTGGGATAGGTAGGTATATTAGCCAGATAGAGCCTGGTTAACGGAAAGATGCCCGCTATGCCGTTATATGCCATCTTTACTACATCGGGATGGTAATAGGGTGAATCACTCTGAACTACCAGCATACCATCATCTTTCAATACTTCGAATACGTTTTCATAAAAAGATTTTGAAAAAAGTTCTACTGCAGGACCCACAGGATCTGTTGAATCAACAATTACTATGTCATAACAATTCTTATGTTCTTTAACATATTTAATCCCATCTTCTATAAGCACCTGGCTCTTGGCATCCTCAAATGCACAGGATAAAGAAGGGAAGAAGTCTCGGGACGCTTGTACCACCCTTTCGTCTATTTCAACCAGAGTTCCATGTTTAACGGCTGGATGGCGAACTACTTCTCTTAATGTGCCACCATCTCCTCCACCAATTATTAAAACATTTTCTGGTCGGGGGTGAGAATTGCATGCTACCAGGCTTATCATCTCGTGATAAACAAATTCATCTTTTTCGGTGGTCATTACCATACCGTCCAATAACAGCATCTTACCAAACTGTTCGGTTTTAATAACTGAAAGATGTTGAAATGTAGTCTGTTCAACTCTAAGTGTTTCTGTACTTTTACAGCTAAATCCTATGGCTGGAGTCTGATATTCTGTAACCCACAATTCCAAAGAAAGTTCCTCCCTTATTCAAATCCTAATGACTATTATAATTTCTCTTAATACCACAAGGGTACAGCTGCAAACGCACATCCGATTTTCTCTACAACGTGCTCAGCAGATGCGATCTTAATTTCTTCTAACTCCAAACCTCTAATCCTAAAAGCTTCTTTGACCATATCGCTTACCATCTTTTCAGCTTCTTCACGGCTGCACTTGCCTGAATACTCCATGATTACGCCAAAACTATCTTTCTTGATACCTACCGATACGGCTGCAGCAATTCTGGTGCCAGGTTCTTCACAGATGATATCCCCAAAAGCGATGGGTAACAGAGACCCTTCAGGTATTACCAACTCCGGATCATATACACATCCTGGAGGTAATATACTGCTGACCTTTAACAGATTGGTGTTGCCTACTCGGGCTTTCAGTAAAGCTCCATCGAAAGCAGTGAGTTCGGTGTCGCCTTCTGCAGCAGCAGCGGTGACGAAATATTTCTTAGGTAACGGTAACATTGCGAGCCCTCCCTGATTAATTATCCAAACAGATATATTATATACAAATCATCTATAATTTAAAATAAAAATATTATTCATGAATAAGATGGATACAAGGTATCCATCTTATTCAAATATTTATCTGTTGCCCTGTAAATTTTGCAGGAATTCCATAAACTGTACGACCGACTTGCGCCTCTTCTTCTGGTGGGGATAAATTATGTAGAAATAACGGCGGGCCCCTTGATCAGCTATAGGTACGCTAACTATTTTCCGGTGAGGGTCCAGTCGCTGGATTGCCCAGTCAGATACCATGGATATTCCCATTCCAGCTTCAACAGTAGCAAGTACTGCCTCTGTACTGCCTACCTCCATATAAATATTAATATCATCCATCTTCAATCCGCTGCCTATAATCAACTCCTCTGCGACCTTTCTGGTTCCGGAGCCTTTTTGACGGAATACCCATCTTTCCGAGGCCAGCTCTGATACTTTAACACTCTCTCTTACCGCCATCCTATGGTTGTCAGGTAAGGCAATGACCAGTTGATCTTCAAGCCATTGAAATCCATCTACCTTGCGGTTATTATACCAGGCACCGACAACTCCCAGATCTAATTCTCTTTCAGCTACTTTATTGAATATTCTCTCTGTATCACCGATATCCATACTGATTCTAATACTGGGATTGCTGTCTTTGAAGTTCTTTATTAAGATCGGCAGTATATATTCTCCCGGTATGGTACTAGCCCCCAGGGAAATATAACCCTTGCGGCTTTCTACCACCTCTTCCATAATGCTTTCAGATTTTTCAACTGCCTTAATAATTTCTCGGGCACAGTTATATAATGCTTCTCCAGCTTCAGTTGTCTTTAACCTTCTGCCGGAGCGTTCTAAAAGCAACACTCCATATATGTCTTCCAGAGCCTGTATCTGCTTGGTTATTGCTGGTTGAGATAAACCAAACTCTACAGCTGTACGTGATAGATTTTGGGTTTCAACTACCCGCACATAAGTTTTAAATAGGTTAAGATTCATACACACCCACCAACCCGTCTATAAATTGCTCTCCAACAAAATGCCTGGTTATAGTCCTAACGCAGAAAACCATCTAAAATCACGTCAACGGCCTCTTGCTCGCTTAATCCCAGGGACATAAGCTTGACCAGCTGTTCACCGGCAATTTTCCCTATGGCCGCCTCATGGGTCAATACCGCTTCAGAGTCCTCTGCAACTAACTCGGGGATGGAACTGACACGAGCTTTATCCATTATTATAGAATCACATTCTACATGACCTATACATTCTACACTTCCTACCACGGCAGCCCGGAATACCTGTACAGACCTATCCCGGGCTACTGATCTGGATAATATCTGCCCGCTGCCACCTTTTCCTATGATGTTTAACTGCACATCAGATTCGGCTGTCTGATCACCCTCAGTCATTAGTCTCTCTACGATCTTCAAACTGGCTTTATCCTCAATATGGGCTATGGTTGAACGGAAGGTATCATCTACCCCTTTTATCTGCGTCATCTCCAATTCAGCTGATGCCCCAGTTTGGAGGGTAATTTTAGTGGTCGGGTTCATTATTCTCTTACCCTTTCCCTGACCCTGGCCATAATGTTTTTCGACATATTTCAAACGGGCTCCTGACTTTATTATAAACTCATGAACGCCATCGTGTCTGGAATCGGCATGACTGGGGTTATGGATACCACAACCGGCAATTATGGTAATATCAGAGTTTTCTCCAATAATAAAGGTATTAGCAACTGTCTCCTGTAGACCCGTTTGGGTGAGAAGCACCGGCACGTGAACAGTCTCCCCGACAGTATTAGGTTTGACTTCCAGAATGAACCCCTGCCCGTCTTCCCGGGGTGTAATCGTAACATTATCAGAAGAACTGCGAACTACAGCCTCTCCATCCAATCTTATATTGGCTGCTCCGTCCGGCATTTTAGTAAGATTACTAATGGTGTTTAATAGCTCAAGACTTAAATTATCAAATTTCATATGTTAACAACTCTCCACACTGTTCTTTCATTTTGCATTCTACATCATCTTTGATTAAATGCCATATTTCTTCGCGAGTCCCTCGTGCCTGTACCGAACCATTCTGGATCACAATTATCTCATCACATATTCGCAGTATATTCTCATTATGAGTGATTATAATAGTGATTGAATCTGGATTATCTTTAAATTTGCTGTAAAGGATCCCAATAAGCTTCTGAATAGTCCATAAATCGACACCAGCTTCCGGCTCATCGAATATCGTAACTTCTGCGTTTCTTGCCAGAACCTGAGCGATCTCAACTCGTTTCATCTCTCCCCCGCTTAACCCTGGGCCTACATCCCTGAGCAGGTAATCTTCCGGGCACAGACCTACATCTCGCATGGTGCCTCTTAAAGCAAGCTGATCAATACCAGGACTGGCAATCTTGATCAGGTCTTCAATAGTAAGTCCTTTAAAGCGAGGGGGCTGTTGAAAAGCATAGATTATACCCCGGTGGGCCCTTTCACTAATACTAAGCTTGGTTATTTCTTCATCATTCAGGTATATTTGGCCGCTGTTGGGTTTAAATATACCCATTACCAATTTGGCGATGGATGTCTTGCCACCGCCATTGGGGCCAGTAATTGCATATATTTTGCCTTTTTCAAATTCAAGATTGAGACCGCGGATTATTTCCCTGCCTGGTCCATTATCGCCATCGACAGTCATAAACAGATTTTCAAGCTTTAACATACTTAATGCCCTCCACTGCTAATAAAGAAACGTAATTTCGAATATATTTTACCATAACTGCAGATTATACGTCTAATAATTCAGCGCTAATCCTGCTAATGGATTATTTCCCAAAAATCGTCTGTGTAGTCCTGCAGTCTGACAAGTCTAATTTGCATCAAGGTGTTGTTGTCGAGTTATCGTTCAGCTTCACCTCTACAGCTTCGGCGATTCCCTGCCCCACCGCCAATCTAGCATTACCAACCTGCAGTAACAAAGGCCCTTTAAAGGGATGCCGGGATACAACCTCCACACTTGCTCCAGGAACCAATCCTATTTCAAATAAACGCCTTTCAGCCGCATGTCCTTTGGTGATCTTTACCACCTGCCCACTCTGGCCAGCCCGCATATCCTTTAAATACATAATTATCCTCCTACCCTGGTAATATTAAATTAAGTCCCGTACCAACTAAGAAAGAAGTAATAATCCCCATTATCAAAATCTTAACTAATCCTTTAGCACCTATTTCCCTTACCGTCATTACCATTACTGGCAGACAGGGGAGTGATAAAGATATCATAGCGATAGCTATAGTAGCCTCTCTTGGAGTCAGATTTAAATTTAATAAAACTAACGGTGCCAGGTAGCGTTGAAACATGGTAACCAGTACCGCTACAAAGGCATCGGCAGGAATACCAAACAATGCCCGGGTGAATCCTTCCATGGAATGAAACAGCTCAAAAAACCCTGATTCCATTAAAGCTCGTATTATTATGTTCATCACCAGCAGCAAAGGCAGTACTTCAGTAAAAAATCCGGCGAATCTCATTCGCACCTTCTTAAAAACATTTGATTTTCCGGGAACTCTTAAAGGGGGAAGTTCATATACAAACATTTCTTCCCTGGGCATCAAACGGCTTATAAGGAAGCCTAAGACCATTAATACAGTCAGCATGGTAATAAACAGCACCAATAATGATGCATGGAATGCTGAGATCACGGCTGCCATAACCCCTATAGTAGCCGCACAGGGTATTACAATACTCAGCAGGGTTATTACAATAAATCTTTCGGCCATGGTAGGCATTAAGCGGGTTGCCATAATTGCTGGAGTTCGGCAGCCGAAACCTAATGACAGCGGGATGACCGCCTGCCCTGATACTCCAAATAGTCTTCCCACCCTCTCCAATGCCACTGAATAACGGGGCAGCAGCCCGGTGTCTTCTAAAACGGACATCAATAAACTCACCATTAACATAGCTGGCATAATAATGGTAAAAGGTATTATGAGGCCTTCGGGGATAGCTTTGGACAGTACGTTATTAACTATCCCTGGCGGTAATAAATTAGCCACAAATTTTTCTATTATAAGGTTTAAGGGATATAGCAGCGCCCCGATAGGTCCTTCGCTTAATTCTATAAATTTTAGAAGTATAAAAAAACTCAGGAATACCAGGACCAGTAATATTGCCGTACCTGCTAAAGGGCGGTCCAACAATTTTTCCATCTTGTTCATCCAATAACGCTGGGTTGCACTCTGCTTATGAACTACCAACTGAGCTGTATATCTGGACATTTCGGCCCTTCTAAAATCTTCTGAGCTCAGGCAGCTTTCTGATCCAATGGAACATCCACTGCACTGAAAAGCACACTCCCCGCACTTTTCTTGTTTAAAAAAAGGTTCTATACTGCTGGGATGGTTGATTTCAGTAGTATCCTTTTCCAGCATCTGCATCAATTCCATTAAACCTTCGCCAGTAACCGCAGAAAAGAATACCACGGGTGCTCCCATTATATTCTCCAGGCGCTCTCGCTGGATTTGCAGTCCTTTTCTTCTCGCCAAGTCAATCTGGTTCACCAGCATGAGCATAGGTATATCAAGCTCCTTAAGCTCAAAGCTTAATAGCAGATTTCGCTCCAGGTTGGTAGCATCGAGGACGTTTATAATCAATTCCGGTTTTTCTTTTTCCAGTAAATCTTTGATTATTTGCTGATCCTGCCCCATGGTAAACACCGAATAGACCCCGGGAGTATCGATTATTCTAATTTTACTATTAGTTAAATTAAGTACAGCCTCACTAATCTCCAGCGAAGTGCCGGCATAATTGGAAACAATGAAATTACTTCCCGTAAGGCGGTTCAATACTAGACTTTTACCTACATTAGGATTTCCTATCATAACTATTGTCATAAGCCGCCTCCTGATATAATTATTATTTGATGCATACTATTTTTCTTTATTGCAAATAGGACAATAGCCATAAAATTTTAATTCATGATCAATTATTTTGTATCCCTGTTCATCCAGCTTGCTTTCCAGTTCATATAACAAATCACCTGATACCTCAGATATCTGCCCACATGCCAAACATAACACATGATGGTGATGATGTTTTTCATCTTCGGCCAATTCATAGCGATACTTATTGCCTTCAAACATGGATTTGTACAAAACTTCCAGGCTGGCCAATTTTTCCAGGGTCCGATAGACAGTAGCAATGCCAATCTTAGGGGATATCTTTCTAGCCTCCCAGAACACCTCTTCAGCCGATAGATGCCGACCTTTGCTTTCAAGCATCACATTCAAAACAGCTTTCCTCTGACCGGTAAGACGGTAACTATTTCCGTGCAGCTTGGCGTTTATAGCATCCACAAACAAATACCTCTCTTAATAATGATAATTATTATCATTATTATATTCTAATGGCTGCCAAAACACAAGCAAGTAATTTGCTGTTGCCGATTTTCCTTACTCCTTGGACTTAGGTTTTCTGATAAGCTCCAAAAAAGAAAAGCACTTCGAAAGTGCTTTTCTTGTATTAGTATCTCCTATCGATAAATAACTGAATATGATGCTGCATACTTATTTTTTATCCCGATAATCTGTAATATCAGCCTCATTCTTTAAACCTTCCACAAAATCATTGAAAGTAGTTAGTTCTTTTTCCTGCTGCAGTTGGAGCAGGATACTGTTTTTGACCGAAGCAAAATCCTGGATAGACTCTTCCTGCCTGTCGCCTGCTTTAATTATATGATAGCCAAACTCAGTTTTCACTGGCTCCTGGGTTATTTGGCCAGGTTCTAGCTTCAATGCAGCAGTTAAAAATTCCGGCACCAAAGAGGTGGTCTCATTCACTATTCCCAGATCACCGCCCTGGCTGGCACTACTGCAGGTTGAATATTCTTGCGCAAGCTGGGAAAAATCTGAACCGGAATTCAATTTACCCAATATCTCAAGGGCTAATTCCTCGTTATCAACCAGAATATGGTATATTCTAATGCCAGCCGCCTGGGTATACATAGACTTATTTTCTTCATAATAAGTCGTAACTTCTTCTTCGCTTACAGTTACATTGGCCGCAACTTCATCCTGTAGTTTAGAAATTAGAAGCTCCATTTTCATTTCGAATCGAAATTTCTCCTCATCCAGTCCAGTTTTCTGGAGAAACTTGGTATAGCTTGCTGCATCACCCTGCAGCTGTATGTCTTTGAACTCATTTATCGCATGATCCAACTCTTCGTCAATTACTTCAATTCCTCTACCCTGGGCTTCTGTTATCAGCAGTTTTTGATATACAATATCATCAAAAGCTCGAGTTTCCAGGTCTTTTAGAACATCAGCTGGTATTTCTTCAACTACCACGCCACTGTAGGACTCTTGTTGCATTTTATAACTAGCCTGCAAAAGCTCATAGCGTTGCTGGTATTCCGCTTGCGTTATTTTCACCCCATTTACATCTCCTGCATATTCTTCAGCGGAAGGGGTATTGCTGCAACCAGCTAGGAAAAGGACAGCAACCATGACCAGAAGCAATATAGTATTGTTTTTCATGACAAATCTCCTCCTCGATTCACCTTTACCTTTATGCAATTGACACTTATTATAACATAGAATTGGAATCTACAGTAACGTGGTGACAGTGATCTGGTGAGGGATCGAAAATAATCAGGGAGAACCAAATACTGGTTCCCCCCTAAATATTCTTACTTATATGGTAATCTTTTTATACTATACCATGACTGTACATGGCATCGGCAACCTTTAGGAAACCGGCAATGTTTGCGCCAACAACCAGATTGCCGCTATGGCCATACTCATTAGCAGCATCGTAGGCCTTCTTATGAATGTTAACCATGATATCTTTTAGTTTGACGTCCACTTCATCAAAGGTCCATGAATATCTCATGCTGTTCTGAGACATTTCCAGGGCTGATACTGCAACACCACCCGCGTTGGCAGCTTTGCCTGGTCCAAACAGGACTTTATTATCCAGGAATACTTTGACAGCCTCTGGAGTTGAAGGCATGTTAGCACCTTCACCTACCGCTATGCAGCCATTAGCAACCAGAGTTTTGGCTGCCTGTTCATTGATTTCGTTCTGAGTTGCACAGGGCAACGCGATATCGCAGGGTACATTCCATATGTCGTCGCACCCTTCATAATAGGCAGCATGATCATGCAGAGCCAGATATTCTTTGCATCTTTTTCTTTGTACTTCTTTTAGCAGTTTAAGAGTATCCAGGTTTACTCCCTTTTCATCTACAAAATATCCATTTGAATCACTCATGGCAACTACTTCACCGCCCAGCTCTTTCACCTTCTGAGCCGCATAAATGGCCACATTTCCTGATCCAGAAACAACTACCCGCTTACCAGCAAATGATTCGCCCCTGGTCTTTAACATCTCGTCTACAAAATATACCAAACCATAACCTGTTGCTTCTGTTCGGGCCAAACTGCCTCCCCAGGTTAGACCTTTGCCAGTCAATACACCTTCGTAGCGATTAACGATTCTCTTGTATTGCCCAAACATATAACCAATTTCACGTCCGCCCACGCCAATATCGCCTGCGGGCACGTCAGTATCGGCACCGATATGCCTATATAACTCGGTCATAAAACTCTGACAGAATCTCATTACTTCGCTATCAGATTTTCCCTTTGGATCAAAGTCGCTGCCTCCCTTACCGCCACCAATCGGCAGACCGGTCAGGGAGTTCTTGAAAATTTGTTCAAAGCCCAGGAATTTAATAATACTTAAATTTACAGAAGGATGAAACCTCAGTCCACCTTTATACGGGCCTATAGCGCTGCTAAACTCAATCCTGAAACCACGATTAACCTGGACATCTCCTTTATCATCTACCCAGGGAACCCGGAAAATAATCTGCCTTTCCGGCTCGACTATTCTTTCAAACAGCCCGGTTTCAACATATTCAGGATGTTTTTCCATAACTGGTTCCAGTGACTCCAATACTTCTCTGGCAGCCTGAATAAACTCTGGTTCATTAGGATTTCTCTGGATTACTTTTTTCATTAAATCATTTACATATGACACTTGTATTCCCCCTTTGGAATTGATCAGCACAAATCACCATACCAATTATTATAGATATACCTCCATATGTAAATGCTTTTTAGCCAGATATATTGTATTCATTCTTACATACAATATTACAGACCGATCCTGCCAATATGGCTGCCAGTATTCAACATTATTATGCCATGCTGCCCATAATATGTTACTATCTCAGATAATTTCCTATGCTTGTCAATTAGTCGCTGATCAACAAACAAGTCAGGTACCAGGTACCTGACTAATATATGATATAAGTTTTTCGAAAAAAGAAACAGAGGAAAACTAATCCCCTAGCTCATCTTTTATGCTCTTCTGAATAATCTCGTGCACATCATTGAACATTTGGATAAATCTAGCTTCCGCTTCAAAGAAACTAGCTATCTCCTGGTGCTGATTAAGTTTGGCAAATTCCAAGGTCAGTTCCTGCATCAATTGAGGCGTAGGTTCTTCTCCCAAAACCTGGGCCCGGTTGATCTCTATCTGTTTTTCCCGCAGCTTAAATACTCTTTCTTTATATTCCGGTTTTTCAGCGATCTCATCCCTGGCTGCTATATAGCTGCGGAAAATATCGCTATCCTTAATGGCACGAGCCAGTTCATGGGCTCTATCATATGGGTTTACACTATCAACCATTCCATACACTTCCTTCGTTCATATTAGGATACACATTATTCAGGATATCATAAAAGCTTTTACTACCCAAATCTTTCCCCTATTAACCAGCATCACGTCTAATTGATAATGCCCAGGTATACTAAATAGATAAAGAGCGCATAAAAAAACCCACCCATAATCAATATCGGCGCCGAGATATGTTTTTTCTTTCTTAGTTCCAGGTAAATGAAGCTGGATGAAGCTATTGCCAGCAGAGCGACGATCAATGCACTGCCGCTCAACTGCCAGGGAGTGAGGAATATCCCCAAAGCCGGTATTAAAGAACTTTGAAAGACCATAGCTCCAGTTATATTGCCAAGAGCCAGGGTATCTTTATTCCTTGATATCCAGATCACGCTGTTGAACTTCTCTGGTAGTTCCGTAGCAACTGGAGTAATAATAAGCGCCAATACAAATGCTGGAACAGCATACATTTCTGCTACTTCCGTAACCGATCCCACAAACATATCTGCACCCAGAATAATAAAACCTAGAGCGATGAGTACTTGTAATACTACCAAACCTAGAGCAGGGGAAGAATTCTTCCTGGCCAAATAGAATTTAGGCAACTCATGGTCTGAAACAATATCCCTTTCCTGGGCTAACATGACAAAAACGTACCAGCAGTAAGCTGCTACCAAAATTATACCGAGACCGATCTGCCAAATTCTGTATTCAGGAGGAATAAGACCGGCCAGAACAGCTGCGGCATATACCAGGATAAAAAAGCCCAGATCTCTGGACATACTGGAATAATCGGCGACAACTTTTGCTCCGAACGTCCTCCTGCGCCTGAATATTACTACCGCTATGCCAGTCACAAACATAGCCAGCGTAGATAGCATTAAAGGAGCTCCCAGGATTGCTCCTATTCCGATATCATGTCCGGTAGAGCCGCTGCCGAATACTATGGCAATTATCGGTATGAGGGTTTCCGGCAGCGCAGTTCCTACGGCTGCCAGTACGCTCCCAACTGCGCCTTCTGAAAGGTTTAGTTTTTTCCCCAGCCACTCAACACCGTTTACGAAAACTTCAGCCCCAATCAGGATTATCCCCAGGCTGATTACCAGTATCGCAATGCTTTCCAATTTTCCATCTCCTTAACAATGCCATAATTTACTACTACAATTATTTTATTATATTACATTATACAGACTTGATTCTCTTTACAGCACTAATGGCAACATTATTCTGCGACCCCGGTTAAATGCGGCTATTTCTCGATAACCTGCTGCCCAAGCCAGATGGGCTGCCTGTCTTATTCCTGCTCCGACTTCTGAAGGGTGATGGGCATCAGAACAGAGGGTGATAGGGATTTTCATTCCTGCCATTATCTCCAGTATTTCCCGGGCAGGATATATCTGGGCTACCGGTTTTCTTAAGCCGGCACTGTTGATTTCCACAGTCAGATCTGACTTTTTAATACTGTTTAAAACGTCTTTTATATAGTTGTTTACATTATGCTTAAATGGTCTATGCCCCCATTTTTTAACCAGATCTATATGCCCAATGATCGTGAACAAACCTGATTTAACAGAGCTGTTAACTATTTCAAAATAGTGTCTATAAATCTCATCTATATCCATTTGCTCAAATCCATCCCGATGATCAGGATGGTCAAAAGCCCAACCGTCTATATAATGGATAGAGCCTATAACATAATCGTAGGGATATCTAGCCATTATCAGGCTTATCTGCTTTTCCCGTCCTTCCCAATAATCTACTTCAAGTCCAATTTTAACAGCAATATCGTCATTCTCCTGTCGGATACGTTCCAGTAATTTAAAGTCTATTCTGCTGCTGAATTCGTCATGCTCCGTAAAACCTATCTCTATAAGCTGCCTGCTGCGAGCAGTATTCAAAAACTGCTCCAGCCAGTCCATTGAATAATTATGTTCTCCATGTGCTAAAGCATGGATATGGTAGTCAAGCAGCATCAACATATCCCCCTAAAATCAATTAAACGTAACAGGACAACCCACCATCAACCATGAAAATGTTACCTGTGAGCCATGCCGAATCCTCACTGGCAAAAAACAGCAGAATCCCTTTTATATCCTGTGGATAACCAACTCTTTTCATAGGAAACATTTTATTCAACTGCCCAAGTTTTCCGGCCGCCTCAATCCGCTGCATCTCATCCTCCATCATATCCGTTATAATATGGGACGGACACAGACAGTTAACTCTAATATCTGGTCCTAATTCAGCTGCCAGAGCCCGGGTCAATTGGACTACCCCGCCCTTCATGGCACAATAGGCACTTACCTTCTTGCCCCCCAGCACCCCGAGTATAGATGAAACATTAATAATACTTCCTCCCCCGCCTTCTTTCATCAGCGGGACCATATACTGGGAAACTAAAAATACGCTGCGCAGGTCAACTTGATACAAGCGATCGAGATCCTCCACCGTAGTGTCCAAAAATGATTTAAACAGGGCGGATCCTGCATTATTAACCAATATATCTAATCTGCCATATTTATTCTTGATAATATCCCTTAATTTCGCAATATCTTCTATACTGGTTACATCGGTGGAAAAGGCCATAGCCTTTCCTCCTGCCCTGGTAATTTCAGCGACGGTTTCTTCCAGAGGAGCTATGCGTCGTCCAGCAACAATGCTGATGCCTCCTTCCAGTGAGATTATTTGCGCTGCAGCTTTTCCAATGCCAGTACCTCCACCTGTGATCAGGGCTATCTTACCCTCTAATTTCATCCCATTACCCACTTTCTATCTTCCCTTATCGTAATCACTACTGATTCTTCTTTCCATCATTCAAAAACTCTGACATCCTTCTAATCATTTCATCACTGCCCACAAAGTTTCTGAATCCCCAGATTTGGGTTCGTATGGCTGCTTCCGTATCCATCCCAGGTATCCGGTTGGTTTGATCCTTATTTGCTTTCTGGGCAGTGCGATCGAAGGTTGCTATTTTCCTGGCCAATTTTTTGGCTTCTTCCAGATAGCGATCTACCGGATAAACATAATTGGCCAGGGCCATCTCCTTGGCTTCTCCAGCACCATATATCCTCCCGGTCATAGTTACCTCTTTAGCCCTTCCCATGCCGATAATTTTCCACAGGGGATCATTTAAGGGGGTCACCGCCCATCTTATCTCCGACTGCCCTACTTTGGCAGTCTCCGAAAATATCCTTATATCAGCCAGAACCATGAGATCAAAGCCCGCCGCTATAGCAGGCCCGCTTACAGCAGCAATCACGGGCATAGGATAACGCAAGACGCTCAAAAATGCTCTTTCAATAATATCTACCTTTTGCATTTTTTCCTGTCCCAGATCCATGAGTGTATTCATATCGAAACCGGCACAAAATACTTCATCGCTGCCGGTGAGTACCACTGCATTTACTTCAGTATCCTGTTCCAGGTCAACAAATGCATTTCCTATTGATTCCAACAGGGGCAGGTTCAGGGCATTCTTCAGCTCCGGACGGTCGATCTTAACTACGGCGATATTACCTTCCTTTTCTATCAGCAAGTTTTTGTATTCCATATTGATCCCCCTTTATTAACTAATATCATAACAATTAGACAAATAAGTATTACAAGCAAGGCATTTAGATAAAACTAGAAATTCAGCCGGCTAAGAAACAATTCCTGGAAGCCGGTACGATCAGCCAGTTCTATATGCTTGACCCTATCTCTTAGAATTTTAGCTCTCTCCCATGCAGGATGGGATAATAATACCTCAGTTACACCCTGACCGGCAGCATTACCAGCATTTTTTATAAGAGCAGTCGGTACAGGCGGCAGCATGCCAATCTTTAAGGCGCTGACCGGGTTTATGTAGTTGCCAAATGACCCAGCCAGGTATATGTAATCAAGCTCTTGATACTCAATCCCGGCCTCGTCTAACAAAATATCAATAGCAGAACGAATTGCAGCTTTGGCCAACTGTATCTGCCTGATATCTTCCTGGTTGATGGATATTTTGAGCCCGTTTCCAGTTTCTTTACCAGGCATCAGGACTATCTCATCTCTCTGCGAACCATTCTCGCCTATATATTGATTTAGATCTGAAGTCCTTATTATGCCATTAGTGTCAATAAGACCCTTCTCTAAAAGGCAGGACACCAGGTCTATGACAGCTGAACCACATATTCCCCGAGGTGAGTTATGCCCCAGTATATTAAATTGTAATTGCCCATCCTGGTCCAGATAAACTCTGTCAATTGCACCTTCACCAGCCCTCATCCCGCAGGTGATTCCGCCACCTTCAAAGGCGGGACCAGCGGCAGCAGAAGCTGCCCACATCTGTCCCTTTTTACTAAGTACTACTTCTCCGTTGGTTCCAATATCCACCAACAAGTAAGTATGATCATCATTTTCGGGAATACTCAACAAAGCAGCAATAGTATCGGCTCCAACAAAACCACCTATCTGCGGTAATATATAACACTCGGCCTCCTGAGCCGATTTTAGTCCTAATTGCCGTGCCGGACAGATGATCTCGTCATTAAAAACCCCCACATAAGGTGCGGCAGCAAAACCGGCTGGACTTAATCCTAAGAAGAAGTGAAGCATGACTGGATTGCCGGCCACACTAAAAGCAAATATATCCTGCTCGGTAATACTGATTTCATCTATCAGCTCTTCGATACATATATTGATACTATTAATAAGTACCTGATGCAGGGTTTTCATGCCATCATCGTTTCCCATACAGTAACTCAGGCGAGAAATTATATCAGCACCATAAGTCTTCTGCAGGTTGCTTTTGCTTATCACGGCAGCTGCCTTCCTTTTTTGCAGATCCAGAAGAGAGGCAAAAATAGTAGTAGTGCCAATATCCACAGCAATCCCAAAAACTCTGGATTGTTTGGGGCCAATAAACTTGATTCTATTACCTGGATATACTAAAGCATTAAGCTCCATAGCAGGCCGACCTGCTCTATCCAACCTGAATAGAAACGCGAGATTATCTATACTCAATTCCAGACTATAAGCTGCAAGAGCTTTTCTCAGTCGGTGATGTATTGATACCGGATTCTCCTTATCGATACCCGGGATAAAAATCTGCTTGACTTCTATGAGGGGAATCCCTAATGGCCTGAAGACTGAATAAATATCCTTATGGTTCAGATCCTGACCCACATTATCGATATATACCGTTAATGGCGAATGGACATTACAATAGCATGCCAGCCTGAATCCCTCTCTAATCTCATCTGGCAGCAGGTGCTCTCTTTCGGCATCAGAAATAGGATTGGTCTCGCCTTCAACTCGCACCTTGCACTTGCCGCAAACATTATTGCCAGCACAAATGCCTCCAATATCAAGCCCGTTGTCAACCAGACTATCCCATAGTCTTTTCCCTGATAAAGTCCACAGCACATACTCTTTTCCATCAGAGTTCACAACTCTGATCTTAAGCTTTTCCTTCATAAACAATCACCCGCGGTCATTTATTATTATACGTTCTGGATGAGAGTAAATATTAAACCTCTCACCCCTGGCAAATCCGATCAATGTTATGCCAGTATCTTCAGCCCTTTTTCGTGCTAAATCTGTAACCGTGGCCCTGGATACAATAATTTTGATTCCCATAAGCCATATTTTTTCAATCATCTCATAGCTTATCCTACCGCTGCTGAGAAAGATCTTACTGCCGCAATCCACACCGTTCTTTAAACAATATCCGTATAGCTTATCTACTGCATTATGCCTGCCAATATCTTCGCGGCTCACCATCAGACCTTGTCCATCACTCAGGCTCATAATATGAACTCCACCGGTCTTTTTATGGATGTCTGATGAATCCAGGTGCTGCTTCATAAGCAAAGCTATGGTGTGTGCTTCGACCTGAATTCTCACATCTGAGTCACTGTAACTCTTCAAATTTTCTTGCTCAGCCATGAGCAGGCTAACGTGGACTCTATCATCTTCGATTTGCATCCCGGCAATATCCTTTACAGAATCAATCATATTATCAAAAGCTAAGGAACCAATAACCAGTTCATCAATATATATGGGGGAGCAGTAAATCTTCTTATAAAACTGCTCATCAATAAATATATCCAGGCCGACCTCAACAACCATAGGATCTTCTACATCTATTAGTTCTGCTCCTGATGAATAACGTTTAATACGTCTAAATGTTACTGTTTTTTTCAAAGCCTTCCCCCCTGGCAATCTGTATTAGAATAGTATGTACCTGTGAAGTATATGCTAATCAAAAAAGGCGGCAACCGCCGCCTCAGGCGATGACATAAACCATTAACAGGATCATGGATTGAGGTTCGCGCAAGACTCACTAATTAATAAAGATACGAATGCTTTATTACAAAAAGCCCGACAATAATCTAATGTTAGCTTAGGCTCACTTGGTATAATGAAAGCCCGCTCAATCAACGTACTCAGGTACGCCTCAATCACGGGCTTCCTTGTTTTTTCGAACGCAGTAAGCTCAACCTCTTGTCCTGTGGGATTCTTTTATGCCTTTGATCGTTTCTGTCATCGACCTAACATAAACTATTTAGTTTCTGCCATCAGGGTAAATGCAAAAACAAATGCCCATAATATTGCTGCAAGCAGTGCGATGGTTGCAGTACCCCAACCATTACCCGCTGTAATTGCAGAATTTCCCATGCTATACAAAACGTTAAATACGACCAAACCTACAGCCGTTAGAATAAACACCGTTTTCTTAAATCCGCCCGATAGCTCAAAGCTCTTGGCCCAACCACAGAATTTTAGAAAAATAAAAATTGCCAATAATACCATTAAAAATGTTATTAGCGGGTTTGAAAATATACCTCCCCCGGCGCTATGAGCAGCTTCTGATCCAAATGCTAACACCTTTTCACCCCCTCTTCCATGTTACATTAATTATTCTATTACTTAATCCTCCCGAAAACAAGCTAATGCGATCTCTACAAAAACATAAATAAAAACTCGAAATCACTTTCCTGTTTTCAACACTATTTTTGTAAAATATTCTCTAATAATTTCTTTTTTCCTGCCTCAGATGATGATTATTTTTTTAAACTCCAAACTTTGTAACTTTACTTCCTTTATTAATTTTACTATAATAAGTAGGCGAAATGTAATTAAAGTAAGTAAATCAGATAGTCGCAGATATTTTATCTGAGGAAAGTCGGAGCTCCATAGGGCAGGGTGCTGGATAACGTCCAGTGGGGGTGACCCCAAGGCAAGTGCCACAGAAACAAACCGCCCGGCAATCAATGGCCTATAACAGTTTTAGAAAGATAAAAGCACAAAATTCCCAGACCATATAAGCTATTGATTGCCGGGTAAGGGTGGAACGGCGAGGTAAGAGCTCACCAGCGTTCAGGTGACTGAACGGCTAGGTAAACCCCACCTGGAGCAAGACCAAATAGAGAAACATTGAAGTGGCCCGCTTCGTTTCCGGGTTAGGTCGCTAGAGGTATCAGGTAACTGATATCCCAGATAGATGACTATCAAATACAGAACTCCGCTTATAGATTTGCTTACTTTAATTTTTTTCCTAATCCATAGGAATTATGATACTTTGGTTGATTTAATTCCCGTCTGATAAACTTCCTTATTATTACAGTACAAAATTGCATTTCCCTTTGCATAGCCTTGCAATAATGCAAGGCTATATTTCCTATAATGATCCCGCATCTGCCCGGCCCTAGCCCGGCAAATCCCTTCGCTCCCTTGCATTATTGCAAGGGAGCCTTGCAATAATGCAATATTTGTCCCTATGTTCAGGCCAATTTTTTGTTTGCTTTCGTTGATATCCCCAGGTATTAAAATATTATTTCCCTCCTAAAATCGCTTTATATCAGAGTTTAATGTAAAATCGAGCATCGTTCTATCTTTTTCTGTCCATAGTCGGGTTTTGATGGCATATTATTTGCTATGTTTAAAATTCAGTATGCTAAAGAAAGGAGGCCCGTCTTTAATCTAGCAGTTCTATTACCTTATTCGAGAGTAGATAGAATTATCCCCTGATTTACATGTATTGATTAATAACAGCTAGAGAGAAGCCATACCCAATGGCTCGATTTCAAAACACCTTATGGAAGCCCCCTTCGGGGACCACAATTTGTACTCGGCTTGGGATTGCCTCGTGGAGTTATATGGAAGCCCCCTTCAGGGACCAAAATTTATACTCGGCTGGGTTTGCCTCGTGGAGTAATTTGGAAGGAGTGTTATTTAAGAATGAAGGATATCGTACTAGTAAGCGCTTGTAGAACTGCCATTGCTCGTTTTATGGGAAGTTTAAAGGATGTGCAGGCTAACGATCTGGCCATAACTGCAGGTAAAGCTGCTATTGAAAGGGCCGGAATTGATGCAGGAATAATCGATGAATTGACCCTGGGCCAGGTGTTTCCTCACGGCCAGGGATCTCTCCCGGCTAGACAGGTAGCATTAGGCTGTGGATTACGGTTTGACAGCACCGCCTGTAATGTAAATCAGAACTGTGCTTCAGGTATGCGGGCACTGGAGATTGCAGCAAGAAATATTCAAGTAGGAATAAATGACGTTGCTCTGGTAGTAGGCGTAGAAAGTATGACTAATGCTCCCTATTTGGCGCTGAAAGCCAGAATGGGTTATCGTATGAACGCCGGTAAATTAGAGGATTCCATGATATATGATGGGCTTTTTGATGGAATGGTGCCGGGGCACATGGGTATCACTGCCGAAAACATCGCTGAGAAATATGGTATCACCAGAGAAGAATGTGATGTACTAGCTCTAATGAGCCATCAACGGGCCACCAGAGCCGTTCAGGAAGGCACTTTCAAACGCGAAGTCATCCCTTATGAAATCAAGAGCAAAAAAGGCAGTAAGTTTTATGAAAATGATGAACATATGATTCCCGATGCTAGTACGGAATCAATGGCCAAGCTGCCTGCAGCTTTTAAAAAGGGTGGAGTAGTAACTGCTGCCAATGCATCTGGTATTAATGATGCAGCTGCTGCGATCGTTATAATGTCCAAGGAGAAAGCTGCTGAACTAGGCATCAAACCTTTAATGAAGCTTATCGATATCACTCATGGTGGTGTAGACCCCAAACTCATGGGTCTGGGACCTGCACTCGCTATTCCGAAATCTTTGAAGAATGCCGGATTAAAATTTGAAGATATCGATTATTGGGAAATCAATGAAGCTTTTGCGGCTCAGTTCCTGGGAGTTGGCCGTATGTTAAAGGAAGATTTTGGTCTGGAACTGGATATGAACAAGTGCAACCTCAATGGTTCAGGAATAGCCCTGGGTCACCCGGTTGGATGTACCGCACTCCGTATCATAGTTTCTCTGTATTACGAACTGGAAAGACAGGGTAAAACCCTGGGTGGCGCATCCCTATGCGTGGGTGGCGGATCGGGTATGTGCTCACTTTGGACCAGAGATATCTAACTTCAATTGTAGTATCCAAATAGTTTTATAAAATAAGAGGGGGAATATTAATGGATTTTCGTCTGTCAGATGAACAAGAGATGATGAAGAAAATGGCCCATGATTTTTCGGTAAATGAGATAGCTCCATTCGCTAGTGAATGGGACAATAATCATTATTATCCGGAACACGTTATCAAGAAAATGCAGGAACTGGGATTTATGACTCTGGCTTGTCCGGAAGCATACGGCGGAGTTGGTCTGGATCACGTTGCTCAGAATATCGTTGCAGAAGAGATCTGCTGGGGAGATGCCGGTATAGGAACTACCATGGTAGCCAGTGCTCTCTTAGCCACTGACCCCATTCTGGTTGCTGCCAACGATGAGCAGAAAAAATGGTGGTTTGGACGTCAGAACGAAGGAGTTTTAGGGGGATTCTGTCTTACTGAGCCCGGTGCTGGCTCTGACGCAGGAGCACTTGCTACTCGTTGTGTAAAGGATGGCGACGATTACATAATCAATGGTGTTAAGCAGTTTATCACCAATGGTGGTATCGCTGGGCAGTATACTCTACTGGCAACTCTGGATAAAAGTATGGGATACAAAGGTATGTGCGCTTTCATGATTGATAGAGATACCCCGGGTATCAGCATAGGTAAAGTTGAAGATAAACTTGGTATCCGTACTTCCAATACTACCGAAGTAATATTTGAAGATGTTCGCGTTCCTGCCAAGAACCTTTTAGGTAAAGAAGGTCAGGGCTGGTTTGTAGTCATGAAAACGTTGGACATTTCGAGAGCAAGTATTGCGGCGATGGCTACCGGTGTGGCCCAGAGATGCCTGGATGAATCTCTTGAATATTCCAAACTACGCACCCAGTTTGGAAAACCTATTTCCAGTTTTCAGGCTATCCAGTTCAAACTGGCTGAAATGGCTATGCACATTACAGCATCGAGGCTCCTTTATCTGGAAGCTTCCTCCCTGCAGGATATGGACGTACCTCGTTTCAGTAAAGCCGCTTCATTGGCCAAAGCTTATGCTGGAGACACTGCCATGATGTGCGGTATTGAAGCCGTACAGGTATTTGGCGGATATGGGTTCACTAAAGAATATCCTGTAGAAAAACTAATGAGAGATGCGAAGATATTCCAGATCTATGAAGGAACCGGTGAAGTGCAGCGCATGGTTATCGCCGGCGACCTGCTCAGGGGCTAATATAAAATACCGTTTCTTTTTTAACGACCAGGGTTTTTCCCCTGGTCGTTTTTTTTATCAATTAGTTATTGATTATTGCCCCTGGCCAGATATACGTTGATTTTATTGAAGGAAGGAGGTATAGAGCAGCAGCACATGATCCCTTACATTCATAGTAAGTCCCTTATCTTGAAGGATTTTTTATAATTAACACAAAAAAGAGATACGCTTCATTGCGTATCTCTTTTTTTCTTTACTAGTTACCCCTTATTTCTTTTTAGTAGTTTTCTTTTTGCCTTTAGCAGCGACTTTCTTTTCAACTGCAACTGCTTCCTTAAGGGATTTGCCGGGTTTAAATGCTGGAACTTTTGTAGCAGGAACTTTGATTTCTTCCCCGGTTGCCGGGCTAATAACTTTTCTTTCTTTGCGATCACGAACTTCGAAGCTACCGAAACCTATAATTTGGACTTTATCTCCATTTGCGAGCGCCGTTTGGATAACTTCAACAGTGGCATCCAGTGCTTTAGCAGCATCCTTCTGAGTAATTTCCGCTTTTTCCGCTAAGGATTTGACAAGTTCCGATTTGTTCACAACATAGTCCTCCCTTTAATATTTTATTGACCTTATTTTACATTCCCCATAAAAACGGCAATTCCTGCTAATAATTTAATTTTTTTTTAAAATTATTGAAATTATTATAAGTTAACCGCTTATTTACATTCTGGCAAATATATTTTATTTTTATTCATCCAAACCCTATTTTTAGGCTAATGTCACTTTTTTCTATTTTTTCCCGATTTCGCAGATGATTAAATATAGCAGTTGATCTACAAGAAATGAAACAGATTTGAAGAATATCCAGGTATAAAATTTATCTTAAAGCCCTTGTTCTGACTGTCAGCAGATAGTAGATTGCATAAATGGGAACTAACTATCTGCTCAGTCCCCTGATGACCAGCATCAATAACTGATAACCCCATAGATGCTGCTTCTTTGGCTTCATGGTACTTGACATCTCCCGTCACCAGGACATCGATGTTCTGCTTAAGCACACTGGCTATGAGGCTGGTACCAGCACCGCTGACTACGGCTGCGTTCTTTATTTCTGTGTCCATATCCCCAGCAACTTTGATACCATCCAACTGCAGAACCTGCTTAACCAACCCGGCCAAATCCTTCAGCTTGAGGGGGGCCTTTAACCGTCCTTTCCGACCCATGCTGAACAGCTTATATTCGTTCTCCAGATGATAAATATCATAGGCCGCTTCTTCATAAGGATGGGCTTTCTTTAAAGCCTCAACCACATTTTGTAAATCCTTCTTGTAAAGCACCATTTCCAGTCGAAATTCTTCTACTTCTTCTAATCGGCCTTTTTCGCCGATAAAGGGCCGGGTATCTTCTCCGGGGAGGAATGTACCCTGACCCCGGGTGCTGAAACTGCAATCACTGTATTTTCCGATATGTCCAGCTCCAGCTTTGCTCATAGCTGATCTGACTGCTTCCTCCTGTGGTAAGGGAACGAATGCTACTATTTTCAACAGATCCTCCCGCTTATAATTATCCAGGGGAGTAATCTCCTGGAGTTCGAGCCTTTCCGCCAGCACCTGGCTCAACCCTAGTTCACCGGCATCCAGGTTAGTATGCGCGGAATACACACTTATATCTGACCTTATTAGACCTTTGATCAAAGCGCCCTCAGGCATATCAAAATTAATGCTTTTCATCGGTTTAAAAAAAAGGGGATGATGAGTAATTATCAGGTCCGCCCTTTCCAACAAGGCCTTTTCCAATATTTCTAAATCCAGATCCAGGCTTATCAGCACCCGCTCTACCGGCCGGTTGCAAGATCCTATCTGAAGACCCGGATTATCCCAGGATTCTGCCAGGTGCAATGGGAAATAACCCTCTATCATATTGACCACATCTTTAACTCTAGCCTGCATCTATAATTACCTCCAGTGCCGTTATTCTCTGCTCATAATCCAGTTTTAGTGATAGATTCTCAGAAGTATTGGACTGCGAAAGGCTCTGGCAAACAGCTTTATATTTTGCCATCCACTGCCCTAAATACAGCTTAGCAGTGTCATTATCCCTAGCCTGAAGTATGATCGGTCCAATATCTAACTCTAATCGAGATAGCCTATATGGATTTTTCCCTGGAGTGCTGCAGATAATTACAAATATTCGTTTATTCTCTGTTACCAACATCTCGTCCAGGATAGGCCACCCCTGCTCAGCCAGGGCAGCACGCAGCATATAAGGCCTGCTCATAGGTTGAAAAATAAAACGCGGGAAACTCGCAGCCTTCTCCCAATCATGGGATAGTATGCTGTAAATGGTGTCTCCCCCCATGCCTGCAATGACGACACTTGCAGCTTCGCCCTTTTGAAGCGCTTGCAGTCCATCACCCTGCCTCAATTCGATTAAATCTCTACAGGAGCTGTTTATAACAGCTTCCCGGGCTCTTAGAAATGGTCCGTCAGCTAATTCAGTAGCTATCACCCTGGGTACTAAATGATTTTCCACCAGGTATATGGGTAGCCGAGCGTGATCCGAACCTATGTCGGCAGCCGCCTGGCCAGCAATTATCATTTTGCTGATAGCAAGTAGTCTATCAGTAATCAAACACAATACCTCCTGAAAACACGGGATGGTTCGAGCCCATTAAAAAAGTCCCAAAACTTGCGCCAGGGTATGTATAAATATACTGGCGGCCGTTGGCGAAGCATGGGTAACAACATCCTGCGAAGGCGATTAGCGGAAGGGGGCGAAGGGCACGGACGCCGCGAGAGCGCCGCTGAGCATGGATGCGAATTGGCCTTGTACCCCTGGAGGTAATCGACAAGCAGTTGATGTTGTCCATGCGTGGACTGGGAGCAAGTGTATTTATGCATACCCGTTTACCCAAATAGACTTTTTCAGTGGTCTCCTGTTTCCTTTCGTATGCTTAACCCTGTTATGCCCATACCTTATTACCTAATTATTTCATTTTCCTGTCTGACAATTACTGATTCAACTTCATACCCACGCATGTCCAACTCTTGTAGTACATCGTCTACCTCAAGCTCTTCCAGGCGAAAGATCAGCTTGTACAAACCTTTTTTTTCATCATAGTACGCTACCGTATTAAGAATATTTTTGCCTTTAGCAGCAATCATCCCAACTATTTCTGCTAGAGCGCCCTGTCTTTCAGAAGTATAAAAATCTATCCTACTGTGAGTCCGTTTGACTCCCAGAATATCGATCAATGCATCAAAGATATCGGTTTCCGTTACAATTCCTGCTAATGTCCCATTTTCGCTGATAACCGGGAGTCCACTTATTCTATTCTGTCTCATAAGCTTGGCAGCGGTTTCAATGTAGTTATCCGGGCTAATGCTGATAACTTTCTGCTTCTTGGGAAGAATATCGTTTATTTTAGTCTTCATCAATAAATAGTTTATCTCATGCATGCTGAGAGACGTAGCCGTAGATGGAGCTGCTTTATTCAAATCGCTGAGGGTAATGATACCGACTAAGTGGCTTTTGTCCATTACCGGCAGCCTGCGTATATTGTTCTCTTTTAACAAAAAGAATGCCTCTGTAAGACTGCATTCCAAATCTACAGTAATGACCTTCTCTGTCATCCGTTCTTTTACCTTCATGAATTTCAGTCCCTTCTTCTTGTCTTGCCCATAATGGTTGATCCCTAAAAAAATATACGGATGTAGCCCATATAGATGGTTTTAGCCACCCAGATAAGCCTTCTTTACTTCTTCACTTTTCATAAGTTCTTCGGCTGAACCCTGCAGAACAATTTCACCGGTTTCTATGACATAGGCTTTGTCTGCTATTGACAGAGCCATATTAGCGTTCTGCTCCACCAGCAGTACAGTAGTTCCGCGAGAATTGATATCTTTTATTATTTCAAAGATTTCTCTTACCAGTAGAGGGGCCAGACCCATAGATGGTTCATCCATCAACAATAGTTCAGGTTGAGCCATTAATGCCCGACCCATAGCCAGCATTTGCTGTTCGCCTCCGCTTAAGGTCCCTGCGGATTGTTTGCGCCGCTCCTTTAATCTTGGGAAACGAAGGAATATATTTTCCAAATCTCTCTGAATCTCTTTTTTATCATTGCGCAGGTAAGCGCCCATCTCCAGATTTTCTAATACTGACATAGTATGAAAAACCCTGCGGCCTTCAGGTACCTGAGAAATACCCAGAGCTACAATTTTTTCCGGTGCAACTTTGACAATGTCCTGCCCTTTAAATATCACACTGCCAGATGTGGGGCGAAGAATCCCAGATATGGTTTTTAGTACGGTAGTCTTCCCTGCACCATTAGCTCCGATCAAAGTTACAATACTGCCCTTCTCCACATCTAAAGAAAAATTCTTGAGAGCATGAATAGCGCCATAGTATACATCAATTTCTTTTACTGCTAGCACTCCTCTACCTCCTCGCCCAAATATGCTTCAATGACTTTTTTGTTATTACGTATATCCTCCGGTATTCCTTCGGCTATCACTTGTCCGTAGTCTAAGACATATATTCTTTCACATACGCCCATAACCAGTGACATATCATGCTCAATCAAAAGAATTGATAGATTAAAATCTTGTCTGATCCATTTTATCAATTCCATAAGTTCTCTGGTTTCCTGTGGATTCATGCCGGCTGCAGGCTCATCGAGGATCAACAGGGTAGGTTGGGTAGCCAGTGCCCTAGCGATCTCCAGGCGGCGCTGTTCTCCATAGGGAAGGTTAGAAGCGATTTCATCACGTTTGGCATCCAACCTAAAGATCCTCAAGTATTCCATGGCCTTTTCTTCGATATTTATTTCTCCCTGAAAAAAGGCAGGAAGTCTGAGAATGGTACTCGCAAGACTGTAGCTAACGTCTTTGTGAAACGCAATCTTAACGTTATCGATGACACTCAAATCTTTAAATAGACGAATATTTTGGAAAGTGCGGGCAATACCTTTTTTACAAATAGTATAGGGAGCCAATCCCGCAATGTTCTTGTCTTTAAATATAATCTGTCCTTTATCTGGTTTGTATACCCCGGTGATCAGGTTAAAAACAGTCGTTTTACCTGCTCCATTAGGCCCGATGAGACCTATTAACTCCTGGGATTCAATTAGAAAATTGAAATTAATAACTGCACCCAGTCCTCCAAAAGATTTATATAAATTATTTATTTCTAATAAATTCATTTCTTTCCACTCCATATCCTGGCAAATGTTTTTCTGCTCAACTCTTTATTTCCCATCAGTCCCTGAGGTCGGTAAATCATTACAATAATTAAAATCAACGAATAAATCACCATACGCATAGCAGCATATTTCTGCAGAGCAAAAGTCAGGAAGGTTATAAAAATGGCTGCAATGACAGCTCCTGTAGTGCTGCCCAATCCTCCCAATACCACCATAACTACCATATCAAAGGACCTTAAAAAGCTAAAGGTGTCAGGTTTTATGATATAAAAATAATGAGCATACAGGACCCCGGCCAGACCAGCAAACATGGCCCCGATTATAAACGCCAAAACCTTATATTTGGTAGTGTTTATGCCCATTAACTCAGATGCAACTTCATCTTCACGAATAGATATAATAGCTCGCCCGTAACTCGAATTCATCAGATTGATTATAACCAGTATGGTAATTACGGTTGCCAGGTATAACCACGGCCACGTGGTAAGTTTAGTAATACCAACTATCCCAGCCGGCCCATTGACATAATCAATATTCTGCAGGACCACTCGTATTATCTCACCAAACGCCAGGGTAGCTATGGCCAGATAATCACCCTTAAGACGCAGAGTTGGTACACCAATAATAAATCCCGCTATACCAGCAGCAATACATCCCCCCAGGATACCTATAATGAATGGCATCTCCAGGAAGTTAGTAAGGATAACTGATGCATAAGCACCTACGGCCATGAAGCCTGCATGGCCCAGAGAAAGCTGTCCGGTAAAACCATTGATCAAATTAAGGCTGACGGCCAGAATTATATTGATACACATGGAGACAAGATTGATCTGGTAGGACTGATTTACCAACCCCACGGTTAACGCATATTGGACCACTGTAAACAAGGCCACCAGCACCAATACTTCAAATAGGAAATTCAACCAGGATTTATTTTTTTCTTGCATCTATCTTCACCTACACTTTTTCGCCGGTGTTTTTTCCAAACAAGCCGGTGGGTTTTATAAGCAGTATAATAATCAGCACCCCAAATGCTACTGCATCTCGATAGAGACTGCTTCCATATCCACTTACCATGGTTTCCAGAAGCCCCATTACGAAGCCTCCTACCATGGCCCCTGGTATTATGCCTATCCCGCCCAGCACAGCAGCCACAAACGCCTTAAGCCCCGGTATAATTCCCATCAAAGGATTGATAGTTTGGTAATATACTCCTATCATAACACCAGCTGCGGCTGCCAGTGCAGAACCTATAGCAAAGGTGATGGATATTGTTTTATCGACGCTGATCCCCATCAATACAGCAGCTTCCATATCCAGAGATACTGCTCGCATTGCTTTGCCCGTTTTTGTCCTCTTAATAATGTATTGGAGGATCAACATCAGAAGTACCGCAGAAACAAATACAAATAATTGTTTGTTTAAAATTGTAAGACCAACAAGGTGGTATTCCTTGATAGGAAAAGCGGACTGGGGAAATACTCTCTGGGCTGGTCCCAGAACAACAACAGTTACGTACTCAAGGAACAACGATACACCAATGGCCGTAATCAAAGCGGCTATCCGGGTAGAATTTCGCAGCGGCCTATATGCAACTTTTTCAATAATAACGCCCAGCAGAGCGCAAAATATCATCGCTGCCAGCATGGCTACTACAATATTGGTACCCAGCATAGTTACGGAGAAAAACCCTACATAGGCACCTACCATCATCACATCTCCATGGGCAAAATTTATTAATTTAATAATTCCATAAACCATGGTATATCCCAATGCGATCAGTGCATAGAGTGCTCCCAGGGATAACCCATTAATCATTTGTTGCGCAAATTCCAGCAAATTGGCCACATCCTCCTATTACTACTTAAAAGGAAAGAGAGGGCAAGCCCTCCCTTTCTTAAACTATAGCATTATTATGGCTGAATTCTCGTATTAACCGTCTGCACTCCATCCTTGAACTCAATAACTACGCCAGCTTTTACCGGATTATGCTGTTCATCGATAGTCATTTTGCCGGTAACTCCTACAAAGTCAGTGATTTTGGCTAGAGCTTCAGTGATCTTCACAGGATCAGTAGAATCAGCATCTTTTATTGCCTGAACCAGCAGTTGCACACAATCATAACCCAGGGCTGCAAAAGCATCGGGTTCTTTATTGTATTTGGCTTTGAAAGCCTCCACAAACGCTGCTACTTTGGGATCAGTGTCCTGTGAGGAATAGTGGTTGGTAAAGTAAGTACTATTCAGAGCATCGCCTCCCGCAACACTTACCATATCCGGAGAATCCCAGCCATCTCCGCCACCCATGGGAGCGGTAATTCCCAGTTCACGAGCCTGTTTGATCAGGGGAGCAACTTCCTGATAGTATCCAGGTACATAAATGAAGTCTGGATTGGTGCCCCTAATTTTTGTTAAAGTTGCATTGAAATCACGGTCACCACTTACAAATCCTTCTTCTGCAACGATGGTGCCACCCTTTTCAGTAAAGGTTTCTTTAAAATATGCTGCCAGTCCTTTGCCGTAATCACTTGATGTATCAGCATAAATAGCAGCTGTCTTAGCCTGCAGGTTGTCAGCAGCAAACTGAGCCATCAGGGTACCCTGAAAAGGATCGATGAAGCAAACCCGGAAGATATATTCCCTGGTTTCACCGGTTTTTTCATCCACGGTAACATTGGCAGCTGTAGCTGCAGGAGCAATCAATGGAATCTTGTTTTCCATCATGATAGGCGTACTGCCTGCTACGTTGCCACTGGTCAAAGGACCTATTTGAGCTACGATATTTTGTCCTGCCAGGGCCGCACTTACACTCAAAGCTTCATCAGCAGTAGATTTGCAGTCTCTTTCCAGACCTTCCAACTGCTGCCCCAGCACGCCTCCAGCTGCGTTTATCTCTTCAATGGCCAGTACTGCACCGTCTCTGGCGTTGCTTCCATAGCTGGCTACAGCTCCAGATAGTTCAACATTGATACCTACTGGAATAGTTGCGGTATCTGCAGCAGGCTGCTCTTCCTCTGTTTCTCCTCCTCCACAACCAGCAACAATACTCACCATTAGCATCATTGCCAGCAGGAGGGCCAACATTTTGCTCCTTTTAGTTATCATAGCCATTCCTCCTATTAATTTTTTGTTTTCTATGCTTAAATGAAAATTGAGGACTTGTCATCCCTTATGGTACAATGTTTTGCAAAACAAACCCGAAAGGAGACAATTCCTCATGCAAAACAATGTATCAGTCGGAAGTCCCAAGCTCAACAATTCTTCATTTCATTTAAGTTAGGCTAGATATTTTTGGCTTAAGGTATCAAAACTGTATTTGCCGCCACCATTTTGTAGTGTATCCGCCTGAGTCTGACTCTGTTAAAAATACCATGTTTGCCCTATTTATAGCAGTAAATTTTTTCAACCCGGATAGCCATTATTAAGGGTCGCTGGATTCAAAGTGTCATGTTAAATCCATCTTTGACGAAGTGGATCACATCCGGGCAGAGATGTTTAAAGATAAATTTCAAGTGTATTTAGTCCTTTAACCAATAGTTTAAGGCTTGGCACAAAACTAAGCAAGAGCTTAATCTTCACACTAACCTAATAATCTACTCAGCGCATGTTTGTAGTTTTTCGCATTTTTCATATTTCTAAGTTAAATTATCAAATCCAACCCGATTATAGGATTAGTATGACCAAAAAAGCCAGCTATACCAGGAACATTGCCTTGCTCTTCTGCCTTGTCGTAGTATGATATTCACATCCCTTTTATATCCAATAATACCATATAAATAAGAAAACTAGAGAACCGTCCGAGACCACTGATAAAGTCTGTTTGGGTAAACGGGTATGCATAAATACACTTGCTCCCAGCCTGCGCATGGACAACATTAACTGCTTGTCAATTACCTTCAGGGATACAAGGCCAATTCGCATCCGTGCTCAGCGGCGCTCTCGCGACGTCCGTACCGCCCGCCCCCCCTTCCGCCAATGGCCTTCCCAGAGGAAACAGGGGGACGTTCTTTTTGTTCCCTTTTGAAACAAAGAAAAGGGAACAAAAAGAACGTCCCCCTGTTTCCTCGCCAACGAACGCCAGTATATTTATACATACCCTGACGCAAGTTTTGGGACTTTTTTAGTGGTCTCGAACCGTCCCCCTATTTAAATAAAAAACCCCGGGGCGTTTTAAGCACCAGGGTTTGGTATTCTGCTATTTTGCTGCTATTATATTAAACCTGCGGTAGGGTTTTGAGGCTCTCCTTCAAAGCTTCTTCCGGGAATTCGATATCTTCAGTCTTGCCGGACAGATAGTTGTCGTAAGCTGCCAGGTCAAGATGCCCGTGACCACTGAGGTTAAAGACTATGCTGCGAGCAACTCCTTCTTCTTTGCCTTGGATAGCTTCATCAATGGCTGCTCTTATGGCATGGGAGGATTCAGGAGCAGGAATGATTCCTTCTGTCTGGGCAAAGAGCTGCGCTGCCGAGAAACAATCGTTTTGCATCAGTGCTCTGGCTTCTATCAAGCCGTCATGGTACAGCTGGGAAACCAGGGGGGATTCCCCGTGATATCTCAACCCGCCGGCATGGATACCGGGTGGAACAAAATTATGGCCCAGGGTATACATCTTTAATAATGGGGTAAATCCAGCCACATCGCCCAGGTCATAAGCAAAAACCCCTCGGGTCAAGGAAGGACAGGCGGCTGGTTCCACTCCCAGTAGACGGACTTTTTTGCCCTTCAGTTTATCCGGTATAAAGGGAAATGCTATCCCGGCAAAGTTGCTTCCACCGCCGCAGCATCCTATTACTACATCAGGATAATCATCTACCATCTCCATCTGTAGTTTGACTTCCTGCCCTATTATGGACTGGTGCATACACACGTGGTTCAAGACACTGCCCAGGGAGTACTTGGTATCTTCTCTGCCTATCGCGTCCTCTACCGCTTCGCTGATGGCAAGACCTAAGGTACCTGGAGTATCTGGATTCTCGGCTAATGCTTTCCGGCCACTTTCGGTAAGAGGGCTGGGGCTGGGTACACAGGTAGCGCCGTACATCTCCATGAATATGCGGCGATAGGGCTTCTGATTATAGCTGACCCTGACCATGTATACCATGGCTTCTATATCGTACATTTTACAGGCCAGTGATAAGGCTGTTCCCCACTGTCCTGCTCCTGTTTCAGTGCTTATTCTCTTAATGCCCTGTATCTTGTTGAAGAATACCTGAGGAATGGCAGAGTTCAATTTATGGCTTCCTACCGGGCTAACCCCTTCATACTTATAGTAAATCCTGCAGGGAGTATCCAGAGCTTTTTCCAAACCATGTGCTCTAAAAAGCGGAGAAGGTCTCCATTTTTTATACTCTTCATGAACTTCTTTAGGAATTTCAATATAGCGTTCAGTAGATACTTCCTGGGCTATCAATTCATTGGCAAATATAGGTGCCAGATCTGCTGGACCCAGGGGTTGTTTAGTTACCGGATTTAATCCAGGCGCTAAAGGTGTGGGCATATCTGCCTGGACATTGTACCAGAATTTAGGCAATTTATCCTCCGGCAGAATAATCTTGGTGAGCTCGTCTCTACTCATCTCAACTCTCTCCTCTCGTCTTATAAAGTTTAAATTTTACTCGTACATTTTAGCATAAGAGTTCTTATTTCACAAGTATTTGACGGCTGTAAATAAATGATTTAATATTACAATTAATAAAAAGGGGGGCTGGACCGATCCGGCTGAGAGTGGACTATAATGGAGTCCTTACCCTGGAACCTGATCTGGGTAATTCCAGCGTAGGAAGCATACTTGATTGTTACCTTAACTGCTTATTACCCATTGGTTTTAAGCAGTTATTTTATTGAGGGGAGGTTTTTAAGATATCACTATGTAACGTAAGCCTGCAGATACTGCCGGTGGTGCCGGAAGAACAAATCTATGACATAGTGGACCAGGTAATTGAGCTTATAAAAAAGTCAGGAGTCAATTACATAGTTGGTCCCATGGAGACCAGCATGGAGGGCGATCTGGAAGAGCTCCTGGCTCTGGGCATAAAAGCCCAGGATGTATGTGTCCAGGCTGGTTCACAAAGGGTAATATCGATAGTAAAAATTGATTATAAGCCAGACGGAGTGAGTATGAATGAAAAGATTGACAAGTATAGGCCATAGCCTGCTGCCTGGTCTCAGCCTGCTGCTGGTATTGGTCATATGGGAGGCGGCAGTACGCATGAATAATATACCGGTTTGGCTGTTACCTGCGCCTTCCAGGGTTATCAGCACTATTATCGAGATATGGCCTTTGCTGGTTTTTCATTCAACTGCAACATTATTGGAGACCGGCTATGGTTTTCTATTTTCTATATTCCTGGCCCTATTTATAGGTTTATTGCTGGACCATGTCTCTGTGCTCAAACATGCGGTCAATCCGATTCTGGTCATCTCCCAGACTATACCCTTGATAGTGCTGGCGGTACTTATGCCCCTGTGGTTTGGCTGGGGTATGCTGCCCAAAGTATTGATCGTAATGCTGGTATGCTTTTTCCCCATAACTATCAATCTGATGAAAGGGCTGGATTCAGCAGACCCGGATCAGCTCAGTTTATTTCGCTCCATGGGCGCTGGTCGCTGGGAAACCTTCAAAATAGTCAAATTCCCTGCCGCCCTGCCGGCCTTTTTCTCTGGTCTTAAAATATCTGCTACCTACAGCATTATGGCGGCTGTCATCTCTGAATGGGTAGGTGCCCAGCGGGGCCTGGGCTATTTTATGACTATTCAGCAGAAAAGTTTTGCTATCGATAAGGTCCTGGCAGCGGTAATCATCATCTGTATATTAAGCCTGCTGCTGGTAAAGCTGGTAGATGTGATAGAGTATGTGCTGGTACCATGGGATCGCCCAACAGTAAGTGATTCTAATATTTAAACTGTTTTTAACCAAGGAGGTTTTAATACTTATGAAAAGAATATTATCGTTCCTGCTGATTTTCTCAATGTTTATACTGCCATCTGGCTGTAATCAGAATGATGCTCAAGATCAAGGTTTACAAAAAGTTACGGTGCTGCTGGATTGGTTCCCCAATACCAATCATACCGGTTTATATGCGGCCAGGGAGCTGGGTTATTTTGAAGAAGTCGGCCTGGATGTTGACATCATTCAGCCTTCCGAAGGCGGCACAGCCCAATTAATAGCTTCCGGGCAAGGGGATTTTGGGGTGAGCTACCAGGAAGAAGTGACGATTGCCCGCTCTCAGGACATACCAGTAGTGGCAGTTGCCGCAGTGATACAGCATAACACTTCAGGTTTTGCTTCTCCCGCAGATAGAAATATTAAAACTCCTGCTGATTTTGAAGGTAAAACTTACGGAGGATGGGGTTCGCCTGCAGAAACAGCTATGATCAAAGCTCTGATGGATAAATATGATGCTGATATCAACCAGGTAAATTTCATCAACATCGGCTCAGCTGATTTCTTTACCAGTATCGAAAAGGATATCGATTTTTCCTGGATATACTGGGGCTGGACCGGGATAGAGGCATCAAATAAAAATCTTGATCTGAACTTCGTCCAGATAAGTAAGGAAATCGAGACCCTGGATTTCTATACCCCGGTTTTGATCACCAACGAAGATAAAATCGCCCAGGACCCGGAATTAATTGAAAAGTTTCTGCAGGCTGCAACGAAAGGTTATGAATATGCCATAGCATCACCCAACGAAGCAGCAGCATTGCTTACTAAAAACGTTCCTGAACTGGACAGCGAGCTGGTCAAAGCCAGTCAGCAGTACCTGGCCGAACAGTACCAGGCTGATGCTGAACGCTGGGGAGAAATGCAGCCGGAGATTTGGAAAAGTTATGCTGATTTCATGTATGAAAATGCGTTGATTGAAAGCAATATCGAGGCGGATAAAGCCTTCACCAATCAATTTTTGCCCTAGACATCTTGTGAAAAAGTTTGGGGGGTATGTTCTGTATTCAAGCCCGTTTCCGTCCGGTCTCCAGCCAGTCGAATTACCTGCTCTGGAGATGCCCCATGGTCTCGCGGCATAGAGTAATGCAGCGCCGTTCCTGGATCGCCTTTTCCGCTGCACTCTACTTGAGTGTGCAGATCATCCCCCGGCGTGCTGAATGATTTTCCCAACACTGCTAGATAATTTTACGAACCGGGAATTTACAAGCTGCACTGACGTTTAATTCCCGCTTAAAGATTGGACGATAAATATGAGCAAAATCATCGCAGATAAAATAAGTAAAACCCTGGATGGATTATATACTCTGGCAGATATATCCTTGACGGTGGGTGAAAATGAAGTAGTAGTAGTCCTGGGCCCCAGCGGCTGCGGTAAAAGCACTCTGTTAAACATCATATCCGGATTATTTGCACCGGATAGTGGCACCATCAAGATCGATGGTGCCGACTGGACTGGAAAAACTGCCCGGGTGAGCTACATGCAGCAGAAAGACCTCTTGCTGGGCTCCCGCACAATACTTGATAATGTGGCTATTCCTCTATTATTAAAAGGTATGGCCAAAAACCAAGCCCAGGCTTATGCCCGTAATTACTTTGCTGATTTTGGTCTGGAAGGATTTGAGCATTATTATCCACGCCAGCTGTCAGGAGGAATGCGTCAAAGAGCAGCGCTCCTGCGGACCTACCTTTTTGCCAGCGATATAATGCTATTAGACGAGCCATTTGCAGCCCTGGATGCCATAACCCGCCGCAAAATGCATATGTGGCTTTTAAAACTGCATGATCGATATCACTCCTCCATCCTGTTTGTGACTCATGATATTGAAGAAGCCTTACTGCTGGCTGACCGGGTATATATTCTCAGCAGCAGGCCGGCGGTTATCAAAACGGAACTGATATTGGATAAAACAGCGGCTCTTACCCTGGAGATGAAAAAGGACCTGTTAGCTATTTTAGAGGAGGAAAGCAATGACGATCATTTTTAAAGATGAAATCGCAAAAAATTATGATGAATGGTACAGTACCGAAATAGGAAGTTTTATTGATATGGTGGAGACCCAGGCTGCTCTAGCTCTTTTCACTCCCCAGGCTGGTACAAAAATTCTGGATGCCGGCTGCGGTACTGGCAACTTCAGCATCAAACTTAGCCAATCAGGCTGCATAGTAACTGGCATAGATATTTCACCGGACATGTTAAATATCGCTCGGAGCAAAACCAGGGATGAGCTATCTATAGAATACCTGGAGATGGACCTTAGGAAGCTGGATTTCCCGGATGAATTTTTCGATGGAGTATTTTCCATGGCCGCCTTCGAATTTATTGAGGAAGCAGAGAAAGTTTACCAGGAACTTTATCGAATATTAAAGCCCGGGGGCAAACTTCTCATCGGCACCATTAATAAAGACGGCAGTTGGGGCAAATTATATCAAAAAATTGCACAGGAGGACCAAAATTCGGTATTCAGCCATGCGGTATTCTATAATATTGATGACCTGAGCCAGCTTAACCTGCGGGATCTAACGGCCAGTACAGGTTGCCTGTTTATCCCGCCGGGATTGGAAGTTTCCAACTACACCCGGGAAAAAGAAACCGATCTGGCAGACAGTGAAATTCCAGGTTTTATCATCACCATGTGGAAAAAGCCATAGAGATCGAACTTCAAGCATTAATATCTATGGCTGGAAAATTGCCGGACAGGAGGGTTATATCACTTCTTTTTGTCCAAGAGATGTTTCCCACATCTTGCAGCGATCGCCCCAGTATGCCAGAACCTCTTTATCCCTTTTAATTCCTACTACCTCACACATGTTGGGGCATCCTTTGCATTCAAAGCTGCTGCTGTTGAACTGACCGTCCATGATAAAGTTATCTCCTTTAAAGGCGGTAGTTCGCCGATACTGTTCTATGTATTCTCTGGCCAGTATAGCTGCCCCTACCGCGCCCATGACGTCATAGTAGGGCGGAACCTTTATCTCCATCTGCAGAATCTTTTCAAAAGCTTTCTTAAGCCCTGCATTGGCGGCTACCCCTCCCTGGAATATAACTGGTGATTCTATCTTCTTGCCTTTACCGACGTTATTTAAATAGTTCCTAACCAGAGCCTCGCACAAACCCATCAATATGTCTTCAATAGGATAGCCCATCTGCTGCTTATGGATCATATCAGATTCGGCAAAAACTCCGCAGCGCCCGGCAATCCGCACTGCCTGTTTGGATTTTAAAGCAGTGGAGCCAAAGTCTTGGATCAAGATATTTAACCGTGATGCCTGCTGGTCCAGAAAAGACCCGGTACCTGCCGCACATACCGTATTCATGGCAAAATCACTTACTATGGCATCCTGTAAGATAATCATCTTGGAGTCCTGCCCGCCTATTTCGATAATGGTCCGGACATCGGGATAGAAAGAAGATGCCGCCACCGCATGGGCAGTGATTTCGTTCTTTACTACATCGGCTCCCAGGATAATATCAGCCAGGTGCCGGCCGCTGCCAGTGGTACCCACCCCCATGATGTGGTCATCATCAACTCCCTCCATAACCCGTTTATACCCCTCTTTTACTGCCTTTACCGGGTTCCCTTCGGTTCTCATATATATTTTCTTGACTACCTTAGCCTCTTCATCCATTAAAACAAAATTACTGCTGACCGATCCAATGTCAACTCCCAGGTAATACACCATCTCTTTACCTCCTTAGCATGACCAACCCGTTAGTGTCTTTTTGCGTCTTAACATATCAGTAAAAGCTTCTAAACGGGTTTGTATTCCAGCCGTACCTGCATGTTCATCAAAATACAGGGTCATGCATGGAATACCCTCTTCTTTACTCACCAGGCCCAGTACAGACTGGGCAACGATCTCCGGCATGCAGGTTAAAGGCCCTACCTGTATCACTCCATCGAACCTTTTCCTGGCATAATCAACTGCAGAACCTACGGTTTCCAGACCGTGCCCGCCCACAAAATAATTCAAATAGGGATTAGCACATCTGACCAGGTGCTTGCGATGGGATTTTTTGACCAGCCCCCCCAGCAAATGATCATTGAGCCAATCGCTTATGTATATGGAATTATCCACTTCCACATTTAGTCTGCCCAGACAGCGTGATATACTGCAATTGGCCATAGGTTCCAATACGGTATATATCTCGCCTACCAAACCGATTTTTAATGGTTCCTCTTCAGTCAATACCAGTCTGTTCAAACATTCCAGGTATCTTAACCCGACCTTATCAACTTCACTTCTATCACCTGCTTTTTGAATTTCCAGCAGTCCTTTATCATAGATATCTTCAGCTCGGTTTTTATCCATAGCCCGGGGATGAATGTAGGCAAATCTTTTCTCTAAGTTTTCAACTATCTTTATCTTATACCAGGCATATCTAACGGCTTTATAAGCTTCCCAGACACTGACGTTCTCCCCCAGAGCTTTCAATTGATTAAAGAGCTCTGACACTCTGGAATCAGGCGCTTCCAGGATGATCATCTTGTACTCAAAGCCAAGATCATTTAATATATCCCGTTCTACCTGGGCATAAAGGCCAAAACGACATGGCCCCCATCCACCCGCCATCAGGATGGTATCGGCTCCCATTTCCAGCGCTTCGATGAAGTTGCCCAGGTTTATTTTCAAAGGCATACAGGCAAACTCTGGACAGTACTTGACACCCAGTTCAAATGTCTTCTTGCTGATTGGAGGTGGAGGTATAACCTCTAATTTCAGTTTTTCCAGCATGGCATTGATAGCTATATGGGCATTACCCATATGCGGAAATGTGATCTTCAACCTGTTGCCGCCTCCTTCTTCTCAACATATCGCAGAAAGCCTCCAGTCTGGTGATCAGCCCACCTTCACCCGTGTGTTCATCAATGACGATCAACATATAGGCTTTGTCATTTACTTTTCTCTCAATGATTTCTCCTACAAAGGAATCAGGTCCGCAGCCGAAACAGGCCACATAGATGATGCCATCGATATCAGCCATCTTTTCCATTTTAAGTGCACTGCCTACCATCTTTCGCCCCAGGGTCCAGAATATTCTCTTGGGCATCATAGCTGCCTCTTTTTCAACCTGTTTCACGGGCAGCTCTTCAGGCAGAACCACCGAACATCCCATCTCCCTCAAGCGACCAATGATGTTCATGCTGATAGCTTCGTCATAGAGAGAATAACCATGGCCCAGAACTCCAATACGCAGATTGCCATTACGCTGCAGTTCGATATCCTGCCCTTCCCATATCTCTATAGCTTCAGCCATGGTATATCCCTGGGAGGCTATAGCACGACAGTATTCAATTTCCTGCTTTCCGTGTTCATAGGCATCCTGTATCCTGCTGCTTTTCCGGGTGAAGATTCTCCCGGTTTTTAGCACCTGGTCTTTAAAATCTCGATCCGATCGGCTTAGATCGACTGTTATATCAATCAACGATGGCAGGTCAGTAAAAGAAGCCCTGATCATATCCGGCACTCCCATAAATTTGGGACATATATAGCTTCTGGGCTCTATACTTACCAGTCGGGGCACAAACAAGTAATCCAACTCATACTTGCACAATTCTTTTACATGACCGAAATATACTTTTATGGGGAAACAGGTTTCGTCTACTGCCGCATCGATACCCTGGTCTACTGTTATTCGGGTAGTTTTGGGCGAAAGAATTACCCGGGCACCCAGATCGCTGAAAAAGGTCTTATACAATGGATAATAATAGTAATAAAATAATCCTCGAGGGATACCGATTGTCTTCATAATTAATTTTTCCTCCTTTTAAGGGCCGGTGCTGGCTGTCTACTCTTATCCAGCGGGTTGAGAATCTCCGGCCTGATATTCTGTATAGGAACCGGAGAACGAATTATGATACTTTTAAAAGCCCGGAAATTAAACGGGATCAGAGGCCACAAATAGGGAACATTAAATGATCTGGTAAAAGCAGCCAGCAATATGGCAAGTACGCTGGTGATGATCAGACCGGGCAGTTTAAAAAAGCCGGTACCAAGCAAAATAAAGAATCGCACTAATCGATTGGCCATAGACATTTCGTAACTGGGGGTACAGTATGAGCCTACAGCCACTACCGCCGTATAAAGGATTATTTCCGGGGCAAAAAGCCCGATATTAACAGCAATATCTCCTATCAACAGGGCCGCTATAACGCCCAGGGCAGTCGCCAGGGGTGATGGGGTATGAATGGCTGCCATCCTGATCAGATCCAAACTTACTTCTGCGATTATGAATTGAATAAAAATGGGGACGTTCCCAATTTTCTCAGGGCCGATAAACTTTAGTGAATCCGGTAGGATTTCAGGAGATAAAGCAACCAGCATCCATAATGGTGTTATTATGATAGAAGCTATTATAGCGATAAACCTGACCCAACGAATATAAGCACCAACAACTGGATTTTGCCTGTATTCTTCGGCATGCTGCACATGATGAAAATAGGTCGCGGGGGCTATTATCACGCTGGGAGAGGTATCTACCATAATGAGCACATGACCTTCAAACAGATGTACTGCTGCTACGTCCGGCCTCTCAGTATACCTTACCCGGGGAAAAGGATTCCACCAGCTCCCGGGTACGACTAATTCTTCTACCGCTTTCTCGGCCATGGGGATCGCATCTATTTCGATCTCTTCGATCCTGGAGATGATGGTTCTTACCAACTCCGGGTCGGCTATATCTTCTATATAGCAAATACATACATCTGTTTTAGACCTTTTACCGACCCGCATGAGCTTGATCCGCAGTTTTGGGTCTCTAACTCTCCTCCTGACTAAAGCCGTATTGAAAACGATAGTTTCCGTAAAACCATCCCTGGATCCTCTTACCACTCTCTCTATTTCGGCTTCTTCTGGACTTCTGGATGGATAAGTTCTAGCATCTATCACAAATACTTCTTCACTGCCATCAACCACGAATAGAATCGATCCCGATAATACGAAATACAGCAATTCGTCTATATTATTCTCGGTAGTAAGCTCAATATAGGGGATGGTCTGTTCTAAGCATGATTTAACACTGCTGGATTTGAAGCTATTATCTGGCAGTAAAAAAAGGGACTGCATGATCCAGGTCAGTACATCATCTTTGATGAGCCCATCGATACCTACCAAAGCACTGTTTCTGCCGGCTACTTTAAATTCCCGGACTACTATGTCGAAACTCTTACCTTCACCTAGTTCTTTTTTCAACAGATCCAGAGTCCGTTCATAATTAGAGTCCAGATCAATATGGTCTTTATTCTTAGACAAAGGATCTTCCACCTCTTCAGCTTGTTAAAAGTTCCCCCCGGAAAAAGTCAGTTAGATGTGAATACTTTTCAGGGGGACCTAAACAGTTTTTGCTCTAGTTCCTAGGATTAAACAGTACCGCCGCCACATAACCAAAGACGATTGCACAGGTGATGCCTGCTGCTGCAGCCTCTACTCCTCCACTGAATGCCCCCAGTATCCCATTGGTTTCAACTGCTTTCAAAGTTCCCTGGACCAGGAGATGGCCAAAACCTGATAGGGGTATTGTAGCCCCGGCCCCTACCGCATCCACCAGCGGTTGATAAAGACCTACAGCACTCAAGATACCGCCTATGGAAATATACCCTACCAGTATATGCCCGGGAGTAATGTTGGCCTTGGTAAGATCCATGACTAATTGGCCTATAAGGCATAATAAGCCGCCCCCCAAAAAAGCCATATAGAGTGGCGTCATAGTCTGCTCTTCACCTCCAGTAATCTATCATCAAGGTTTTTTCAGTTTTCAATAGCCACCGCATGAGCAATGCCAGGTATACTTTCCCCCTGGAATGCCATAGTAGGACTCATAAGGGCCCCGGTAGCGACCAGAAGCAACTTATTGATCTCTCCCTTTTCCATCTTCTTTAACAATGGACCGCATAACATGGCCGCCGAACAACCACATCCGCATCCACCGGCATCCACATCCTGGTTCTCGTCATATAATAATACCCCGCAATCGCTGTAATTCGGCCTGGGCATCAATCCATCTCTGATAAACAACTGCTCTGCTATAGCCATACCTATCCTGGCCAGGTCGCCGGTTAGTATCAGGTCATAATAATCAGGTAAGCGCCCCAGATCATTCAAATGCGTTTTCAGGGTATCTGCAGCGGCTGGGGCCATGGCACTGCCCATATCAGCCACATCAGTCTGACCCATATCAATTACTTTACCAATGGTACCAGCGGTGATCCTGGGTCCTACTCCAGCCCATTCCAAAACTACCGCCCCGGCAGCGGTGGCTGTCCACTGAGTGCTGGGAGTTGGTTGAGTGCCCTGTTCAGTGGGAAAGCGATACTGCCTTGATGCTGCATAATGGTGACTGCAGGTAGCTGATACTAAACGGTTGAAAAAATTGCCATCTATGAACATAGCCCCTACCAGCAAAGCTTCAGCCATGGTAGAACAGGCACCATAGAGTCCCAGGAAAGGACGAGCCAGTTCCCGGGCCGCATAATTTGATGAGACGGTCTGATTTAATAAATCGCCTGCCAGTATTATTTCTGCATCATCAACCTGTAAGTTCCTTTTATCCAGAGTCAATTTCACAGATTCCCGCAGCATTTTTTTCTCGGCTTTTTCCCAGGTATCTTCGCCATACATATAATCGCCCAGTACCCTATCAAATTCCTGTCCCCAAGGTCCTTCACCTTCCTTGGGTCCCACGATGGAAGCCCAGGAAGTAATGACCGGTGGCTTTTCAAATACTACGGTTTGGCTTCCTCTTTTTTTTAAACCAGGCATCATATTCCACCTTCACATCGATTTTGCTAAGTACTCAAAAATACTTTGATCAAGCCGGCTACTACTGCTACGGCAAAACCAAATACCAGCGTAGGGCCAGCCACACTGAATATCCTGGCACCTACACCGAATATATACCCTTCTCTTTTGTATTCCATGGCCGAAGCTACTATAGCATTGGCAAACCCCGTAATGGGGACTATAGATCCGGCACCGGCTCTTTTGCCCAGTTCATCATAAATACCTATACCGGTAAAAAAAGCGGCCAGAAAGATCATTATGCATGAAACGGCAGAACCTGCATCAATTCTGCTCATTCCCAGGGACAAGAGGTAATTTACCAGTACCTGGGCAAATCCACAAATCAATCCTCCTACCACAAATGCCCAGACACAGTGTTTTAATATATCCGGTTTAGGTTTGATTTGATCCACCAGATTCTGATATTCCTGCATCTCTATCTGGTGCCACTGTTTTTCATCAACATTCAAGACTAATCGCCTCCCGATAAGATATTATTGACCTGTCCAATTATTTTTATGCATTATAAGGTAATTTTTACCTGTACTTGCGCATTAAATAACCATCTTTCCCAAGAACTAGATCTGGAAACGATGGTTAATAATTTGTGGTTCGATGTGTTATTTAATGAAATAAGTTGGGTGCCTGGCACCCAACTTATTTAAAAGAACTTATTTACTTTGGCCAATTTCAATTATTCCAAGATTGTTTTCAACTTCTTGATGGCGGTTTTTTCTATCCTGGAAATTTGAACCTGTGATACTCCCAGATCCCCTGCTATCAATGACTGAGTCTCATCTTTAAAATATCTGCGCAGAATCACTTCTCGCTCCCGCTCGTCCAGAGTACTCAAGGCCTCTCGAAGCGCGATCTTCTCCAACATCACTGCACTGCTCTCACTGGCGGTCAATCTGTCCAGCATAGATAGATTATCATTTTCCTCCCGGGGTAAAACGTCATTGATATAGGCTGGCACCTGGCAGGCTTCAATAGACATGACTATTTCTTCTTTATCCATCCCCAGCAGCAGTCCAATTTCGTCCACCCCTGGTTCACGGCCTAATTCACCTCTTAGTTTATCCTGAGCCCAGCGTATTTTGCTGTAAGTCTCTTTTATTCCCCGCTGAACTTTTACGATTCCATCATCACGCAAGAATTTTTTGATCTCCCCGATTATCATGGGGACTGCATAGGTAGAAAAGCGTACATTAAAATTAAAGTCAAACTTATCAACAGCTTTTAATAGTCCTATAGATCCTACCTGAAATAGATCTTCATATTCATAAGAAGTATTTTTAAATTTTTCTAATACCATATACACTAGACCAATATTTGCTTCATGCACTTGTGCCCGCGCTGACTCATCGCCAGCCTGAGCCATGGCTATCAATTTCTCATTTTCTTCATAAGGATTTAAGGAGGACATTATCATCCCCCCTTTAAGCCAGAGCTTCTTTGTCTTTAGTCATGAAACTCCTTTTCAGCTGCACGCTGGTGCCTTCTCCTGGTTTACTGAGAACTTCCATATCGTCCATAAATGATTTCATAAAAGTAAATCCCAATCCCATTCTACTTGGTTCACTGGAATAAGATGGCTGCAGCACGCGAGCTACATCTTCTATTCCTCTTCCATAATCTTCTATTATAATTTCCAGGGTCCGGTCATCCAACAAACTTATTACTATGGTAATTATTTCATTACCACGATTCTCATAGGCATGAATTATACAATTAGAAACTGCCTCGGAAACCACCAACTTGATTTCTTCAATTTCATCCAGCGTACATCCCAGCTGTGAGGCAAAAGCGCCTGCACATGCCCGGGCAAAGGAAATATTCTCCGGCATGCTTAAGATTTCGAACCTACAATAATTCTTTACATTCATGATTGACCCAGCCTGAGCTGGACTCACCTCCCCTGCAGATTAATTACATCCTGTTCATTTCCATACATAGAGACCAGTTTATTTATTCCTGAAAAATATAAAATTTTTTCCACCTGCGGCCTGGCACCAACAATAAACATGCGCCCATTTTTACTGCTTATCTTTTTATATCTACCGAGTATTACTCCTAATCCCGAACTGTCAATAAAACTCACTTTCTCCATATTCAATATTAAATTTTTTATTTCATTATTGTCCATCTTTTTATCGATGTCACTGCGCATTTTATCAGCTACCAGCATGTCCAATTCGCCTTCGACTCTAACTATCAATGTATTTCGTACCTGCCTTAACTCGATATCCATTTCATTATCCCCTCCCGCATTTACCCTGACACAGAGAATGTTCTACCCGGGAGGGGATATTTCCTTCCACAAAATTCCAATTATAAAAGATAAGTTTCGGCAAACATTTTCAAAAATTCCCTTAATAAGCCTCCTCGTTGCACATCCCGAGCTGCATTCAGATTTACTTTCTTGACTAATTCATTATCCCGGTATATCATCAGCTCTCCTAGTTTCTGCCCTGCGACCACAGGAGCATCGGTATATTGGGTTAGGCTCTTTTTATAGCTTATCTTTCCTTCTTCCCCCTTGAGGCAAATTACTCCCGCATTTTCGCCCGCTACTACTTCGACACTATTTTCTATACCTTTTCCCACTTTAACTGCACCACAGGCACTTCCCTGGGCAAAAAAGGTTTTAAAGCTGTACCTGGCAAACCCATAATTAAACAGCTGCATAGAATCTCGAAAATGTCCATGTTGAACAGGGCACGCCATAACCACAGATATTAATCGCAGGTTATCACGTTTTACGGTAGAAGTTAAACAGTATTTGGCTTCATCTGTCCAACCAGTCTTAAATCCATCTGCTCCTTCGTACCACCATAAGAGTTTATTGGTGTTAAAGAGCTTGAATTCCCCCTGTCTCAGATTGTACTCCTTAATCGAGGTGTACTCTAACATTTTGGGTACTTCAAGGGCATAGCGTGCAATGACGGCCATATCCCCAGCCGTAGTATAGTGACCTTCAGCCGATAATCCATAGGCATTAATGAAATTAGTATTTTTCAGCCCTATGTTTTTTGCTTTCTGATTCATACGCTGGACAAAGTTTTGATGAGTCCCCTCCAGGTGTTCAGCAACGGCCACACAGGCATCGTTTGCTGATCCCACTGCTATAGCAATCAGCATATCTTCAAAGGTCATTTCTTCACCAGGTTCGAGGTATACCTGTGATCCGCCCATCTTCCAGGCATTTTCACTGGTTACTACTTTATCCTTCAACCCAACTTTTCCATCTTCCAGGTCTTCCAATGCCAGCATAAGAGTCATAATTTTTGTCATACTGGCAGGCGCCAGCTTTTTTTGCTCGTTTTGGGCCAGCAAGACTTTTCCGGAATCAGCATCCATTAATACATAAGCTTCAGCCGACACATCAACCACATCTGCCTGCACCGTGCTGGGCAACAGGATACACAAGCAGAATACGAGGACCAGTACCAAAGCAGTTCGCTTTTTACCCGGCATACAGGTCTGCACCTCCTGATATTATAGTTTATTAATTATATTGGAGGCAGCAGGCTATTATTACAGCAGTATTGTTTTGGTTGCCATGTTATCACAAAAAGCCCGGTCATGTTCTATAAGTAGTAGGCCTTTTTCTCTTTGGACATGATGTTTTGGCCGATTATCCATAGCTACATGGTCCACCGCCCAAAACATCACAGGATATCATACGTTTCTCTGCAATATTTTCCGGTTCCTTTATTATATCTTATGCGTTTTGGGGCAGCTCCCGGCTGATCAGCTTGGTTAAATTTCCGTAGGTCATAAACTGCTCAGGTTGACCCGAATCTAAAAAGATTCTTTGCATTCTATTATAAAGCGTAGTAGCCTGTTAATGAAGAAATCATTCTTTAAAGGAAAGTGCAGACAGGTGGTGATGGATGTGAAAATTGATCGATTGATTTCCATACTCGTAGTCCTGCTCAATGGAGAACGTACTCAGGCCAAACAACTGGCTGAAATGTTCGGGGTCTCGGTTCGAACCATCCTGCGTGACATCGAGACCATTAATCTTGCAGGAATCCCAATAGTAACTTATCAGGGGGCAGGAGGCGGCATTGGAATAGCAGAAGGCTACCGTATCGACAAAAGCGTCCTCAGCGCGGACGATATGGCCGCCATCATCACCAGTCTCAAAGGAGTCGCCACCACTTTGCCGGACCACCGCTTTAATGTGTTAATGGAAAAGCTGAAATATCCCCTTTCTTCATCCCAGCGGCAGATACTTGATCTAAAAACCCGGCAGATGATAATAGATCTGTCCCCCTGGGGCGGAAATGAATCACTGAAAGAAAAAACTGCTCTGCTGCGCAAGGCCACTGAGGATTTCAAAATCATCTCACTTTTCTACCTTGATGCCAACGGCGCCGCAACCGAGCGCCAAGTGGAGCCGTATTCATTGTTATGGAAAGGACGGAATTGGTACCTTCATGGATGGTGCCTGCTACGCCAAGATTATCGCCTGTTTAAACTGAGCAGGATACAAGAAATGCAGATTACAGACCAGTCCTTTGAACCCAGAGATGATCACGCCGAATCGATGGGACTGGATAATAAATGGCAGCACAACACTGACCTGCTTGAACTTGATCTGCTTTTTATACCGGACATGAAAAACGTTGTTGAAGAGTGCTTTGGGGATGATTTTTATCAGCAAGAAGATGGGAGCATCTTGGTGCGAACCGCTCTACCCGATAATAACTGGATGTATGGTTATTTGTTAAGTTTCGGAGCCGGTCTTAAGGTTTTAAACCCTCCTCATGTCAGAATTATGCTGGCCAACATAGCAGCGGAAATTTATAAATTATATACATCCTGAACATGCCATACAGTTGTCATATTACTAGTGGTATAATTTAGTAAAATAAAACATAAGGAGAGTGAAAACAATGACCTTTGAATTCGATTTTTCCGAACAGGAAGCCCAAAACATCATAGCCATACGCACCCGCAGTGCAGCCCAGGATCTGCCTCAAGTACTGGGCAAGGCTTTTGGTACACTTCTGAATTACATTAATGAAATGGGGGTTCAGGCAACGGGAGCACCTTTTGTAGGCTATTTTAATATGGACATGCAGGATTTGGACATTGAGGTGGGTTTTCCGGTTGCCGAGCCACTAGCGGAAAAGGGTGAAATCAAGCCCGGTACAATTCCGGCTGGCAAACAATTATCTTGCTTGTACAAAGGCCCTTATAGCCAAATTGAACCGGCTTACAACGCTATTATGGATTATGCTGCCGCGAACAACTATGCCTGGACGGGAGCTTGCTACGAGTTTTATCTAAACGATCCCGCTGATACTCCCGAAAGCGAATTGCTGACAAAAATAGTTATGTTAATAAAGTAGAAGGAGATAATAATGAACGAGGGCCATTTATTATTTGACGGCAGCCATCAACTTGGATTTGAAGAACTTTCCGGTTATATCAAAGAACCCGCTTTAAGCTGGTGGATAGATATCAACTCTTTCCTGCAGAATAAATATAATGCCACACCCAAAATGAGTTATAGTAAATGCTCCATGCAAAAAGGCTGGAATGTCAAATATAAAAAGTCCGGCAAATCACTCTGCACTCTCTATCCGGAAAAGGAAGGTTTCAGTATATTGATTGTGATTAAACTGGAGCTGGCTTCCATTATTGAAGCTATGGAAAACGAATTTGAACCGGCTGTTTTAGATGTAGTAAGATCGGCCCGCCCATTTAACGGCACCAAATGGCTCATGATAAGGGTGGAAAGGGAAGCAGTCTTGAAAAATGTTCGCGAACTGCTGGTTCTAAAGCATGACCTGTCTATTTCCTGAAGCAGAGGGGCAGTGTGAATTGTCTTAATTAAACCCATTACCTCTCGAATCCAATAATGTCATAAACATAGGGATTTTCTTGTGGTTTATCGGAGTCGATTTTGAAGGCGTCCATAGCCACCCGTTCTGCTTGATGATGTTTTTCTAGATTAGTATGTAATATACAAAGGGTGTCACCGATATTTACTGGATCTCCAATCTTCTTAACCATAGTTATACCAGCAGAGTAGTCTACATGGTCCTCTTTGGTTTTTCTGCCTGCTCCCAGAAGCATGGCTGAGATACCGATATGCTCTGTATTGATGGATTTTACATATCCCTTATGTGATGATTTAATCTGTATATGGTATTTGGCCCGGGGTAATTTATCTGGATTATCAACTACCTCAGGATTTCCACCTTGTATTCTTATTAATTGTTTTAATTTTTTTACCCCTTGGCCTGATTCAATTATCTGCTTTAAGCCTTTATAGGCTGATTCAAAATCAGAGTAAGCCCCGCCTAAAACTGCCATATATGAAGCTATTATAAGGGCTACTTTGGTTTCATCCTTCGAGCCTTTATTATTTAACACCTCTATGGCTTCCTTAACCTCATTGGCATTGCCTACTTCATGACCTAATGGCTGGCTCATATCGGTAATAATTGCTATGGTCTTTCTGTTTAAAGCCTTGCCTATCTCTACCATAGTCTCTGCTAACTCCCTGGCTTCTTCCAATGTTTTAACAAAAGCCCCAGAACCCATCTTAACATCTAATACTATTGCATCAGCCCCAGAAGCGATCTTTTTACTCATTACGGAGCTTGCTATTAAAGGTATGCTATCAACAGTAGCTGTTACATCACGCAAAGCATATAACTTCTTATCAGCAGGAGTTAAATTGGCCGACTGACCAACCAGGGCCATCTTATATTTGTTTACATTAGATATAAGTTCATCCCTCTTTAAATCTGTTCTAAAGCCTTCTATGGCCTCTAATTTATCGATGGTACCACCAGTATGGCCTAAGCCTCTGCCACTCATTTTCACCACCGGAACACCCGTACAGGCCACCAAGGGAACGACAATCAAGCTGATTTTATCCCCTACCCCACCGGTTGAATGTTTATCGACTTTTATCCCATCTATTGCAGATAAGTCTATTCTATCCCCTGAGTTTACCAGGGCCAGAGTTAAATGGGCTGTTTCTTCTTTGGTCATTCCTCGAAAACAAACTGCCATTAGAAACGCGGATACTTGATAATCTGGAATCTCACCTTGGGTATATCCTTGTACTATAAAATCAATCTCATTTGGGGTCAGTTCATTTCCCTGCTTCTTCTTCTGAATAAGATCTATCATTCTCATATTAGTTGCCTCCAAGTGCGGAACTTTTAATTGGGTTACATTTACGTCTTCTCGAATCTGCTTTGTCACTTTATTTGAGATTCCATAATTGAATAACTGCATAAAACCTTACCTTAACAATTCGCAAAAACTCTCCCCGGCCAGCTCATCTGCCGACACTCCCAGATAACTGGCAATCGTATGGCCTAAATCGCAAAAACTGCTCCTTATTCCCAGATCTATGCCAGGCCTGATCTGCTTGCCGTATACCAACAAGGGAACATATTCACGTGAATGATCAGTACTGGGAGTGGTGGGATCATTGCCATGATCTGCGGTGATAAACAGCAGGTCATCCGGCCGCATCAAATCAAGCAAGGCACCCAGGGCCTGATCGAACTCTGTCAGGGCTGCGGCGTATCCTGAGACATCATTGCGGTGTCCAAAAGTCTGGTCAAAATCTAACAAGTTAGCAAATATTAAATCTCCCGCCCCCTCTTTGACCAGCTCGAGTATTTTAAGGATCCCTTCCTGATTGCTCCTGGTGGGATATGATTCACTTAATCCTCGGCCGGCAAATAAATCCTTGATCTTACCCACCCCAATGACTGTCCGCTGGTTTTCCAGCAATATATCCAGTACGTTCCTTCCCGGTTCCAGGGAATAGTCATGACGGTTGCTGGTTCGGGTACAACAGCCTATATCACCAACGAAAGGCCTGGCGATCACTCTCCCCACACCATTATCTCCCAGCAGCAGCTGGCGCGCAGTCGAACACCACTGGTACAACTGTTCTACCGGCACCACCTCTTCATGGGCTGCTATCTGAAACACACTGTCAGCAGATGTATATACTATGGGATAACCGGTCTTGATATGTTCTTCTCCCAGATCATTGATTATCTCTGTCCCAGAAGCCACCTTATTGCCAATGGTCTTTCTTCCTATCGCTCTTTCAAACTCATCTATGATATCAGCTGGAAAACCCTGAGGATAAGTCGGGAAAGGTTTTTCCATAATCAGCCCCATCATTTCCCAGTGACCTACCGTACTGTCTTTTCCGCATGACCTCTCCTCCATTTTCCCATATGCCCCGGCAGGTTTATCGATTGGATCTACACCCATTATTTCGTCAATATTACCAAGTCCCAGTTTTTGCAGGTTAGGCAGCTTCAGACCTCCTACCGCGTCTGCCGTGTTTTTAAGGGAGTTGCTGCCTTGATCGCCATACTGATAGCTATCTCTCATCTCTCCAATACCAACCCCGTCAAGTACAATTAGAATAGCTCTTCTGTGCATCTTAATACCTCCATTAAAATGAAAAATATCGAGTCGTTTCTCTTTCCCGAGGCATCTGCAATAACTGATGGTGCATATATTATCTGCTTTAATGGGTCTGCTTATCGAAAAAGGTCTTTTCAGGCCCGGGGATGATACTGCTGATATACTTCACGAAGTCTGGACCTGGTCAAGTGAGTGTATATCTGGGTAGTAGAAATGTCTGCATGTCCCAACATTTCTTGTACTGCCCGCAGGTCAGCACCATTTTCCAGAAGATGAGTAGCAAATGAATGCCTCAATGTGTGAGGAGTAACATCTTTTTGAATATCCGCACCCTGCACATATCCAACCAGGATTTTAAAAAAACCCTGACGGCTCAGCCGACTTCCCCGAGAGTTAAGAAATAGAGTCTTTTCGGAGTTTGCTTTAACCAGAAGGTTGCGGGATCTGGCCAGATATCTGTGCACCCAGTCGATGGCGGTCTGGTTTACCGGTATTATTCTTTCTTTTCTTCCTTTCCCAAAGCACCGAAGAAACCCGGCAGTAAGGTTAATATCATCAACCTGCAGTGAAAGCAATTCTGATACCCGGACTCCGGTTCCATACATCAATTCCATCATAGCCCTGTCCCTTATTCCCAGTGGCATTATAACATTAGGCTCTTCCATCAATCTGTCTACTTCGTCTACAGAAAGTACCCGGGGCAGCTTTCTCTTTATTTTTGGGGTTTCTAGATCTCCGGCCGGGTTAATGGCCAGGAATCCATCCAACACCAGAAATTTGTAAAAGGTCTTTATGCTGGAAAGACTGCGTGCAATAGTAGAGTATTCTGCCCCGGAATCCATCTGCGAGGCTAAAAAAGCAATAATATCAGACTTGGTGATTTCATTAAGGGAACGATAAGCAAGCGTTTCCTGAATAAACGCCAAAAACTTTCTTAAATCCCGGCGGTATGCTGCCCTGGTGTTTGCAGCCAGTCCTTTTTCGAAATCTAAATAATCCATAAAAGCTGATATGTGGCTGTCCATAGCATTACTCCCGCTTTTTTCTACTTAGTTTGACATGATGAGGCTCATTTCCTTCCTGCTGCTATCGTTCGTAATAAAAATCCTGCAATTTTATTACAAATTGATCAAGCACTTGATTGAAAGTGCCTGAATTTTCGTCAGTTTCCACCCGCATTGGGTTCCCACTAGGATGTTCATCCTGCAGCCACCCGCTAAAAGCCGGAACTTGATTTACCAGCATCCCTGTAATAGCAGGTACAGCCATTACAAATGCCATAATCAGTACCAGGATCCCCAAAACTTTTAGTACCTTTTGTTTCCATCTGCCCATTACTATGATCAAATTTATCACCCCTTATATTTTTTACATGCATAACCCTAACAACCAGGGAGAAAGATAGGCCTCGATGAAGGCCCCCAGGACAAAAGCAATTAGGAGCAATAGCATTACTATGCTATAAGCCAGTAATGCAACACCCAGACTATTTCCTCCGGCATTCCTGCTTTTAACAATAAAAACCGAGAAATTCATAGCTACTACTCCGGCGACAATAAGGGAAGGCACATAGACCAGGTTTTGCGGTAATATAGAAACCATGCTCAACAACACACCTGCACCTGCTTTTTGCTGGAAAAGGAATCCTACCGTGAACCCCAGGGAAAACCCGCGCAGAAAAATCACTGCAAGGATTAAGGGGAGCCCTATGACCGTAAGACCAAGCAGCCAGATGCTGCAAATGGTCTCCGCCTGCTTGATAAACGCAGTTATCAGAATGCTTTTCCCAAACAGGTCTCCTTCTAAGCCTCCCCGCAGGTAGTTATCTAACATCACTACTAAATATTGTTTAACTTCATCATCCAATCCCCGTACATTTAAAAAACCCAGCACGAAGCCGATAATAAATATTCCCAGAATCAACATATATTGCGCTGAATTTTCTTTCAAATGCTGCCTGATCCTGTATTTTAGCCCCATACCACGCCTACCTGCTTTCCTGGAAAATAGATATCTTTTTTGCACTTTGTACCATTAATATTTTTACTGGACTGACTTTATGCAAAAAAGAAATTTTCGCAAGGAAAAACTAGATGGTAAGCTAGAATCAGGAAGAAGGATTTCCTGCACAAACCTCAATAATTGGGTTTTACTATGGATGAGAACTGCCTAACTCTTTGCGGGAGTAAATAAACTGCAGCAGCGCGAACTAGCCAATGAGGTTGGTTTGCTTATGACCGGGTTAGAGGTGGGAAGAATGTTAAATCAGTCCAGATTTAAGGAATTTCTGCTGATTATAACGCTTTTTGTGCTGGAGTGGTACCTTTTGGGGCTGCTGCCGGCCAATAAAGCATCTCCGTTAGATCCCATAGAAGCCTTGCAGAGAGATTAATATGTGCTCATGCATCCCATAAAAAGGCAACAGCGGGACTGTAAATACCTCCGCTGGTAGTCAAATTAAGTTCTGCTTTCTCAAAGTCTCAAATATCACGGGTACCACTTGTTTCTTTCTGGACATGACCCCTTTTAGAACGATGCTGCGGTCAACCGCAGACTGCCCAAATGCCATTTCTGCCGCCGAGCTCTTTTCTCCCACTATTATCATTTCCGTTTTTTCTTCCATGATATCAGTGATCATCAAACAAAGCAGAACATATCCTCTACGGATGCAAATCAGCTCCATGCTTTCGGTCAGGCTCTTTTTCCTGGCGGCGATACTTGTTATATCCATAGTTTCCAGCTGAGCTATAGCAAAGGTAGTATCGAGGATGGTATATTCCTTTAAATCCTCACTGATCAGGTCCTCTTCCTTCATATTATCCCAGCTTCTAGTAATTTCGAATATCTTCCTGCCCCAGCTCAGGGGTTCAAAACCGGAAATCTCCTGCAGCCTGCTGGTTATCTGCTGGTCTTTTGGAGTGGTAGTCGGTGACTTTAAAAGCATAGTATCATTTAGTATTCCTGCCATCATCAATGCAGCCAGATTTTTGCTGCAGTACACCTCATTTTGTAAATATTTTTCCGCAATCAGAGTGCAGGTTGAACCAACCGGCTCATTGTGAAAATATATGGGAGAAATGGTCTGTAGGTCACCTACCCGATGATGGTCTATAATCTCGCGTATTTCAGCTTCTTCCACCCCATCCACGGCTTGCCTTTTTTCGTTATGGTCAACCAGGATAAGCTGCTTTCTTTTCATTTCCAGCAAATTATATCTGGATATCATACCCAAATAGTGGTTTTTTTCGTCTACCACAGGATAATTTCTAAATCTGGTGGATATCATATTCTTCCTGGCCTCTTCCACCGTTTCATCTTTTTCAAATAGCATTAAATCATGGATTTTCATTATATTCGATACTTTCAACTCTAATATTTCCTGCAATATCAGCGGACTTTTATCCAAATGATGACCGGTCCCCAATTTTTCAAGAAAAATCATGGCCAGGTCACCAATAGTTACCAGGCCCAGGAATCTTTTGTGCTCGTCCAGGACTGGTACGGTCTTCAGATTGTTTTTACGCATTAGATTACCAATCTCAGTCATGCTCATATCAGCAGTAAAATATAAATAATCCTCGTCATCCAGCAGGTCTTCTACCCGGGTAGCTACGTTTTTCAATACCAATGGCGGCTCAAAATCCAGGTATTCAAGCACATACCTCGATTCATCATTTAATTCCCCGGCTGCTGCAGCGATATATAATCCCTCATCACTGCTCTGTTTATATACTTTATAACTGATAGCTGAGGCTATGGAATCCAAGTCGGGATTTTTATGTCCAATAATATATGTAGGTTTCAAAACAAACTCCCCCCTTAAGTTTGCGACAGGGGACAGTCCTCGATTGTCGTATTCAACAATCGGGAACCGTGTCCCCTGTCGCATTACGGCTGTAGTAACAGGTTAGCGATGAACTGGGCCGCCAGCATATCTTCCATGGAATTTCTGCTGGCGGCAATCACCGCAATACCTTGATCAGTGGCCTGGATAGCTTCCCTGGCTCTTTTTACTGCGGTAAGAGCTGGCTGCATCCCCTTTTGATTCAGTGTACGTGCAATAGTGCCGGTTATAACTCTTTCGCTGACCAGGTGGGCCGCATCATATGCCACCCCTCCGGTATCTGTAACTGCAACTACTACCCGGTTTTTCATTTCTGCCAGACGAGGTGTTTCAGCTCCTATATTAGGTAGTATGGCTTCAACCATCCCTTTTTCCTTTTCTATACCTTTTAATACTTTCTGGCATCGAGCCATTCGTTCTGCTTCACTTCCGGACCGCGGTTCTGCCACCAGGATAATCCCGGTATGGTTTTCCCGAGACAGCCTGGCTGCTTTCTGACCGATCTGTTCCGGATTTACCTGTACCGGTGCCCGGGTAAAATCAGGACTGCAGCCCAGTACAGCCAGAGCTCCAGCATCCAGAGCGCTTTCCAGAGTTGTAGACATATCTATAACGTCCACTATCATGACCAGCATCCCTTCCCGGGCAGCCTGCCATGCTCCGCTGGCATCGCAGCTAACGACTATTCTTTTTAACTTTTCCATAGTGCCCTCCACCGCCGGGGATAATTTCCAAACGTGAGTTTCTCATCTGCATCACCATAGAGGCGATATCTTCTCCTGCTATACGTGCAATATCTTCCGCCGACGCTTCTTCTATTACATTTATTTCGTTTTCAAAATAGGTGAGCAGTTTTTCATGCATCCTGGGTCCTACTCCAGGCAGTTGCTTTAAAGGAACCCGATAATAGTAAGGAGGCCTTCCCACCGGGTGACTGGGTTGATCACGATCTTTGATCAAGGTAATGCGATCATATACTCCTACAATCAGTTTATCACTGCCGCATTTCCTGCATTCCAAAACTGGCGGTTCATCAGTACTAATGGTGGCACATGAGGGACAATAACTGCGATGGTACTTCCCCAGCCGTGGGTCCATACCAAAGTTGGCAGTTATCCGCCTTCCCTGGCTGTTTTCGATACAAAATCTAAATTCTTCAAAATTTTTGTCCCTCATTCGGAACAAATTATATTCCCGCCCTACATTGGCAGACGAATGCGCATCCGAATTGGTCAGAAAAGTAAATTGGCGAGTCTCCTTAATAGTATCAGCCATATCTGTATCTGCACTTAATCCTAGCTCTATAGCCCGGATCTGTTTAAGGTCCTTATCCATTACTGCTGCCATCCTGTCTACCCAAAATCCATAGGCCCCTTTATGAGGGGTAAAAGCATGAGCGGGACACAGAATACCATCCAGAAGGCAGCTCAGATTCACCAGTTCTCTGGCATTCACCCGAATTCTTTGGGTAGAAAGCTGCATATTATGGACCCGACTGCGGATAAATCGTTGGAATTCTTTCAGACTTTTGTTATAGGGCAGAAAAATGATCCAGTGTACACCCTCCAGGCTCTCCAATTCGCAGGCCGCGATCAATAGTACCCCGTTACGGGCTAGAAAACCTCCCTGCTTGAGTTCACGAATTTCTCCGGATAGGATCATCTGTTCTATTTCAAAGCTTACCGGTAGAGTTCCGGCATCTACAATGCCTACCATATCCAAGCCTTTCCGGGGGGCATCCTGAAAAAGCACGGTCCTCAAATCAAGACTGCGGGAGGCAGTTATTTTTACTGCCTTCCCATCGGCTGCACCGATATGGATATGCAAGTCTCCATAAATACTTAGCATCCTATTTCTCCAAATAATTCTGAATCGCATATTGAACAGCAATAATACTCTTACCATCGACGATACGCCCGTCGAGTACATGCTGATAAGCTTTTTCCAGTGGTATTTTGCTCACTTCTATGAATTCATCCCGATCCAGGCTCAGGTCACTTCCCTGGCTCAACTGTCTGGCGGTATAGATGACGGTTTTTTCGTTACAAAATCCAGGAGCACAATAATAGCTGATTATTTCCTGCCATTCCGCTGCTATGAGGCCAGTTTCCTCGGCCAGTTCTCTTCTGGCACATTCCAGAGGATCTTCGTTCTCTTCCAGGGTTCCTGCTGGTATCTCCATGAGCACCTGTTCTACCGCTTTTCGGTACTGGCTGACCATCCAGACGTTGTTTTCTTCATCCATCGCTAAAACAGCTACTGCCCCGGGGTGCTCGACTATTTCTCTCTTACTCTTGCCACCATCCGGCAGACTTACATCATCTACTCTAAGCCGTACGATCCTGCCATCGAAAATGGTGGTGGAAGATATTGTCTTTTCTTCAAAATCCATAACTCTAACCCCCTGCATATTTTTTCCATTCAGTGCATAGACTACCAGAGAGGTGATGAAAATGCTGGTATTATTTAAAGCTAACGGATTAACTGCTCTGGGTAAAATAAAAGACCTGCCTTCTATATTTGATGATTATCCCCTGGACCTGACCCTTAAAGAGTATCTCAGAATGCGTCTCAATTAATAATTTCCGAAGTCAGGCGTATCTGATGGGGTTCAATTGCTCTCCTCGCAAAACTCGCTCTGCGACACGGGCAGCAGCTCCCAGAGCCATGAAAAATTCCGGCTCTTCCTTGATGCCGCGCCCCATTGTAGATAGGTTCATGCTGCTCGCTTCTAATAGGGACTCGAAACCCTCTGCTGCTTCCGGACAACATTCATATATGTCCAGCAGGTTTTGCTGGAGGAGCTGACCCAGTATGTAATCCATTTTGATTTCTTCCAGGTGCGGAAGCGGTAATATAGCTTTGACCCGGCATACCCTTTTCAATACCGTTAGGGTGTGGTGGCTGATGCCTTTGTGTCTTGCTCTAGGATCGGTAAAGCTGATCCTGGGAACCGCAATAGGTATGCCTTGCAGACCTTCTACGGCATTTAAGATATCGCCCTGTTCTATACCGGTGAAGCCCCATTTGGTTCCAGTGCCAACAATACCTGGTCCCATAGTACATATGATGACGTCCGCCTGCAGAACTTTTTTCGCGGCCAGGAGACCAGAGTAAACATTTACTGCTTCCAGGTCTCCTCCGAAGGAGTGTCCTGTCGTAACAGTACCACAGATGATACCTCGGTTTTGCAGAATATCAACGGTATTGCTGAATACTATGGGCAGGGCTGCGCCGTCGGTCATTAAATATGCAGTTTTATAACCTTTACTATGAAGATACAGAGCTAAAGGGGCGAGCATAGAGTGCAGGGTCCCTACCAGGACTGGAGTTCTATCCAGAGAATCTGCTGCCAGCATTTCCCTGTGGTGGGGACTATCTTCTTCTTCTACACTCAAAACCTTGACCTGCATAGGCGAATAACGCATTTTCATTATGTGCCCACCCGGTTGTAAGCTTTTTTCCATCTGACTTAAGTTAGCTATCACATAGTGATAGCCACCGGTTCCCAGACCCAAAGTTATGGCAGTAGTATTGATTATCACTTCATCACCTGATTTGGCACTACCGCTGAGTTCAGTATATACTATACATTTTTCTTCTTTACCTCCGACCTGGACCCGGAAAGCTTGTATTCCAGGGCGAGAAAACAATTCACTGCTTATTATGCCTCGTTTAAATTGAATCACAAGTACCTCCGTTGGTTAATCTTCTTTTGTGACTTCCCTAATTATAGACAGCACTATCCGGGCATCCTTAACTAAATCTTCCACCTTAATATATTCTGCACAGGTATGTACATTGTTCATACCAATACCCAGATTAACACAGGGGATTCCACCTCCATGTATAATGCTGGCATCACTTCCGCCACCAGTGCTCTCCAAACTGGGTATTAATCCAATAGACTCCATAGCCCTTACTGCTGTTTTTACTACCCGGTCCCCTGGACTCAGTTTGACCTCGGAATACAAAAATTTGACATCCACCTCAGCCCGGGCTCCCTGTTTCTGCACCTCATCTATAAAGGTGTCTTTGAGTAGTTCTGTTATCTCATCAAGCCGGGGACGGGTCAGGCTCCTTGCTTCACCTTTGATATGACAGTAGTCAGCCACTATATTGCGAGCAGTTCCTCCTTCAATAATTCCCAGATTACAGGTGGTATCCTGGTCGATACGGCCACAGGGCATCCTGGCTAAAGCCATGGCTGCAGCTTGAATAGCGTTAATACCTCTCTCCGGATTCATTCCGGCATGAGCAGGTTTTCCATATACCTTATACTCGATCTCATTTTGACAGGGTGATTGTGTTATGATGGTGCCCGGGTCTCCGCCGGCATCTAATACATAAGCCATTACTGAGTCTAAGCGGGTAAAATCAAAATGCTTGGATCCCTTTAAACCCTGTTCTTCACAGACGGTGATCAGCAGTTCCAGGGGCCCATGGGGTATTTTATTCTCCCGCAAAACATCCACCGCCTCGATCATGGCTGCAATAGCTGCTTTATCATCGGAGCCCAATATAGTATTACCTTTGCTTATTATTACGCCATCTGCCAGGCTTGCTTCGATTCCCTCACCTGGTTCGACGGTATCCATATGGGCTGCGAACAGTATTGTCTCTGCCTCCAGGATACCCGGTATTTTCACCAATAGATTTCCCGATTCGCCGTTCAACATATCCCCGGTCTGGTCTTCCAGCACCTGCAGTCCCCGCCCGGTAAACTCACCAAGCAGATAGTCCCTTATCTTACCTTCTTTGCCTGAGACTGATGCAATTTCTACCATGGTAATAAAATTATCAATTATTCTCTGCTGATTTATCATATACTTGACCCCTTCCTAGCTCATCCAGAAACCTTAACCAGCGAACCCGTTCTATAGTCTGGGATAGGGAAAATTTTTCAGTATATATATGTATGGCTACTAATCCAAGCAGGATCAAAATTCGCGGTATGATGCCCAGGCTGATTATACATAGATATCCCAGGGATAGTCCCAGGACGTTTGATCCGGCATCTCCCATCATGGCGCCGGCTTTTAGGTCGATCCAGAAGTAGTACAAAACCGCTCCTAATAATGGCGTTATCAACATCCAGTCTATTTTTCCCAGGGCTATTATCACAATAATTACCCCGAAGAACAAAAAGCCTTTTATGGCACGGCCTGGTCTTAAATCAAATAAATTCAGCATATTAGTGAAAAGTGCAATCAGCAGGGTATCCAGTATAACCTCCCCCGCACTGATGGAGGAGATAACGGTCGGGTTGGTCAATGCCAGATAAAAAGCAATAACTCCGCCTCCCAAAGCCTTTAAACCACCTGTAGTCAGCCGGCCTTTAAATAGAGCTTTGAAATGACCCTTAAAACCGGTTATATCACGTTTTCCCAGCATATCATCAATAAATCCCAAAAAGGATATAGCCATTATGCCTATCAGGAATACATGAAACCCCAGATCGTACTGGTCGAAACATCCATATACAAGATAAGCGGCAAGTGTTACCATAGGAAAGCTTATTCCTGCACTGACAGGGATTTCCTTACCAAGATAATTCTGCCTTACCGCTCCGGCATCCTGCAAGAGGCTTAATAAAAAATATAGCACTACTGCTTCCAGCACGAAGCCGGCCAGTAGTGCCAGGATAGTAAGCAGCATGTTGATCAAACACCTTTCCTTCTGTTTTCCAGCCTGATGACCTTGATTACATCCAGGAACTGTTGGCCCCGATGAATAAACCCCCGAAGATCCCTTCCGGTCTCATTATGCTTCATTTCCGTAAGGACTTCCTTAACCCTGAAACCTTGGGCCAGCGCATTCAGCGTCATACCCAGTTCAACTCCATATGCTTCGTGGAAAGGGGTTAATGCCATGAGCACTTCCCTGCTCATAGCCCGCTGACCGCTCAAGGGTGAGTTAACCTCTATCTCAGCTATTTTATTTATGGCCCTGCGGGCGGTTCCTTTGACCAGGCCAAAGCCCCCTTTTTTCGCAGGAGGTCTAAACGCGGCGATACATAAATCGGCTTCTTCGTTTAGTACTGGCTCAATTATCAAACTGGCCTGAGATGCAGTTTCGCCCAGATCAGCATCAAGAAAGACGACCACATCGGTATCTACTAATTCCACAGCCTGGTTCATGGCTCCGCCTTTACCGCAGTTATGTGCCAATACGAGAACTTGTGCACCTGCTTCTCGAGCCCGTTCAGACGTACCATCACTGGAGCCATCATCTACCACCAGTATTCTACTTACAGCTTTCACCGTTTGAACAGCCTTAATAGTTGAGCTTATAGTTCCTTCTTCATTGAAGGCCGGAATTACTGCCATAACAGACTTCATCTTCATTTACCTCTTATAATTTGTAATCCACCGGTATGGTAGGCATAAATTTTTGAGCGGTTGCCTTAATTCCATAATTGCCGGCTTCTCCTTCCATAGCCAGAATTAGCGATACCTGTCCCGGACTTTTATCTATATTGTCAATAGTACTTATATTATATTCTTGAAAAATCCCTATATATGAATAGTCTACCAGAACTCCTTCGACTCCAAACACCTTCGCATCAGCATGGAGAAAATTGCTTATCAACCTGCTGTCAAAATCATCAACGAAACAATTACTAAAATTATTGGCTCCGCCTACTATTATTATCCCATCCAGGGGTATGTCATTTGCTCCGCTAAATTTGACTAGATTATTCTGCTGAAGAAAGGCTATGGTCCCTTCTTCCCCCTTATTCAGAATAACCTGAGCTACACTATCGGCAATGTTTTGCCTGACGGCAGCTTTGCTTTCACTATTAGAAAGACCATAATATGCTTTTATACGACTGCTGGTCTCCTCATCTTCCAGTTTCATATTGGACAGGAGTACTGTTTTAGATACTACTTGAGCCCCAGCCATGGAAATGGCGTTGATCATACCGGCTGGTATTTCACTATCTCCGGTTACAATTACTGCCACTTTATATTGTTCCAGGCGCCCGCTCACAACAGCAGGAAGCAAAGCCTGGCTGTAATTCTCGTAATTGCTTATCAATTGTTCTTTATAATCATTATCAGCCAGCAATTCAACTTCCCGGTCCTTCAAACCGTAAAACTGCTCTTCTAATCGTTCGATCATCTTCTGCTGCTGATCAACCAGCAAATCGTCCCCCACTATGGTACTGCCTATTAGAACCCCCAGTCCCAGAGCAAGAAAAACTGCTACAATGGAAGCAATATGATACTTAAGATCAATCATTATTTACACCCCAACTTTAAACATCTTAAATATTAAACAAAAGTTTCAACTGCAATAGCAATATTTGAAATAAGGGTTTAGTGGCTGGAGAAACCCATAAAATTATGAATATGGGAACCAGGGCTCCGGCAAAGAGTTGAATCAGGTATCTCCGATGTAAGTTATGCCGGTAAAGCTGACTAACTCCCCGGGCGTCGACCAGAATCGATCCTACTTTCAGTCTGATCAAGAAGGTGCTGGCCATCCCTTTACGTCCTTTCTCTAAAAAATCAACCATATTAGAATGGGTTCCAACAGCTACAATTAAACTCGCTCCTTCTTCCCATGCCATAATCATAGCTACGTCTTCACTGGTACCAGGCATAGGAAATGTCTTGGCTTCTACGTTCATCAATTGCACTCGCTCCAAACCTGGAGCAGTTCCATTTGGATAGGCATGAACAATTATCTCGGCTCCACATCCTAAAGCTTCGTCGGAAACACTGTCCATGTCACCTACGATGATATCAGGCTTCAATCCAAATTCCAGTAACGCATCAGCTCCTCCATCAACGCCTACCAGAACCGGTTGTTCCTCTGAAATGTATGAACTGATAGTCTTTAGATCTTCCTTATAACTGCTCCCTCGCACCACAATTAATACATGGCGGTTTAGCATAGGCGTATCAATAGCTGGTATCTCCATGGTTCCCAGCAGCACATCTTTTTCCTTTTTAGCATACTCCAGAGTATTTTCTACGAATCTATCCAGTTCTTGTTGAATATTCTGGCTGGCCTGTTTTAGTTTTAATTCCACGTCTTGCATATTGATTAGATTACCTTCAGCAATCATCCGACTGCCGTGGAAGACCTGATTGCCGCGTATTTCGAGAGTGGCGCCGTCTTTCACCTGCTTGAATATATCTTCTCCCACCTCGTCTAGAACTGGAATACCCGCTTTCAGGAGTTTATATACCCCCTTGGCCGGATAACGCCCTGTGATAGAGGGGGCAGCGTTGATAATAGCCTGCGGTTTTATGTCAATCAATGAATTAGCCGCCACTTCATCGATATCATCGTGGTTTATTATTGCTATATCGCTTTTTTTTAATCTTTTAACCAGGTTCTTAGTTCTGCAGTCCAACCTGGCTCTTCCCTTTAAAACCATTTGTCACCTCAGCTATACTTCCCAAAATAGTAAATGCTATACAACTATCAATTTATATTACCATATAGTATAAATA
>LNQE01001888.1_pt1 | contig 102287 bp, 96 predicted proteins | sample 603111 | NCBI WGS metagenome assembly LNQE01 (sample SAMN04260313, study PRJNA301899) | hydrocarbon metagenome | isolation source: hydrocarbon-contaminated ditch | place: Germany: Bremen | collected 1998
ATTCAAGCCAGGTTTAATGAAATATATCGAAATATTATAAGGAATACCAAACAAAATAGTCAAACTTTAGAGAATATCGATCTTATCAATTCAGGTAATGCGTATATAGATTTTTACCAAACTACTAATCCATTCACATATAGAATAGAGTTAGTTAAGGAACGAAAATACGTAGACAATTTATCTAAGATGCTTCGATTAATACTTGATAAATATTACAAGATGCGGACTACTGAACCTTTTGGTGGCAATAGGTCTATCAGAGAGCCCTTTGAAGAACTGCAGGAGGCTATTGAAAGTAGTAATATTTTATTTTCGACAGTGCAAATGAAATGGAGCATTGGGCAAGGCAACTGGGCAAAAGTACCTTGGATAGCCTTCTTAGATAATAGAGAAACAACAACGACTCAGAGCGGTATCTATGTTGTTTATGTTTTTTGTGAAGATATGAGTGGAGTATATCTTGCTTTAATGCAAGGAGTCACTGATGTGGTGACTCAGGAGAGTAGGTCAAGAAAACAGGCACGAGAAATGCTAAGAAACAAAAGCGAATCCTTGCGTAGTCAGTTTAGCGAATTACAGACAATAGGATTCAATTTAGATAATGATATCAATTTAAATACAGCAGCCAATCTTGGAATTGATTATGAGTTTGGAACAATAGCCTATAAATACTATAAAGCAGGGGACGTTCCAGAAGATAAACAAATGAGTAAAGATTTATTTAATATACTGCATGCATATAAGAGATATATTGACGCAATAGACGATCAAAAGGGAAATGAAACAGATTTCAAGGATGATATCCCTCTCAATCAACGTGTCAAAGATCTAATCGAAAATATTAAATCAAAAGGCTATACCTTCGAACCCTGGCAAATCGCGGCATACATAACAGCATTAAGGACTAAGCCCTTTGTTATACTCGCGGGTGTCTCAGGCACTGGCAAATCCAAATTACCTCAACTTGTAGCTGAAGCTACTGGAGGAGAATGTCGTCTTTTGCCCGTAAGACCAGATTGGACCGATAGTTCAGATGTTTTGGGTTATTGCGATCTACAGGGTGAATTTCGGCCTGGTCCATTATTAACTTGGTTTAATCAGGCTTCTGACGATCCCCAAAAGCATTACGTCGGAATTATTGATGAGATGAATTTGGCTCGGGTGGAGCATTACTTTGCTGAAGTATTAAGCCAAATCGAAAACCGTCAATTAGATTCTGAGGGCAGCTTTTCCAGTGGGGTTCTAATTAATCAGCTATTAAATGAAGTTGATACAGTATGGACCAACCAAGTAATTCCAGGTAACTTTGCTATGGTAGGTACCGTGAATATGGATGAAAGTGCTTATGGGTTTAGTCGTAAGGTTCTTGATAGAGCTTTTACCATTGAATTTTCTGATATTAACCTGAGTAATTGGGAAGCAACGCCAGAGACTACCGATACAGTGTCTAGATGGCCAGTAGAGGCTTGGCATCCTAAAGCTATAAGATTAAATATGGTGCAAGATATAAGCAGTGATGAAAGAAATAAAATTAAAACAGTCATTCAGGCATTGGAAGATGTTAACAAGATATTGATTCAAGCCCAGCTGCAGGTTGCATACCGTACCAGGGATGAAATATCGCTTTTTGTTTTGCATGCAGATGAGGTTAAAGATTCTTTTGTAACTTCTTCAGGAGATGGCGTTGATCCCATGGACTTGGCCATTCAAATGAAAATATTGCCTAGAATTATTGGGGGAAGTGCCCCAGTAAGACAGGTGTTACTGGATTTATTAGGATGGGCAATTAGCAATACTAGAATAGAAGAAAATGATGCAGATATAATCATAGAAGATTGGATAAAACTTGGACGTCCGGCTTCATTTGGGGAAGGTACATATCCAAGAACGGCAGCAAGGCTTTGTCTAATGTGGGACCGTTTAAACAAAGAAGGTTTTACTTCATACTGGATGTGATCAGTAATGAAAGATTTATTGTTGGTAAAGACAGACAAAGTGGGCTTGCGTCTAAGTGAAAGCAAGCAAGTTATCAATAAGTTACATTTAGAAGATGATGATATACTTGCTTATATGGAAATCAGGCCTTTAAGGAAAGATTTGAAGTTTGAAGAGCTATGGAGAGATATTCCCGGCGACTTAGCTCAACTTCCGGATTTTATCGGAGGACCTAAACTATTTGAGGAAAAAATTTATAAGCTTTTTCTGCAGTCAAACGGTGGTAACGGAAAAGTTCAAATAACTCATCGCGATTCAGTTTTATTAAAGGACCTGGATGAGGTTAATGGTGGAAATACAATTTATGGCTCAATTAATTTTAAGTCTCAAGTTGGGTTTAGCGAATTCATCGTATGGGTAGATTCCAAACCAGAATTTGCTTTCATAGTAGAGGTGTTTCCTACTAAGTTAGATTATAGATCGGATTATGAAAAAATATTAGCTGATGTACAAGATATATTGACCAGCTTAGCTATGGAATACTTACGGTCTACCTATCAGTGGGGAAGTATATCAGGTAATAAACCTGGCCAATTAGAATGGCTTTTATTATTAAGGAATATTATTGATGAACTAGATAAAGCATTACGATACGTTGCTAAAAGACCAATTAGGAGCTTGCAGCGAGAAAATGTTACACAAAGAGCCGAAAGAATTAAAAAAATCGATAGCTCGGTACGCGCCGCAGCGCGTTGTGGACACGGAAAGGGAGATTTTATAACCCTTAAGAATAATCTTCAAGTAAAACAACAGCTTACGGAATGCCGAACCCGTTCAACCCTAGATACGATGGAACACCGCTGGTTAGCTAATCAGCTCAAAGCAATACTAAGACAATTAAGCAATTTATATAGCAAAGAAGCCAAAATCTGGAGTAGAGATGCCCGCAACCAAACCGATAGACGCAAGCAAATTCTAGATGAGATTAAATCTTTAGAGTCTCGAATCGCTAATTTAACCAAACTAGAACCCATACTTGAAGCACAAGGCGAGGTCCCATATGGTTTTGTTTCACTAAAGCTTCTGGGGACTCCAGGTTACCGGGAAGCATACAAAGCCTGTTTAGTATTATCTTTGGGCTTACGAATAGAAGGAGGACCCTTCAAATTATCTGTTAAAGACTTGAGTTTATTATATGAATACTGGTGCTATTTGGCTTTGATGCGTATTGTCGCTGAAGAAACTGGGCAAGAAATAGCACCTGAAAAAGTGTTTTCAGTGAAGCAATATGGGTTACACGTATTATTACAAAAAGGACGTGAACAAAAAGCGGTTTTTGAGATAGATGAAGGAAGGAAGATTAGTGTTACCTACAATCCTCGATTTCAAGGAGAAGATGTTCTTATCCCACAACAACCGGATATGTTAATAAGTATCCAAGACGATAATTGGCCTAAGATACAATTAGTCTTAGATGCAAAATATAGGGTAGATAATTCTCCTGAATATAAAAAACGTTATTATTCAAATGGGCCCCCCGAAGATGCTATAAATATTATGCATCGTTATAGAGATGCAATTATTCAAAGGGAATTCAGTGAGGAAGGGCCAGTTCATTTTAGGACAGTTATTCAAGCTGCTGCAGTATTTCCTCAGCAATACGACAACAATAACTCTTTTAAAAATAGTAGGCTATGGCAAGCATTGGATCAGATAGGTATAGGTGCCATCCCATTTTTGCCTGATAATACAGTATATGTACAAGAATGGCTGCGAAGTGTTTTAAATAAAGGTGGGTTTTCAACCTCGAAGCGAGCTATTGCTTATAATATTCATGAAACAGCTCAGGATTGGAAGAAGAAAGCTTCTCGGCCAGTACTGGTAGCAACATTGCGAGGTAATAACCCTGCAGAACATTGGGATTGGATAAAGAAGCAGGGATTATATTATATGCCCTACTATAAAACTCAAAAACGCCAGCCCTTGGTCCGAGATATTGTATTCTATTTTCAGCAACCATTACATATCCCAGGTGCAGTAGCCTACCATGCCAAAATCTTAAATTATGAAATCATCAAACGTGATGAGATCTCCACACCATGGGCCGCACGACGATCCCGTGAGGAAAATGAAATTTTATACTATCTTGAAGAGATAAAAAGGCTACCTAAACCGATAGAAAACCCAAGAGGTCATGGTTTTACTATGCACAGATGGACAACATTATTGGGTTTAGAAAGAGCTAAAAATATCGAAGAACTATCCCTTGAAACAGAACCAGAATGGAGACTCTATGAAGATTTGAAGGCGATGGGACTTAGCTTCGAATTGAATCCGGGTAAAGTGAGAATTATTGATAAAGATGATCCGGCAGGCAGAACTGAATTCGTTCTTGATAACCATAATAAGATACGCTACGCAGGAAAGGCCGGATTTGTTATTAAGAGCATACAGAATACCGAGAGGAATTTATCCTACCTTAGAATAATTGAGTACTTAAAAGCTCATAAAATGTGTAGATGATCAATTTACCTGGAGGAAAATATATGCCATCAATCAAATACAATAAACTCATCCGCGATCTAATTCCACAGATCATAGAAAAGTCCAGTAAGAAAGCCATAACCAGAGTAGTAAATGATGGCGCGGAATACACAGCATATCTTGACAAAAAATTGGAAGAAGAACTGATAGAATATAAAATAAGTGGTGATATAGAGGAATTGGCTGATATGCAAGAGGTTATTTTTGCTCTAGTTCAGGCTAAGGGAATATCTCTTGACGAGTTTCAAGCCCTGCGTCAAAAGAAACGCGATGAGCGGGGAGGCTTTGAGGACCAAATAGTCCTCGTAGAAGTCATTGAATAAATATACCCTTGCAACAATCTGATATACAGGAAAAGAGGTGAGCTACATTGAAGACCGCAACTGTTCCGATATTTACTAACTTGTATGTGGTAGCCTGGAGTTTAATAAATTTCTTGCTGCTGGCTCTGCTGATAGCAGTTCCGATAGTATGCATAGTCCTGCTGGTCAAGATGAACCGCCGTTTAAAGTGGATGGAAGCAGAGATGCAAAAAATGTCGGAGGGTAAGCAGGAATAGTAGCAGGGTTGCGTTCCAGGAACTAAAGCATTAGGGTGGTTCCCTAGGGAGTCTTCATTTTCTTCAGTATCTTGGCCTGTATGTTCACCGAGGCTAATATATCTTGGGGTGATAAGCCATATTCTGAGGCTGCTTCTATAACCCCCAGCCATTCTTCATTATTCTTTATATTAAGATATTCAGTATATACTTCATAATCTGGTGTTTGAAGCCTAATTATAGCTGATAACTTCCCGACGCTAGAATAAGCATTGGTCTGGTAATCTATATCTGGATAATCAGGATTAGCTGATTTTAATACTGGCTGTCCAGCCTCGTTGAAGTAGTACCTCAAGAATATCTCAGAAAATTCTTCAGTCATATTTTGTTGGATGACCGCTATTATTTGTCCAGGCTGAGGCTTGGCAGATAACCTGCATAAGGCCAGGTCACCATTCAGAATTCCTGCCCCGATCATGCTGTCGCCGCTAACCTTCAGGACAAAGTCAGCAGAAAGGTATTCTGGAATAGCCAGGTAGCTTTCGATATTATCAACGGCCAGCATATTAGTTCCGGTATGGACTCTACCCAGGAAAGGTATTTTACTTGACGTTCTTATTGAATCTATATCTACATCTATTAGATAACTTAGAGGAACATCAAAATACCTGGCAAGAAGCTTGATCGATTCGATGTTCATGCTTATCTTGTCAGTCTCGTATTTGGAAATAGCGGATTTTTTGACATTAAGGATTTTGCCTAATTGCTCTTGAGTAAGATTTTTATTTTCCCGCAATCGCCGCAGGCGTTCACCAAAACTTTCCAATTTGCCCACCTCTTTTGCTATTATACATTTCCAAATTGGAAACCTTTGATTTGTGTCCAACTTAGAGACTGCCTCCTAAAAAAAGCATTGATTGTTTCCTGGCAAGATACTATAATCATAGTATCCGTAATGTAAAAATATTGTATTCATGGGAACAAACGGGAATGTGTTTGGATATTTATAAAGAGGATGTGTGGTAAGTGCCGGATAACAATTCTTCTATAATATTTTCCAGGGGGGATATTTATTCTCGGGAAATTGCTCTGACCTATGATTGTGGAGTGGAAAGGGGATATGCTGCTGAAATTCTGGAGGTTCTAAAGACGCATGAAGTGCGGGCTACTTTTTTTATCACGGGGGAGTGGGCTGAAAAAAATGCCGATTTATCACAAAGAATTGTGAGTGAAGGCCACGAAATAGGAAACCATTCTTATAACCATTCGGATTTGACTAAGTTAAGTCTGGAGGATCTGATCAGGCAAATCGCTGAGGCTGATAATGCCATATATAAGGTTACCAGAGAGCGCCCCCGGCCTCTTTTTCGGCTGCCCTTCGGGTCCTACAGCCGGCAGGTGCTCTATATACTGAGGGAGATGGGTTATGAGTATTGCGTTCATTGGAGCCTGGAGATCCAGGATTTTAGGCGGCGAACGGCCAGCAGTATTGCCAACCAGATTTTACAGAATGTCAGGAATGGAGATGTTATTCTTATGAATGCACTGGGGAAGGGGACTGCTGAAGCCTCTGGCCTGGCTGTTCCTGAACTTAAGAAGCAAGGTTATGGATTCGTTACGGTGGGAAATATGTTGCAAAAGACAAATGAGATGAGATTTGGAAAGAGACAGATTAATATGAACCGGGCATAAAGCGTAATGAAGTACAGATGCGGGACTGTCCCTGCGATGTTATTACCAGGAAGAATAAACTTCATGCAATTACATAAAGCGCAACAAGCTCTTGAGCTTTTTCAGGGTGATCCTATAAGGGGGATATTTTTCTTTCAGGTCAAAGCGGGTAGAATTTCTGAAAATGCTTCTGCTATGGGAGAAGCAGTGAAAAGATGCATCTCCATGGTAAGACCCTTTTCCGCTTTCACCTACTCCTCCGAAAGGCAGATCATGGGGCAACAGGTGACTTACTGTGTCATTGATGCATACCCCTCCGGAACTAGTCATCCGGACCACTTTCTTCTGGGTAATCTGGTCGTCTGTAAATAAATAAAGGGCCAGCGGCTTGGGCTGTTCACTGATCATATCCAGGGTTTCGTCCAGGTCTTCGTATTCCAGGATAGGGAGGAGCGGGCCGAATATCTCTTCACCCATTATAGGGTCGGTCCAATCAACCCCTTCAATGAGAGTTGGTGCAATATATCGGGATTCCTGGTCTGTCTGGCCGCCGTAGATAATTTGACCGTCCTTCATTAAGCCGGTAAGACGCTGAAAGTGGATATCATTTACGATTCGAGCGTAATCGGGGCTTTCCTGGGGGTTGGCCCCATAGAAGATATTTATTGCATGCTGCATTTCCTCTATTAGAGGCTCCTTGATCCTGGTGTTTACCAGCAGATAATCCGGTGCCACACAGGTCTGCCCGGCATTAAGGAATTTTCCCCAGGCAATACGCCGGGCGCTGAGTTTTAAATTAATGTCCGGTTCTACAATGCAGGGACTTTTCCCGCCTAATTCCAGAACCGTGGGGGTTAAATGACGGGCTGCGGCTTTCATTACCGTCCTGCCCATACTGGTGCCGCCGGTAAAGAATATGCAATCGAATTTTTGCTCCAGGAGGGCAGCCCCTTCCTCGACACCGCCTTCGATAAGGGCCACATGTTCCGCCGGAAAAGCATCTTCGATCAGGCGACGAGATACAGCCGAGCAGAGCGGTGCATGCTCTGAAGGCTTTAATACCACGCAGTTGCCTGCCGCCACGGCTCCGATCAAGGGCCGGAAAAGCAATTGAAAGGGATAATTCCAGGGGGCCATGATCAGCACAACTCCCAGCGGCTGAGGCAATATACGGCCGGATCCGCCTGCCAGTGCCAGAGGGGTGCGCACCTTTCGAGGGCGAACCAGTTCCTCCAGGTTCTTCAACATATATTTGATGTCACCTAATATGGGACCTATATCGGTGCTGTATCCCTCAAATTCCGGTTTACCGAGATCCTGCGCCAGCGCTTCCAGCATCTCCTGCTCCGCTTCAAGAATAACCTGCTCCAGCTTTCTCAAGGCTTCCTGGCGGAAATGCAGATCTCTGGTCTTCCCGGTACGGAAAAAGCTCTTTTGTTTTTCTAATATTTTTATAATGTCTTCCATCAGATATTACCCACCCACCTGGCTTCTATTGCTGGCTATAATCTATACTGCATTTATAGGTTTTCTATAAATCATTATTATTATAAGGTGAATTATTCTCGCATAAAACCTTACAGCTGTTTAGTTTGCATCCTAAAGCGGCTCTTCTGAACTTTTTGGTTCTAACATAGGCTCATACATCATTACCGCATGATTTTCAGCGATGAAAGTATCTTCAACAGGTTGGCCGTCTCCGTCATATGCTATCCGGTTTATCACATTGTGACGCATATAGCCGCCCCACCACTCATGGGTGATCAGGTGTTCCTGCTCGTAAACCTCGTAGGTATAGGCTGCAGGCTGCCTGGAATGCCATTGGCCGTTTAAATAATCTTCATCCAGCCACAGCAACAACTGGTATTCGCTATCGGTATGATTGCAAATCTGTAAATCAATATAATTGTAGACCACCGTAGCGCCGCAGCCAAAGGGTTGAGTGCGATTGTAATCAGGGAAGACATCATAGTTGTGCCTCCAGCGCTCTTTTACTGTTAAGGGAGTATGTAATGTCATCCAGTATATCAGATTTGATAACTGGCACAAGCCCCCGCCTATGCCAGGTTCAAATGAACCATTGCACAATACCATCCCATTCAAAAACCCTTTGCTGCGGGTAGGCTTCCCAAGCAGGTACCAGAAAGAAAAAGTTTCACCCGGTCGTATGATGAGACCGTTGATAGTACCTAGTGCCAGCTTTAAGTTAGTTATCTTGTTATACTGCAGCCACATGTCAACATTACGCAACTTCCGGATCAGGGGAGTTTTATGGGAGTAAATCAAATAGGGGAGACGGATATCCGGCTTTTTTAGTTGAGCATAGTTTCTACCATATTTGATCCATGACAACCTGCGTTTTGCGGTAAAAAATAATTTGCCTAAATCGTGGCGAATCCTGGACCTGCTTGGTGGGGGATTCGACACTTTCAATTGTACTTGCTGCGGCATAGATGCACTTCCTTTAATTATGCAAAGTTATTTAAGGTATTAAGCGCCAACGATGAGGTTAAGGTTATTCAGATTCCTGCCCACCTAACGAGTAACGTCTTTTTCCCCAGGGCTTAAGGTAGGAGACTATTACTAAGAAAAATAGCATAGCCAGGGACACTACGGTTCCTAACAATAGCATTTGACGGTTGTGGATATAAACTGGATTGTTCAACAAACCAGTCGAACTTAACAATATAGTCTGTTCAAACCAGATTCGCATCCAAGTACTGCCAAACAGTATACATCCTATAGTTCCAAGTGTTTTAACCATGGTCCAATGATAATTAGTTAGTCCCCACTGAGACCGCACAGACAGCCAAATACCGGATAAAAGACTTATAAAGGCTCCGGGTACGATAAAGTACCAATCAAATAATCTGGCCAGGTGGTGGGCTGTTTGAACCTGTTCGATCCTGGTTAAGGAAGTCGATGCGTTTACAGTAAGCAGCAGGGTACCCAGCAGTCCGCTAAAGAGGATTATTATGCCTGTAAAGTGAATGATCCTCCATGCCAATATCTGTTTACGATTTAGTTTCCCTAATTTATTTGCAATCACAACCAGTATGATGACTAAAGCAATAATGACCAGTAAGGTGGAGGTGCTTATCAACAGGTCTCTCATGATAGTATTCGCTCCTTATTCAGCATAAGGTCTAATCGAGCTATGCTGCTTTGACTTTGCCACAATCGTTTATTCCAGAAATATATTGATATTAGACCTCGCTAAGCATTTTTTCGATAGCGGCTACCCGGGTTTTCAGATCAGACAAATTTTCAGAGATCTGCTGTTGATAGGTAACTGCGTCTTCTGCAAGCTGGCGAAAAGATTCTTCTTTGTATACCTCAGCAGCTACCTTCATTTTAGTTTGCGCGATTTTAGAACCCTGCCAGATAATTACGATTACAAGCACCGTGATCATTAACGCGATTGCGATGACAAAGCTCATGCCTGCATACTCGGTAGTCATCACTTATCCTCCTTTCCATTCTCATGCTCGGACTCACTGGGTTTTTTATAGGTTAGTGTATCTACTGCTTCAAAAATGCTGGTTGGACTCAGCTTAATTAAAAAAGTTACTAACTCAAAATAGTTCATGGCTTTACCGTCTTCAGACAACTCCATTTTACTGGTCACCAAACCTGCCTCTTGAAGGCGTTTAAGATGCATATACAATAAAGGACGGCTGATTTGGGCCTCGCGGGCTAGCTGACTTACATGAACCCGCCTCCCTTTTAGTAAAGCGATTATTTTTAAGCGATGCGGGTTGGCTAATGCTTCTAATATTTTGAGAAGTTGGTCTCCAGATAATGGTGTTTGTTTCGCGGCATTAATTTCATTCATCAGAAATGAGGGATCATCTCCTTTTGCGTATCTGGCCACTATATGGTCAGACAGAATAAAAAACAATATCTAACACCTGTAATAAATATATTACAGGTGTTAGATATTTGTCAAGATGGGTTTGGATCTGCTGCTGCCTAAACAAAAGTTTAGAGTTCAGACAGCAGCTGGGGCATATCTATGGAAGATATTAACAAATACTTAGAGCTTATAATAAACCTTAAATAAAAAGGGCGAAGGTATTTAAACCTTCGCCCCTGGTGTTTACACGATATCGAAATCGTCTATCTGTGTGGTGATCAACCGGGCGCTAACTTTTTCTACCAGTTCTCCCCCGGTCCCTGAAAAGATGTTCTTGCTGATAATGTTATCCATAGCTGCGATTACTTCCGCGTTAGTTGCATCGCTCCTGGCATCTGCAATACGGATTACATGTTTTTTGTCAAGTTCAGTGGCAAATGTCATCTCCAGGGTTCTACTCGTTTCACTCAAATAGTTTTTCCTCCTTAAGTTGAGAAATTAGCGTTACGATTTCATCTAAACCTCTGCCATGCCAACTGGTCCTGATGAAAGAAAGGTGGTAATCGGTTGGGATGCATCCCTGACTTTGGTTAATAGATGCCCGCTATTCCTCTTCTAATTCACTAGAGTCATTTCGTTGGATGGAAAGATTGGTCTTTTCCTGCAGGTCTAACAGGCTCTGGGCTACTGAAAAAACATCTTCGCTGTTTGCTGCTGTTTTAACATATTTGTAGACCCGATTCTTCTTCAATTGCTGTCCGCTTGCTCCGATGCCATTATCCATGACTAATACCATTTCACTGGTCACCGGTATAGATGTTACTGCCAAATAGTGAACCTCCTGCTGTATTTTAGAAGCCTCAAATGAGACTTCTGATATATGATATGCAAGAATATGGAATGTGTGCTATTTAAAGGTAAAAATTTTCTGAAGTGATGTTAACATTTTCTTAAGCCTCCATATGAGCAGACTGATGTTCTATGATTTAGAAGGATTGGGAATAGGCATTGGAGAAAACATCTAATTAGGAAAGGCAGGGATGTGGGAAAATGGAGAAGCAAGCCCTTGATCAAGTTGTAAGTGTTCTGACTAATTCGCGCAATACCATAGTTGTAACGGGTGCGGGAATCAGTACTGAGGCAGGTATCCCTGATTTTCGGGGACCAGATGGCATATACCGAAAACTGGGAGAAGATAAGGTGATGAATATCATCAATATTAATGCTTTTAATCGTGATCCTGAGGAATTCTATGACTTTTACCGCCGGCATTTTGTGTTTCCTCCGGCAGCGCCTGGTAAAGCGCATCAGGTGCTGGCAGATATGGAGAAAAAGGGACGGGTCAAAGGCATCGTTACTCAGAATATCGACAGTCTGCATGAAAAGGCGGGCAGCCGGAAAGTTATTGCCATTCATGGTACGGCTGATCGTTACATATGTAGAAATCGTGGGTGTCAAGGAGTTTATGGTGATGAATATGTCAAGAGTTGTGAAGATGCAGTTCCTCGATGCAAAAAGTGCGGAAGTGTTTTAAAGCCTGATGTAGTGCTATTTGGCGAGAACATCAAGGATTATGCAGAGGCCCGGGATATGATACTCGGCGCTCAGGTTCTGGTAGTTATAGGTTCATCGCTGACGGTGTATCCTCTGGCAGGTTTTGTTAAGGAGTTTTCAACTTTTTACCAGGATTTGATTATTATCAATAAGGGGCGTACTCAGCTGGATCATGCTGCCCTGATAAAAATTGATGGGGGGCATACGGGAGATACCCTGGAGGAGATAAACCGTCAGATGGATCTCAGAGGGAAGTAAGGCCAGGGGACACACCTGCGGAGCAGGTGTGTCCCCGTTACAGGTTAAGAAATTTTGAATTGGTGGATGAGGTTGTTTAATATTTCGGCACTTTCGGCCAGTCGAGCAGCGGTTGTATTTATCTCTAAGGCAGCGGTTGCCGCTGTTTCTGTGTGCCGGGCTATCTCTTGCGATCCTGCGTTGGATTGTTCGATGGTAGCCGCAGTAGCTTCTATAGCCCTGGTGACGTCATGCATGGATACCATGATCTGCTGAATACTATTGCTAGTGTCGCCAGTCAGTTTGGTCAGTATTTCCGCGTTCTCAGCATAGAATGCTCCTGCTTCAGCCATGCGGCCATAGTCCCGGGTTACGTCCTTGTTAATGAACACCAGTAATTCTCCAGTATTGCCTATAAGATTATCAATAGCATTTTGTACTTGCCCGGTCAAACCCTGTATGGCATCGACTGTGTTAGCAGAATCTTCGGCTAGTTTCCTGACTTCTTCAGCTACCACAGCAAAGCCTTTGCCGTGTTCCCCGGCCCGGGCAGCTTCTATAGCTGCGTTGAGAGCCAGCAGGTTGGTTTGATTGGCAATGTCCGCTATTTTACCGGCCATTCCAGATATCTCAGTGATTACTTTGGACTTTTCCATAGCTCCTTCAACTTTTTGTCGAATCTCATCATATACTTTTGTGGTTTCCTCCAGCATCTTGGCTGTTTCTGACTTGGTATAAGCAGCACGCTTCTCAACTTCCAGAGAATCATGATGGCTTTTTTCTGCTTCGCTGTTAGCCTGGGTAAGGGTAGCAGAGATTTCTTCTGATGAGGCGTTGATCTCTTCTGCAGCTGCAGATACTTCTTCCATTCCTGCAGATATTTCCTCAACTGCCGCAGAATTCTGCTGCATGCCAGTAGCGATATTCTGGCTGGATGCAGAGAGCTGCTCGCTGGATGCTGCTACTTCCTGGGAATTGCGAGCAATATCCATCACCATGTTCTTCAGATTATTGATCATCTTAGCCATACTATTAAGTAAATGACCTATTTCGTCCTGCCTGCTCAGCATAGCTGTAGGTATTTCCACCGTAAGGTCACCTTGAGCTATCTGTTCACTGTAATCTGCGGCAGCGGATATTGGCTTAGCAATTTTTGCCCCCAACCATATTGCTATCAAGGCGCCCAGCAGAAGAAAGGCAAAGGAGGCGCCCATGGTCTTTTTGGCCATATCTGTAACACCTGCCATAACTTCATCTTTGGGGGCAGTAACGGCCACCGACCAGCCAGTTCCTGCTACAGGTGCATAACCCATATATTTGATTTTGCCGTCAGTCCACCGGTATTCACCGAAATCTTTTTTACCAGCTGTCATTTTGTTAACATGTTCAATAAAGTCAGTAAGTCCGCTATCAGCCGGATTATACTGTTCAATCACCAAATCTTGATTGGGGTGGGCAATAAATGTTCCCTGTTCATTACACATAAATGCGTAACCTGATTCTCCCAGGGTTATCTCGGCTACTTGCTTAGACAGCACTGCGGCATCCAGACCGGTTACTAGTACTCCATTTACATTTCCCGCACCATCTTTGATAGGAACTGCGGCAGTTACAACTACACGGGAATCCTTCCTGCTTACAAACGGATCTGAGATGTTAGATGTGCCTTGTGCCGCTTTTTTGAAATAAGCCCGGTCAGCTATATTCATTTGCTCTCCCGTATAACTAACTGCAGAACCATCCAAGTTACTTACCGTGAAACCTGTGACTTGCAATTCCTGCAATCTTTCAATCTCAGGCTCCAGTACCGACATCTGCTGCTCCAGGTCCATGGTTTTGACTTTGTCATTAGCGGCCAGTGTTTCTATTACTGCCAGCTCCTTGGAAACTGCATCTGAAACCATCTGGGCTGCATCTACGGCTTTGGTAGACACCTGGGCTTCGATATTCTCCACCATTGAATTGTAGGCCAGGTTATAACTAATCAAGCCTAGTCCAGCACATACTACTACAAGTATAAGGACTACATACAGGGTCAATTGTGTTCGTATGCTTTTCATTTATATATCTCTCCCTATGCATTTAATAAATACTAAAAAATTTAAAGTACATCTTTTGCTTATTAGTTGGACTCTGCTAGAAAATACTTCCTTAATTTATACTCTAGCGATACCTCCCTTCTTCCCAGGGACCAAGCAGACTGGCCCGAATTGCAGATAAATTAGGACTTTAAATAAGGATTCTTCGCAAATAAAGGAAGTTCCTGCTACATTAGGGGGGAATTATTAAAAATTTGCAAAATAAGGAATTATTTTGAGGCCTGGAATGTGAAACAAGCTGCTGATCTAACCATTGAATAGGTTGTCTGATGATTGAATACGGGAAGGTGGGATCAAGGAAAAGGACCCACCTTTTGGGGTCCCCTTGTTGAAAGGAATGACTGAGTTATGGGCAGAAATGTCCCCATGCCAGAGGAATGTTCCGGAGTGTGGGCCAGAAATGTCCGCTTTTTATGGTAGAATGGAAGCAAGCGGAAAGGGGGAAATTGGTATGGCAAGTCTATTTAGAGTAAAAAGGACTATAGGTTGGCCGGCTCTGATTGCTGCTGTAATTCTCACCCTGGGGGTGGGCGGGTTAAGTTCCATTTTAACCAGCAATACATTTGAAGCTTATAAGGCGCTGCAACAGCCGGAGTTTGCTCCACCGGGCTGGATTTTTGCCCCGGTCTGGACTCTGTTGTATATTATGATGGGTATCGCTGCGTATCGAATATTTATGTATGGACTGGATAGAAGATCGGTTCGAGCTGCTTTATGGGTTTATCTGCTGCAGTTGGTATTTAATTTCTTCTGGACCCTGATCTTTTTCCGCTGGGAATTGAGAGGTTTGGCCTTTGTAGAAATACTTGTATTACTGGTATTGATCGTTATCAACACCTGGCAGTTTTTTAGAATAGATCGTCTGGCAGGATTCTTAATGGTTCCTTATATATTATGGGTCGCATTTGCTTCGGTATTAAATTTCAGTGTATGGATTCTTAATATAATATAAGAAAAGGGGACACACCTGTGAAGCAGGTGTGTCCCCTTTATAAGTTAAGAAATCTTGAATTGGTGGATGAGGTTGTTTAGTATTTCCGCACTTTCAGCCAGTCGGGCCGCGGTCGTATTTATTTCGGAGGCCGCGGTTGCCGCTGTTTCTGTGTGCCTGGCTATCTCCTGAGATCCTGCGTTGGATTGTTCGATGGTAGCCGCCGTAGCTTCTATAGCCCGGGTGACATCATGCATGGATGCCATGATCTGCTGGATGTTCTTACTGGTATCCCCGGTTAAATGGGTCAGCATGTCGGCATCATCAGAGTAGTATTTTCCTGCGGTAGTCATACGTCCGAGATCTCTGGTCACATTATTGTTGATGAAATCGAGCAGTTCCCCGGTGTTCCCGGTAAGGTTGACTATAGCATTCTGTACCTGGTGGGTTATGGTTTGAATGGCATCAACCGAGTTGGCTGAGTCTTCAGCCAATTTCCTTACTTCTTCAGCTACCACAGCGAAGCCTTTTCCGTGTTCCCCGGCCCGAGCTGCTTCTATAGCTGCGTTGAGAGCCAACAGGTTGGTTTGGTTGGCTATGTCTGCTATTTTACCAGCCATTCCGGATATTTCATTGATCACTTTGGAATCTTCGATAGCCTTTTCAACTTTACCACGAATACTCCCGTATATCTGGTTGGTATCATCCAGAGCCTTCTGAGATTCATCCCGGGTATAAGCGGCTCGCTTTTGGACCTGGAGAGAATTTTCGTAGCCCTGATTAGCTTCATTGTTCACCTGGGTCAGAGTAGCGGTAATTTCCTCCGAAGAGGCGTTGATCTCTTCTGCAGCAGCAGATACTTCTTCCATTCCTGCAGATATTTCCTCAACTGCCGCAGACGTCTGCTGCATCCCGGTGGCGATATTCTGACTGGATGCAGAGAGCTGCTCGCTGGATGCTGCTACTTCCTGGGAATTGCGAGCAATGTCCATCATCATGTTCTTCAGATTATTGATCATCTTAGCCATACTATTAAGTAAATGACCTATTTCATCCTGCCTGCTCAGCAGAGCCGAGGGTATTTCAACTGTAAGATCACCCTGGGCTATCTGTTCGCTATATTCGGAGGCAGCAGATATGGGCTTAGCAATTTTGGCCCCCAGCCATACTGCTATCAAGGCGCCCAGTAAAAGAAAAGCAAAGGATGCGGCCATGGCTTTTTGCGACATGTTGGTAATACCGGCCATTACTTCGTCCTTTGGTGCAGTAACTGCTACTGACCAGCCGGTATTTGCTACCGGTGCATATCCCATGAATTTGATTTTGCTGTCAGTCCACAGGTATTCCCCAAATCCAGGTTCTCCGGCCTTCATTTTATCCACATGGGCAATAAGGTCAGTGAGTCCGCTGTCAGCGGGATTGTACTGGTCAGTCACCAGATCATGATTGGGGTGGGCGATAACGGTCCCCGACTCATTACACATATAGGCATAGCCGGTTTCGCCAAAGGTTATTTCTGCAACTTTCTGGGACAATACTGAGGCATCCAGGGCTGCTACCAGTACTCCTTTTATCTTCCCGGCGTCATCCTTTATGGGAACCGCCAGAGTGACTACTACACTGGAATCAACCTTGCTGACTAACGGATCTGAAATGGTGGATTGCCCTTTTAAGGCCTGCTGGAAATAATCCCGGTCAGCCATATTGAAGGCAACTCCAGTAGTGGTTAATGCATCTCCATTTGGAGCAGCTGGGCCGCACATGATGTATCCCAGCCTGGAATTTTCTTTCTTCAGAAGCGGCATCTGCTGTTCCAGGTCCATGGTCTTGATTGTTTCATTGGCGGCCAGAGTTTCCATCACTGCCAGCTGTTTGCTGACTTCATCAGCCACTGCCTGGGCTGCATCTGCAGCTTTGGTTGACACTTGAGTGTCAATGGTTTCTAACATGGTTTTTGAAGCCAGGCTGTAACTGATCCAGCCCAGTCCTCCGCATACCAATAGAAGTAGGGCCACTACATACACTGTTAACTGTGTCCGTACACTTTTCATATAATATTCTCTCCCCCTACTAATAATATTTGTCCAAGCAATAAATTGTGTAGAGAGACTATAGCTGCTGATATAGCTGCTTGGACCAACTAAAACATACCCCCCTCTTTTTATACCCCCCCTTCTAGGTATTAAATTACCCGAATTGTATAAAAATATGGTCTATACATGGTAAATTCATCGCCATATATGACAAATCCTGCTATTACAGCAAATATTTATAGAAATATATAATATCTAGGACTAATATCTTAATTTTGGTTAGGGGAGCAGTAAAATGGGGATGCACTGGTCTTGAGAATACAAGGAGACGTGATTGCTGCAGCCTTCTATTTATAGAAAAGCTGAGCAATCACGTCTCCTATCCCAATAATTTTCAGAATGGCTTTATACTTGATTCCTTTGTATTTCATGTAGTGAATTATCATTCACAGGAAAATTTGGGCCCACTGTCATCTTGCTGAGGGGACAGGATGATAGTGGGCGCCGTCCTGGTCCTAATGTTAGGCGATATTAGCCCTGGAGGGGCGTTTGCTTTCCTGGAATAATTCTTCCAGGGGCGGCTCAACACCAGTCCTGTTAACCGTGTTCATAATGGATGCGCCTTTTCTCTCGCTATCGTCTAGTTTGAATTGCTGCATGAGTTCGTATAGTATTCCGGCGCTTTCAGCCAGTCTCTCCGAGGCGCTGTTGATTTCCATGGCAGCAGTAGCTGCTGTTTCAGTGTTACGGGCTATTTCCTGAGAGCCGGCACTGGCTTCCTGTGTAGTTGCTGAGGTGGCTTCTATGGCCCGGGTGACTTCCTGCATGGAAAGCAGCAGCTGATTCATATTTTTACTAGTTTCTGATGTGAGGTCTGACCAGGTATCCGCATCCTGACTGTAATATCTTCCGGCGTCGACGGTGCGGCCATAGTCAATAATTACTGTGTCATTGATAAATTCCAGCAGCTGGCTGGTGGTCTTAACCAGATTTTGCAGTGCGCTCTCCACCTGCCCGGTTAAGCCATGGATCCCTTCTACGGTGGAGGAAGAGTCTTCCGCCAGTTTTCTCACTTCTTCAGCCACAACTGCAAATCCCTTGCCGTGTTCGCCGGCCCGGGCGGCCTCAATGGCAGCGTTCAAAGCAAGGAGGTTGGTCTGGTTAGCGATGTCTGAAATGTTAACAGCCAAACTGTTGATCTGGTCTATTACTTTGGCTTCTTCTACTGCTTTTTCTAATTGGGCTTTGATTCCGGTATATATTTTTTCGGATTTATCCTTGGCTTCAGTTGCCTCACGTTCTGTATACCGGGCTCGTTTCTTAATAGGTACCGAATCTTCAAAGCCTTTCTGGGCCATTGCGTTAACCTCGATAACCGCAGATGTAATCTCTTCGGCGGAGGCATTTATCTCTTCGGTGGCGGCTGATACTTCCTGCATACCTGCGACTATTTCTTCTACTGAAGCTGAAGTCTGCTGCATACCGCTGGCGATATTTTGGCTGGATGCTGCCAGTTGGTCACTGGATGCCGCTACTTCCTGGGCGTTCATGAGGATGTTACTCATGGTGACTTTCAAACTTTTTACCATATTATCCAGGCTACGAGACATTTCGCCTAGTTCATCAGTCTGTTTAAGATATTTTTCCTCTATTTTTACAGTCAGATCCCCTCCGGCTATTAAGGCAGCATGATTTGACGCCGCTTTTATGGGGTTGGATATGACTGTTCCCAACCAAAAGGCTACCAGGGAACCAAAGAGAATGAAGGCCAGCGCCGCAAAGATGATATTCATTTTCATTTGTTCGACTCCAGCCATTAGTTCACTCTCAGGTGCAGTTACTGCTATTGACCAGTCCATGCCAGGTACCTGGGCAAAAGACATCAGCTTAACTGAATTATCTGTCCAGGTGTATTTGCCGAAACCGGACTCCCCAGCAATCATTTTATCGACCAGTAACAGCAATTCAGTTACATTGTTTTTGCTATCCTGGTATGGGTTATAGGTGTTGATCATGTCGTGAGTGGGGTGGGCGATTACTGTAGCCTCTTTGTTGATCATGTACCCATAACCGGTCTCACCGAATTTAATATTTTCAACCACACTGCTCAAAAATGAGGCATCTGTGATACCGGCCAGTACCCCTACTATATTACCTCCAGCATCTTTTATGGGTGCAGCAGCTATAACGATAAGGCTGTTATCTACCTTGCTGATCATGGGTTCGGATATGCTGGCCTGACCTTGCATAGCTTTTTTAAAATAATCCCTATCAGCACCGTTGGAAAGTGAACCGTCAGTTCCGTGGAATGTACCGTCTTTTTCCATCAATCCGATCATCGAGTAACCGAGTCTTTCCTTTTGGGCCTGCAAAGCAGGCATCATCAGGTTTAGATCCATGCTTTTAACTTCTGGCGTTGAGGCCAGTGTATCCACGGTATTGACTGCCGCATCTACCTGCTGACTCACCATGGCCGCTACATCCTGAGCCTTGGCCAGTGCGCTGTCCTCGATTGACTCTGCCAGTGATTTGGATGCCATATTATAAGCAATCAATCCACACCCCGAGCATACCAGAATAACAACAATGACCACATAAACCGTTAGTTTCGTACGCAAACTTCTCATAACACTTGCCTCCCATTATTAATCTCTCTATTGCCCCCACAATAGATTATTGAGTACCCAAATAGTTTATAATTAGTTATTTGGCACACAACATAAATATATGTATATTTTTCGAAATAATTGAATAAATTCTTTAATTTATTAACAAATATCCTATATTGTTAAAATAATCATGACTCAAGGTCAAACGAAAACCTTTGGCTGAAGGAATAATTGAGAAAAAAGAAATGGAGGCTGGCAGGAGGCAACGCATATATTGTACAATTTTTGTAATACTGATCGTATTAATAAGGAACCACAAAGATACGTTTTTGCTGTGTCCCTCATTGGCAGCAAAAAGTTCCTTGTGGCCCCGAATTTGATCACATCTATTTATTTCATTTTGTTAGCTAAATGACTTATCATCATGTTCTGGTTCCGGTTTTCCATTATAATTGCTTGTTCCAGTCCTGCACAGTCGATATTCTGATTTAAAGCTTCTTTTGTCAGCCACATGGCCAGGGGATCTTTTTTCGCGATAATAATGGCTAATTCCATAGCAGTTGAAAATAAATCCTCTTTAGCAACACAGCGAGAAGCAAAACCCAGGGCCATAGCTTCTTCAGCATTCATCCAATTGCCGGTAAACAGGTATTCATAAGCCCTTCCGGTACCGATCATGCGGGGCAGAAAATAGCTGCTTCCCATGTCTGCCCCGGCCAGCCCTACATTAACATAAGCTGCTGAAAACCGGGCTTCCGGTGATATGATACGGATATCGGAAGCGATGGCAAAACTAAAGCCAGCGCCTGCTGCTGCTCCATGAACTATACAGATTATGGGCTGCGGTATTTTGCGCATGTTGATCTGCAGTTCTCCGATAGGGGTTTGCAGGTCATACATAGCGGGAATGTTTTTCATCAATTTTGGACTGATGATGTCCTGAACTTCCATGCCGCCGCAAAAGCCTTTCTCACCTGAACCCTGCAGGACTACAACCCTGGTTTCTTGATCTCGCTTAAGTTTTAGCCACAGATCATTTAGTTCCTCCAGCATAGTCATATTCATTGCATTAAGTTTTTCGGGTCGGTTTAAGGTCACGATCATGATGCCGTTTTCCTGCTGTTCCACCAGCAAAGTAGTATACTGGTAACTCATTATTATTCCCCCCAATTTAATTTAATTGATACGCTGATATACTCTTTTCTCGAAATAGCATGGATATACCTTCAGATATCCCTGGTATATTAAATTTTGCTGCAGATACGTGTATGGCGTCAAAAAATGTCGATGTCATCAGTTTGAAACTAAATTCAGAAGTATATAACCATATAAAAATGGCCCACTTAGCAGTGGACCATTTTAAGTAGAGAAGAGCAATTAGTCCATGGGCCCGCCTTCCCAGTATTGCCTGACTTTCCTTAAGCCATAGGCTCCAAAATAGAGGCCATTGACAAACGCCAGAGGGATGGCCATAGCTCCAAAGGTATTAAATTTCTGTTTCAAATCTTCCTTACCGTCAGTTGTTCTGTATCTGGTCAATTGTATCCCTCCTTTCCTTTATTTTTAACAGTTAGGAGAGAAATATTGCAGGATATAATTATCACTTTTTGTTAGTTACGGTAGGAATGACTTTAAAAAACAGTAAATACAATAATGTTCCGCCAATCAAAATAATAAAAAATAGGCTTAACATTTTAATAAACATACAGCATCACCCGTATTTAATTTATACTAAAATCTGCTTATTAATACATTATAAAAAATGATTCTTAAATAGTAGATGGGCCTGATGGGACTGCCCTGCCGGGGCAGTTGATGCAGTTCCATTTAATTGACAGCTCTATTCGGGAGGCACTTCCAGACGAAGCTTAATTGAAGGGCACTTCCTCTTCTTGAATAGGCCTGGTGATCATGACGGTTTTTAGGCGAGATAGATCTATTTCCCTGGGATTAGGAATCCTTTTTTTCTCTTTATCAAGTACTATTTTTAGTTTGGGACGAGTGGGGTTGGCTTTATTGGCATCCACCACTATACAAATATCGCCGGTGGTAAGCTGCACAAAACTTCCTATTGGATAAATGGCTACATTGGATTTCAAAGCCGTTACACAATCAAAATCCAGATAACTGCCAGCCATACGACTCAAAATGTTTAAAGCCTGATTAACATTGTAGGCTGGTCGATAAGGCCGATCTGCTAACAGAGCATCGTAAACGTCTGCCGCAGCTACGATCCTGGCATGCTGGTGAATGTCGATACCAACTAGTCCGCGAGGATAACCATTCCCGTCCCATCGTTCATGATGCTGGTAAGCTATGTGGGCTGAGAGCAGAGATATTTCCATATATTCTCTAAGAATATTAAAACCATATTCAGTATGCCGTTTAATTTCATTGAATTCTTCTGGGGTCAGATCCCCTGGCTTATTAAGCACTTCCTTATCGAGCCTGGTCTTGCCGATATCATGCAGCAGTGCCCCCACGCCAAGTTCTTTCAGTTTTGCTTGATTGTAACCCAGGGTAATTGCAGTAATGATCGAAAGAATACATACATTAACCGAATGACCAAAAGTATAGTCATCAAAGCTGCGTATATCCGTAAGATGGATCAATATGTTCTTATTATCCAGTAATTCATCTATTATGTTATTTACTATGTTTTTAACTGCATGGACATTGAAACTGCTTTTTTTCTCCAGGTCAACGAAGCTGTTTTTTACTACTTTAACAGTTTCAGCCCTGGTTGTTTCTGCTACAATATCATTTGCGAGTACTTCGTCGTCCAGCAATCCATCCTTGACAAAGATGGATGCAATACCTAGTTCAGCCAGGCGGTCAATGTATTTTTCGGTCAGAGACATTCCCGAACTAAGCAATACACGACTGTCACTGTCGATTATTGTACGTGCGACTATCATATCTGGTCTTAAATTATTAGTTTTTATTCTTCTCACAAAATCACCTTTATGCTAAAGCTGATATATTATATCGAATAAAAGGGCACATTACCTTAATTTCGTTATGCAGAAAATACTTCCTGCAAATAATAGCATATTATAAATAATAAATCGTAAATAATATTACGTACCTTTAGTAGCATGAAGCCTATAGTTTGTCGATTGCCACTACCCTTAAGCATGACGGGCTAAAGGATGAGTTGCTATATCAAAGGCAAAATGATACATTACAAGTAAATAACCGCGATTTTATCATAGGAGAATAATTATGAAGAAACCAAAAAACTCCTTTCCCAGGCCGGTATTAAAAAGTTTTGTCGACGACATAAAAAAATTAGTCGGAAATAACGAAGGCCGGATGATCATATTAGAAATGATGGAAGATATTCCGTATGAACTCAGATCTGATTTGATACAGAACCTTAGTGCATTTTACGACCCGGACCTGGTTGGCTTTTTTTATCTCTTAAAATTAGAGTATGGCCGGGAGTTTGAGCTGATTTGCAGCCGTATCCTGGAAAAATATAGTATGGCGGGAATTGATATCGCTCCACCGCAGATATTTGCGGGGGCGTTTCAGGGAGCTTATGCCAGCATGACTCGTCACAGTGGTCGTGTCGCCATTGATATAGCCTGGTCTACGGGCAATAAAAAGGTACAGGCCGAATGTTTTTATTTGACCTATAACCCGGATGGTATTCACAGCTTTTTTTTAGTAGAAGGAATGAATGAAGAGCGCTATGAGGCGGACCGTAAATTCTTGAAAGATATGATCCCACTGAGCTTTGAAGAAGTATGTTTTCTAGTATCAAGGGCTTATGATTGCAATATACGTCATATGAGCAAGCCTGCGCCAGGCCGATTTCTATATAACAAATATCTGCATCCGACGGCAAAATTCTCTAATGACTGGCAGAGAAGGCTTATTAGTAAATTGTCTATTAGGTTAACTCCGCGGCAGATAGTTAACAGCCTCTTCCACGCTGTTAAAAATCAAGATATTGACTATGTGTATGCAGTGCTGCCTGGAGGCGGCTATTCTGAAAAAGGCGGATTAGATTCAACCTTACTGCTGCAGGGCAACATGCTGGTGGAAGGCGGTGTCAGTGATGCCAATGGAAACCATGATCGTGTTGGTATCAGGGCTTATGCAATAACTCTGGAAGAACGGCAGCTGCTCCGCCATGAATATGAAATCAGACTGGCCCGGGATGTGGAGCGAGCCTGGCATATAGATTATATGAAGAATATCGCCACCGAAAAGGTAGGGCCTAATGCGTCTGTTAATCCTTTTGATAAAGAGATATTCTGCCGGGTCTATGAGATCATTAATCTTGACCTCCTATTTGATATCATTGATAAAGTAGACGATATAAGGGAGGTCAAAGAGCTCCCTTATGGGATGCATATGCGCATAACCTGCAGTGAAGAAGATTTTACCACACCAGTTTCAATTTTGAGCGATGTTCTGGCTGATCTAGTTATCAATGGTGAAGAATTCGTGGTTATGAGCAGGGATTACCAGGCTATATTGGATTTTGACAGTATACTTACTCGGGGAATAAACTATCCCGCAGTTAAGATGGGTGAATACGAAGTAAATGTATTGACTGCCTTCCGCTATTTGGGTGGACAGTATTTGAGGTTTGAGGACTTACTGCTCCAGGATGAAGGGGACAGTATTTTCGAGGATGGTATGCGATTTATAAGTACCCGTTATCTGGTAAAAGATCGGGATACGGTTTTGAAACAGATAAATTCTCTTGAAAATATCGCTTATCGCTTTACAGATGATTATGATGTGTTTTATCAGCTGGATGGGGATGGTGATGAAGGCAAATTTCTGGCGGAGTACATGGTGGGGATAAACTGGATAACTCTGTCAACCTTTGGAGATCGTGATATGAACCAGGCCCGCAAGAAATTCGAGAATAAAATGTACGAATGCCTGGAATTTGATGGCCTGGAGGTTCGAAAAGAGGGTATATTTGATATACTGACTTCTGATCTGAAAAGGGAGTATCCTGATCTGGAGCAGTTCCTGAAGGATATATACTTGAACAAATGGTTTAATTCCCGGCTTCCTACTCTGCATGGCATGAGCCCTTCCGAGGCCTGCCAGACCGAAGAGGGAACCCGCTTGTTATGGGCTATGTTTAAAAGAATAAAGGATAAAAATAGGTCAAAATATCTCTCTGGCGGTCCGGGATATATTCAGTTGAATGAATATATAAGAAAATTAGAACAGAAAAAACATAAAAACATATGAATACGCTATTGACAGTAACCTGTGGTTTAAATATACTCTATAGATAACCATATAAATTAAGGCCATGACAGGAACTGACATGTGGAATCACTTGATGACAGAGAACCGGAAAGGCTGAGAGCCGGTATCAATATTTCATGTGGTGCTCATCCTCGAGCCGCTATCTGAAAGGCATTCCAGCCTAGTAGGTGCTGCCGGACGAAAAAAAGTTCGTTAACAAGTAGGCATATGGTATTTATGTGCAACATAAGAGGTTGTGTTTTTACACGACAACCAGGGTGGTACCGCGGGATATCCCTCTCGTCCCTGAAATTGGGCGAGAGGGTTTTTTATACATTTTTTTCGGTGATAACTTTAGTATTTTCGCGATAAAAAGGACCCTGCGTGGTGTTGAAAGGAGATAACCCATTGAAAAGTGATATTGTTAAAAAGGGATTTGAAAAAGCTCCTCACCGTTCATTATTTAAGGCTTTGGGTCTTACTGAAGAAGAAATATCCAGGCCGTTGATCGGAGTAGTTAACTCCAAAAATGATATAATTCCGGGACATATCAATCTGGATAAAATTGCTGAGGCAGTTAAGACGGGAATAAATATGGCCGGAGGGACACCTATAGAGTTTCATACCATCGGTGTTTGTGATGGGATAGCCATGAATCATATCGGGATGAAATATTCCTTGGGCAGCCGCGAATTAATAGCCGATTCGATAGAAATCATGGCCACCGCCCATGCTTTTGATGCATTGGTCTTTATCCCCAATTGCGATAAGATCATACCTGGCATGTTAATGGCTGCGGCCAGACTTAACCTGCCTTCCATATTTATAAGCGGCGGTCCTATGCTGGCTGGAACTGCTAACGGCAGAAAGCTGAGTTTGACTCAGGTATTCGAAGGAGTTGGAGCAGCTGCTGCTGGACGCATGAGTTTAGAAGATCTGGCCTATTTGGAAGAACACGCCTGCCCCGGCTGCGGATCATGTGCGGGTATGTTTACGGCTAATTCTATGAACTGCCTGACTGAGGCACTGGGCATGGGGTTGCCTGGAAACGGCACCATACCAGCAGTATTTTCGGAAAGGATCCGTCTGGCTAAGAAAGCTGGCATGAAGATAATGGAACTGTTAGAGAAGGATATTCGTCCTCTGGATATAATGACTCTTGATGCTTTCGCCAATGCAATACATCTGGACATGGCCATTGGTTGTTCTACTAATTCTGTTCTGCATCTGCTGGCCATTGCCAGTGAATGTGGAGTGGAGATCGATCTGGACCTTTTCAACAAAATTAGCTCAGTTACCCCCAATCTTTGCCACTTGAGCCCGGCGGGACCGCATCACATGGAAGATCTATACCGGGCTGGCGGAGTGCAGGCTCTATATAATGAAATCAATAAAAAGGGACTGGTAATACCCGAGTGTATGACCGTTACTGGTAAGACAGTAGGAGAGAATATTGCCAGCCAACCAGTATTGGATTATGAAGTGATCAGATCCGTTGATGACCCGTACAGTACTTCCGGTGGTCTGGCTATGCTGTTTGGCAACGTCGCCAGTGAAGGCGGAGTAGTGAAGAGGAGTGCGGTAGCGGAAGAAATGATGCAGCACGAAGGCCCGGCCAGGGTTTTCGATTCTGAAGAAGAAGCCGTTCAAGCTATTCTAGCCAACCGCATTAATGCCGGCGATGTTATAGTGATACGCTATGAAGGTCCCCGGGGGGGACCAGGTATGAGGGAAATGCTCACTCCAACCTCAGCTATAGCTGGTATGGGACTGGACAAAGAAGTCGCTCTAATTACCGATGGACGGTTTTCAGGTGCTACCCGGGGAGCTTCCATAGGTCATGTTTCCCCCGAGGCTGCTGCCGGAGGGGTAATAGCGCTAGTAGAGGAAGGGGATCTGATACGAATAGACATACCAGCCCTACGACTAGAACTACTAGTAGACGATACGATACTAGAAGAAAGAAAAAGCAGATGGCAGGCGCCCGACGCAAATATTAAGACCGGTTATATGAAACGATATGCTCAAATGGTACAATCAGCCAGCACTGGAGCAATCTTCAAGAAATAAGTAAAGAACCTAACCGGTTTAAATAGCGGGCCATGCCAGGCCCGCTATTATGCTTTAAAGACTATTCTGCCGAACCTGACTAACCGGGCCAACTCAGGATAAACATCGTTTATCCGGGATCATATACATTACTTTTATATAATCTATTTACTTATTAGCTATTTTAGCCCCAATAAATATGGAGGTGATCGTGTGAAGTTAAAGGGAGCCGAGATTTTACTGCAGTGTTTGAAACAGGAAGGCGTTGATACCATTTTCGGGTATCCGGGAGGAGCCGTCTTACCCATTTATGATGCTATATATAACTCGGATATTCGCCACATTTTAGTTCGGCATGAACAGGGTGCTGCTCATGCGGCTGATGCTTATGCCCGGGTAACAGGGAAAACTGGGGTATGTATTGCTACATCAGGGCCGGGTGGTACTAATCTGGTTACCGGCATAGCTACCGCTAACATGGATTCTATTCCTATGGTTTGTTTTACCGGGCAGGTAGCCAGTCCCCTGATTGGGAAGGATGCCTTTCAAGAAGCTGACATAACTGGAATTACCATGCCTATTACCAAACATAATTATGTTCTGGAAAGAACTGAAGATGTGCCCCGGATAGTAAAGGAAGCCTTTTATATTGCTTCTACCAATCGGCCCGGTCCGGTAGTGATAGATCTTCCCAAAGATCTTATGGAAAAGGAAATAGATTATGAACCTTATAATTCGGAAATAAATCTTCGCGGTTATCGGGTTATGAAAGGATGCAATTATGGCCAGGTAGTTTCCGCGGCAGAACTCATAAACCAATCCGAAAGACCCGTTATTTATGCTGGCGGTGGCGTCATATCATCTGACGCAGCTGAAGAATTGAGAGAACTGGCTGAGAAGCGAAAAATACCCGTAACCACAACCCTGATGGGAATGAGTGCTTTCCCGGGCAGCAATTATCTATCCCTGGGCATGCTGGGAATGCATGGTACTCGCTATGCCAACTATGCTATCGGCGAGTGTGATCTCTTGATAGCAGTTGGGGTTCGCTTTGATGACCGGGTTACTGGCAAAATAGCTGAATTTGCTCCTCATGCCAGGATCATTCATATAGATATCGATGCTGCCGAAATCGGCAAGAACGTCGATGTGCATATACCTATAGTAGGTCAGGTCAAAGAAGTATTACAGGCTATCAATAAGCGCATCGAAACAGTGGAAGAATATGGTGAATGGCACCAGATGATCGACCGTTGGAAAGCAGAATACCCATTAAGGTACGGTGCACCCTGTGAGGGACGCATCATGCCTCAACATGTTATCGAAAAAGTATCCGAATTGACTCAGGGAGAAGCTATTATAACTACCGAAGTTGGACAAAATCAGATGTGGGCAGCCCACTATTATAAGTTCAAGAATCCGCGTTCCTTTGTTACTTCGGGAGGACTGGGAACTATGGGATTTGGCCTTCCGGCCGCTATCGGTGCTAAGGTTGCCTGCCCGGATCGTCCGGTTATTGATATTGCTGGAGACGGCAGTATACAGATGAACATACAGGAACTGGGCACTGCAGTAGCATACAAGGTCCCCGTTATCGTATGTATATTAAACAACCAGTATTTAGGCATGGTCAGGCAGTGGCAGAGTTTATTCTACGGAGGAAGGTTCTCTCATACTGATATAAGCAGTCAACCGGACTTTGTTAAACTGGCTGAAGCCTATGGGGCTGTGGGCATGAGGGTCAAAACCACGCAAGAAGTCGATAGCGCATTGAGAGAAGCATTAAAAGTAACTGATCGACCGGTAGTAATTGATTTCTGGGTTGACCGTATGGCAGATGTGTATCCTATGGTAGCGCCCGGTGAATCACTGCTGAATATGCTGGGGGAGGAATAATCATGAAAAAACATACTCTGGCAATAACTGTTGAAAATAGGCCCGGTGTATTAACCAGGGTTGCCACCCTGTTCCGGAGAAGAGGTTATAATATCGAAAGCCTGGCTGTGGGTGTAACAGAAAATCCCTCCATATCCCGTATGACTATAGTTGTCATTGGTGATGATAAAATTATTGAACAGGTGAGCAAACAGCTTTATAAACTGATAGATGTCATAAAAGTAATTGATATTACTGAAGAACGCCTGGTGGAACGTGAATTGATCTTAATAAAAGTGAAAGCTGATCCCAGTGTTAGATCGGAGATCGTACAGCTGGTAGAAATTTTCAGAGCCAGGATAGTAGATATTGGGAAAAATACACTTATTATAGAGGCTACCGGAGATGCAGGTAAAATGGAGGCTATCGAAGATTCCCTAAAGCCTTTCGGAATACTGGAACTGGTAAGGACCGGAAAGATCGCGATTGTGCGCGGCCCCGGAAATAATCTTTAGGTAAACCCGGGATAAATTCCCGTTTCTATTAAATAAATAAATCAGGAGGATGATATTAATGGCTAAAATGTATTATGATGCGGATGCTAATCTAGATCTATTGAAAGGCAAGACTATAGCAGTAATGGGTTTCGGCTCCCAGGGCCATGCCCAGGCTCAGAACCTCAAGGAGAGTGGATTGAATGTAATCGTTGGGATCAGGAAACCTTTTGATGATTTTACCCAGAAAGAATGGGATAAGGTGATCGAAGCCGGGATCGAACCCATGACCGTTGCTGAAGCAGCGCAGGCAGCAGATGTGATCCAGATACTTCTGCCCGATCAAACCCAGGCCCAGGTATATAATAATGAAATCAAACCTTATCTGCAGGAAGGTAATTCACTGGGTTTTTCCCATGGATTCAATATTCATTTTGGTCAAATCGTACCGCCGCCTTTTGTTGATGTTTTCATGGTAGCTCCGAAAAGCCCGGGTCATCTGGTAAGACGCATGTATGTAAAAGGAGTAGGAGTACCAGGTCTGATAGCTGTGGAGCAGGACTCCAGTGGAAAGGCTAAAGAGCTTGCCCTGGCTTATGCCTGTGGTATTGGCTGTACCAGAGCGGGAGTAATCGAGACCAGCTTCCAGGAAGAAACTGAAACCGATCTCTTCGGTGAACAGTGTGTACTTTGCGGAGGGGTAACTGAACTGGTTAAAGCCGGTTTTGAGACTCTGGTGGAAGCAGGATATCAGCCGGAGATCGCCTATTTTGAATGTATGCATGAGCTGAAACTAATTGTTGACCTCATGTATGAGGGCGGTATGGGTTATATGAGATATTCCATCAGTGATACTGCTGAATGGGGAGATTATATCAAGGGACCCGAAATTATCGGAGAAGATAGCAGATATGCCATGTATGAGGCTCTAAAAGAAATCCAGGAAGGCAAGTTTGCCAAAGATTGGCTGCTGGAAAATCAGGTCGGACGGCCTCAGTTTAATGCTCTTAGGAGGCAGAACAGTGAACACTTGATTGAAGAAGTAGGAGCCGACTTAAGAGCCATGATGCCATGGTTGAAGGATACTAAGTAGGAGGATTTTGAATGGAAAATAAGAACAGGGTATATCTTTTCGATACTACGCTGCGGGATGGCGAACAATCTCCTGGGGTAAGCCTGAATGAAGAGGAAAAACTGGAAATAGCTCTACAGCTTGCCCGCCTGGGTGTAGATATTATCGAAGCTGGATTTCCCGTTTCTTCTCCCGGAGATTTTAAAGCTGTAAGAAGAATAGCTAATGCTGTGAAAGGGCCGGTTATTGCTGGTTTATGCCGGGCCAATCGCATTGATATAGACCGGACCTGGGAAGCTGTTAAAGGAGCCGAGAATCCTAGAATACACACGTTTTTGGCTACATCTCCTATACATCTCAAATACAAGCTGCATAAATCCCGGGATGAAGTCCTGGTGCAGGCGGTAGAGGCGGTAAAATACGCCAAGAGATACTGCAGTGATGTTGAATTCTCGGCAGAAGATGCATCGAGAAGCGATCCGGATTATCTGGCCCTGGTAGTGGAAAAAGTTATAGAAGCAGGAGCGACTACCGTCAATCTGCCTGATACTGTAGGCTATGGAGTACCAGAGGAGTTCGGAGCTTTTATAAACAACATTATGAGCAAGGTTCCTAATATCGATAAAACGATTATTAGTGTACACTGTCACGATGATCTGGGCCTGGCCGTGGCTAATTCACTGGCCGGGGTACTGAACGGTGCCCGGCAGGTGGAGTGTGCGGTAAATGGCATCGGTGAAAGGGCTGGTAATGCTTCATTGGAAGAAATAATCATGACCCTTTATACTCGCCATGCGTTTTATAAAAAAGAGATCAATATAAATTATGGAGAAATTTATCGGACCAGCCGCCTGGTTAGTACGCTTACCGGAATGAGCGTTCAATCCAATAAAGCTATAATTGGCAAGAATGCTTTTTTGCACGAATCAGGGATACATCAAGATGGAGTATTGAAGGAACGGTCCACCTATGAGATCATGAGCCCGGAACTGATAGGTTTAAGCCAGGCCAATATAGTCCTGGGTAAACACTCGGGACGGCATGCTTTCAAGGATCATATGGCAGAATTAGGTTATATTTTGGGTGAGGATGAACTGGATAAGGCTTTCCATAGCTTTAAGGAAATTGCTGACAAGAAGAAACAGGTCACCAATGATGATCTGGAAGCTCTGGTCAAAGATCGGGTGTGGGCGATTCCTGAAAGATTCAGTCTTACTTACCTGCATGTATCAAGTGGTACTGCGGTATTGCCGACTGCAACTGTAAAGCTGCAGATAGATAACATGACTTTTGAAGCTGCAGCTACTGGAGATGGACCAGTTGATGCCGGCTGTAAAGCGGTAGACAGGATAACCGATATTTACGGCAGTATGTTGGAATATAAACTGAACGCTATTGGCAGCGGTAAAGACGCTCTGGGTGAAGTGCTCTCGCGTATCGAAATTGGCGGTAATATATACAATGGCAGGGGATTGAGCACAGACATAATAGAAGCCAGTGTCAAATCCTACATCAATGCGATCAATAAATACTATCATGAAAAACACCGGGATACTCTAAGCAATGGGGACATATAAGTCCCGGGAAAGGAGCTGCTCTCATGGGAATGACGATCAGCCAGAAGATTCTGGCCGCCCATGCTGGAAGGGATTATGTTGAGCCGGGAGAACTCTTGAACTGTAAGCTGGATGTAGTTCTGGGCAATGATGTTACTGCGCCCGTAGCTATTTCAGAATTTAAACGACTTGATCTGGATAAGGTTTTTGACCAGGAGAAAATAGTATTAGTTCCAGATCACTTTGCTCCTAATAAAGATATAAAATCAGCTGAACAGTGCAAAATAATGAGGGATTTCGCCGGCCAGTACGGGATAAAAAACTACTTCGAAGTAGGGCAGATGGGCATAGAACACTGCCTCTTGCCCGAACAGGGATTGGTTCTGCCCGGGGATCTGATTATAGGAGCAGATTCCCATACCTGTACTTATGGAGCTCTGGGTGCCTTTGCAACAGGAGTTGGTTCCACTGACATGGCTGCTGGAATGGCAACCGGAGAAGCATGGTTTAAGGTACCGGAAGCCATAAAGTTTGTTTATTATGGTAAACTGCCGGAATGGGTAGGGGGGAAAGACCTGATACTCAACACTATCGGAGATATTGGAGTCGAGGGAGCCCGCTATATGTCTATGGAGTTTACCGGAGAGGCAATAAAAAATCTGTCCATGGATAACCGTTTCACTATGGCCAATATGGCTATTGAGGCGGGAGGCAAGAACGGTATAATCGAGCCAGATGATATAACTCTGGAGTATGTTAAAAATCGGGCGAAACGGCCCTTCACCTTATATAAATCTGACGAAGATGCTATCTATTGCGAAATAAGGGAATATGACGTTTCCACTTTAGAGCCGATAATAGCATTTCCACATCTGCCGGAAAACACCAGGCCGGTCAGTGAGGCCTCCGGAATAAGTCTGGACCAGGTGGTGATAGGCTCATGTACTAATGGAAGGATCGAAGATCTGGAAATTGCCGCCCGGATATTAAAAGGGAAAAAGATCCATCCGGAGATCAGGACCATAATTTTTCCAGGAACCCAGCAGATTTTCCTGGAAGCCATGCGCAGAGGATACATTGAGATATTTATCGAAGCCGGTGCAGCAGTAAGCACACCCACCTGTGGTCCCTGTTTAGGGGGGCATATGGGGATTTTAGCCAAAGGAGAAAAGGCCCTGGCCACTACCAACCGTAATTTTGTGGGTCGGATGGGCCATCCCGAAAGCGAAGTGTACCTGGCCAGCCCGGCAGTTGCAGCCGCAAGTGCGATAAAAGGCAAGATTACTGCTCCCTGGGAAGTTTAACAAAGGAGTGATTAAGTGTGATTTTTTCAGGCAGGGTTCATAAATTTGGGGCCGATATTGATACTGACGCTATAATACCGGCTCGGTATTTGAACACTTTTGACCCTCAGGAACTTGCCAGGCACTGTATGGAAGATGCTGATCCAGAGTTTCCTGATAAGGTACAGGCAGGCGATATTATAGCAGCAGATAAGAATTTCGGCTGCGGCAGTTCCAGGGAACATGCGCCCATCGCTATAAAAGGGGCTGGAGTATCCTGTGTTATTGCTAAATCTTTCGCCCGGATATTCTATCGGAATTGCATAAACATTGGGCTGCCCATACTTGAATGCAGTCAAGCAGTGGATGCCATAAAAGATGGTGACCAGGTCCAGGTAGACCTGGAAACCGGAAAAATAACAAATCTAAGGACTTCAGAGGAGTATCAGGCTATTCCTTTTCCTGAATTTATGCAACAGATAATGGATAAGGGCGGGCTGATAAATTACGTTAAAAATAAATAGGTGCCATCGCCAACTTATTAACTTACTAACTGATCAAAGAAAGGTGATAAACAAAAATGACGTCGACTTATAATATTGCAGTACTTCCGGGGGATGGAATCGGGGTTGAGATCGTACCGGAAGCTGTAAAGGCATTACAAGCAGTAGCAGAGAAATTTGGCCATGAATTTAAGTTTACCCAAGCCCTGATAGGGGGGGCCGCTTACGACGCGGTAGGTCAACCGCTGCCACCTGAAACTCTGGCAATATGCAAAAGTTCAGATGCAGTGCTTTTGGGAGCTATTGGCGGGCCGCAGTATGATGAACTGCCGGTCCATCTTCGTCCTGAAGTTGGAGCTTTATTGCCCTTAAGAAAAGAGCTCGCTCTTTTTTCTAACCTTCGTCCCTGCATACTTTTTCCAGGGCTCCTGGAGGCCTCCACGATAAAAGAAGAAGTTATCCAGGGTGTTGATATAATGGTTATCCGGGAATTGACGGGCGGACTGTATTTTGGAGATAAATACCGGACCAAGACTCCTGATGGCGGGCAAACAGCTACCGATATACTCACTTATTCTACCTATGAGATAGAAAGGATCGTTCGCTTTGCCTTTGAGGTAGCCAGAAAAAGAAGAAGAAAATTATGCTCGGTGGATAAGGCCAATGTATTGGAATCTTCTCGTCTGTGGAGAGAAACTGTTAGCGAACTGGAAAAGGAATATCCAGATGTTGAAACTGTACATATGTATGTCGACAATTGTTCTATGCAGCTGATAAGAGATCCCAGGCAGTTTGATGTTATTGTCACTGAGAACATGTTTGGAGATATTTTAACAGATGAAGCATCTATGTTGACCGGATCTATCGGTATGCTGCCCAGTGCTTCTATTGGCGGCGAGGTAGGGTTATATGAACCGTCTCATGGAAGTGCTCCTGATATTGCCGGCCAGAACAAAGCTAATCCGTTGGCCACTATTCTGTCAGCCGCCATGCTCCTAAGATATTCATTTGGCATGGATAAGGAAGCTGCAGTTATTGAACAGGCAGTTACCAGGGTTCTGGAAGAAGGATATAGGACCGGAGACCTATTATCCTGCAGTACTGGAGAAAAAGAAATTAAATTACTCGGTACCAGAGAAATGGGCGATGTTATTGTGGAAAAAATAATGCTACTATAGAGAAAAGAAGATTATTGTTATGTAAGAGGAGGGCACAAATATTGGGAATAGCAAATTGGATGTAGCCGTATATGATACTACCCTGCGTGATGGGTCTCAGGGAGAGGGTTTGTCATTCACTATAGATGACAAACTGAAAATAGCGCAAAAGTTGGATTATCTGGGTATTGCTTATATAGAAGGCGGCTGGCCGGGCAGTAATCCCAAGGATCTGGAGTTTTTCCGGCAGGCAGCAGAGTTGGAGCTTCAACATGCAAAAATTACCGCGTTTAGTGCCACCCGAAAGCCGGGCATCAGTATTAAAGCGGATAGCAATATCAAGGCCATACTGGAAACTGGAGTATCTACTGCTACAATATTTGGCAAAGCCTGGGATTTTCATGTTATCCGGGCTCTGGAAACTACCCTGGAGGAAAACCTTAAGATGATCCGGGATACCATTTCCTGTTTGAAAGACAAGGGAATGGAAGTAATATTTGATGCCGAACATTTTTTCGATGGTTATAAAAACAATCAGGACTATGCTCTGGAGGTACTGGCTGCTGCGGCTAAAGCTGGCGCAGATTGTCTGGTTCTATGTGATACCAATGGGGGAGCTATGCCCTGGGAAATAGCAGATATTGTGGAACAGGTCAAAATCCATAATACCACACAGCTGGGAGTACATGTACATAATGATTCGGGATGTGCCGCAGCCAATACCCTGATGGCAGTGCAACATGGCTGTGTACACATACAGGGAACGGTGAATGGCTATGGTGAGCGCTGTGGTAATGTGGACCTTTGTACGGTCATACCCGGCCTGGAATTAAAAATGCTAAAAAGGGCATTGCCAGCGGGTAATTTAAAACGGCTGACCGAGGTATCACGCTATATCAGTGAAATCGCTAATATGCCTCATCACAATAACCTGCCTTATGTTGGTCATGGAGCTTTTGCTCATAAGGGTGGGATACATGTAAGTGCTCTGTTAAAGGATTCACTGACTTATGAGCATATTAATCCCGAAGCAGTAGGCAACCACCGCCGGGTACTGGTCTCTGAACTTTCAGGTCTATCTAATTTGCTTTATAAAGCTCGTGAATTTGATATCGATATTAACCAATATGATGCAGAGACCCGCAAGGTCATAAAGCAGATCAAAGAGTTGGAAAACCAGGGTTTTCAATTCGAAGGTGCCGACGCTTCCATGGAACTGTTGTTGAGGAAAGCATTCAAGCAGTATGAAGAATATTTCAAACTCAAGAATCTTAAGATCATCCTGGAAAAAAATGAAGATGGCGATATGACATCAGAAGCCATGATCAAGATATCTATCGATGATAAAATCATACATACTGCAGCAGAAGGTGATGGGCCGGTCAATGCTCTGGATAATTCTTTGCGGAAAGCTTTGAATGAAGTATTCCCTGAAATTGAAGAGATGCATCTTTCCGATTATAAGGTGCGGGTACTGGACGGGAACAAAGCTACGGCCGCCCGGGTCCGGGTTTTGATCGAATCGGGTGATAAGGGCTATAAATGGAGTACCGTAGGGGTTTCGGAAAATATTATCGAGGCATCCTGGCAGGCTCTTGCAGATAGTATAAATTATAAGCTCATGAAGAAAAACATGGAAAAATAGCAGAAAAAGATTAAATAACCTTCTGTTTCTTTGAACAGAAGGTTATTTGTATATTAGTATAATAATTTGTTTAGATAATCTATATTAAATAACCAGAGATTTGATGAAAAATATCGGAAGATAAACTTTGATGAAGAAGTATGACGGAAAATAATGCCGATAAATTGGGCTTTATATATTGACATATCTTTAGTTGTTTTATACACTAAGGAAAGTGTTTAAAAGAAATATGGCAAAATATGTTAAAATACTGGCGGTAGACTTACTTAATATACGAGGGGGTATTTGTTTTGCGAAGCCCGGTGATAAACTGCTATCGGGCTATACTGGCACAGGTAAACCAGTTGGACAGTATATATCAGCCCAAAATTTATTTAAAGGAATTATACATGGATTTAACTGAACTGGCGTATTATCTGCTGGAAGAAAATCAACATAATGCCTTTAAGGGTGTTGAGCAGATGTTTGAAACTATACGAGAAGTTAACCATCATGCGTCGATGAATCAAACCAGCATGGAAGAGGTTGACTACATAGTTGGAGAAATAAAGACTCATTTGGAGTTTTTGGCCATGCAGTTAACGGAGACATCCTGTATAAGAACTCAGGTACAATAATACTTTTAGACCGGCCGTATATTAGGCCGGTTTTTTTATATATATAGATAATTCAAATTCTCTGCCAGTTACTTTCATGTCAATTGTGAAAGGTGAATAGATAAGTAACAAGCAAGTTAGGAAGGTTTGCGCTAAACTGCTGGCTCTGGTAAATTATACTTACAACTATAAATAATGGGAGGAATGAGCTGATGAAGGCTATGATCATGGCCGCAGGGGTTGGATCTCGACTTATGCCATTAACCATGCATATACCAAAACCTATGGTTCCAGTTGGAAACCGGCCATTGATGGAACATATAGTTCATCTATTAGGAAACCACGGATGTAAACAGGTGATAGCCAACCTGCATTATCATTCCCGCATAATTAATGAGTATTTTAAGGACGGTGCCAGGTACGGAATGTCCATCAATTATTCTCTGGAAGATGAACTGATGGGAACTGCCGGGGGAGTAAAAAAGTGCGATTGGTTTTTAAATGACACATTTGTGGTAATCAGTGGTGATGCTTTAACCGACCTGAACATTACTGCGCTGCTTCATGCCCACCGGCAGAATGGGGCTCTGGCTACCATTGCCTTGAAGAAGGTGGACGAAGTGGAGCATTTTGGTATAGTGATAACTGACGAGAACAACAAGATCAAGAGTTTTCAGGAAAAACCGAAATCTGCTGAGGCCTTGAGCAAGACGGCTAATACAGGGATATATATATTCGAACCAGAGATTTTTAAATACATACCGGCTAGGCAGTTTTACGATTTTGGAAAACAGGTCTTTCCCCATTTAGTTAAGATAGGAGCCCCGTTTTATGGGGTCAGTATTAACGACTACTGGTGCGATGTAGGTAATATTGACACTTATCGGCGAGCGCACGCAGACCTCTTGGCAGCCGAAGTGAGAGTTAGGTCTTCCGGCCGAATAATCTGCTCATCAGACCAGGCCCGGGTGCTGACTGGCAAGCAGGTTATAATTGGGGATAAAGTTAAGTTTCAGGGCACGGTAATTATTGGAGATGGTTGTGTTATAGGTTCAGGGGTAGAATTGCACAATTCCATCATATGGAATGATTCCCGGATAGGGGATCGGTGTGTAATAAATGAAGGGGTTGTGGGTTCCGGGTGCCAACTGGGTTCATCAGTGCGTATGGAGGCTGGAGCAGTTGTAGGCAGCGGCTGCAAGCTGAATGATGGCGACACAATATCTGCTTGTTCCAAGGTATTCAATTCAACTGCCGGTGAACTGCAGTCGGAACATGGTCAAATTGGCTAAGTATTAAAAAGGAGTCTCATTATATTTATAACGGGACTCCTTTTATGCTGCAGTTATGACTCCAGGATGGCCTTGAAATCGGAGTCCAAAGCATCCATATCGAACTCTTGTATATCCTTTAAGTTTGCTTCCTGTAAAGGATAGATGTTAAGAATGTAGAAGCGGTCAGTCTCTTTTATAAGCATGGCGATTTCCATACTTACCGGCTCGTTCTCCTGAGTCAGCTCATAGACTACCAGTGCACTTGATTCACCTATTCTGGAGTAGGCCGGGTTAACTACTATCCCTACGTCAGGTGGGGTGGGGTTTTGTTGTTCAACCATAGAGAAAAACTCGGCGGTTTCTTTTTCCAGGGTGGCTCGATCTGCAAGTAGTTCCGCTGGTTTAAGATCGGCATACTCGGGCAGCAGCTGTGCAGCCCAGAAAACACTTATGTTTTCCGCTGCCATAGAATAATCCTGGTTGAAATAGGCTTCATAAAATTCTGTGACTGTGTCCTCTGGTGTTGGGATATCTACATATGCAGCATAATAATACATAGCACCTAGAATAATAACCACAAGCGCAAGCAGACTTTGAGGTACCCGATAATTATTGTTCAATTTTTAATAACCTCCTGTATTCGGTTTACCAATAAGTAAAATTCTAGCAGATAATTGCGAGGGGATAAAGTCAATTGCGTAATATTGCTATTCGAGCCGTATGCAGACTGAAAATCACCTTGTCTTCCTTGCCCGGGCCAAGCTGAATAATCCCTTTAGGGCAAGTGGGCAAATTTAGTTAATATTTTTGGAGGTTCTTTATGGATAATAAAGTAGTTGTAATTGGCGGAGGCCCGGCTGGAATGATGGCCGCCCTAAACGCTCGAGCACATGGTGCTCAAGTTGTGCTGATAGAAAAAAACCAGCGGGTAGGGAAAAAGCTTGGTATTACTGGGAAAGGTAGGGGCAATATCACCTCGGCGGTGGACCGGGATGAGTTTATCGCCTCCTTTCCTGGTAATGGGAGATTCCTTTATAGCGCTTTTAATGAATTTTCGAATCATGACTTGATTGAGTATTTCAAGGGAAAAGGTTTGGAGACCAAGGTGGAAAGAGGGAATAGAGTATTTCCCCAAAGTGAACGGGCCCTGGATGTGGTTAATCTACTTTACAAGAATATGCTGGAAGTGGGAGTTCAAATCTTATCGGGTCGGGAAGTCACTGGAATATGGATCGAATCCGGACGGGTGGCCGGGGTGATGATGGCCAGGGATAGAATGAGTGCTGATGCAGTCATAATAGCCACCGGCGGCCTTTCCTATCCTGTCACAGGTTCTACCGGAGATGGATATAAATGGGCTCAAGAAGCCGGTCATCGGATTATAGATCCCCGGGCTTCTCTGGTTCCACTGGTCACAGTTGAAGGATGGGTGAAAGAACTGCAGGGGCTGAGCCTTAAAAATGTACGGGCTTCAGCATGGAAGACTGATGGCACTCAAATCAATGAGGAGTTTGGGGAGATGCTGTTTACTCATTTTGGGGTGTCGGGCCCCATAATCCTGAGCATGAGCAGCGACATTGGGAAATGTCTGGCCCGGGAAAAAAAGACAGTTACACTTACTATCGACCTAAAGCCAGCACTTAGCGAAGAGAAATTAGATGAAAGGGTTCAGAGGGATTTCTTAAAATACTCGCGGCGGAATTTAAAGAATTCCCTGGGCGAATTGCTTCCTAATAAACTGATACCGGTCATCATAGCTTTAAGTGGGATAGACAAGGAAAAGGAGTGCAGTCGTATAAGCCGGGAAGAACGCGGGCGGTTGGTAAAGCTGTTAAAAGCACTGTCTATGACGGTTGCTGCTACCCGTCCGGTGGCAGAAGCCATTGTAACCGCAGGAGGAGTGGATGTGAAAGAGGTCAATCCCCGCACCATGGAGTCCAGGCTGATAGGGGGATTGTTTTTTGCTGGCGAGGTCCTGGACATTGATGGCTATACCGGGGGGTTCAACCTGCAGGCAGCTTTTTCGACCGGTCATGCAGCAGGGAAATATGCGGCTCTGCAAAACACAAATTAACCGGGCTAAAAGCACTTAGAAAAGGTGAGGTGGGGATGAAGGCTTAAGAACGCTTGGGGCCGGTCTTAGCTGTTCAATTATTAGTTAGCTGAGTGTGCTTGAGATTGATTGGCAAGAGTTATATTCCCGCTCTTCAAATCGCCTTACCCCCTTCGCTAACCTTAAGCCTTCATCCCCGCGAGTAATTTTCTGATTAATGGCTTTGAGAATTTTATCTCAATTGACCTGGTATAGAAAGTTCTGTTATCATTTGTTAAGGATTGGGGACTTTATTTTAGATAATCACAGGGGGAATAATAATTATGTCAGCAAGATTAAAAGCATACCAGGGTTCATCTGGTTATATTGTGTCCGATGAGCTTAGCAACAGTGTAAATATAGCAATATCTCTTAAAAAGCCGCTTTTGATAAAGGGGGAACCAGGAACAGGTAAGACTATGCTGGCTCAAAGTATCGCCGAGTCTTTGGATATGGAATTGATCATATGGAATATAAAATCAACCACCAAAGCCCAGGAAGGACTGTATGTCTACGATACGGTACAGAGACTATATGACAGTCAGTTCGGTGAAAGCGATGTAGCTAACATAAAGAAGTATATTAAACTGGGAAAACTGGGAGAGTCTTTTGTGGCACCCCGACAAGTGGTCTTGCTAATTGATGAGATAGACAAGGCAGATCTTGAATTTCCTAATGACTTACTTTGGGAATTAGATCAGATGAGCTTTTATATACCAGAAACAAAAGAGACTATATCGGCCAATCAAAGGCCCATAGTGATAATAACTAGTAATGCAGAGAAAGAGCTTCCGGATGCTTTCTTGCGCCGCTGTATCTTTCATTATATAGCTTTTCCAGATCCTGAGACTATGGAGAGCATCATCAGCGTTCACCATCCTAAACTGGAAAAGAAGCTCCTGGAACAAGCTATGGAGACTTTTTATATGCTGCGTAATATTAACGATATCCAGAAAAGGCCTAGTACCAGCGAATTGATTGACTGGTTGCAGGCCCTGGTAGTCGGGGGAATAAGCCCCAGCAAGATCAAAAAAGAAATTCCATTCTTAGGGGTATTGCTCAAGAAAAATGAAGATCTGGATACTCTTTTGAATCAGCTGCAGGGCAGAGGCAATGCTAAAAACTCCGGTGCTTTGGGACGTTTTCGCTAAACTAAATCGGATCGGGAGCTAAGATATGTTCACGAATTTTTTTTATACACTTAAACATTATGGGATGCCGGTATCTTTAAATGAATGGCAGTCCCTGCTGGAAGCCCTGGAGGCTGGTCTGGCTGGCTCCAGCTTGATTGGGTTTTATTATCTGGGCCGAGCTATGCTGGTTAAGACTGAAGCCCATTACGATCGATTTGACATGGCATTTGCTGCCTTTTTCAAGGAGATAGAAACCCCGGAAGGACTTCCTGAAAAAATATGGGAATGGCTGAATAAAGAACTGCCAGAGGTGGAGATCACCGAAGAGATGCGCAGAAATCATCAGCAGCTGGATTTGGATGAATTAAAACGTATGCTGGAAGAAAGGCTCAAACAGCAGACCGAGGAGCACCACGGCGGGAATCGCTGGGTAGGAACCGGTGGCACATCTCCCTTCGGTCATTCTGGATACCATCCAGGTGGCATACGTATAGGGGGCGAGAGCCGGAATTTATCAGCGGTAAAAGTAGCCGGAATGAGAAGATTCCAGGAATTCAGAACGGATGAGACTCTGGGAGTAAGGCAGTTTCAGGTAGCACTGCGCAAACTGCGGCAGTTTACCACCCGACTGGATGGTGCTAGAACCGAACTGGATCTGGATGCCACTATAGATAAAACCTGTGATAATGCAGGACGCCTGGAACTGGTATGGAATCGACCGCGTGAAAACGCCATTAAAGTTCTCTTGTTAATGGATTCCGGCGGCTCCATGATTTCTTACAGCAGGTTATGCAACCAGCTTTTCACGGCAGTTAATCGTACCGCCCATTTTAAGGATTTGAAAGTGTTTTATTTTCACAACTGCCTTTATGACTGGATGTTTCATGACACCCACTGCAGTATGAACAATCATACCCCTACGGATTATATCCTGAATCATTTATCATCTGATTATCGGGTAATTATAGTGGGCGATGCCAGTATGGCCATGTATGAGTTGATGAGGCCCGGGGGCATAATAGATTGGGAGTTGTATAACCAGAAAGCGGGCATCGAGTGGCTGACTATGCTGAGGCGCAAATTTGAATATTCGGTATGGCTGAATCCCATTCCCAGAAAATATTGGACCTGGATGGATGGATCATATACTATCAAGAAAATTGCTGAAGTATTTCCCATGGAAGAATTGACTGTTGATGGGCTGGAGCGGGCGATAAAGAGATTAAAGACCCGCCAGGCCATAAGTGCTGTTAAATAAGTTCGGTGCCTGGCACCGAACTTATTTTTATGGGCTGCCAAAAAAGGAGCAAATAGTATTAATGGAAAAATTTACTGACTTCTGGTGCTTCAGGTTAGGAGCCATAACTCGCAAAATAAGCCGGGAATATAATACTCGTTATCAGGAATACGGTATCACCATTGGCCAGTCTTTTGTTTTATTTGATCTTCTTGATCATGATGGAGATGGAGTAAAGGATATTGCCGCCCGTATACAACTGGATAGTCCGGCTGTTACCGGTTTAATTGACAGGTTATCCAGAGAGGGATTGGTGCAGCGAATCGAAGATCCATCTGATCGACGCAGTGTAAAAATCCTGTTAACTACAAAGGGACGGGATTTGGCTGCGCAGATCCTACCCATTGCTCAGGAATACAACCAGCATATTAAAGAGACTATTGAATCTTTTGATATACCGATATTTGAAAAATCTTTGAACCATATGGAAAAAAACCTATAGCATAAAAACCCCCCAGGAGGGGTTTTTTAATAAACAAAAAGATAACACGTTAATAAATAATATATTATCAAATATTGTCCAAAAAGCGCTAATAAAGGGAGTGGTAATCATGAGAGTGTATCTGGGACAGGGGGTAAGGTTCCTTGTCCCACCACAAAATTGCTGGGCCAAGGAACCTTACCCCCTGTCCCAGATACTGAAATAGAATAAATGGAGGGGATAAAATGGAATTCACCATTAACTCGACCATAGAGGTAGAGGTCAAGGAGTCCGGGGTGGCCATTCTCTCGTTGAACCGTCCTGACAGATGGAATGCAGTAAATATCGATATGTTGTGCAATCTGGAAAAGATCCAGGATAACATTTCGAGGGATAAAGCAATAAAAGCGGTAGTTATAAATGCTAATGGCATACATTTTTCGGTAGGAATGGATTTAGACGCTCTAAAAAGTTTTGACTATCAATACATACTTGAGAAAATAGGTTGGCTGCAGTATGTCTACAGCCGCTGGCAGCAGATGTCCATACCTGTTATCGCGGCTGTGCAAGGTTATTGTGTGGGCTCCGGAGTAGAGATGATATTAGGCTGTGATATAAGGATTGCAGCTGATACTGCTAGATTCAGGTTGCCAGAGGTATCTTTAGGTCTGGCACCAGACATGGGTGGCACCACCCGCTTGACCAAGCTCATAGGGGTAGGACAGGCTAAGAGAATGATAATGGGATGTGAGGAGGCCAAAGCCGAAGAAGCGCTTAGGATAGGTCTGGTTGAATTGGTGGTTAAAGAAGAAGAACTTAATGCCCGGGCTCTCAGTCTGGCTGAGAAAATGGCCGCTTATCCTCCCCTGGCCATAAGCTGGGCTAAAAAGGGAATAAACCTGGCTCAGGATAACAGCACTGAGGCAGCCTTGCTGTTTGAGCAGGCTCAATCGGCAGCCAGTTTTGGATCAGAAGATCTCAAAGAAGCTATTGCAGCATTTGTCGAAAAACGCAAACCGGAATTCAAAGGCAGGTAGAATCAGGTGACTGGTACTTATATTCTTATTCCCCAGGACAGAGCAAAACAAAATATAAGTACACGGGCAGGGTATTGGAGAGGAGGAAAAAGAACATGAAACAGAAGATAAAGGACTTTGCACTGGGAATGGGAGTTGATGATGTGGGCTTTGCTTCGGTATCGGATTATAACAGTCCGAGATCTCCTCAGATCGACAGCATAATGCCTGGTGCTAAATCGATTATAGTGCTTGCTTACCGGGAATTGTCAACATGTGAAAGCCCTAATATGAGAATAGCGATGAATGGCCGGATGGATGTTATGGAGTTTTCGAAATCCTGCAGTTATAAACTGGCCCGGTTTATAGAAAAGGAACTGAACAGGAAGGCTATGACCGTGGGAGTGTCCTATCCAATGGCTATGGAACAGGAAACCGGGGGAGCGGTAGGAGAACTTTCCCTGCGCCATGCCGCGGTAGCAGCAGGACTCGGAGTAATAGGAAGGCATAACCTGGTTATCCACCCCGAGCTGGGTACCCGGGTGATATTCACTGCGGTTATCTGTGACCTGGAATTAGCATCTGATCCACCGGTAACAGCAGAATTATGCATCGACTGCGATATTTGTGTTGAAGCGTGTCCAGCCGGTGCCCTTGATGAAGAAGGCTTTACCAATGTAAACAAATGTTTAGGTCGCTCCCAGCCCTGGGGGATCGGCGGCAGCATAAGGTTCTGGTCCAAGTTTGTGGATGGTACCCCCGAGCAGCAGAAACAAATGTTTATAGATCCACATTACTGGCGCCTGTACCAGGCGCAGCTGATTGGCTTCCAGTATAATTGTTTCAATTGCATGAGTTCTTGCCCGGTGGGACAGAAGAAGTGATTCGAGGGGAAGGTTCCTCTGACTCGATTCAAATTTAAGATCCCGTTAGCATAAAGCTTGACATCAACCTGTACCATTCTTATTTATAGTGGGGCAAGGAGGAATTCTCTCCTGATTAAGCATAAACATTTATTATTGGAGTCTATAAACATATGCAATAGGTTAACTCCGACAAGGTGAGTCAGAGGAACGGTATTATTGACTCACCTTGAGGGAGCTGTCCCACGAATTGAAAAAAGGGTGGCATAAGTATTTTGATTATGATAAACTAAATGCAAATATTACATGTGCGTAATTTACTGCAAAAAGAAAATGAAATGATAAATATGAGGGAGGGTTTAATAATGAATTTTAATCTTACCAAGGAACAATCACTGTTGCAGGCTATGGCCCGTGATTTCGCGGATAAAAGGCTGGAACCTATTGCAAGAAAGATCGACGAGGAAAATAAGATACCGGACGAGATATTCACCGAGATGGGAGAGTTGGAATTATTCGGTATACCCATTTCAGAGGAATATGGAGGAGCAGGCGGCGGCTACGATGGATATGTTATGGTGATGGAACAGATAGCCCGGGTATCTGGAGGTGTGGCTATGACTATGGCTGCCCATACCCTGGGATTGGGAGCTATAGAAAAGTTTGGCACCGAGGAGCAGAAGAAGAAATATCTGCCTGATGCCTGTAAAGGTAAAACCATAGCTTCATTCGCATTTACTGAGCCAGCTTCTGGTTCAGATCCTAAACAGCTAACCAGCACCGCAGTAAAAGAAGGGGACTTCTATATTATAAATGGCACCAAGCGTTTTATATCTAATGCCAACCAGCCTGGTCCCTGTGTGGTCTTTGCCCGGGAGAGCGAAAGCGGAGAAGTTACCGCTTTTATTGTAGAAAAATGGTGTGAAGGTTATACCATATCCGAGCCCTGGGCCAAAGTAGGAATGAAGGGCGGCGTGCTGGTAGATATATATATGGAAAACATCAAGGTGCCGGCAGAAAACTTATTAGGTAAATTAGGACAAGGTTTCCCGGTACTGCTTTATGGTATCGCACTTGGAAAAGTTGGGACTTCTACCGCCGCCCTGGGCGGAACACTGGCAGCCCTGGATGAAGCGGTCAAATATGTTAAAGAAAAAACGCACCGTGGAGCACCCATAGCCAAGTTTCAGGCTATACAATTAAAAATTGCTGACTTGAAAATCAAGTATGAGACTGCGCGCTGGTTGTGTTATCGTCTGGGATGGCTGGCCAATGACATCAAAGACCCGGCTGCATTTGCAGCAGAAGCGGCCTTGGCTAAAGCCTACTGTGGCGACAATGTAGTGGAAGCAGCCCGGATAGCCATGGATGCACATGGTTCTTATGGATTAATGAAAGACTATAATATCGAGCGTATACTAAGGGATGCCCTTATTGGCCCCGAAATCGAGGGAGTCACAGATATGCAGAAAATGATTGTGGCGGGGTCAGTATTAAAAGGATAAAAGCGAGGTGCAGAGCCGATGGAAGAAAAATTTGATGCGATAATAGTAGGTGCAGGTCTTGCCGGCCTTGGCGCCGCCTATACCCTGGCCCAGGAAGGACTGGAAGTCCTTCTGCTGGAAAGGGGAGATTATCCAGGATCCAAAAATGTAACCGGGGGACGTTTATACCTCAACCCCATCAGAGACTTATTCCCGGATCTATGGAAGAAAGCTCCTTTCGAGCGGCATATAACCCAGGAAGGGGTCAGCGTCATGGCTGGCCAACGATCTTTGAATGTTTCCTACCGGGGAGAGGAGTTGGAAGGAGAACCCTACCAGAGTTACAGCATACTGAGAGCTAAATTTGACCGCTGGATGTCTAAACAGGCAGAAAGAAAAGGCGCCATGCTGGTCAGCAGAAGCAGGGTCGACGACCTGATCATTGAAAATGGACGGGTAGAAGGCGTGTATGCAGGTGGAGATGAACTCCGTTCCCATGTGGTTATTGCCTGTGATGGGGTGCTCTCGATGATAGCGGAAAAAGCAGGCTTGAGAAAACCGGGTTCGGCAGGTCAATATGGAGTAGGTTATAAAGAAATTATTGAATTAGATTCTGCTCTGATCAACGAAAGGTTTGGTTTAGAAGGAGATGAAGGTGCAGCCCGCCTGTTTATGGGAGAAGTAACCCGGGGCAAATTCGGCGGTGGATTTCTGTACACCAATAAAGACAGCATTAGTCTGGGTATAGTAGTGGGAATAAAAGATCTTATGGAAGGTCAGCCGGCCATTCAGGCGCCGGTGCTGCTGGACGAGTTCAAGCAAAGACCAGAGGTTGCGAGGCTTATCAAAGGCGGAGAAACTGTTGAGTATTCAGCTCATGTGATACCGGAAGGGGGCTTGAAAGCCCTGACCAAACTATCCGGGGATGGGATTCTGGTGGCAGGAGATGCAGCTGGATTTTCCATGAACATTGGAGTAACGGTTAGAGGTATGGAATATGCCCTGGCTTCAGGATATTATGCTGCTCAGGCGGTTATTCAAGCAAAGGCCAGGGAGGACTTCAGTGCAGCTAGTCTGGCCAGCTACGAGTCTCTGCTGGGTGATAGTTTTGTTATGCAGGATTTTAAAAACTTTAGTGAAGCTCCGGAAGCTTTGGAGAACCATCGTATTTATAATTACTATCCAGAAATGATTGGCAACATTATGAGGGATATGTATAGCATACCGGCTGGCAGTAAGGATCGTTTGTTCCCTACGGTAAAGAAATACCTTAGCACTGGTGAATTATGGGCGATGTTCAAGGACATGCGGAAGGTGATGAAAATATGAGCGAAATCATAGGACTGAAAGCTAAACTGGGATTGGATGTTTTCAAACACGATAAGGAACCGCATATAAAGATTAAACCGGGTATGGCGAAGGATCCCCGTCTAAAAAGGGCGGTACTGGTATGTCCGGCCGGGCTGTATGAAGAAAATCAGGATGGTGAAGTAGAGCTTACTATCGATGGCTGTCTGGAATGCGGGACCTGTCGGATTGCCTGTGGAACTGAGGTATTAGAATGGTATTATCCTACCGGAGGAGCCGGAGTGCAGTTCCGCTTTGGATAAGAGTCAAAAATCCTATAAGTAGGTTTATAGGCCCAATAATGTTAATGGGTGCCCAAGGGCGCTGGAAATAAAGATAGAACCGTATTAAATACTAATTTGCTAAGGGGGTTTATTTGGGATGAATATAGTCGTTGCTATGAAACAGATACCGGATTTGCAGCAGATAAGAATACGCAATCGCAAGCCGGTACTGGATGGGGTACCTGCAGGCCTGGGGATAATAGACAAAAATGCCCTGGAAGCCGCAGTGCTCATCAAAGAAAGTCAGGGTGGCAAAGTAATCGTGCTATCAGCTGGAAACGAAGAAGTTGAAGAAACAGTCAAGGAAGCCCTGGCCGCTGGAGCCGATGAAGCATTTCTAGTGCTGGATGATGACTTGGAAGGCGCAGATGGAAGTATGAAGGCCCTGGTTTTAGCTGAAGCGATCAGGAAGATCGAAGATGTAGGACTGATATTGTTTGGGGAAGGCAGCGGAGATAATTACTCCGGACAGGTAGGTTCAAGAGTAGCTGAATTACTGGGACTGCCTCAGGTAGGTTATGCCCGCACCATAGAGATCAATGACAGCAGTGCTGTAATAACACGTTCGCTGGAAGATGGCGACGAGATAATCGAAGTGAGTCTGCCAGTTATAGTTACCGTTCTGGGTGATATTAACGAGCCGAGAATTCCTTCAGTAACCCAGATCCTTAAAGCAGGCAAGAAACCTAAAGAAGTTTTAGAACTGGAAGATCTGGAGCTTGATCTGACTGGCCTGCCGGAGATAAAGACCGTGAGCAACCTGGCACCCGAAACCGACCGCAAGCAGGTCAAGGTGAGCAGCGTAGATGAACTGCTTCAGGCACTCAAAACTGAAGGGGTAATATAGGAGGGAAAGATAATGGCAGGAGTACTTATATACAGTGCAAAACAGGGACTGGCTCTGGAGCTGATCAGTGCCGCCAGGAAAATTGGGGACTCCGTTACAGCAGTCAGTATAAATGACGATAGCCTGGCCCAGGCCCTGGCAGACGCAGGAGCAAGGACATTTAAAATAAGCGATCCCAACCTTTCAGTGGCAGACACCGGAGCAGCAGCTGCCGCTATCAAACAGGTATTAGATAAGGAAAACATAGATACTGTGCTGCTTTCCTCTGATCGGCGGGGCAAAGAGTTGGCTGGACGCGTAGCTCAGGCTATAGGAGCAGGATGCTTAACTGATGTTACATCGATAAATGTAGATGGCAGCCAAATCGAATGTCAGCGCAATGCCTTGGGCGGAGCAACCATAGCTACCCAGTACATCGAAGGCCCAAAAGTAATAGCTATAAGGCCCCGTGCTTATGAAGCTGCAGGAGCCGGAAATGGCAGTGGTGTGGAAGAAATCGATGTTGAAATCAAAGCCACTGGCATCAAAGTAATAGATTTTAAGCCTAAAGCCGGTGATAGTGTAAATATTGAAGCAGCTGAAATACTAGTCGCTGTAGGGCAAGGTCTCAGTGAGGAAGCAAAACTAACCGATGTGCAGGCCCTGGCAGCCAAACTAGGCGGAGAGGTAGCCTGTTCCAAACCAGTAGCTACCGATAAGAAATGGCTTTCCGAGGAAAGGATCATCGGATTGTCTGGTAAGAAGTGTAAACCACAGCTGGCCTTGTTATTGGGTATCTCTGGACAGGTACAATTCACGGTTGGCATACGAGATGCCCGGATTATAGCCGCAGTAAATACCGATGAAAATGCCGCTATAAACTATATGGCAGATTATATCTTGCAGGCCGATCTGCATGATGTTATCAACGAATTAAACCAAAAACTCTAATGCGACGGTTGGCGTTGTAAGGAAACAGGGGGACGTTCTTTTTGTTCCCTTTTCTTTGTTAGAAAAGGGAACAAAAAGAACGTCCCCCTGTTTCCTCTAGCGGAAGAGGACGGGCGGCACGGACGCCGCGAGAGCGCCGCTGAGCACGGATGCGAATTGGCGCTGTACCCCTGAAGGTAATCGACAAGCAGTTAAATTGTCCATGCGTAGACTGGAAGCAAGTGTATTTATGCATACCCGTTTACCCAAATAGCCTTTTTCAGTGGTCGTGGACGGTTCTCGATTGTCGCATTTTTACCGCAAGTATCCCCCCGGAGAATAGCCGGGATTGTCTACTCTTACGGGGACAGGTGCCTTTTCTCAGTTCGGATAACCAGTGGGAAAAGGAATCTTTCCCCGTTCCCGCTTTTTCAATGGGTTCGGACCTGCCACTGCCTGCATGAAAAGTACTCTTTTCACAGAACCGTTCAGGTTCGCGAGTCACGATCTTGCATATACTTTTCAATCATTGAGATCAAATGCTCTGCTCGTTCTTTGTGGTCTTGTAAATATTGCACGAATCTGTCCGTAACGTAGAAAAAATCTTCATCGTTTCCTGGGAGAGACAATAACAGAGACGGTTTTTCTTGAACTGTATCACTGAGATTAAAAACCCTTAGCAGGGAGGAAATACTATAGCCGCAGTTTCTTAGGAGTCTGATAACTTCTATTTTCTCCAGATCCTGTTGGGTAAATGTCAGTTTGCCCAGGTCATCCTTATGAATGGCAAATAATCCATTCCGCTCCCAGGTTCTCAAGGTGTCCAATGTGACGCCTATTTCTTGAGCTGCTTTTTTCCTGCCCTTTATAAGTACATCGTCGTATTGGCTATACCGACAGACAAACCAATCGTCAAGGATCGATAGAGCCTTAAAAGCTCTTTTCTGTTCCACTTGCACCTTTTGGAGGTATTCTTTGGCCAGATCCAGGGAGACTTCCAGGTTGCCTGAAGCGAATTCCTTTACTAGCTGGTGAACTTGTTTGCCATCTACTGGATAGGGTCCCGGAAGGGCAGTTCGGGCCAATTTCATCTGGATCAGGTGCAAATCAGTGAAAACCCGATAGTTATTTTTCAGCCTTTGCGGACTGCTTATATACCCCCAGGATTCATAAAGCCGGACCGTGTTAGGATGGACACCCGAAAGGTCGGCTATTTCTTTGGTTGAATAGGTTGGTTGCTTCATAGTGCTCTTTCTTTCCAAGAACTTGACTAAAGATTTGTTAAGAAGGTTGATTCTAAAGATTCCCGTTTAACTCATCTATCAATATTCTTAAGGCCACAGCGGTATCAGACAGTATATTAATATCTGCTAAGTCTATGGTATCTTTTGCAGTATGGGCAATATTCGACCAGGTATTCTCAAAATCCTCTGTTGTCAAAGCCAATGCTGGACGCCCATTCATGGCAAACATCATATGATCGCTTTGATACCAGGGCACCGTTTCAATAAATTTACTGGTATCATGGAAAACCTTTTTGAAGAGTTGATCCATTTTATCTGATGAATTGAAACTGCAAAAAGTGGTTCGGCTACCTTTTAGGCCAGCCCCGTCAACATTAATGGCCATCACGATCTGGTTAAAGGTGTTCTGGTTGTCAGCCAGGTATTTCATACCGCCGGAATAAGCGTAGTAGTCTTCTCCGTTAATGTTCAGCAGCTCTATAGTGTATTTACCCCGATAATCGGCCAATAGGCGTGCAAGCCCCAGCATTACAGCCACTCCGCCACCGTTGTCTATAGTCCCGGGAGTACCTTTCTTTGTGTCAATATGAGCACAGAATACGATACGATCTTTTTTTGTCCCATTTTTAACGGCAATTACATTACAGCTAGTCGAGGGAATCCTTTTAGAATCAATGCAAAGATGGATATCCATCCCCTTTTGCCCGAGCAGTTTTTCACCCTCTTCAGGTGTAAGGTTGGCAACCGGAATATTAAAGTCAGCATCTTCAATTAGAGGGAAGGGGTATACAGCGCCGGCTAATGCTGGATTTTTGCCGGTTATAGCTAAAATGGCACGGGGCTTTTTCTGTTCCAGCAGGCTGATAATTTCCTTGTGATGATCAGGATTGTAAAAAACATATTTCTTGGGCATCAATTGTTCCTGGCAGAGCAGGCCATGCAAAACAGCAATTTTCCCTGTAAAGTCCGTGGACTGCAACTGTTCGACCGTCGAAACGCTTTCAAAAGCACATCCGATATCACAGGGAAGAGAATATGGGCCAATTGAAGCTGCCAGTTGCATTCCCCCTGCCTCAAGGGATATCTCGCCAAACTCCCAATCAATGCATGTGAATTCTGGCTTTGAGACGAACAAACCCATTGAAAGAAATCGATCAGCGACATACTCTACTGCTCTATGGTTGCCTTCGCTGCCTGGGGGCCGCTCGCCAATCCTACCACATAGCTCATTCAAATCCTCAGTCACTTTTTCTCTGATTATCTGGTTCATATTGTTACTACCCCCTTTTGTGATTAAAATCTATCATTTATAGAATATAAACTATTGGGAACCATGTGGTGCACTAATGGAGGGTTTTGATTATCCGGGCGACGGCCGCGATCTGGGAAAGGACTGGTAATAAACAATGTTTGATCTTACCTTCAAGAATCAGGAATGTAAAACATAATAAAAGTATAGCCCTGCTATTACTGTCACTTCAACGAGATGCGAAAACGAGAACCATCCCCTGCCGCAAGCGAAATGCGACAGCGAGAACCGTCCCAGCTGTTTCCCCACTTAAAAATTGCTTCGACATAGGTTATAATTTGCTAAATGAATGTAGTTGTATATAATCTAATAATATTATCTTTGTTTTTGAGGGATCGAGGATGCTCCTAAACGGGTAATGTTGTTCCAAGAATGCTGTTTTCAGTAGTTCCTGTATCTGGTTATCCAAGGGAATGATTGGAAAGGTTGTGGATTAGTTGCTTATAATCCTGGGGATCATGGCGGGCGTGGTCTTTTTGACATATGGCATTTATTTTTCTTTGATCCTAAAAGGAAAACCTCAGCCAATGGAGATAGAAATACTCGAGGCGTTTATATTATGGCTGCAGAAAGATAAGGGATCGGCCAGGATTAGATTGGTGTCCATGCTGGCTGCTTCTCTGGCCTTAGAAGTTGTATATTTTATTCTGGCTTTTCTGCTCCTGCAAAACCCGGTCATGATTATTTTAACTCTGATTCTAGCAGGTGAAGAGCTGCTTCATATAGCGGTTATCCTAAACTCTTCCTATAAATATTTGCGGGGACGTATAGGACCGGAAAGAATAATAAACTGGATCATTGAAAGAGTTAGTGCTGCCTTTTTCTTTACGCACGCCTTTCTGGTTCTGGTCAGTATATTGTTTTATAACTGATTGATAAGTACAGGAGGAATGATTTTTTGTTAAGCAAATATCGCCGGGCCCTGGCCGGTTTATGTATCTATAGGGATATCCTGGCTGATCCGCTGGTAAAGGCTTTAGTAAATGTACTGGAGCAGGGAATGATCGAAGCGGGTTCGGTGGAAGTTTTGGATGCCTATTGCGAATTCTTAAACCGGGTATTTAAAACGGGGATGTCCTTTCGGCAGTATTTTCTGGACTTAATTCTATATGATGACAACCCTTTTACCCGGGCAGCGGAGAAAATCGATCTGGGCCCGGGATTGGCAGCGGCCGCTAAACATGATCTCGACTGCCTGCAGCTGTTGTATCGGATAGATTTCAATGAATTGGAGAAGCTGCTGGGAATATCCGGTCCAGCAATAACCCTGCTGCCTGAGAAATTCCCAGGCGACAGCATAAGGGCACGGTTTGAAAAATCTCTGGACTGGTCTGGGCAACTGGAACATTTAGCCTATTATCATGCTGAACATTCCCGGGGCGTCGTGGCAAGACACCGGGCTCTACGTTATAATGTCCGGGAAGGGCTGATGGGGATCAAAAACCCGGATCTTCCTGATATGGATGATCTGATAGGCTGCGACAGGCAGAAAGAACAACTGTGTTGTAATACTGAGATTTTTCTGCAAGGTTATCCGGCCAATAATGTTCTGCTTTACGGTCCCCGGGGGACAGGAAAATCCAGTATGATCAAATCTCTGCTGCACAGATACGAAAAGCAGGATCTGCACATGGTGCAAATAAACCGGGAACAGATAAGCAGTCTGCCTGAGTTGATGGATGTCCTGGATGGATATTGCGTAAAATTCATAATATTCATCGATGATTTGTCTTTTGAAGAATATGAAACTGAATATAAAGGTTTAAAAGCGGTGCTGGAGGGCGGTCTGATTCGGCAGGATCCTAATGTGCTGATATATGCCACATCCAACCGAAGACACCTGGTAAAAGAGTTTTTTAGCGATCGGGGTAAGGTAGGGGAAGAAGTTCACGGTATGGATACCATGCAGGAAAAATTATCGCTGGCTGACCGTTTTGGTCTATGTATCAGTTTTGAGACTCCAGATAAAAAAACTTATCTGCAGATGGTGGAGTATATGGCACATAAGCGTCAGATCAATATGGACTCTGAGTTGCTGCACAGTAAAGCCCTGGAGTGGGAAAGAAATCGGCATGGCCCTTCCGGGCGTACCGCACGGCAATTCATTGATTCTTTGGGTAGAGGGAGGCGGTGACGCACCTTATTATTCCAGGCTGCGGGAAAGAAACAAAGGAACAAAGTCTTCGTTTACCTTGATCCCCAGGACTGCGTAGCTGACCTGGAAATTTTCGGTTTTAATCTTTTGGCCTCCCTTAATATCTTTAGCAGGTATATCCATAATACTTAAATTAGAATCGTACAGCCGGATGATTACGTTATTACGCTGTGCTTTTAATCCGAATTTATCCATGGTACTATCCCAGGTGTCACTGCTGATATGCCAGTATAAGTGAACATATTCCTTATCAGCCTGCAGGCGCAAAACATCTTGTTCCGGTTCCGGCTGGGGATCCAGGTATTTAAATAATTCCTGGGCAGTTTCGAACTGCATGTTATTCCTGGACTCAGATTCATCATCGACCGGTCGCTTTTCCAGACTGTTCAATATCCAGTAGACCAGCGTCACCAGGACCAGGGTTACAATAGAAATAAAAAGCAGGGGAGTCATTGTTTCACCACCAATTTATTTACATTTATTTTTTATCTATTATTCCCTTTATATACGCTATTATAAAACAGGGAACCAGGGCGGCAGACTGCGCGTAAATAGGTTTCACACGGACAGCAGGAAAGGTTTTGTTTTTCTGCGTTCTCATGTTTTGATGGTGTCTAACGGGCCATCCCCTGTTTTCTTGAAATAATTTTGCTGTAAATAGAGTAAGCGAGTTATAATTATAAATTAGGGGTGAAGTTATTGCTTGACGCTGTCCAAAAGCCTAAATGGGGTTGGATAGATCTGATCATAGTGTATACCGGAACATTATTATTGACCCTGCTGGGTACAGCATGGATCGCTCATAATAGGGTTGATTTGTTTACTTATTTTACTGCCGGTACGTTAATGCAGTTTATAATAAGTGTAGGGTTGGTTTTACTGTTGGCCGTTTATATCCATAAAGCCAGACTCTCTGAGTTGGGTTTGAAAAGAGCATCCGGTCATGACCTATTGGTGTACGGACTGCTGGGCGGTTTTCTTTTAATGGTCTTCATGATTTTGATCGGGATACCAATATCAAGATTACAGCCTGATGTGCAGCCGCAGGTGTTTGAAGAGATGCTGCGTTCGGTAGGACAAGATTGGCAATTTTTTGTTTTGCTGTTCCTGGGAGCGGTTACGGCTCCTATATCAGAAGAGTTATTTTACCGGGGTATGCTTTATCCCGTGTTTCGAGGTTATCTCGGGCCTGGATGGGGGGCTGTGACAGCCGGCCTGATTTTCGGTCTGGCCCATTGGGATTTATGGAGAACCATCCCGCTGGCCATAGGGGGAGCAGCGCTCTGTTACATGTATGAGAAGACCGGTAATATATGGGTTACTATGCTGGCTCATGGTACATGGAATGGTTTGATGTCCTTGATGGTCTATTATAATTTTTTGGTTTGACACTGTTTTATCGAACTAACAGGCTTAATTAATAAAAACGATTTACCAGAGAGAGGAGTAAAGGTTGTGCCGATTTACGATTATGAGTGCGAAAATTGTGGACGTTTTGAAAAAATGCAAAAGATCACCGAGGAGGCTATTAATGAATGCCCCAAGTGTGGAGGACTGGTACACAGGCTGATCAGCAAGAATGTGGGGATAGTTTTTAAAGGTGGCGGATTCTATAAAACCGACAGTGAGAATAGAGTAAAGGATAAAGCCCGTGCCATTAACCACGAAAGACAAAAGGACAACCAGGCTTTATTGGATAAAGATGTAAAAGGATATGTTAAACAGGCCGAGAGTACCACTCAAAAAATACAGGAAGCTTCGTCATAAAACGAATATGCGGTAAATAGTTTTAACTATAGTCAGGAGAGCCGGGGGGAGGTAAAGCTCTTGATCAGAGCTATCACGTTTGATTTCTGGAATACTCTCTACAAAGGTCCTGCTGACCGCAGGGTATTCGATAAAAGGATAAAAGCCGTGACCCAGCTGCTGCAACAGGCAGGCTATGACCTCAGCTCTGAAGTTGTGGGGGTGGCTTTCAAAGCAGCCTGGCAAAAGGCAGACCGTATGCAGCTTGAACAATACTTTGATCCTACTCCGAGGGGTCAGATAGAATTTGCTCTTCAGGATTTGCAGCTGCAAGTCGATGAACATATTAAAGATGAGTTGTACCAGGCGTACACCAGCAAGCTGTTAGAGATACCTCCTGATATGAATGACGGAGTAGCAGAAACTTTACCTTTATTGGCAGAAAAACACCGGCTGGCAGTAATATGCAACACCGGTGTTACACCCGGAGTGATTTTGCGCCAGCTCATGAAGAAGGATAAGATATTTGATTATTTTCAGTTTCTGGTTTTTTCCGATGAGGTAGCCTGGGCTAAACCTAATGCAGCCATATTTAAATACACCCTGGAAAATATTCAGATGACCAGCCAGCAGGCAGCCCACATAGGTGATAATGAGCATACCGATGTAGCAGGCGCAAAAGCGGCGGGAATGACCACAGTATGGCTGGCGCCGGATAAAACATATACGGTGCCGGAAGCAGATTATCATGTTCAAAGTGTTAGGGAGCTGTTAAATTTATTTTGATTGAGTGGTGAATATAGCATGGAATACAAATTATGTAACATTGCTGAGCAGCTGGTCTGGCAGGAAATCGATAATGTTCTGGAGCAAAAACCGGATGCCTGTGGATGTGACAAGTGCCGGGCGGATATTGCTGCTTATGCTCTAAACAAGGTAAAACCTCAGTATGTAGTGAGCCGAAAAGGGGAGGTATTTGCTAGAACCCAGAGCCTGGAGAATTCATTCCGGGTAGGGCTCCTGGTAGCTATTACCGAAGCGGTAGAAATAGTAACTGCTTATCCACGCCACGAATAGGAGTAAGGACATGAAAGAAATCGAAATCTATACTGATGGTGCATGTTCAGGTAACCCTGGCCCGGGGGGTTGGGGAGCGGTCCTTTTCCACAAGGATAAAATTAAGGAGATATCGGGAGGAGAACCAGACACCACCAACCAGCGCATGGAGCTGAAAGCAGTTATCGAAGCACTAAAAGCCTTAAAGGTCAAGGGGTGGGAAGTTACTGTCTATTCTGACAGCGCCTATTTTGTAAATGCAGTGCAGCAGGACTGGTTAAGCAGGTGGCAGCAGAATGGTTGGAAAAATAGCCGGAAAGAGCCGGTAGCCAATCAGGATCTGTGGATGGCACTCATCCAAATGATGAAATTAAACCATGTCAAAGTAGAAAAGGTAAAAGGTCATGCTGGAAACAAGTGGAATGAACGCTGTGACGAACTGGCTCGTAAAGCGATCCAGAATCTGCCCAGGGATTAGCATTCGGGAGATAAAGGAAGTCTGAGAAAATGGCTAAAGTTGAAGTTTATTATCGATATGGTGAGCCGGAGCCAGGTATCAGTCTCAGGATAAGTGACTATTCTGCCACAGCGGAAGATCTCCTCAAGGCGTGGCAGCCTCTGTGTGATGATGAAACTCTATTCAAGTCCTTTGCAGACGGAAATCACTCTATGTGCAAGGGATGTACCAACAACTGCTGTAATACCGCTTATGTGATACCGGATATCATTTCTTTTAAAAAGATGGCCCGTAATTTACAGTTAAGCCATGGTGAGTTTTTAAGCAGTTATTTTCATAAAGAGAAATTAGCAGTAGGGCTCCCCAGAATGAAACCGGACCCCTGCATATTTTTGCAGGATAATATGTGTACCATTTATCACCTGCGGTCTTTGATCTGCAGGTTTTATGTCTGTACCCCACTGAGCGGTCCGGTGGAGCAGTTTATTTATTCTCTGGCCTGGACCGGTATTACGGCTACCATTTTATTTGCTGAAGAAAAGGGCCTGCTTCAGACTCAAGCAGGGGCTGGAATGAGCAGTATGGACATCCTGTTTAAAGGCTTGATAGAGGAATACCGGCATAACCCTAATATAGAGCTGTTTATGAATGCAGAAGAATACTCCGACATACCCCTTTTGCCATTTATAGATAGTTATACCCGGGAACTGCTAGAGCTTAAGCTTTAAGAAGGGGTGTAGTGGCTACTACAAAGTGCAAAATTAGACGATAATCTGCCAAATTCTGCCTTCAGGGCAGTTTTTTATTTTTTTAGGAGGATTTAAGGCTGAAAAAAGGAATATATAATCTGTTATACTTTTTTGACTGGAGGGAACGGGAATAGAAAAATATCTCCGGTTAGAGCAGAAAAATAATATTAAAGAGGAGGAGAAAGGATTTGAGTTCTAAATTAAAATTCAGGCTGGCATTAGTTTTATGTTGTGTTATGATGATGTCCATTTTTGCTGGATGCGGCGGAGAAAAGCCTGCTGCTGAGGACCCGAGCAGTGAAGCATCGGCAGAAGTAATCAAGCTGGGGTTTCTGGGAGCCCTGACCGGATCGGTAGCCAACTATGGTATTCCGGGCAAAAAAGGCATGGAGATGGCTATTGAAGAGATCAACGCTAATGGGGGTATATTGGGACATCAGGTAGAAGGTGTTTATGATGATAATAAAGGGGAAACAACTGATATTTCAGCTATTGCCAAGAAATATATCACCAGAGATAAAGTTGTAGCCATGGTAGGTGATCCCTGTACGGGACTTACTAAAGTTGCCGGGCAGATAGCTCAGGACAACGAAGTAGTTATTATATCAGCTGGGGCTACCGGTACCGGAGTAGTTGAAATTGGAGATTATGTATTCCGCAACACCCTCCTGGATGCATTTGCAGCTCCGGCCGTAGTAGAGTGGATGGTTACTGACCAGGGATGGAATAATATTGCCATAATCACTTCCCTTAATAATGGTTATAGTACAGCTTTGACCCCGGTATTTAAAGATGCTATAGCTGCCAAAGGCGGAAACATTGTACTGGATGAAAGTGTAAATGACGGTGAAACTGATTTTACAGCACAAGTGACCAAATTGAAAAATGCGGGAGCAGACGTACTGGTCTTCACCGGTTATTACACCGAAGCAGCACTCATAATGAACGAGGTTCAAAAGCAGAATTTTGATATGGTTCTGGTAGGTGGCGATGGCCTGTACGGACAGGACCTGGCAGCTCTGGGCCAGAGCGCGGTGGAAGAGAAAGTCATATTCTATTGCGGTTTTTCCAGTGATCAGCCCAGTGATGAAACTGCGGTATTCCTGGAAGCTTATCGGGCTAAATTTGGTGAAGAACCGGATATGTTCTCTGCTCAGTACTATGATGCAGTTTACATTTTGAAGAAAGCTATGGAAGATGCCGACAGCTTAGATCCTAAAGTATTTAAAAATGAATTAGCCAAGCTGGCTGATTATCCTGGTGTATCAGGTGTTACAACTATAGGTCCGGACCGTGAACCTATGAAGAGCCCGGTCTGCCTGATCACTGTCAAAGATGGACAATTTGCTCTGTTGGAAAAGATTCCTGTAGACTTATAAAAAAGGTAAAATTGGTTATGGCCCGCCTGTTTCAGGCGGGTCCATCTAAGTCGGCAAAGCCGCAGACCATTATATTGTACAGAGTTTAGTACAGAGTTTAGCCCTGTACTGAATTGTGTACAGTCTGAATGGACTGGAGGAGGCTCTTTATGTTTATAGAACAACTTGTCAATGGACTGACCCTGGGCAGCACCTATGCCCTGATAGCGCTGGGTTATACCATGGTGTATGGTATAATTCAGCTGATTAATTTTGCCCATGGGGAGATATATATGTTTGGCGCCTTTGCTGGATTGTTTCTGGTTAGTGCTTTGGGGGTCAATATTTTTGTCGCTCTTATTGGGGCTATGCTCTTTTGTATGCTTCTGGGCATGCTCATAGAAAGAGTAGCTTATCGTCCCATCAGGGGCAAGTCTTCGCGCCTATCGGCCCTGATCAGTGCCATCGGGGTATCTATCTTCCTTTCCACTTTGATGGCTTTATTAAGAGGCACCAACACTACCCGTTATCCTGAAATCATAAAAATACACACTTATCATCTGGGTTCCCTGGATTTTTCCTCGCTGCAGATCATTATTCTGGTAGTCTCAGCACTGCTGATGGTGGGATTGCAGTTGATGATACACAAGACCAGGATGGGAAAAGCTATGCGGGCCTGCTCACAGGATCTGGATGCAGCTTCTCTTATGGGTATCAATCCTAATCGGATCATATCGTATACCTTTGCTATAGGTTCAGCCCTGGCCGCAGCAGGCGGGGTCATGGTAGGGATCTACTACAATGCGGTATGGCCGTATATGGGAATGATGGCAGGGTTAAAAGCCTTTTCTGCAGCTGTTTTGGGAGGAATCGGGTCCATACCCGGAGCTATGATAGGTGGACTTACTCTGGGAGTACTGGAAATACTAGGGGTGGCATATCTATCATCTTCCTATAAAGATGCCATTGCCTTTGGGATATTAATACTGGTGTTAATATTGAGACCCCAGGGGATCATGGGTAAGAAGATTACCAAGAAGGTATAGGTGAAGTAATGGACGCAGTATTATCACAGTATATTGATGCATACTACCTGCACATAATGGTGTTGATAGGGATTAATATTATTCTGGCTCTGGGCTTGAACATTACTACCGGAGTAACGGGCCAGCTGTCCATGGGACACGCAGGATTTATGAGCATAGGAGCCTATACAGCAGCGATCATGTCCGTACATATTGGATTACCCTTTTGGGCTTCGTTATTAGGCGGAGCCACAGCCGCAGCAGGGTTTGGTTTTTTATTAGGCTTACCTACCCTGCGTCTGGAAGGGGATTATCTGGCTATGGTAACTATAGGTTTTGCCGAAATCATAAGGGTATTTTTCCTTAATTTTGAGCCGGGAGGCAGAGCGGTAGGATTATCAGGTATTCCTGAACATACCACCTTTTCTCTGGTATGGCTGCTGGCTATTATCGTTATCATCCTTAACGCTAAATTATTAAATTCCCGGATCGGCAGGTCATTTTATGCCATAAGGGAAAATGAGATCGCTGCTGAGTCAGCCGGGATCAATACTACCAGGCTAAAAGTGCTTTCTTTTATGGCAGGTTCGTTTCTGGCCGGTCTGGGTGGGGGATTGTATGCTCATTACATGACTTATATCGCCCCCCAGGATTTTGGGTTTATGAAGTCGATCGAAATTCTCAACATGGTAGTGCTGGGCGGCATGGGCAGTATTCCTGGTACTATACTGGGTACGGTGGTTTTAACTCTGGCACCTGAAATGCTCAGGATAGTGGCAGAATATCGTCTGCTGTTCTATGGCGGTCTGCTGGTGATATTAATGATATTCAGGCCGAACGGGCTTCTGGGAGATGTACGCTGGTATGACATCAAAAAACGCTGGTTTAGTAAAGAGGTGAAGAGATGGGAATCCTGACCCTGGAAGGAGTAAGCCAGGAATTTGGCGGTTTACTAGCCCTTGATGATGTAAGCCTGGATGTGGAAGACGGAAGAATATTTGGCATAATAGGTCCCAATGGGGCTGGCAAGACTACCCTATTTAATATTATTACTGGTATTTATACCCCAACTGCTGGGAAGGTCAAATATAAAGATGGTCACATTAATGGCAGGCCACCCTACGACGTTGCTCGTATGGGCATAGGTCGAACCTTTCAGAATATTCGCCTGTTCAATAAATTATCGGTTCTTGATAATGTGAAGGTAGGAAGTCATGGGATAACCAGAGCAGGGTTTTTTGGTGCTTTGTTTGGGCTTCCAGCCGAACGCGCGGAAGAAAAGGAGATAACCTTCAGGTCTTGTAAGCTCCTGGAGATGGTGGGTCTATACGAGAAAAGGATGGAGTACGCCGATAATCTTGCTTATGGAGAACAGAGGAAACTGGAGATCGCACGTGCCCTGGCTCTGAAGCCATCCCTGCTTTTGCTGGATGAACCGGCAGCGGGGATGAATACGCCTGAGAAGGTAAGTCTCATGGCATTTATCAAGGACATAAGAGATAATGAAAACCTTACCATTTTGCTGGTTGAACATGATATGAATGTGGTAATGAATATATGCGAACAGATTGCGGTATTGGACTATGGGAGAAAAATAGCGGATGGTCCACCAGAAGAAGTAAAGAATGATGAAAAGGTCATCCAGTCTTATCTGGGTGTTGAAATATGAACCGCAGCAAGATATACTTGGCCATAGCCTTTTCCATAGCTTGTATGTCTACAGCTTCGATAATGATTCGGATGTGTGCAGCTCCTCCTCTAATAGTTGCCATGTACCGGGTCTTTTTTACGGCTATTCTGGCTGTTCCCTTCGGGGGGCGAAATTTTGTGGTGGGGTTGAAGAGTATTTCTCCTCGGGATCTTATTTATATTGCAGGCGCCGGGTTTTTTCTAGCCCTACATTTCAGTTTCTGGATCACTTCCCTGGATTATACCAGTATTTCCAGTTCAGTTCTTTTTACTAATTTGCAGGTCATCTTTGTCCTGCTTTTTTCCATCTTTTTGCTAAAGGAAAAAGTCGACTGGAAAGCCATTGCTGGCATTCTGGTGGCCCTCCTGGGCAGTTCTTTTATCGCTCATGGAGATTCGCAGAATGGAAGACTGCTGGGTGACATGATGGCACTTCTAAGCGGCCTGTTTGTAGCTGTATATATAATGGCAGGCAGAAAAGTGCGAAGCCGGGTCGATGCTATGACCTATACTTCAGTGGTATCCACAGTGGCAGGCCTGGTACTCCTGCTGGCTTGTCTCATAAGCGGGCTGGATTTTTTCGGCTACCCGACTATGGATTGGATATATTTCTTGTTATTGGCACTGGGGCCTGGTATTGCCGGGCACGGAATAATAATCTGGGCCTTAAAATATATAAAGGCTCCCGTGGTAGCTGTTTCCATACTAGGGGAATCAGTGGGAGCCAGTATATTAGCCTATTTTATTTTTTGCGAAACCCTCTTATGGTATCAACTGATCGGCGGTTTTCTTATTCTTACCGGTATTTATACTGCTGCCACCCAGGATAACTCATAATGGCAGAAGCGAATCGCTAGGGCAATAGGTGTTAGCCTCTTTTAATCATACAGCTTCAGCCAGCTCAACTTGGGAAAATAATGCTGGACGATCTCCTGAGCGGATTTTTTGTCGTTAGCCATTAGTTTAGCTCCCCATTGTTCCATGCCTACGCCATGGCCCCATCCAGTTCCCTGGAAAATAATATTGTCACCTTCGGCTTTAATGCTCTTAAAGGTGGTGGAATAAAGACGATCAAATCCCACCTCTTCTCTGAGGTCAACTGCTGCAATAGAAGCTCCTCCTGCAGTAATAGTTAGAGCCCGGCCAGAAGGTCCTTCTTTTGATACTTTAATATCGTTCAGGTCACCTGCCTGAGCTCCCATGATACCTTTGATGGTGCTTTTAGGTACTTTCACCGTCCAGTTCTGATATTTTTCGGGAGCGATACTTATTCCATTGGTTTCTACTGGAACTAAATAACCTGCTTTATCTTTTAGCTTGGGAAATCCCTCTTCTATGCTGGCTGTTTTATCAGTAGATACCGAATGAAACAGGGCATAGGCAAACTTGCCGTTATAAGTCAACACCTCACCCCGGGTCTGGTCAACGGCTTTGGATATTCGCTCAGTGATTGCTTTCTCATTATAAGCTTGGAATTCCGTATGGTCGTCACTGGCGTCGGTGTTGTGCTTACCGCGAGTGCCGTTTTCATATTCCAGCAGAGCTAGAGTATTGGTGCGGGCTACGATTGCTTGTGCCTTGAGAGCTTCCATAGGGAATTTATCTCCGATTTCGGCAGCTACCACTCCTTTGATATATTCCTCCAGTTTAAGCTCCTGTTTAGCACCAGTATTCTTGCGATACAGACTTATAGTTGGTTCACCCTTTTGGTATTTTTCTACCTCATCAGCAACTTTGCTTGGGTCCTGCTTAGGCAGTCCAGGCTTCGGGTCGGGGGTATCATCCTGACAACCGGCCCCGGCAACTAATAGGATCAAGAGGGTCAGCAGCACGATATACCATTCAATCCGGCGATTATTCATCAAGAATTTATCACTCCTATCGTTTTGAGTGTAGTTTTTCCTGCTTTGCTGCTGTTATGTGTGACAGTATAAGGTATATAATATAATTCGAAGATAAGCAGCCGAAATGGTTTTTACAGATATCTTTATCACTATATCGTACAGAGGAGGTCATTTTTTATGCATATTGTACTGGTTGAACCGGAAATACCTCAAAATACTGGGAATATAGCTCGTACCTGTGCATTGACCAGGACTAAATTACATCTGGTTAAACCATTGGGATTTTCTCTGGAGGACCGGTATTTAAAAAGGGCGGGACTTGATTACTGGGATTTAGTGGATATTAAGATCTGGGATGATTTTTTTCAATTCAGGGAGACTGTTAAGGGTGGCAATGTGTATCTGGCTACTACTAAGGCCGACAGGTACTATCACCAGGTTAATTATCAGGCAGAGGATGTGATAGTTTTTGGTTGTGAGACTAGAGGTTTGGCGGCTTCCATCCGAGATTCTTTTCCCGACCATCAAATCCGGGTACCTATGCTGGATATCGGCAGATCTTTGAACCTGGGTAATTCTGCGGCGATAATTATATACGAAGCATTAAGGCAGCTAGAATTTTCGGGATTAAAATAAATCAAGAAAAAATAAAAACCCGAACAAAACCGGGTTTTTGGGTAGATTGTTTAGTTGTGTTTTTATTTGTCGTCGACAGGCTGAGGTGCTTCGACCGGGCAAACATCAGCACAGGAACCACAGTCAGTGCAAAGTTCAGGGTCGATTATATAAATATCATCGCCTTCAGTTATTGCTTCAACCGGGCATTCGTCAACACATACCCCACATGCTATACATTCATCATTAATTATGTAGGCCATTTAAATATCCTCCTTTGCTACAATTAAGCTAACTAGAATTATAATCAAGTAGATTTTCTTTGTCAATTTACAGATTAGAATATTTAAATCCAGAAAAACCCCATAGGTTCTTTGATTTGTGAAATTCATCTTTATGGATAACAGAATTTGGATTACAATACGATATATATATATAGAAAAAGAATAAATTACTGTATTGCCACTTACATTCTAAAGATGTTATTTTATTGGACAATTGATAGAACAGGAGAATCTGTATGAGATGTATAGTTCTTGCCAACGGTGAGTACGGTGATCTGAAATTTTACGAAGATGTATTTAAGGGCTGCGATATCATATTGTGTGCTGATGGAGGAGCCAATTATGCATATCAATTAGGGGTCCTCCCTGACTATATAATCGGTGACATGGATTCAATAAATGAAAATATCCTCGAGTATTACAATTCCCGCCAGGTACCATTTAAGAAGTACCCGCGGCGTAAAGATTTTACAGATATTCAGCTGGCTATGTCTACAGCGGAAGAAATGGGAGCTCAAGAAATCATACTCCTGGGCACTCAGGGAAAAAGATTCGATCACAGTCTGAGCAATCTATACTGCGGTTTGGAATATGTAAAAAGAGGTATCAAGATTATTCATTATGGCCCGGAGTGCACAGTTTATCTGGTTTGCAGCCAGATGTCGCTGCAGGGTCGGGCAGGAGATCTAGTATCAGTGCTTCCATTAGGTGGGGTGGCTGCTGGGGTCTACCTCAAAGATTTTGAATATCCTCTGGAAAACGTGGTTTTGGAGTGTGATAATCCATATGCAGTATCAAATGTGCTGGCTGAAGATACTGCCCAGATAGAGTTGGAAAACGGGGTTCTGGTGATTTTCCATTATCCAAGCTAACCCGGTTCGATAACTGTCGAGCTGTTGCGATAACACCTAATATGTTATACAGTTAATTTTAAGTATACAAAGCTTGGAGGCATTGGATTTGGTTTTCAGTTCATTGTCAGGGGTAATTGCGAGTCCCTGGGATATACTTCGTACTTTAATTGATATATCCATTGTCGCATATGTATTTTACCGGATTCTTCGTCTAATAAGCGGAACCAGGGCCGAGCAGCTGCTTAAAGGGTTGGTGCTCCTGCTGGGCTTTTCTGTTATGATCAGTTATTTAAATCTTACTATGGTCAAGTGGTTGATGGAGAAACTGTGGATAATCTTTGCTATAACGCTTCCCATAGTATTTCAGCCTGAACTCAGGAGGATCCTGGAACAAATTGGCAGAGGGAGTTTCTTTTCAACCCGTAAAATGTCAGCATCTCTTCAAAATTCAGATATAATGATACGCCATATAAGTGATGCCGCTGCAGTATTGTCTCGAAATAAGGTGGGGGCTTTGATCATAATAACTCGTGAAACCGGGATAGGTGAGTATATGGAAAGCGGAACAGATCTCGATTCCCTTGTATCTGCTGCCCTGCTAATCAACATTTTTGTGCCTAATTCCCCTTTGCACGATGGTGCGGTAGTTATATCCAACTTTCGTATCGAAAAAGCAGCCTGTTTCCTTCCCCTGAGTGATAATCCATATTTGGATCCAGAACTTGGTACCCGTCATCGAGCAGGTATTGGGATCACTGAGGTTTCTGATGCTATAGCGGTGATAGTGTCTGAGGAAACTGGAGCCATATCAATTGCCAAAGAGGGTAAACTGCAGCGTCATTTGGATGATCGCAGTCTAAGGGATAATCTGACCGAAGAAATTGCGGTCGGGGTAGACTGGCGAACCAACCTGAAGAGGAGGTGGTTCCGTGAAACAGACTCAGGACAGGGATAGCAACCGGAAAAAAAACGGGTTCAAGATAATATCGGTGATACTGGCCTTGCTGCTGTGGTTTTATGTAGTTAATGAAGGTTCCTATCAGATAGGCCAGAACAATGTGGCAGTGGACCTGATATACGATAATATCCAGGAAGGACTGCAGGTACAAGGGCCTGAACAGGTAACTGTCCGACTCTGGGGCGTTTTCCAGGAGACCGGAGATATTCAAGCTTCTGTAGACCTGGAGGGAAAGGCAGCTGGTGTTTATACTCTGCCGGTAAAAATGCATCCTGTTGTAGGAGTACTATTTACCAGTGTAGAGCCAAAGACGGTCAATGTCACCCTGGAGGAAATTCAAGAAATCATTGTTCCGGTAAATTACAATATTAGTGCTAACCCTCCAGCTGGATACCAGCTTTTGGATCTGCTCACTGAACCAGAGCGTTGTTTGATTAAGGGTAATCAGGAAGAGGCTAATCGGGTGACTTCAGTGGTCTGTCAGGTTGATTTATCGACTACCAAAGCTATCAATAGTTTTGAGATTAAAGTTACGGCACGGGATAAAGATGGCAATCCGGTCGGTGGAGGCCTGGAGATCGTGCCGGCTGCGGTTAAGGTCATTGCTGTGGTGGATGAGATCAAGGAATATAAAGAGGTGCCTATTATCGCGGTTAGCGAAGGGGAGCCGGCCACAGGTTTCCGGCTTAAGGATATCAAACTGGATACCAGCACAGTAAAAATTGTTGGTAATACCCTGACGGTCAATGTGATAAATGATATTAATACCGGGAAAATAGATATTAATGGGGCCGATCAATCATTCACCTTGACTATAGACCTGCAGGCGCCGGAGGGAATCAAATTGTATCCAGGAGAAGTTGCAGCAGAAATTGAGATAGAGAAAATTATTGAAGATGAGGAAGGACAATGACGATAAGAATTCGAGGCTTGCGGATGCCTTTGGAGTATGAAGAAACTGATCTGCTGCAAGCAGCAGCGGCCAGGCTTAAGATACCGGCAGCGGCAATTATTGAGTGTCAGCTAGTTAAGAGAGCAGTTGATGCCAGGCGTAATAAAGTACACTTTACTTGTACGGTAGATATCACGGTGGAAAATGAAGGGCAGTTGGATCAACAGCTCTGGGCTTCGGTGGATATTGCAAAAATAATCAAAAAGACGCCCCAGCAACCCATTCCGGGGAATAACGACCTGCCTTTATCTCCGCTCATAATTGGAGCGGGGCCGGCAGGGCTTTTTTGTGGGTTATATCTGGCCCAAAATGGTTACCAGCCAGTAATCATTGAACAGGGGCAGGACATGGAGCGTCGGGTCGAAACGGTAGAAAAATTCTGGCAGCAGGGTGTGTTAAACCCTTACTGCAATACCCAATTTGGTGAAGGTGGGGCAGGGACCTTTTCCGACGGTAAACTGACGACCCGAATAGGAGATGAAAGAATCTCTTATGTGCTGGACACCTTTGTAAAACATGGGGCAAATGAGGAAATAAGATATGTAAAAAAACCCCATGTAGGAACAGACGTCATACGCAAAATAATCAAGAATATACGGCAGGAAATATTGGATCTGGGCGGAGAATTATACTTCGACAGCAGGATGACAGACATAAGTGTTAACCAGAGGTTGATAAAAAGCATAATAATAAATAACAGCTCTGAAATACCCTGTGCAGTACTTGTTTTGGCAGTAGGCAACAGTGCTCGGGAAGTTTACAGACTGCTGCATACCAGGGATATAGAATTGGTTCCCAAAGCATTTGCGGTGGGAGTCCGGATAGAGCATCCCCAGCTACTGATCGATCAAATACAGTTGGGAGACTTTGCAGGTCACCCGCGACTAGGTCCTTCAGACTATCATCTAACCTACCAGGATCGAGTCAGCGGGCGGGCCCTGTATACTTTTTGTATGTGTCCGGGCGGCAGGGTCATTGCTGCATCTTCTGAAGCAGGTGGGGTAGTGACTAACGGTATGAGCTATCTGGCCCGGGATACAGGGATTGCCAATTCTGCCCTGGTGGTAACTGTAAAACCGATGGACTGGAACGAAGAGGTGTTGGGTGGTATAATACTGCAGGATAGATTAGAAAAACGAGCTTTCGAAATATGCGGCCGGGATTATAAAGCACCTGCTCAACGTTTAATGGATTTTATGGCCAGGAGAGGCAGTAAGGATCTCTGCAACACCTGTACGACATACCAGCCGGGAGTAAAGCCAGCTGATCTCTGGGAGATCCTGCCTCCTGAAATTGCTGAAGTACTGTGGCGGGGAATAAAATACTGGGATAACAGGATGCCAGGATTTATAGACCCAGGAGCTGTATTGACCGGGGTCGAGACCCGTACTTCAACTCCGGTAAGGATTATTAGAAATGAAGAGGGGTGCTCCCTGAGCATTGACAATCTTTACCCATGCGGGGAAGGAGCAGGTTATGCGGGGGGCATTATGAGCTCAGCTGTAGATGGACTTAAAACCGCAGAAAAGATTATCAGTAATCACCGAAAACCTTATGAAAAAGTAGAGATATTTGACGAAGAGGCCTTTAACGCAAGACAACTATAGTGTAAAAAAAATGGGGGTTAATATAATGGGAAGACTGTTTGGTACTGATGGAGTTAGAGGTATAGCCAATGTTGACCTTGACGCTGAACTAGCTTTTCGACTGGGGATGGCAGGCAGCTATGTACTGGCAAAGCATAATACCAGGACCAGGCCACGTATACTGGTGGGTAAAGACACTCGGATTTCGGGCGATATGCTGGAGGCGGCTCTGGTTGCCGGAATATGTTCTACTGGTGCTGATGCCCTTATTGCTGGAATTATTCCCACTCCGGCAGTTGCTTTCCTGACCCTCAAATATCAAGCATCATGTGGTATAGTAATATCTGCTTCGCATAACCCGGTAGAGGATAACGGAATAAAATTCTTCGGCGCCGATGGCTATAAATTGCCGGATGAGATAGAAGAAGAGATTGAAGAAGTGTTGGAAAACCGGGACTATCAAAGCGGTCTCCCGGTGGGAGGAGATATAGGCAGAGTTTATAACCTGGAAGATGGGCTTAAAAATTACGTCAACTCTGTATGTGATTGTTATACTCTGGACCAGGATCTACGTAATATGATAATAGTAGCAGACTGTGCCAACGGAGCCGCATATGCGGCTGGGCCAATGATGTGGGAAAAGTTGGGGGCCAGACTAATAACTATCGGCAATAAGCCTAATGGGTTAAATATCAATAATCGATGCGGTTCGACCCATACTGATAATTTGAAAAGAGCAGTGCTGGAGAATAAAGCAGATATGGGTATTGCCTATGATGGGGATGCAGATCGTTGTATAGCGGTTGATGAATATGGTAAAGAGATCGACGGTGACCATATCATGTGTATCATGGGTCTGGATATGCAAAGGAGAGGCCTGTTGAAGCCATCTGAAGTAGTAGCAACAGTTATGAGCAACATCGGGCTGAACATTGCTTTAAGGCGAGAGAATATATCAGTCAGCAGCTGTAAAGTAGGGGACCGTTATGTACTGGAGAAAATGATGCAGAACGGAGCCATATTAGGCGGAGAACAGTCCGGACACATCATTTTTAAACAGCATGCTACCTCGGGAGACGGTTTATTAACCTCACTTAAGCTGGCAGAGGTAATGAAGCGAACAGGCCTCCCACTTTCGCGATTGGCAGGAGAAATGGAAAAGCAGCCCCAAATCCTGGTTAATGTGAAGCTGGAAAACAAAGAACAGGTAATGGCACATGAATTAGTAGTCGAAGCGATCCATAATGCAGAAGAAAAGCTGGGAGAATGGGGAAAACTGGTGGTAAGACCATCAGGAACTGAACCTCTGGTTCGGATCATGGCCCAGGGACCCGATGAATATCTGCTCAAGGAGGTGATCAATGCTATAAAAGATAAAGTGGAACAAGTTACCGGGAAGTATTCCGGAACATATGTGTAAAGCGCCAGACCCGGTGCTTAGATAAGTTATCATCAGGGATGAACTGCGCAATTCATATTATGGCCAAACCTCCAGATCAGGGACCATTCACCAGTTCAGAACGGTAAGATATTAAAGGGCAATGTAACCCATTTACTGTAGGACTGATTTCGTCCCAGACAAGTTTATCCCTTAACGATCAATGCGGTTCCGGGTGACGAGGAGAGGGTTAATCGAGATATTCGGCGGATGCCCTCCGGTGAACCATCATCGTTAGACTGATTACAAAACCGGATAGAAATATACGGCACAAAAAGTCAGGTCAAGTGGTAAAGGAGTAGACACGGGGACGGTTCTCTTGTCTGCTTTTAGAATATGCTGAGGAGACAGACAAGAGAACCGTCCCCGTGTCTACCCGTGTCTGAGACTAGGACATTATTTGGAGGTTATATTATGTGCGGAATAATGGGCTATACCGGAAGAGGCAATGCGGTTCCGGTAATAATAGATGGCCTGGCGAAATTGGAATATCGTGGATATGATTCGTCAGGAATAGCAATGTACAACGATGGAAAAATAGAGGTATGCAAAAAGAAGGGCCGACTGGCTGAGATGATCGATGAACTCGGTCAGCAACGATGCTGTAATCTGGGTATAGGACATACCCGATGGGCTACTCATGGTGTACCAAGTGATGCCAATGCTCATCCCCATTGCGATTGTACAGGGAAAATTGCTCTGGTTCATAATGGAATCATAGAAAACTATGCTCAGCTCAGAAAAGACTTGATTATTGAGGGTCATGATTTTATATCTGAGACCGATACCGAAGTGATGGCTCACCTGATAGAAAAATATTATACTGATTCGCTGGAAGATGCAGTGAGAAAAGCCCTCACTCAGGTAAGGGGTTCCTTTGCCATAGTAGTGATCTGCAGCGATGAACCAGATAAGATTGTTACTGCCAAAAAAGCCAGCCCGCTTATAATTGGATTAGGGCAGGGAGAGAACTATGTAGCTTCAGATATCCCGGCAGTACTGGGACTTACTTCAAAAGTCTATATAATCGAGGAAAACGAATTCGCAGTCATAACCCCGGAAACAGTTGTTATAACCAATTTTGAGGGTCAGCCGATCGATAAGAAGGTATTCGAGGTTACCTGGGATGCAGTATCTGCGGAAAAAGAAGGATATGAGCATTTTATGCTCAAAGAAATAAATGAACAGCCCCGGGCTATCAGAGATACCCTGGCCGGTAAAACACTTCAGAGTATGGTGGATTTAAGCGGGTTGGAAATGGATGAAACCTTTAAAAAGGTAGGAAAAGTATTTATTGTGGCCTGTGGTACGGCCTACCACGCAGGATTAGTAGGCAGACTGGCTATTGAGAAGGTGGCTCGGGTACCGGTAGAAACAGATATTGCTTCTGAGTTCAGATATCGGGACGTTCTATGGAATCCGGACGATCTAATGATCGTAATCAGCCAATCCGGTGAAACAGCCGACACCCTGGAAGCTTTAAGAAAAGCTAAACGTCACGGAGTCAAAGTTCTGGCCGTGACCAATGTGGTAGGAAGTTCCGTAGCCAGGGAAGCAGATAAGGTGATTTATACCCATGCCGGTCCTGAAATCGCGGTTGCATCCACCAAAGCATATATTACCCAACTGGCTATCATGTACCTTATAGCCATGTATCTGGGGAAAATCAAGGGAACTTGTGACGAGTCAGAGTTACAGGAGTTAGGTTCCCAATTATTCAGTATCGACTCACTGGTGCAGAAAATACTGGATCATGAAAAAGAATGCGGAAAGATAAAACAGCTGGCCGAGAAATATAAAGCAGTACAGAGCACCTTTTTCCTGGGGAGAGGATTAGATTATGCAGTAGCCATGGAAGGAGCATTAAAACTCAAAGAAATCTCCTATGTCCATGCTGAGGCCTATGCGGCAGGCGAACTAAAACACGGTCCCCTGGCCTTGATACATGATGGGGTGCCAGTTCTGGCTTTGATAAGCCAGGATGAGCTGGTGGAGAAATCCATGTCCAATATAAAAGAAGTAAAAGCGCGTGGAGCAGTGGTAGTAGCAGTATGTAAGGAAAGTCTGCAGGAAGAATGCCAGGAATGCGATGATCAAATCCTCCTGCCGAATATCAATCCAATTTTAGCCCCTATCGTTTCGGTAGTGCCCTTGCAGCTATTTGCTTACTATATGGCCATCTTCCGGGGAGCCGATGTGGATAAACCCAGGAACCTGGCCAAATCTGTAACGGTAGAATAACATCAAGTCCCAATAAGTTTGGTGCCAGGCACCAAACTTATTGGGGACAATAATCAGGAGGCGAGAAGGAAATGGACGAAAAAGAATATCTTATTTTGAAAACGGCTATTCTCAATGAAATAGAAGGGGAAACTTTTTACCAGCTGGCTGCGGATAATGTAAAAGACCCTGATATGCGGGGAGTTTTCCTGTATCTAGCTAAAGAAGAACAAAATCATCAGCAAATCCTCAAGTATATGCTGGAACAAATAACTGCCGGCAAAGAGATTTCAGTTGAGATTACCAACCTGGAGACAAAAAGTCCGGGTATATTTAAGCTTCAGGACGCTGCTCGGACTGTCGACAATCTGGAGATATCTGCTGTAAGTACAGGTATATTAATGGAAAAGGCATCGGTAGATTATTACCGCCAGGCAGCATCTACGTCATCCAACCCCAATGCTAAAAACCTGTACGAAAATCTGATCAGCTGGGAAATGGGTCATCTGGATGAACTGGAGAAGATGTATGATTTCCTCAGGCAAAACTGGTTTGATCAGCAGGGCTTCTCAACGTCTTAGTAGTAAAGTTGCAGCAGCTAGTATGACTATGTTGATGTAAAAAATTAGGTCAGGATATTATGCAAGACCATAACTAGCCCATGGAAGGGTTACATCTTCGTAAGTACCCAAGCACTTCCTGTTTACAAAAACAGGCGGTGACGATGTCAGTGGCAGGTATAGGCGTCCGGAACTCCAACTTTATTAGATTTCCATATCTGATAAACATATGCTTAGTGTTATTTTTAGATCATAGAAAATTATACAGGAATTAATCAAATGTTTATAAATAGACATGGATAAGCAGTATTAGGTTAGTCGAAAAGATAAGGTTCTTCCAGACGGTATTTTTCTACCCGATTTCTTCCATTGTTTTTAGCCTTATATAATGCCTGGTCAACTTTTTCAATGACTTCGTCCAGGCTTTCATCGCTGGTTTCCAGTTCCGCCACCCCGAAACTGGCGGTAACATGATGACATTTATCAAAATCATAGTTGGCCAGGGCCTGCCTCAATCTCTCGGCAACAGCCAGAGCTTCCTGCAGCTCAGTTTCTGGCAGCAGTAGGATAAATTCTTCTCCTCCCCAGCGGGCAAACAGGTCGGCGCTGCGTTTGTTTTGGTTGATGATTTGAGCTACAGTTTTTAACACATAATCTCCAGCAGCGTGTCCATAATTATCGTTCACCTTTTTGAAGAAATCCAGGTCAAAGAGAATTATGCTTAAAGGACGGCCATATCTTCGGAATTTTTCTATTTCCATGCAGGCCAGTTCCAAAAATTTATAACGATTATAAATCAGGGTGAGGGGATCGATATTGGCCTGGGTCTCCAATTTGATCCGACTCTTTATGAAGTACCAGGATACAGCTGCGAAAATCAAGTAAAGCAAAGTCAACAGCAGTATATTTAGGGAGTAGGCTGAACGCATTGCGGGAAGCTGTTTATTTACTGAATAAGAAATAAAATAGGAGGCCGGATCTCCTCGGTAGTCTTTTATGGAGGCAAAGGATATCAAATAATTGACTCTATCTAACTTTTCTTCCACGGCAAAATCATTCATGTCCTGCATGCTCTCTGTCAGGAGAGGATCCTTTTTTATTCCGGCAATTAGTTTGTGAACCAGTTCTGAGTCGGACTTATCCCAGTACCTGCTATTGGTCAGGTAAGCCTCCTGGTCATAATAAAAAGCGTCGCTTAATAAAGAGATCATATAGGGTGATTTTTGGGGTTCATAAGTTACACTATCAACGAGGGTTTTTTTTAAGATAAATTCATGATATTCATCAGGGAAGGCAGCATTCAACATTGCCAGTGCAGTCTCAGGGGGAACACTCATCTCCATGGTGCCGATAAGATCTTTTCTATAGAAAAGCGGATAGACAAAGCGATAACCACTTTTAACCCGGCCTACTTCAAAGCCCGAAACGTACGTTTGTCCTATGTTGGCCTGTCTAACGGTTTCCCGGACTTCGAATAAGGGGTCTCCGAATAGTTCAGGCTGGTGCATACGCAACAAACTTGTCCCGTCCTTGAAGTGAAAATGCATCTGTCTAAATCCGTAATGACTTATACTTGTGTAATCATTATAAAGAATATCATACAGTTTCGATCTTAGCTGAGACTGCTGCAGTTTATCGGCTGCCATGGCATCTGACATGGGTTCTAAGACCTGAGGTCTATTAATTTTTTCATTGAAAAAGTAAAGGGACAACTTTTCATGGAGGATGATGCAGGAGTTGACTTCATTGCGGAGAGAATCTATACTAGCCTTTTTTATTTCCGATGTTTTCATATGGAGTTCGGCAGAAAGCTGGTATACTATTACGGAATATATGCATCCGGTAATTAAAATAATTGCCAGCCATGTAAGATACATATTGCGTCTGTTCAAAGGCCCCACCTCCCCAGAATTTATTAATCTCAAATCGGATCAAGTGTCGTTATTATTTATATATTATCGTTTTAGGGGGAAAAAGGGGGAAATATTTTTTGCCCTTTTGATCATCCTGATACTGAATCTGGGCTAATAATCGAGGAAAAAACATAAAGTTTTAATCCTTATGAATCGTATAACGGTGTAAAGACATTGTTTTCATTGTTCCCATAATATAGACTATAAGCAAAGCGAGTCAAATAGTAGTATCGATGACATGTCGTGTTATTTCTATATCGCCTTCAGTCTATGGTTTAATATCTACTAGGGTCGTGCATATAAAGTTTCTCGTTCTATTTATACGAACTTTTCCAACCAGAATTGGGGTAGTAATATTTTGCACTAACAGGAGGGGAGTTCTTCGTAGAAGAAAGGAGGTTAGGACCAGGTGTTTAAACGCAGTAAGATCGAAAATGAAATGGGAAAACTAGCCAGACAATCAGGTATTCTGTTTGAAACTGGCAAGTTAAAAATCCAGATAACTCAGCTGGAAAATGATTTATATAATTTAAAAGCAGAATTAGGTGATATTGTTTATAAAGCATTTCAAAATAAGGCCTTGCGTGGGGAAGACGAAAGCGGAGAAATAGATGCCGTGTGTGGGAAGATCACTCAGGTGGAAAATTTGATCAATGAACTCCGGCAAGAGGTGGAAAGAAAAAACCAGGGTTAGATGGCCGGCCTCCATGCAGCAAAGTGAATATTTCCTCCTTCTAGCTCTACTGTATACAGTGACTGCCAGAGAGGAATCTGATAATATTTATAAACAAGGAAGAAAGTCAGTTAAGATAGTCTGGTTAGTATATCAAGGAAGTTAATAATGTTATGGGCAAAGGCGTCCTAAAATCCTATCGCATATGGTAAGGATTTTGGGGCATTTTTTATTTACAGTATGGAAAGTAAGATGACGGAAGCGAGACCTTCTTCATCTGGAATCTTAAAGGGGGTAGAAACTTTGAGTGAGGCAGAAAGAGCTTCAACTGGCTTGAGAGGGCTGGACGATGTCTTGCACGGTCTCCGATTGGGAGATAATGTGGTATGGCAGGTTGACTCCATAAGTGATTACTGTGAATTCGTTCGAGCTTTTGTCAGCCAGGCCCTCTTGGAAGAACGGCGGGTGGTTTATATGAGGTTTGGTCAGCATGATGCCATATTTAACAAAAACGATGGGGTGTATATTTACCATCTCGATGCCGAAGATGGTTTTGAGAGCTTCTCCTGCCAGGTGCACAGGATAGTGAGTGAAGAAGGTTACCAGGTTTATTATGTCTTTGACTGTCTATCTGACCTACTAACATCCTGGGCTACCGACCTTATGACCGGAAATTTTTTCCGGGTGACCTGTCCGTACCTGTATGAACTAGATACTATTGCCTATTTTGCTATTTTGCGGAACCGGATTTCTAATAATACTATTGCTCGTATTAGAGAGACTACCCAGCTTTTTCTGGATGTTCACCGGCAGGAAAACGAAGTCTTTGTCCATCCCATAAAAGTGTTTGAACGCTATTCACCCAATATGTATCTGCCTCATCTGCGTGTTGCAGGAGGAGACTTTGTGCCGGTCACCAGCAGTGTACAGGCGGCAACACTGTTTTCGCGGTTTAAGGGACCTGGTTATGTAGAAAGCAAACTAGATTTTGGAGACAGATTGTTTTTACAGGCCAGGGAGCTAATGACTAAAAATGGATCAGGACCAGAGGAAAAGCGAGCCATGCTGATACAGCTCTGTAGAATGATTATCGGCCGGGATTCGGAAATATTGGAATTGGCAGAGCGCTATTTTACCCTGGAGGATTTGCTGGAGATACGTACCCGGGTGGTAGGGTCCGGTTTCGTGGGAGGTAAGACGGTAGGTATGCTGCTGGCCAGGAAAATACTTACTTCCTCGGTCGACAGCCCATGGACTGAATGGCTGGAAGCACATGATTCTTTTTATATTGGTTCTGATCTTTATTATACCTATCTGGTTGAGAATTCCTGCTGGAAACTCAGAATGGAACAAAAGAAAGAGGAATACTTCTTCAGCCATGCTGCCGGCCTGAGGGAAGGGATTTTGCAGGGCAGTTTCCCTAATTTTATTAAAGAGCAGTTCTACCAGATGCTAGACTATTTTGGCCAGGCACCAATAATCGTACGCTCCAGCAGTCTTTTGGAGGATGGGTTCGGAAACGCATTTGCTGGTAAATACGAGAGCGTTTTTTGTGTTAACCAGGGTACTCTAGCCCAGCGCTATGAAGCTTTTGAAAGAGCTCTGAAGATAGTGTATGCCAGCACCATGAGCGAAGACGCGCTGGCTTATCGAATGCAGAGGGGACTGGTGGCCCGTGATGAACAGATGGCATTACTTGTGCAAAGGGTTTCAGGATCCCACCATTCACAGTACTTTTTTCCGGATCTAGCCGGAGTAGCCATGTCATTTAACCCCTATGTATGGAGGGAAGAAATGAATGCTGAGGCGGGGATGATGCGCCTGGTAATTGGTCTGGGAACCCGGGCAGTAGACAGGGCAGATGACGACTACCCGCGAGTCTTGGCCATGGATCGGCCTAATCTCAGACCGGATGCTTCTTTGGAAGGTTTGAGAGTGTATTCCCAGCATCAAGTTGATGTACTTGACAGCCGGACTAACGAGTGGGGGAGCATATCTTTAAATAAGGTGCCTGAACTGGAACCAGGTATGCAGACTTGGAATCTTATGGCCATCCGGGATCATGAGACCAGCCGCAGAATGCGGAAACTGGGATTGAATTCTGAAGAATGGCTGCTTAATTTTGATGGATTAATAAACTGTACTCCGTTCATTGAAAGGATGAGACTGATGATGCAGCACCTTCAAGCAGCGTATAAATATCCGGTCGATACTGAATTTGCCTGTAATTTCGTATCTGATAGCGAGATGCGGATCAATTTACTTCAGTGCCGGCCACTTCAAACGTTAGTCCGACAGGAAGGGCGAGAGGCAGAATGTGGAAGGAGCAGCGGAGATTTGCTTTATGCTTCCCGTGGAAGGTTTATGGGATATGGCGTAACGTGGTATCCAGAGAAAATCGTTTTGGTCGACCCGGTTGAATACATTGCCTTATCACAGCAGGGCAAATACCAGGTAGCCCGTCTGATAGGAAATCTAAACCGCCTATTCAAGGGTGGCAAGTACGGGCCTTTTGCTTTAATAGGCCCGGGTAGATGGGGAACGAGTATACCCTCGCTGGGAGTTCCGGTATCATTCGCCGAAATCTGTAACTGCAGTGTACTGGTGGAGGTAGCAGTTAAAGAAAAAGGATTTATGCCGGAGCTGTCATTCGGAACTCATTTTTTTCAGGATCTGATAGAGACTGGAATATTTTACACCGCTTTGTTCCCCGGGGAAGAAGGAGTACTGTATTATCCAGAATTACTAGATAAGGAGGAGAATATCCTGGATCAATTAATTCCAGGTTATGCCCGGTACAGCACTGTAATAAAAGTGATAGACTTGTCGCCCACCGGCAGGAAGCTATGGTTGAATGTAGACATAAAAAATCGCCAGGTAGCCGCATTCTTCACCTGTCCATAGAAGCCAGGGATTTCTCCTGCTCAACTCAGTGGGCAGCGGGGAGGGCTCTCTTGTCCAATTTTTTCTTTGCTTTTCCGGTTTTGGAGGACAGGAGAACCTTCCGAGACCACTAAAAAAGCCTATTTGGGTAAACGGGAATGATTAGGAAACAGGGGGACGTTGGACGTTCTTTTTGTTCCCTTTTCTTTGTTAGAAAAGGGAACAAAAAGAACGTCCCCCTGTTTCCAAAGAACGTCCCCCTGTTTCCTCGCCGGAGTGTTTTCACTTGTGTATACACTTTCATTAGAGTAAAATTTATTAGATTAAGACTTTTCAGGAGGAATGGATATGCACAAGAAGTTATTTATACCTGGACCGGTTGAGGTTAGAAGTGACGTGCTTGAAAAAATGGCGACTCCTATGATAGGGCATCGCAGCAAGGATGCTTCCACGCTGCAACATAATATAAGCGATAAATTAAGGAAGTTGTTTTATACCAACAATGATATACTACTATCTACTACTTCTGGCAGCGGACTTATGGAAGGAGCTGTCCGGTCCTGCACCTTAAAAAGGGCCGCAATTTTCTCTGTGGGAGCATTCGGCAGAAGATGGTTTGAGATGGCTCAAGGCAATAATGTACCTTGCGATATTTTTGAAGTTGAGTGGGGACAGGCGACTCAGGCTGAACAGATTGATATGGTGCTGGCCAGCGGTAAATATGATTTGCTTACTATTACTCATAATGAAACATCTACCGGCATCATGAACCCGATGGAGGAGATTGCCGGGGCAGTGAGAAAATATCCGGAGATAGTATTCTGCTTAGATGCCGTGAGTTCGGCCGGGGGCAGTAAGATAGATGTAGATAAGCTGGGGATAGACATATGTATTACCTCTACCCAGAAGGCCCTGGGATTACCTCCCGGATTGGCCATCTGTACTTTTTCTGAGAAGGCACGTCAGCGGGCGGAAAAAGTACCATTCCGGGGTTATTACCTGGATTTGATACAGTTGTATAAATACGTAATGGAGAAAGATTACCAGTATCCATCCACCCCTTCATTACCACATATGTTCGCCCTGGACTACCAGCTCGATAACATACTGCAAGAAGGCTTGGATAAGCGATTTGATCGCCATATAGAAATGGCCGAGTATGTACGTGGCTGGGCCCGAGAGAATTTTGCCATTTTTGCCGATGAAAGATATATGTCCAACACCCTTACTGCCATTACTAATACTAAAGATATAGATGTAGGTGTTTTAAACAAGGAACTGGGTCTAAGGGGGTTCCAGATTTCTAATGGTTATGGCAAGATGAAAGAAAAGACTTTCCGCATCGCCCATATGGCTGACTGCCAGCTGGATGATATCAAGGAACTTATCGATAATATCAATAACATTCTGGGTTTATAGCAGCCTGGGAATAAGCTGATTTAGTGATCATGTCCGGCCTCTCAAAGCTGGAGGTGATCAAGCGTTGGAGACTTTAATCGCGTAAGCCTTTGAGGGGCGTAACATATAAAGTTGCAGGAGGTATATTATGGCAATAGTAAAACCATTTCGGGCGGTTCGGCCCACAGCAGAATTGGTTGATAAAGTAGCGGCTCTTCCCTATGACGTTATGAGCAGCGATGAAGCCCGGGAGATGGTTAAGGAGAATCCGTATTCTTTCTTGCATGTTGACAAAGCCGAGATCGACCTGGATGAAACTATCGATCTTTATGACCACAGGGTTTATGAAAAGGCCCGGGATAACCTTAATCTAATGATCGATCAGGGTATATTTCTCAAGGAAGGTCGGGACTGCCTCTACATTTATCGGCAGAAGATGGGGGACCGGTATCAGACCGGGGTAGTAGGCTGTACCTCTATTGACGATTATATGGATAACCTGATCAAAAAACACGAATTGACCAGAGCCGATAAGGAACAGGACCGTATCAAACATGTTGACTACTGTGATGCCAATACTGGTCCTATATTTCTAACTTATCGAGCCCAGAGTCAAATTGACGTTATTGTCGAAGCCTGGATGAAAAGTCGGGAACCAGTCTATGATTTCGTATCGGATGATAATATAGGTCATACCATATGGGTTATCGATGATGAAAAATTGATAGCGCAGCTGGGAGACTTGTTCGCCGGGGTGGAATGTCTTTATATAGCTGACGGGCACCATCGTTCTGCTTCGGCGGTTAGAGTTGGGCAGATGAGAAGAACGGAAAACCCGGGTTATAATGGTGATGAAGAATACAATTATTTTTTATCAGTAATATTTCCCGATAACCAACTGCACATTATGGATTACAACCGGGTGGTAAAAGACTTAAACGGTCTAGAAAGCGAAGAATTCCTGCAGAAGCTGAGCTTGAAGTTTGATATAGAGCCTTATACCGGGCAAGGGCCCTATAAGCCAGAGAGCCAACGGACTTTCGGTATGTTCCTGGATGGGCGATGGTATATTTTAAGAGCTAAAACAGGTACTTATGATGAGGCTGATCCAGTTAAAAGATTGGATGTATCAATATTGCAGCATAACTTGCTGGGGCCGATCCTGGGTATCGAAGACCCTCGGACAGAAAAAAGAATTGATTTTGTGGGTGGGATACGCGGATTGAAAGAACTGGAAAAGAGAGTGGAAGAAGGTATGAGAGTAGCTTTTTCTATGCACCCTACTACTGTTCAGGACTTGATGGATATAGCCGATGCTGACAAGATCATGCCCCCTAAATCTACCTGGTTTGAACCTAAATTGAGAAGCGGTATATTTATCCACCAGCTAAAATAGATTTGTATTAGGATAAATATGGGTTAGAATACTTATACAGGGGTAAGACTTAACCTGCCAAAAGATTAGCGATAAAGGTGAGCTTTTACCCCCCTACTTATTTTTGGGGAGGCGGTAGGATGTTCAAATTTGACAAAAGCAAACTGGAGCAGCAGGCCAGCAAAATTGTTCAAAAGTCGGGCGATATGGTCGAAAGCGGGAAAATCAAGCTGAATATAACTAACCTGGAAAAGGAGATCAATTCGCTAAAATCCGGGCTGGGCAATACTCTGTATAATGCCTTTAAAGCCGGCAACAACGCTGAAGCAGAATTGACTGCCATTTGCAATCAAATCGACGAAAAATACCATGAAATCGATGCTTTACAGACTCAGTTAGAGGGTCTAAAGACCAAAGAGTAAAGATAGGTTCCGACAGCGGATCGCTAAAAAGAATAGTAAAGCATTTTAAGCAGCTGGATGCTGCTTAAAATATTTTCAGGTAAATATGGTCGCGTTCTTGATGGAAAGAAGGGCACATGCTAAATTGGAGTTAATGATTAAATAGTATTATTCTTACAGCCGATATAATACAAGTTAGAGGCATGATGACTTTATGGGGAGTATTAGATGAACATAGAAGAGAAACTCCAGTTGCTTCGGGAAGAAACCCGGACTGCAGGGCAAATAATACTGGCTTTTTCCGGGGGAGTAGATAGTACCCTGCTGGCCTATCTGGGGCAAGAGGAATTAGGTGGATCTTTCCAGGCCATTACTGTGGATAATGGCTTGCAGAGCAAATATGACCTGGCTAATGCCTGTCAAATCGCAGCCTGCCTGGGTATAAGACATAAGATAGTGAAAGTTGACTCCTTACAGCATGAGGAAGTGAGAGGCAATACTCCCCGCCGCTGCTACTTTTGCAAAAAAATTCTGCTGGAAAATCTGCTTATGCTGGCGGCACAAGAGGGATGCCAGGTATGGGAAGGATCTCATGCTGAAGATTACAAGCAGTATCGGCCGGGTCAGCAGGCTTTATTAGAACTGGGTATTATAAGCCCACTGCAGATAGTCGGCTTAAATAAGAAGGAAATCCGGCAGTTAGCTCGTGAACTGGGGATGCCTAATTGGAATGCATCAGCATCCCCCTGTCTGGCTACCCGCTTTCCTTATGGAGAAAACCTTACTCCAGCTATTCTAGGGCGGGTCGAAGGAGCAGAAGAAATAATCAGAAAGGCCGGGTTTCATCAGTTCCGGGTACGTGCCCATGGGGACCTGGCCAGGATCGAAGTGGGAGCAGCGGAACGGGAGCGGTTTTTTGATACCAATTTCATGGATGACATTGAACAGGCATTGCGCGGGCTAGGTTTTATCCATGTCAGCCTGGATCTGTGCGGATACCGGATGGGCAGCATGGATATGGGGATAAGATAGGAGGATAAATGTGGAAAGAAATGAGCTGCGTAACCTACTGAAAAATATTCAGGATGGGAAACTTGATATAGATACCGCCATGATGCGGCTGCGGCATCTGCCTTTTGAGAATTTAGGTTATGCCCGGGTTGATCATCATCGAAACCTGCGTACTGGTTATCCAGAAGTCATCTACTGTACTGGCAAAAGTGTGGAACAGGTGGTTGGAATTGCTTCTGCCGTGCTGTCCCAGGGTAGTAATCTATTGGCTACACGTGCTGACCCGGAAATTTTTGCAGCGATAAAAACTATCCACTTAGCGGCTATCTATCATAGACTGGCTCGTCTGGTAGTAGTCGAACAGCAGCAGATTAAGCAAATCAGCGGTACCATTCTCGTTATCACCGGCGGCACCTCAGACCTTCCGGTAGCTGAAGAAGCTGCAGTAGTTGCTGAAACCTTCGGTAATCAGGTGGAGCGCCTCTACGATGTAGGAGTGGCAGGGATCCATAGATTGCTGGCAGGTATGGAATCATTGCAGAAGGCCCGGGTAATAATAGCTGTGGCTGGTATGGAAGGTGCACTGGCCAGCGTAGTTGGGGGCCTGGTGGACAAGCCGGTCATAGCAGTACCTACCAGTGTTGGTTATGGGGCCAGCTTCGGTGGCCTGGCAGCATTGCTGGCTATGCTGAACAGCTGCGCATCCGGGGTAGGTGTAGTCAATATTGATAATGGTTTTGGGGCAGGCTGCCTGGCCAGTATCATCAATCGTCAGGTTGACCAGGCATTACATAGCAGTATAGAGTAGAAATGAGATGAGTTGTGAGGAGATGAATCATGGATAAAGTTCTTTACTTCGACTGTTTTGCAGGTATCAGCGGAGATATGATCGTTGGTGCCCTGCTGGACCTGGGAGCCAGGGAGGAGTATCTGTATCAGCAGTTAAGTGAGCTTAAGCTGCCAGGATACCGTTTGCGTATAGAAAAAAGCCATAAATTGGGTATCTGGGGAATAGATTTCGGGGTAGTGCTGGAGGAGAGCGAGTCCCACCATGGGCATCATCATTCTCACCGAGGTCTTTCTGATATTACTTCTATCATAAGTGAAAGTACACTGTCCGAAAATGTGAAAATACGTGCTCTGGAGGTGTTCAAACACCTTGCCGGGGCAGAAGCGCATATTCACGGTATCACCCTCGATGAAGTCCATTTTCATGAGGTCGGAGCCGTAGATTCTATCGTGGATGTTATAGCAGCCTTGATCTGTATGGAAGACCTGAATATCAATAAGGTATACTCCTCCCCCCTGCACCTGGGAGAAGGTTTTGTGCACTGTGCCCATGGTCTGCTCCCTGTACCAGCCCCTGCCGTATTGGAAATAACTAAGGGGATACCGGTATATACAACCGGACTCCGGTCAGAATTGGTTACCCCGACCGGTGCAGCGCTCATTTCTAACCTGGCCGAATATTTTGGGCCTTTTCCTGAGATGATAGTTGAGGCAGTCGGATATGGATTGGGAGACAGGGACCTGGAGATTCCTAACTTGTTGAGAGTTATCAAGGCCAGGCAAAACAGTCTGGAACGTATTTGGACGCTGGAATGTAATATTGACGATATGAATCCCCAGCTTTATTCTTATCTATTTCCATTGCTGATGGAGCGAGGAGCCCTGGATGTCTATCTGACTCCATTGATCATGAAAAAAAACCGGCCGGGTAATTGTCTGACCATACTATGTGAGGCAGGCTTTATCGATGAACTGGAAGAAACCTTGTGGCGAGAGACCACCACTCTGGGTGTGCGCAGACTGCAAGTACAGCGCCGCATACTGGAGCGCAAACTGGTATCCGTACCTACCCTGTGGGGACCAGTCACCATCAAAATTGCTTTTCATAATGGTAAGCTGCTCAAATTTGCTCCGGAATATGAAGATTTGAGCCGTATTGCCAGAGAGGCTGGTCTGCCTTTGCAGTATCTCCAGACTAAGGTGCAGATAACCGCTGCGAAGTGGCTGGAGGAACAGGGATGGCTTGATTATGAACATGGCAGGAGCTGAACATAACAGCAATATAATTCAAGACTATTTTTTTACAATATCACACAATTAGGGCAGTATTTATCCCACATTTTTAGCCTAAAGTAATAACATACAAAATAAATATATGCTATTGCATCTTAGGAGGTGGGAAAACCTAGAAATCACTTTTTGTTCGGTAGACATTATTATTCCTGAAACTGCAGGTGATCCTGATCCAATAAACTTCTTTCCCCAGATGTGTTGGTCGGGAATAAAAGGACTGTAGTACATTTATCGAACAACTTAAATTTGATAAAATATTATTCAGATACCCTTCCTCTTTACTAAGTTAAGCTAGAGCATTAAACAAATCCAGGAGGACAGATAATGTCTTACAAAATCTACCTGGTAGAAGACGAAGAAAACCTGAACGAACTCTTATCCTCTTATCTCTCCAAAGAGGGCTGGCATGTCCAGCCCTTTTTGTGTGGAGAAAAGGCTATGCAGGCTATTGCTGAGCGACCCGATTTATGGATATTAGACATCATGCTGCCCGATATTGACGGGTACAGGCTGCTTCAGTATATAAAGGCCGATGATCCTTCTATTCCGGTTATTTACATATCTGCCCGTGATGCCGAGCTGGACAGGGTTTTGGGTTTGGAAATGGGGAGTGACGATTATCTTCCCAAGCCATTTCTCCCACGAGAACTGGTGATCCGGACTCGTAAACTACTGGAGAGAGTTTATGGTGACCAGTATAATAATATGAGCTTGATCAAGATCCATCCTTATTTGATAGATGAAAGAAGACGAAAATTAACCCAGAATGAACAGGAAATCGATTTGACATCAAAAGAATTCGATTTAATGGTGCTGCTGGCCAGAAACCAGGGGCTGGCATTTTCCCGCGAGCAGGTTTTGGACCATGTCTGGGGTCAGGATTATATAGGTTCTGACCGGGTAGTCGATGACCTGGTAAGAAGATTGCGCAAAAAACTTCCGGAATTAGGAGTAGAAACTATATACGGATATGGTTATCGGCTGGTGAAATCATGAAAAATAGTCCTCTGGCCTTACAGATATGGATGATTTTTGTGATCATTACTATTGGAATTTCTACCCTGTTTATGCTGCTGGTCCCCTGGGCATTAAGAGACTTTTTTACCCAGCAAACCTATATCACTATAAGAGAAGCTCAATCGATATATCTTTCCAATGGTAAGGCGCTCCCTGATATCCACGATATAACCGAGTGGGATCAAACAAATCAACAGTACCAGACGGTCAAACACATTGTCTTTTTAGCAGACGGAGAGGTAATAGCAGGTTCCACCTCGCTGCTGGTATTTAACAATTTCGACTTTATTATGCAGGAATCACGGCAGCAGCAGATAGCCGCCCAGCAGTATTCCCGGGAGATCAACGGGGAGAAAATGTATTATATTATTCGCAAGGGGGAACTGGCCAGTGTTCCAGTGTACCTTTTTTCGTACACATGGGAATCTTATCAGAATGATCTGGTGGAGAACCTCTTTAGCCAATTATTATGGCTGATTGCGATCATTCTTCTCCTGAGCTGGATGCCCTCATTTTTAATGGCTCGCTATATAACCAAACCAATCATTAAGATGGAAAATCATGTGCGCAGTATCGCCAATCGGGACTGGTATGAATCGATAGATGTAGATCGTGATGACGAAATAGGCAAATTGGGACAATCTATCGAACGTATGAGACAGCGACTGGTTGAGCAGGAAGATATGCAGCGCACTTTTTTACAGCATATATCTCACGAATTAAAGACTCCAGTTATGGTTATTCGCAGTTATGCTCAGGCTATTGCTGATGGAATATTTCCCAAAGGCGGTCTGGAAGGATCAATAGAAGTAATAGATAAAGAAGCCTCGCGTATGGAAAAAAGAGTCAAGGACCTCTTGTATCTCACCAAGTTGGATTATCTGTTCAGTAAACGTTCATCTGATGACCTCATCAATATGGGGGAACTGATCGAAAACATAGTGGAACTCCTGCGATGGCAACGTTTGGATCTCAGCTGGGAGTTAGAATTGGCCGATATCATATTTAAAGGTGGTTTGGAACAGTGGCAGGTAGCTATTGAAAACATATTAGATAACCAGATCCGTTATGCAAATTCTTTGATCAGCATTACTGTCAGTGAGCATTATGTAAATAAACAGCCGTACATGTTTATTCGTATATTTAACGACGGCCCTTCACTGGAAGCAGGCCTTATCGACAAATTGTTTGAAGAGTATCAGCAGGGTTATAAAGGTGAGTTCGGATTAGGTCTCGCGATTGTCAGGGAAATAGCCGTATATCATGGGGGGAAAATATGGGCCGGCAATGAAGAAGATGGAGTCGCGTTCTATCTGGATATCCCCATCCGAGAATAGCAATAACATGTCAACCTGAATAAGCAATAGTCGGATTTCCGACACTTTAACCGAACTTATGTCAGCAAACGGTCATAAAGAGAAGCAATTCACTTTTGGGTCATTTTAAGGCTATTTCGTGGGGGGGCCTTATTAGTGGACCCAGCAGGCATCAAATCTGGTTGATACGGTCCAAAATTAAAACGCTTCCCGGGGGATGAAACCGGATGTTTACTGAACGATGCCGCCCAAAATGGTGATATACAAAATAAGGCATAAAGTGGCATGATATTTGCATTGAATTATGATAAAAGTAAATATGTGTTACGGGGGGGAAAAAATGATTCCTATTAGAATAGCAGAGCCTAATGTATTAATAGTATCCGGTCGCAATAAACGCATAAGCCGTAATGTAGGAATACATTACACCAACCTGGGTGGCATAGTGATGATTGTAGACATTAACTTGCAGGAAAACCGGCTGGTTATTGAAAATCTTAACGAAAATGGCGTAAAATATGCATCGATCACCAGGGAAGTGAGCGATGAAAATGAAGCACGAGAAGTGCTGCATAACTATCTGGATGACTGCAACAAATTTTCCGTAGTGATTAATTTAGCTGGAGAGGAAAGTGCTGCCGCAAGCCGACTCATAGATATCCTGGACCCTGAAGGAGGGGTCTTGTACACGGATGTAATGGGCTGTGGCAATAAGTGTTGATAACTATTACACAGCAATCTTTTACCTGGGTCCAAAAACCTTGCCTTTATTGTTCAAGGCCTTTACTCTTTCTACAATAAAGGATGAGAGACGTTCGTGTTTGCGCCAGCGGGAATAAGTGCGAGCAGGATCCAGACCGTATTCTGAAATAATGGACTTCAAGGTGTTGATATCCATATCCTGTAAAGAGGTCATCAACCCTGCTTCCCCCTGTTCATAATAGATTTTAAGCGGATTAAAGCCTTCAGGAATAGAAGAAGGTTTTTTGCTTTTTCTGGTCGGGGAGCCCGGGTCTTTTATGACGTTAGAGTTCAGGTATTCCATAAGTGGAAGTGACAGACGTTTGGCCAGGGGTGTATTAGTTTCTAATTCAGAGGCCAGGAGTCTTAAAAATTCAACCATATATGGGGTAGGGTCAGGCTTGGACATAATTTAATACCTCCTCAGTTAATGCCGTGTATACGGCATAGGGGATTTCATAACCATACTTATGGTGCAGACTCATGCATACAGCAGTAAAATCCATAGCCGCAGCCGCGCGGGACGTTTCCGGGATTACGGTATTAAACAATCTGCGATAGCCTCCTTCGGTTTCTCTTAGCTTAAGCAGATTGATCTGGTTACTATGGTATATGTTTTGTTTACGGAATTTGTTGGCTACCACGCCCAGGGGGCTGATAGTTATCCCGGTGCTATCTGATAATCGTTTAATACGGCTAACAATCTGGGGGATGCCATAAGTGGACAAAACGTCAGGGATAACCGGAATTAAATAATGCTGACTGATGATGAGGCCGTTCTGGGTGATCAAGCCCAGATTGGGCGGACAATCAATCAGTATTACATCATAGCCGGGAAGGTGATCGGCTACTGCTTCGGCTAACACTGTGACTGGTTTTAGGGGCAAGAACCTGCTGACCGGTATGTTTATGATAAGATCCTGCAGATCGATCAGATCCAGGCTCGACGGAAGCAGATCGAGACCGTTTATTCCACCTCCGACATTGGATACATTCTTGATTATAGCCTCTTCGGCGGAGAAGATATTGGTATTCTCGAGTTTATCCCGGAATAGCTGCATTAAAGTCTGCCCCCGAATATTCCTTTTAACCCATACATCTTCTCCTATTAGAGCAACCGTCGCATTAGTCTGGGGGTCCAGATCTATGATCAGTACCTTCAGGCCATGCCTGGAGGCCATTATTTCTCCCAGAGCTATGGTGATGGTAGTCTTGCCTACTCCACCTTTCAAATTTATGATACTTATTACTTCTGGCATAAAGCACTTCCCAACTGCTGCAAATGTTAAAATACTATTTCTGTATCCAAATCCATTAATCCTTCATAGGGTGAGACACTACCCCTGACATGGGACTCATATAATGATATATTGGATGTAAGAAAACACGGTTTTCGTCATAATATCTTTCAGAAGGCAAAAAAACCTGCAAGTTGACAATACATAAAGGAGGTACATGTTTTGATGGATTATTTGCACAGAGATAATAAAAAAGGGATTGCCGTTTTGGCCTTATTGATATTTCTTCTGTTGTTTTCAACCAGCATAACCGGCTGTGCCAAATCGGCCTACCTGGAAACACGTCAATCTGATACCGCGAATCAGGTTTCTCCTGGTTATTCGGGTTCCAGTGATTCCAATATTGATGGTGAGTCTGCTAAGTCCAGCCTGGACTATGATAAAATGGCCCAGGCAGTTCCAGCTCAGGAACGAAAAGTTATACAAAATGCCGTTATGGCTTTGGTGGTCAGAGATGTCAGCCAGATCATGGATGATATTATTACCATTGGACAGGATAATCAGGGGTATACGGTAAGCAGTAATTTATCCCGGGGGGATGACTGGGTGCGCGGTGAAGTGAACCTAAAAGTGCCCTCCGCCAGGTTGAACAGTGTGATGGATGAAATAGCTGCGCTGGGTGAGATAAAAGATAAAAACATTTCCACTCAGGATGTTAGCGAAGAATATTATGATTCCCAGGCCCGGCTAACGGTGCTGAAAAAGAAAGAAGAGCGTCTGCTGGCATTAATTGATCAGGCTAAAACAATTGAAGAAATCATTAGTGTTGAAAATGAACTGACCCGGGCCAGAAGTGATATAGAAGTCCTGCAGGGAAGACTCAATTATCTGGAGAACTCAACGAGCTATAGCTCTATTTCGGTTTCCTTAAGCCAGACGACAGCGGAGAAATTGGAAGTGCCTGAAGGAATACTGGGTAAAGCTGTGCAGGGGTTTATTGACAGTGCTAATGGAGTTGCCAGCTTTTTAAGTGGGTTCTTTATTTTCCTCATAGCTTTTATACCCTGGGCTATTCTCATCACCTTAGTTATCCTGGTTTTACGCGCTTTAAAGCGAAAATACAATTGGGGTTTCAAAAGGCATAAGAAACCTGCAGCAGTACCTTCAGTAACCGAAGAGCTGAATAAACGAGAGTAGGTTATGATTAAGAAAAATAAGTGCATTTAACACAGAGAGCCGGCCATGGCCGGCTTTTTCAACTCATCCACTTAGGCTAGGCTGGGTGATCCGATACTATTACATCGCTGCAATGTTCATTATGAGCAAATACCTGACTTGATATAAAGATCTCTACCAGCTCTGGATCAAACTGCAGATTGGAACAATTCCGAAGCTCCTGTACCGCTTCCTGGATAGATAATTTATCTTTATAGGGGCGGCCTTGAGTCATAACATCATAAGCATCTGCTATAGCCAGCATACGTGAATGCAGAGGGATAGCCTCCCCCTTTAATCCCAGGGGATAGCCGGTGCCATTCCAGCATTCGTGATGATACAAAATAGCCTCTGCTACGGGGGCCATCTCCGATGATGACTTGGCAATCCGGTATCCTATCTCACTATGTTTTTTTATGATCTCCCATTCGCTCTCGGTGAGCTGGGTGTTTTTGTTGAGAATACTGTCCGGGACAGTTATCTTACCGATGTCATGGAGTAATGCCAGCAGTATAAGTTCGTCAATATCGCTTTCCGGCATCTGCATATACTTACCCATTTTAGCCAGCATATCCTTGAGCCTCTGGGTGTGTTCTTCAGTTTCGTGACTTTTGCTCAGCAGAGTCCTGACCAGGGAAGTTATTACGGCATTTCTGTTACTGGTGTGCTGCAGGAGCTTATTGCGGTACATTTTTTCTTCCGCTCGGCGCAGTATATCCCGAATATCTTGGTCAGGATCATCTTTTGTCATCATTCCAAAACTGGCACTTACCTGTAACCCCTGTATTTCGATATGTTCAATGGCTGCTTTTATCCTATCACAGATGACTGAGGCAATTGCACTGCTGGTAGAGGGAAACAGGAGCATATATTCATCTCCTCCCCAGCGGCAGGTGATGTCGTCTTTGCGACAGGATTGTTTTATTACCCGGGCCACCTTGATCAGCAGTTCGTCACCTCTTTCGTGCCCCAGAGCATCATTTATGAGTTTTAATCCATTAACATCGATAACTACCAGACTCAAGGGGAGATGGACCACTTTATTCAAGCGTTCCAATCTATCCTCAAAATAGGAACGATTGTTAAGACCGGTAAGTTTATCGTGAAAACTCAAGTATTTAACCTTATCTTCGGCCTGCTTGCGTTCCGAGATGTCTATCATATACCCCTGGATCTGGATCAATTCACCGCTAGCATTAAAAATACCAGTTATGTTTTCCAGTATGGTGATTGGTCGGCCTTGGTTGTCATAGATGATCCTCTCTGAATTAGTGATCTTTCTTTCTTGCTGTAGCTTTTTCAATATGGCGTTTTTATTTGCGGAATGGAATAGATTCCAGGCACTCATCAGGGAGGCTTCTTCAAAGGATCTATAACCTAGCAAATCGAGAAAACTGGGGTTGCAAAGCAGGATATTGCCATCCGGGGTACATATGTAATTGGCTGACAACGCTGAATCAAACAGCTGCTGATATTGCTGCTGGCTGGCTGACAGCTGGTGATGGGCGGATTCGATCTCATCCAGCATGAGATTAATATTATGGGTAAGGTTAGCCACTTCGTCCTGGCCTATTACCGGCATCCTGATGGAAAGATCCTGGTGGCAGCTTATTTCGTTTGCCTTGCTGGACAAGAGTCTGACCCGGTTCAAAATCAATTTATTGAAAAGAATAATAATAAGTCCGGTAATAAGGATAATAACCAGGATAATGGCATAGGAGAAATAGTTGAAAGAGGCTTGCGCCTGTTGGTATATATCCCGGGGCAGATCTACCTCCAGCACTGCCGCTGGATTATAATAGATATCTTTTAAAAGCGTATGGCAGGCTAGTATGTTTTCATCTAATACTTCACAAATGATATCCTCGCCATGCTTACTTTTTATTATAGAGATATCTTCCCCTGCCTGATATGCATTATAATCAGATATGGAAAAAGCTATATGAGTAGTTGCGGTCAGTTTGCTGATCAGACTTTTATCCAGCATACGGCCCATAAACAGAGTTCCTGCAGCCGGGCCTTTTCCATCACTGGTCAGTATAGGATGGGCGCTAAATAAGAGTGTTCCTTGCGGCAGTTTGAGCAAACCCTTTATATTACCTCCCGCAGCGGTGGCAGTAAGAATAGTGCTTTCTGGATCAAAATGCTGCAAGAGACTCAGGGAATGGGAAATATGCACATCGCGATTTTGATCATAGGTTCTTCCTGCAGTGATCTCACCGTTATTATCGATTAATAAAATGGTATACAGATTAAGGGAGGAACAGATACTTTCTGTCAGGGAGCTATCAAGATATTCCTGATTGTGATCAGCCATAAAAAGGTAAGAGTTATCCCAGACTGCCCAGTCCTGGCATAAGATGCTGAGGGAACTAAGCTGTCCATCAATGGCACCGGATACTTGTTCTATTTTTAATGAGGCATATTGGTTTTCTAACAGGAGGTAATTATCCATAAATATTAGATTGGAAATTTGACACAGCGAAAGTAATAATATGATGCTTACTATGACCAGGATGACCACCGTTTTCCGAATTAGGGTCATAATTTTTTCCCCTCCGGGTTATTCTTATTAAAATTAATCCAAATAACCATTCCACGAATTGATGAAAAAATCCTCTTTTTATAGGATTTAAATCGCAAAATATTAATTAATTAACCTTACCGTTAAATCAAATCGCAAATATATGGTCCTGGAATAGGATATAGGTGTGGTTTGATCGTTAATTAGGGGGCATGAATTCAATGGTCATAATACTATTCTCTATGATCATCGATTCTATAAATGCTCCTGGCGGATTGCTGCTTGATTCCTTTTCTATACAGGAGTCGATAAGGTTCTGGATGATGGCTATCTCATCAGATTGCATAGAAATTTTGCCGATTTTCAACTTGCTTATGTTCAGGTTAAGGCGCTGCTGGCGGATAGTAACGTTCCCCTGAATATAAATTGGCACATTGCGGGTTAGATTCAGATAGTCTCTGGCCTGCAATGCTTTTGGCTCAGGTATACCTAGATGTGCAGCGAAGGATGGGATTTCGTCTGTCAACAGGATGCCTGATACTTCAACAGTGCGGTGCGGGTGCAGCTTGATTTGGGTGTTCGTCAAAGGCAGGGGGGATTGGGCCTGGGAAAACAGGGCAGTAAGTTCTTCCGAATTAAAGGTGATATTTACTGGCATAGCTCTATTTGCGGCCGGCAGATCTGTATCTCCATCGCAGGCCAGCTGCAATTTGGCTAATTTCTCGCTGGCTAGCTTCACGTCCTTCGAGCCAGGATATACTCCTAGATCCACCGGTTCAGGGTTGGCTGATGGATTTTGCATAGCAGCATATGAGGCCAACAAAACTGCTATAAAAAATAGCATAGCTGAATATTTGTAAATTGAGCTTTTCAAATTAATCACCTTTCCCGGGATGAATGCTTTGTTAATTAATAGTATACCCGCAAATATCCTGATATTTATTTTATAATATAGATAATATTTATGCATAACTAAAGCAGGGAAGGGGTGGAACGGGATGAATATAAGCGGAAGTGCTGCTATAACTGGAATAGGAGAACTAAAACCAGAAATTAATGCTGGCGGAAGGAGCAGTCTGGATCTGTTGAGTGAAGTAGCCAACCGGGCCATAAAAGATGCTGGACTTAAGAAAAGTGACATTGATGGGCTGCTGGTGACACCTCCGGCAGAAGACAGCTGTTTTATGTGGCCAGCCCAAGTGGCTGAATACCTGAAGATGAGTCCCAGTTATATAAATATAGTGGAATTGGGCGGTGCCAGTGCCTGTGCAGCCATAACAAGAGCTGCGCTGGCTGTAACGGCTGGTTTATGCCGACACTGTCTGTGTTTAAGTGGGGGGATATGGGACAGTCAGGTATTTAACAGCCAGGAGGGTAAGTTGGCAGTGATGTCCCGGGCGGAAATAGACTATGAACTTCCTTATGGCCCCATGGGATTTAATTCTGGATATGCCTTGATCGCCCATCGGCATATGTACGAATATGGCACTACCGCTGAGCAGATGGCGAAAATAGCAGTAGATCAGAGGCAAAACGCTCTGGCCAATCCGGATGCCCTTTTCAATAAACAAGCTATTAGCATAGAGGATGTCCTGAATTCTCCTCTGATCGTGGATCCAATTCATTTACTGGAGATAGTAAGACCATGCAGCGGTGCTGCAGCCGTCTTAGTAAGCAGATGGGAGGAGGCTGCCGATATGCCCAATGTGCCTGTATATTTGCTGGGGATGGGTGAGGCATGTACTCATAATTCTATTGTATATTCTGATAGTATCACCGTGAGTCCGGTTAAGTTCTCAGCTGCCCGGGCTTTTGCTATGGCAGGCCTTAAACCAGCTGACATGGATCTGCTTTCTCTTTATGACTGTTACCCCATTACAGTTATTATAACTCTTGAAGATGCTGGTTTTTGCGAAAAGGGAGCAGGAGGAGATTTTGTTCAGAGTCATGATTTGACCTATCGCGGCGATTTGCCTCTTAATACCCATGGAGGACAGCTTTCTTTTGGGCAGCCATCCTATGCCGGAGGAATGTCCCACGTAACCGAAGCGGTCAGGCAGCTTAGAGGTACTGCGGAAAAACGGCAGATAGAAAAAAACCGGCTAGCTTTTGTGAATGGGAATGGAGGGGTTATGAGTACCCAGTCAAGCCTTATATTAGGGAGGGATAAGAATGAAGGACGCTAATGAGAAATGGTTTAAAAAAGGACCTGACGGTCTTAAAATACAATACTGTCCAGCCTGTGAAAAATACATATTCTTCCCCAGGGAAATATGCCCTTACTGTCTGGAGGTCAAACCCGAATGGAAAGAGACCAGGGGCCGGGGGACTATTTATAGCTATACCACAGTGAGAAGGAACTCGCTGCCGGAATTCGAAGACCGGGTGCCTTATACTTATGCAATGGTTGAACTGCATGAGGGCATACGTATTCCCAGCAATATTATCAATTGCCCGGTTGAGCGGGTGAGAATTGGTATGCCGGTGGAACTGGCATGGATCGAGGAGTCAAAAGATATAATTCCAGTATTCCGTCCGGCCATACCGTAGCAGCTTATTCCTCATGTAAGAATCTCTTGACCCGCAGCCGATAATTTTCAGTATCCAGCATCTCAATAAGATAGCGGGATTCTAATTCTAAAGCTTGAGCCAGGTCCATATTTAATCCCTGGTTAACCGCTTTCTTAATGCTGTGGAGGTTGTGGGTATTTTTTGATGCAATGACTTTGGCTATCTCCTGAGCTTTGGTAAGCGCCAGACCGGCTGGGGTAACATATTCGACTATGCCCAGAGCCAATGCTTCTCTGGCATCGAGGCGACGGCCCGTAAAGAGCATCTCTTTGGCTTTTCCAGCTCCAATCAGGCGAGGCAGTCTTTGAGTGCTGAAAACCAGGCCTAGATTTACCCCTACCGCACCCATGACGGCAGTCTCATCCATTATTCGGATGTCGCTGCATAAAGCTAGCTCAAAACCGGCTCCCAGGGCATAACCGTTTATAGCTGCTATAATGGGGCAGGGCAAATCGGCAATAGTTTCCAACATATGGTATAATTCAAGGAAGTAATTCTGATTATCTGCGGGTGAGTTATGACCCTGTTCTTTGATGCTGGCTCCGGTACTGAATGAGTGATTGCCCCTGCCGGTAATGATTACCGCAGTCATAGTGCGGGCTAGTTCTAAGCAGGCCTGTTGTAGTTCCTTTACCATAGACGAAGATATCACATTGGCGGGTGGAGAATCTAAAGTTATAGTGGCAACCTGCTGGTCAGTGTTAATATCGATCAGTGAATTATCACGTAACTGGAACATTAGGTATCCCCCTCATACTAAAGTGAAAAAATATTTTGCAGTTGTAATATTATGTAAGCTAATTGCAAATATTTTATATATAATGATTATATTCCTTTAAGGGATTTAAGGTTAGCAAAATAATTTCTGCATTTCGAATATTTAACTGATAGATCCTTTATGATGAGGACTTATCTCCTTAAGGGAGGCATCTGGAGCAGCAAGAAAACAACGAGCAGAGCGATGACGGATCATTTATTTTAATTTAAGTGGACGAGTCTGCATTCAACGGGAGGAATTCCATGAGATTAGCAATCTTTGATTTTGATGGTACCCTTTTTCTGAGGGATACCCTGCCCTTTCTTGGGGAAGAATGGGTCCGGCAGGGAAGACCCAGGGGCAGATACATTAAAACTTATCTTTCTATCATGCCAATTCTCATTCTTTATAAGATGGGCCTGGTTTCCAGAGCGAAGATGAAATATCAGGCGATGAAGAAGTTTCAGAAGATGTTCGTTAAAATGAGCGAAGGGCAGGTCAAAGAATTTTTCCAGCAATCCTACCCGGCCCTGACCAGATATTATAACCCGGAGGTACTGGCTGAAATAAAAAGGGCTAAATCTGAAGGATTCCATCTAGTCCTGTTATCCGGAGCTTATGCCTTGCTGCTGGACCTGGTAGCCGAAGATCTGGAGATAGATACCGTGATAGGAGCAGAGCTATTTTTTGAAAATGAGAATATTGATTACAGTCGGGAGATTTCGTTTGTTGATGGTGAAAACAAGCTGGCCCTGCTGCAGGAAATGATTTTGGGACAAGAAGTGGATTGGAAGTCGAGCAGATCGTATGGGGATAGTTATGATGACCTCCTGGTTCTGGAGATTGCCGGTGAAGCAGTGGCTGTAAATCCAGAGAATAGACTTCTGGACCATGCCCAGGATAATGACTGGCGAGTTATCAAGTTTGGCTGTTAGTCGATCCATAGTTTCATCAGAATATAATTAGTTGAAAGTATTAGAGAAGAGGAGAATAATATGGAACTCGAACACTGTGTAAATTTTGTTTTAACTAAAGCACAAAATTCCGTGCAACAACTGTTTAAAGCTGAACTATCACCCTATGGAATAACTCCTGGTCAATACGGGGTGTTGAAGTGTCTCTGGGATCAAAATGGACTGACCGCCAAACAACTGGCCGAGAGGCTCTGCCTTGATAGCTCCACCATTACCGGTATACTGGATCGCATGGAAAATAAGGGCCTGATCAACCGCTATCATGACGTCAGGGATCGGCGGGCATTATGTGTGATGATCACCAATGCCGGACTGGATTTACAGGAACCGGTAACAGAGGCTATAGTGAACGCCAACAAAAAAGCACTGTATAACTTCAACGAAGAACAGTCGGCATTATTGAAGAAAATGCTTTCAGAACTCAATTCAAATTCATAGATATCCTGATCTTTTTTGTGACTTAAATCGCCAGCTAATGCAGAAATATATCGAAATTAATAAAATAATTGGCGTACAAATTAATAGTTGACAAAATAAATTGCTATACTTAGAATCAAGGTATGCAACTTTAATCCTGACAGGCTATTTTACGGTAATTTGTAATCTGCAGGAATAGAAAAGGAGAGGAAAATATGGATTTTAAACTGACTGAAGAACAGGAACTGATTAGGGATAATATGCGGGAATTTGCCAGGACCTATGTGGACCCCGTAGCAGTGGAAATAGACGAAAATAGTCGCTATCCGGAAGAAGTTATTAAGAAACTGGCTGATGGCGGATGGATGGGAATGCCTTTCCCGGCGGAATACGGTGGAGCAGGGGTAGATTATCTTACCTATGCCATAGCAGTCGAAGAACTTTCCCGCTCTTGCGCAGCAACCGGGTTTACTATGTCAGTACATACTGGTTTAGCCTGCGGCCCAATTGCCCTTTATGGAAATGATGATCAGAAGAAAAAGTATTTGACCCCCCTGGCCAAAGGTGAACACCTGGGTGCTTTTGCTTTGACGGAGCCGGGAGCAGGAACCGATGTAGGTGCTGCTACTAGTACTGCGGTATTGGACGGGGATGAGTATGTTCTGAACGGGGTAAAAACTTTTACTTCCAATGGCCCGGTTGCCAATACCTATGTGACTTTTGCCTGGACTGACAAAAACGATAAAAGGAATGGCATGAGTGCTTTTATCGTTCCGCGGGAAACGCCGGGATTAAGTGTGGGAGAACACTTTATGAAGATGGGGATCCGTGCTTCCCAGACTTCGGAGATCATTTTCAAGGACTGTCGGATACCTAAAGAGAATCTGCTGGGTAAAGTTGGAGATGGCATGAAAATAGCTATGAACTGTTTTGACCATGGCAGGATCGGTATTGCCGCCCAGGCCGTGGGTATTGCCCAGGCAGCTCTGGATGAGTCCATCAGTTATTCCAAACAGAGAATCCAGTTTGGTAAACCTATTTCCAAAAACCAGGCTATACAATGGTTTATTGCGGATATGTATACCGATATCACCGCAGGTCGGTTTTTGTATTATTATGCTGCATCTTTAAAAGACCAGGGGCTGCCTTTCAGTAAAGAAGCTGCCATGGCCAAGGTATTTTGTGCTGAAATGTGTTCCAAACATGCTTCCAAAGCAGTTCAGATCCATGGCGGATATGGTTACTGCAAAGGTCAGAAGGTGGAACGTTTGATGCGCGATGCCAAGATAACTGAAATCTATGAAGGTACCTCTGAAGCTCAAAGAATGGTTATAGCAGGTAATGTATTGAGGTAAATATAAGGCAGGGAGAGATGATATCTTTTCCTGCCTTTATTATTTTATTGAAGAGAGGTGTGAGCCATGCCCAACATAGTCTGTTGTTTTAAATGGGTGGTGGATGAAGCCTATATTAAACCATCCAGTTCTGGGAAAATTGACCTGGAATGGGCCGAGTATAAATTGAGCGATTATGACCGTAATGCTATTGAAGAAGCGGTTCGGCTGCAGGAGGTTTACGGTGGCAGTGTAACTGCAGTTACAGTTGCCTCCAGTGATTCTACCAAGGGAATCAAAGATGCACTTTCCCGCGGGCCGGAGAAGGCATATTTTATCAATGATGATCTATTTGAAAACCTGGAACCGTCACAAACTTCAGCCATACTGGCTAAGGTGATTGGTGATCAAATAGATTATGATTTAATTGTATGTGGAGAAGGGTCCAGTGATATGTATTCTCAGCAAGTCGGACCCCGTTTGGCTGAGAAGCTGGGAATTCCCTGTATAGCATTTGTCAATCAGCTGACTATTGAAGACAACCGGATTATTGCTCAACGTAAAACCGATGATGGGTTGGAAGTTATCTCTGTTTTGATGCCGGTCCTGGTAACAGTGCTGCCTGACATCAACAGCCCTCGGGTACCAGGTCTTAAGGATACCCTGGCAGCCTCTAAAAAGCCGGTGATTGAAATAGAACTTGAAGACCTGGGTGTTGAGTATGAAAGGCTCCTGCTCGATGAAGGGCTGAGGGCGGCCAGCATGGAAAGAAATTGTACACATTTTGGGGCTGGACCAGAAGATATTAAAGCGTTCGCAGATGCTATTCGTAAAACTGGCGTGATAGACAGGGGGTGATTAAATGTCTGGAGTTTGGATTTATGCAGATAAATATGAACAGGGATTGGAACTGCTTACTGCTGGCCGTGGCCTGGCCGATAGTCTGGGTATGAAACTTACGGCCCTGGTTTCAGGAGATAATGAAAGCGCACAGGATTTTATAGCCCGGGGGGCGGATGAAGTCTTATTATTTCCTCCTCTGGCAGAAGAACAGCCGGTGCAGGATTATGTTCCGCTAATGGCAGATGAAGCCAGAGAGGCTGATCCAGATATTTTTCTGATAACTGCCAGTCTAAAAGGAAAAGAGATGGCTGCTCGAATAGCTGCCAGACTGGATACCGCATTATGCAGCGAGTGCATCACCATGGATATTGATGATAAGGGCAGGCTGCGGATGGAACGTTTGATGTACGGTGGCGCAGCCATACAGACCGTTAGCATTAGCAGTCGCCCGCAGATGGCCACCATTCCACCTCGAGCCTATGAAGTTGCTCAGATACTAGGTGACCGCCAGGGAAGCGTAAGAACCTTAAAGGCTCCCGAACCTTCAGGTATGAAGGTGATAGAGCGCAAGGGCAAAGCACAGGCATCTGGTGATATCTCGGCGGCCAGGGTAATCGTATGTGCGGGCCGGGGTCTTGAAAAACAGGAAGATTTGGCTATGGTCAGAGAATTGGCTGGGGTTCTGGGGGGCGAACTAGCCTGTACCCGTCCTTTATCTGAAGAGAAACATTGGATGACTGAAGAATCCTGTATAGGATTATCAGCCAAAGAGGTCAAACCTGCACTATATTTAGGCATAGGTGTTTCAGGTCAGATCCAACATTTAGTTGGTATCCGAGAAGCTGGAATAATATGTGCGGTCAATTCAGATGAAAATGCACCCATATTTGAAGGTGCTGATTATGGGATAACCGGAGATCTTTACCAGATCGTCCCGGCATTGATAGAAGAATTTAAGAAATAACTAAAAGGTGACACGGGGACGGTCCTTTTGTCCCCCTTCCAGCGGAAGGGGGACAAAAGGACCGTCCCCGTGTCACCTTTCTGCCATTATTTACATCAAGGAATTGGA
>LNQE01001877.1_pt1 | contig 95391 bp, 95 predicted proteins | sample 603111 | NCBI WGS metagenome assembly LNQE01 (sample SAMN04260313, study PRJNA301899) | hydrocarbon metagenome | isolation source: hydrocarbon-contaminated ditch | place: Germany: Bremen | collected 1998
GCTGTCGATTCCAGGCTCAGAACTACTGTTTCACGGTCTGGCGGTTAAGCCAGGCAAGCCCACCCTGGCCGTTAAGGTGAATGAAAAACTGATCATCGGGCTGCCCGGACATCCGGTATCTGCCCTGATGATGTTTAATATCGTATGCAGTCCCTTCTTAAAGCCGGATACCGGACAGAAAGTCATGGTTAAGGTTACCCAGAATATTGCATCCCAGCCGGGCAGAGATGATTTCGTCCCAGTCGTACTGGAAGAAGAAGATAAACAATTATTAGGCCGGCCCTTGCTGGGCAAATCAGGTCTGATGAGCATTTTGTCTTTAGCCGACGCTTTTATTCATATTCCCTATGAGCAGCAGGGAATTTTGGCAGGTAGTATCGTTACTGCCTGGCTCTTTTGATGAGGTGATGTAATGAATAGTTCAATACGTTTGGAAGATGCGGTAGCCTCATGCAGAAAGCATGTTCACCCGGTGGAAAATGAGCATATAAGCCTGGAAACTGCCTCCCAGCGTATATCTGCCCGGGATATTGCGGCTGAGTTCCATGTTCCAGGTTTCGATCGTTCCGCAGTAGATGGTTTCGCCGTATGCCGGATAGATCTATTTAAAATAAACAGTGATCAAATTGGACCTCTGCAGGTGATCAGCGAATTACCAGCCGGCAGCAGCGACGATATCGCTATTGACCCCGGAGAAACGGTTAAGATTATGACAGGAGCAATATTGCCTGCCGGCACTGCCGCAGTTTTCAAGCAGGAGCACGTTGAACAATGCGGCAATATTATTTATCCGGGTAGAAAAATCAGACAGGGAGAAAACATACAGAAGGCAGGAAGTGAAATACCAGCAGGAAAACAGCTGGTTAAAAGAGGCGAGGTTCTGGATTCCGAAAGGATCGAACGTATAGCTTGCTGTGGGGCAGAAAAGGTTTCGGTACACAGGATTCCTCGTATATACATTATCAATACCGGGAATGAGCTGGTTTTACCAGGAATCCCGCTGCAGCGAGGTCAGATATACCATAGTAATCGCAGTCTTCTATCCGCCAAAATTGTTAAGGCCGGGGGAGCCCCTTTATTTACTGAAAACGGAGTTAAAGATGATCGGGATGCTATAGCAGATGAGATCATTAGGGGCACCAGCTGTTCTGATATGGTCATAATAAGCGGGGGAACAGGTCACGGAACATCTGATCTGGTTTACGATTCCCTGCAGAAACTAGGGGCAGAACTGCTATTTAAGGGTATAGATATCATACCTGGCAAAGGGGCAGCTGCGGCAGTCCATAATGGAAGGTTAATATACAACCTGGCCGGCAACCCCGGTGCAGTCAGCCTGCTTTTTGAAGTGCTGATAAAACCTGCTGTTCTAACTTTAAAAGGGGCATCTGATGGACTAGAGAATTGGTTTGATATCAAACTGCATCGTCCGATCAAGAAAATATCGGACCGGCGCAGTCTGCGACGAGCAGAAATGATATTCATGGGCCAGGGCTATGTCGTTGCCAGACCTCTGGATGAAGCCAATAGCTTTTGCAGTGAGATCCCCTTGATCCTGGATCTTAAACCCGGACAGGGAAAGCAGGGAGATGTAGTCAGAGCCATGATGATCTAAACAGGTGGCACACGGGGACAGTTTCCTGTCCGAGACCACTGAAAAAGTCTATTTAGGTAAACGGGTATGCATAAATACACTTGCTCCCGGTCTACGCATGGACAACATTAACTGCTTGTCGATTACCTCCAGGGGTACAGCGCCAATTCGCATCCGTGCTCAGCGGCGCTCTCGCGGCGTCCGTGCCGCTCGCCCCCTTCCGCTAATCGCCTTCGCAGGATGTTGTTACCCATGCTTCGCCAACGGACGCCAGTATATTTATACATACCCTGGCGCAAGTTTTGGGACTTTTTCAGTGGTCTCGAACCGTCCCCGGGTCCCACTTAATTTATAATTCCTGGAGCAGTTCTTCCTGCAGCTTTTCTCTGCGGGTGTTTATGGCTTCAAAATCCATAGCTGGGATGTAGTACAATTCCAATTCATCATGGGCTTTTTTGGCTGATTCTATGAAATAAACTGCATCTCTTATTCCATCTTCCATCCGGTCGCGGGATTGAGCAATTGTTTTTGCATAAATGTCTATTTCCAATGGATCCAGAAACTTATCAAAATCTAATATCCGACGATATTTAGGAGCCTGCAGTCTATTCTCATATGCGAAAATATTTGAACTGGTATCCAGAAGTGCTTTTCTGCTTGCAGGCAGAATAATAAGGTCAATCTCGGAGGGATCGAAGGGGTTATGGAAAATTTCCGCATATATACCAGCCAGTTCCAGTATCCCCTCCACATACTTAAATAATTTTTTCAGGCCGCTTCCCGGACTGCCTTTCACAGCAAAAAGGGAAGCATCTTCAGGAATCAGACTCTCTATTTTAGTATTAAGGCCGCTGGGGGTGATAGCACCAGGGAAAAGGTGCCGGGTTTTTTCGAAAGATGAGGTTTCGCTCCCCAGGAAGTCGGAAGCCAGGGCCTGGATGTTTCTGCTTAATGCCTTTTCATCTATGCTTCTGCTGTTATAGGATTTTAATTCATCATAAGCAATTCCGCTTTCCTGTAGCCTGCGATAAGCCAGGTCGAAATATCTGCCGATATTCCTCGTTAGTTTAATAACGGTATCCCGGGCTGAGGTCAACTGTTCTCGATCCCAGTATTCACCTAAATTTATGATTTCGTCTACTGCTCCTGGCCAAATTGGATCTACTACGTGCGGAGCCGTGCCATCTAAAATACATACCTGATGGTCTCCAATGACTATTCCATCCAGGGAATTATCATCAGATGAACACCAGTGATATTCTATATCAAAACCCTTCTCAGCAAAAAAAACACCCACTTTTTTCATAAAAGTAGACTTCCCAACTCCGGGACCGCCCTTCAGGATGATCTTCCGTTTTACTCGCGGCAGCACCATGTGGTCATACAGCGAATAAAACCCATAACGCGTATTGCCGCCCGGATACATGTGTCTAATGCCTGCCAAAAACCGCACCTCCTGATACAAAAATACACCGTGTTACATCATTAATATCTATGTTGTATACACGAGAATGCGCACAGGTTTATTATGGAAAAGGAAACAGGGGGACGTTCTTTTTGTTTCCTTTTCAAAAAAAAGGAAACAAAAAGAACGTCCCCCTGTTTCCCTAATGACTATGTTTGCAGTCAGGATCACCACAGGAACAAGATCCGGGTGGGTTTTTTAAGGCTGCTTCATCCAACTGGGTTTTTACCTGGCCTTTGATCCAATCTATATACTGACGGTACAGCACTTTCTGCTCCTGCTCCTGCTCAGGGGTCAGGCCGGTTTCCTTTTTGATCCGCGCCAGCTCGTTGATACGTTTGATCTGTTCTTGATCCAATTAATAGGCCCCCTTACTCATAATAATCATATTGTATATTTAATCAGGCATATATAGCAAATCATGGGTATGTCACGGCTTGTCAACAAAACAGCAAATAATTCCCTCTGATTATACACAATCGGTTATAATTGATTTTAATAAATACGGCTTCAATCGCTATTCTATCCAGCGCTACTTGGAGGTAATCAATGCATGTGAGATCTTACTGGCAGTTCAAGGCTTTCGATGAAGCAAAAGCCTTGCAGCTGCAAAATGAGCTAAATATTTCAACTATCGTGGCCAGGCTGTTAGTACAAAGGGGGATGGACACCTTTTCCCGGGCTCAAAGTTTTTTATTTGGTGAGGTGGAGGACTTGAGTGATCCGTTCTCTTTAGGGGGAATGGAAGCAGCTGTTGTGCGGATCAACCAGGCCATTGAAAAGGATGAAAAAATAATCATATACGGGGATTATGATGTAGATGGGATTTGCAGTGTAGTTCTGATGAAAAGTTGTTTTGACCAACTGGGTTATCCGGTCGACTATTATGTCCCCGGCCGGTTTTCGGAAGGCTATGGTCTAAATCTGGAAGCGGTGGAGAAGCTATCCGGCCGGGGCTATTCACTGGTAATAAGTGTTGACTGCGGGATCAAATCAGTGAACGAAATACAGAATGCATCTGCACTTGGATTGGACGTCATTATAACCGATCACCATACTCCGGGTGAGGAACTGCCTCCAGCGGTTGCTATTGTGAATCCCCGCATTGATGGTAATGAAAAAAATCGGGATCTGGCCGGGGTAGGTGTTGCATTCAAGTTAGCCCAGGCTATCTGCCGGACCAGAGGTGTAGATCTGGATGAGCATGAATGGCTGGATCTGGTAGCCATGGCTACCATTGCGGATATTGTTCCATTAACCGGGGATAATCGGATATATGTGAAATATGGTTTGGAAAGAATCCGGAGAACCAGGCGAGTAGGTTTACAGGCTTTAATAGCGGAATGTGGACTTGAGGGCCGACCGCTCCTCCCTTCTCACGTAGGATTTGCTCTGGCACCTCGCTTGAATTCGGCGGGTCGTTTGCAGAACGCCGGAATCAGTATAGACCTGCTGCTGACCGGGGACAAACAAGTCGCAGATGAACTGGTTCAAATGCTGAGCAAGATGAATACCGAGCGCCGGGCGATAGAAGACGACATTTTTCAGGCCGCGGTGGAGCAGATCGAAAAAGAGGATATGGCAGGGGATAGAGTTCTGGTCCTGGGAGGAGAAGGGTGGCATCAGGGGGTCATCGGGATAGTGGCGTCCCGGCTTTGTGATCGCTATAATCGTCCCAGTATTTTAATATCCTGGGATGGACCAGTGGGCAGAGGGTCAGGCCGAAGCATTCTCGGGTTCGATCTCTACCAGTCTTTGGAAAACTGCCAGAGGTATTTGCTGCAATTTGGCGGGCATAAGCTGGCGGCTGGATTGACAATGAATAAATCCGACTATATGGATTTCAGGCAATGTATAAATGAATGGAGCAAAAACAACTATCGGGTCGAGGAACTGAAGCGCAGGCAGTTTATAGATCTGGAGGTAGAGTTGGATGATATAGATAAGGGTCTGTTGAGTGAACTGCAGCGATTCCAGCCCTGTGGGGAGGGGAATCCCATACCATTACTGGCTCTGAGGAATACGCCGGTATTTTCCCCCACTCTGGTAGGCCAGGGTCACTTCAAGGGAAAAGTAGGCAGCAAACGTTTGGGTGCCATAGCATTTAACCGGGCCGATCTCATAAATTGTCCGACCAGCATCTGCTATCACGATCAGGTCTTTGAGCTTACTGAAAATGAATTCCGGGGGCAAAGCAATCTGCAGCTCAAGATAAGAGATATGAAACCTTCTTATCGGCCGGATGTGCTTCCGAAAAACAACAGCTTCAGTTCTGGATTAATAAGGGTAGTGGAAAAATGTTTACATGAAATAGAACAAAGCAGGCCGGCACTGTTTATATGTCCTACGTATAGAAGTCTTATCAGACATGTGAATCTCCTGCAGAGTTTTTTCCGACCTGATGTCATAGCTGAGCTTCATGGCAAACTGCCGGCTGCCAAAAGAAAAATGTATGAAGATGAATTTATCAAGGGAAAGAATAAAATCTATGTTATTTCTGCTTCCTATCTCCGCTATTTTTTGGAGAACAACGCCCTGCCCGGCAAGCTCAGGCTGCTGATACAGACCTGGCCGGACACACTTGAAAAGAACTTACTGTATTATATAAGGAATTGCGAAATCGATACTATAGAGGAGAACGTCAGAAATACTGAATGGACAGTATCTCCTGTCAACAATGATTGTCCCGGAAGGACCCTGATCTATGCCAATCGGAACAAAACAATAAAAAAGCTGATCAAACAATTTCCGGGAAGCAAAACAGAAGCAGGTCTGGCCAATATAAATGAGAGGCGAAAAATCAGGCAGGAATTCTGGCAAATCACGAGCAGTTCGCTGATCACTGATGGAGCATACAGCGGATGTAATACTTACGATTTCAAGTTTGATCAAGTATTGTTCGCAGATGCACCTTTCAGCTATCATGAAGCCAGATTCGTTTTGGAACAGGTCAAAGAGGACTGCCCAACGGCAGGGATATTATTTGATGGCAAAGATATCAGGTTGAATCGTAATTACCTGAGCAGAATGTATCCTGAACCAGAAATCCTCAAGACTGTACTAGAGTGCTTTCAGAGCTCTGGCAAAAATCCAATTGATATGGAAATTACAGATCTGGCATTATTGATAGGAAAATATGTCGGCCGAGAATTTTCGCCCTTTGATATGTTCCCGGTGCTGTATATTCTGGTTGATCTTGGCTTGTGTCAAATTAATAAAAAGGGTAGTATTATTGAAATAAAGTTTAAAAGTGTAGAAAAACAGCAGTTAGCTATTAGCAGATCACCTTATTACCTGGAAGGAAAGTATGAAAAACAATCTTTTGTTAACTTAGTTGATGATTTAAATAAAATTCTTTTAGGGTGATAATTATGTATGTAGAGGTTCAACCTTTGCTGGATCGTGTGCTGAGCTATGACCCCGGGGCTAATACAGAATTGATACTCAAAGCCTTTGACCTTGCTCATCAAGCACATGAAGGACAAAAAAGGATATCAGGAGATCCTTATATAACCCACCCGTTGGAAGTGGCACTCATCCTGGCTGATATTGAGATGGATACGGCTTCGATTTGTGCTGCGCTTCTGCATGATGTAGTAGAGGATACCAGCTCCACTTATGATGATATACTGAACACGTTTGGCGAAGAGATTGCACTGCTGGTTGACGGCGTGACCAAACTTAGCCGCATCAATTTCAAATCCCGGGAGGACGCCCAGGCTGAAAACCTGCGCAAGATGTTTATGGCTATGGCCAAAGATATCCGGGTCTTGTTGATCAAACTAGCTGATCGGATGCATAACATGAGAACTCTGACTTACCAGAGTGATCGTAAACAGCTGGAAATAGCCCGCGAAACTATGGAAATATTTGCGCCTCTGGCCCACCGGCTGGGTATATTTAAATTTAAATGGGAATTGGAAGACCTGGCTTTCGCTTACCTTAATAATGATATGTACCGGGAAGTCGCCAGCCGTCTCAAAAAGAAAAGACGAGAAAGGGAAGAGTATGTCAACGATTTGATACAGCTGCTGCGGGAAGGGTTAGACAAAGCTGGTATAAAGGCTGAAATAAAAGGACGCCCCAAGAATATATACAGTATTTATAAGAAGATGATAAAGCAGAATAAAGATGTAGATGAAATTTATGATAAAATAGCTATCCGGGTGGTTGTAGATGATATCTGGGTTTGTTATGGAGTGCTGGGAGTAATACACACCATGTGGACCCCCCTGCCCGGACGTTTCAAGGACTATATCGCTACTCCCAAACCTAACATGTATCAATCCCTTCATACCACCGTTATTGGCAAGGGTGGTGAGCCCTTCGAGGTCCAGGTCCGCACCTTGGAGATGCATAAAACTGCTGAATTCGGTATAGCAGCCCACTGGCGATACAAGGAAGGCGAAAGTGTCGCAGAGAAGAAATTGGATAAGAAGCTGGCCTGGCTTAGAAGCATACTGGAGTGGCAACAGGACATCAACGACACCGGTGAATTCATGGAGTCTTTGAAGATAGATCTGTTTGATGATACGGTATACGTCTTTACTCCTAAAAGTGACGTATATGAGCTTCCTAAAGGGGCGTGTCCGGTAGATTTTGCCTACCGGGTCCATACTGAGGTGGGGCACCGCTGTACTGGTGCCAGAGTCAATGGCAGGATCGTTCCACTGGATTATCAACTCAGTAATGGTGATATAGTTGAAATAATCACTTCCAAAAGCTCCCCGGGGCCTTCCCATGACTGGTTAAACTTCATAAAAACATCTTCGGCCAGAAACAGGATAAAACAGTGGTTTAAAAAAGAGCAGCGGCAGTCCAATATTCTCAAAGGCCATGACCTGCTGGAGATGGAAATGAAAAAAAGGCATCTCTCCCCCAAAGAACTGCTTAAAGAAGATAAACTGATAGAGGTGACCAAACGTTTCAGTTTAACTACCATTGATGATTTGTTTGCAGCTGTTGGAGACGGCACTATAACAGTTAATCAAGTCATAAATAAACAGAAGGAACTCTATTTTCACGATGCTCAGGTGGAAGATATCGTAAATTTACCTATACACACTGCTCCTAATCAACGTGAACGAGAGGCAACTGCTCTGCGCATCAAAGGTGTGGATGATGTAGCTATAAGGCTGGCCAGATGCTGTAACCCCCTTCCGGGAGACAGCGTTTTAGGGTATATAACCAGGGGCAGAGGGGTATCTGTCCATCGCCGGGACTGCCCCAATATGCTGAATTATCTAAAAAAGGAGAAAGAAAGAACGATCGAAGTTGAATGGGCGGACGATAAAGGCCTGTATAGTGTGGAGCTGGAAGTGAGAGCCCTGGATAGACCTCGTCTGACTGCCGATGTGATGGTGGAGATTAATGAGACCAGAATCCATATTCTCTCAGTATTTTCGAGAGTTACCAAAAATAATTGGGTAGTTATGAACTTCAAATTAGAAATAAAAGACATAGGTCATCTCCAGGCGGTAATGCAGAGAATACAAAAGATCAGAGATGTGGTAGAAGTCAGAAGAGTGCTGCCCGGCGAAGTAAGGAGCGATTAGATTGAGGGCTGTTATCCAAAGGACTATCGCCAGCAAGGTCACAGTAGAAGATGAAATAACCGGGGAAATTCAGAAGGGATCAATGGTGCTGCTAGGCATCAAAAGGGGAGATACAGAGAAAGAAGCTGAATACCTGATGGATAAAATAGTTCATTTGAGGATATTCCCGGATGAAGAGGGCAAAATGAACCGTTCCCTGATAGACGTGGGAGGGGAGATCTTGCTGGTAAGTCAGTTTACTCTTTATGGGGATGCGCGTAAAGGAAGAAGACCAGGTTTTAGTGACGCAGCTTTACCCGAACTGGCCCGGCCCCTTTTCGAATACTGTGTAAAATATCTGCAGGACCTGGGCATAAAAGTCGCCACCGGTATATTTGGAGCAGAGATGGTGGTCAGAATCGACAATGATGGGCCAGTGACCATTTTGCTGGATAGTGAGAAAGTGTTTTAAATAGGAGGTAGATCGGAAATGATATTAAAAGGCTTAGAGATAAGCGCTATGGCGGTTAATTGTTACATCGTGGGATGTGAAGAGACCAGAGAAGCAGCTGTTATCGACCCGGGCGGAAATGCCCCAGCTATACTCAGACTTCTGGAACAGGAAAACCTGAAGGCAGTCTACATTATCAACACCCATGGTCATATAGACCACATCGGTGCTAACCGTGAAGTCAAAGAGGCCACCGGGGCTAAGATCTTGATCCATGAGAGCGATGCTCAGATGCTGGAAAACGCAGTCTCCAATTTCTCGTTTATGATGGGAAACAAGGTTACCAGCCCGGCGGCTGACCAGTTTTTGGCTGAGGGCGATATCATTAAGATAGGAAATACCGTGGAATTGGAAGTTATCCATACTCCTGGGCACAGTCAGGGAGGTATCTGCCTGAAGGTAGATAAGATAATTTTCGTAGGAGATACCCTGTTCCAGGGCTCCATAGGCCGAACCGACTTTCCTGGGGGGTCTTATCCTCAAATAATAAAGAATATCAAAGAAAAATTATTGTGCTACGAAGATGATGTAGTTTGTTACCCTGGTCATGGGCCTGGGACTACCATCGGGTTCGAAAGGAAACATAATCCATTTATCAACGGAACTATGTAAGATACACTATCCCTGCCCGTAGAATATTTATTTATCAGGGCAGGGCAGCACCCAATTTTAAGCTTTACTTTTTAATGTTATTATGGTAATCTTTAATCCAATATATTAAATGTGATGAATGAGTAAAGTAGGTATGTGAAATTATTCAGAGAAGAGATGTCACCGGCTGAAAGCATCTCCATAAGGAAGCATATTGAAGTTCACTCTGGAGCACCCGGCTGAAACATTAGCAAGTAGGTCGTGGCGGAACTCTTACCGTTAAAAGAGAGGGGATATCGGATCGTACCTGTATCTTTTCTAAGCGGGCCAAAAGGCAATTTGGGTGGTACCGCGGGTAGCATCATAGCTTCTCGTCCCATGGAGGATAGAGAAGTTTTTTGTTTTCTTAGAATAGATTGGAGGGATCATCCCGTATCTTATTCAAGTGGGTATCTATGCCAACCAGGGTGGTACCGCGGGAAGTTTTATAACCTCTCGTCCCTAAACGGATGAGAGGTTATTTGTATTTTTAAGGAGGTATTGAAAATGAATAATTTATTAGCCAAACAAGGTGATCAGCTACTGGTCTCCCGCATACAGCAGGCGGAGAATACACAATTTGAGGTAAAAGGCTGCGTTATCGGCGGAGAAAAAACCCTGGTGGTAGCCGGACCGTGTGCCATAGAAAGCGAAGAAATCCTTAAAGAAACCGCCTTCAAGGTCAGGGCATCAGGTGCCTCCATGCTGCGGGGGGGTGCTTACAAGCCCCGAACTTCACCGTACAGTTTCCAGGGATATGGGGAAGAAGGACTCAAGATTCTGGCCCGGGTAGGGCAGGATATGAACATGCCGGTAGTGACTGAGGTAATGGATAGTGAAGATATTCCGTTGGTAGCCGAGTATTCGGATATCCTGCAGGTAGGAGCCCGCAATATGTATAATTATTCTCTGCTCAAGAAACTGGGCAGGTTAGATAAGCCGGTAGTTCTGAAAAGAGGTCTATCCGCTACTATAGAGGAATGGCTCCTGGCCGCAGAATATATTATGGCCGGAGGCAATTACCGGGTGGTCATGTGTGAGCGGGGTATACGCTCTTCTGAGACCTGGACGCGAAATACTATAGATTTAGCAGCAGTAGCCCTGGTTAAAGAATTATCCCATCTGCCGGTTATGGTAGATCCCAGTCATGGAACCGGGGTAAGAAGTCTGATCCTTCCTATGTCTAAAGCAGCCATAGCTGCTGGAGCAGATGGGCTTATGATCGAAGTGCATCCCAATCCCGACAAGGCTCTTTCTGATGGACCGCAATCCCTAACTCCAAAGGGATTCAGCCGTTTGATGCGGGAGATAGAACCTGTCGCCCGGGCCTGCGGAAGGAGGGTCAAGTAATGATATGCGCAGTACTGGGGCCGACCGGAACTTTCAGTGAAGAAGCTGCTCATCTATACTGGGGAGAAGATGTGGTGGTATCGGCAGCAGCTACTATACCGGAATTATTTCGTATGCTGGCCGGAGGAGAAGTGGAGGATGTGCTGGTCCCCATAGATAATTCTCAAGCCGGGTCCATTGATGTATGTATCAATTGCTTACAGGAATACCCGGTAAGTATTAAAGGGGAGATAGTAATCCCTATCCGTCAGCATTTGATTGCGGCGCGGAAATATCAGCTGGAAGATATAGAACTGATCATATCTCAACCTACTGCTCTGATGCAGTGCGGTGATTTTATGGACCGCAGTTTAAAGGGGGTCAGAACAGAAATTACCAGCAGCACCACCAGGGCATTACAGATAATAGGTACAGAGACCAGAAAGGCCGCAGGAATAGGAAACCTTCGAGCAGCAGCGATCTATGGATTGGAAATAATAAAAGAAGATATACAAAATCGAGATAATACTACTCGCTTTGTACACATTACCAATAACCAGGGGCCTTTGGATGGTGGGCAGAAGGCCAGTTTGATATGTTCACTGCCTGATGTGCCGGGAGCATTATATAAAGCTCTGGAAATATTTGCAGTGAGAAATCTAAATCTAAACAAGATCGAATCCAGACCCGATAGAATCAAGCAGGGCAGTTTTTGCTTCTATATCGAAGTTGAAGTAGACGGTAATGACCAAAACCTGGCCAACGCCCTGGATGAATTGCAGATGTACTGTAACAGCGTGAAATACCTGGGTTCATATAACCGAAAGAATGGAGATGCCGATGTTGATTTATTGTGATTTTAGACCTGCAGAGCTTTATTATTCCTTGCACGAACTGGTCCGTTTAGCTTTTCCAGGATGCCGGATAATACAGGGAAAAGGCGAGCCCGATGCGGAGGTTGTCCAGATCGATATGGATGTCCGGGGGGAATCGATCGTGATCGGGGGATCTGTATTTTCGCCTGCGGGCAATACCGTCCGGCAGCAGGAATATCATTTCATGAATCCGGGAGATGAACTAAGTAATGAAGCCAGATGGTATGCCCGCCGCTTTACTTATCAATTGCTGTGCCAACATATGGACAGGAATATCAATGCTTACGGGATCTTGACCGGTATGAGGCCGGTGAAGCTGGTTCATCGGCTTATGGATACGGGAGCAGGAGAGCCGGAAATTACTGATATTCTGCAGAACGATTATCATCTGCAGGAGTCAAAGACGGCTTTGCTGTTAGAAGTAGCCCGGAACAACCGGCCATTTCTGCTGACTCCAGAAAAGGCCAGGAAAATGGTTAGTATATATATTGGTATTCCATTTTGTCCCAGTCGCTGTTACTATTGTTCCTTTCCCGGTGCGGTACTAAAAGATTATGAATCGGAAATCAAACCGTTTTTGCAAGCCTTGTATAGGGAAATGAATGGCATGGCCGACTGTCTGCAAGAGCAGGATATGGCCATACAATCAATATACATTGGTGGAGGTACCCCTACCGTGCTCTCTGCAAAGGACCTGGAGGAGATGTTGGATCTGTTGCATCAGAGGTATATTACTCACAGGACCCAAGAGATTACGGTAGAGGCAGGCAGACCGGATACTCTAAATCCAGATAAGCTTAAGATATTGAAACAAGCAGGAGTAGACCGGATATGCGTTAATCCTCAAAGCATGAATGATTCCACTTTGCAGCTTATAGGGAGGAATCATAATCAGGAAGGAGTGGTGCGATCGATAGAGTGGGTTAGAGAAGCAGGTATCAGACAAATTAATATGGATTTAATAGTGGGATTACCAGGAGAAACAATTTCGGAAAACACTAACACAGCAGATAAGATTCTCAGATTAGAACCGGAAAACGTCACTGTTCATACCTTATCCCTTAAAAGAGGTTCAGACATGGCTATTATGGAAGATAAGGAAATGATCGACGACCGGGTAAACGAAGTACAAAAAGGCGTAGAGTTCTTTGACGGCCGATTGCGAGAGGCTGCTTATCTGCCTTATTACATGTATCGGCAGAAATATATGAAAGCGGGTATGGAAAATACCGGCTATTCTCTTCCAGGCCAGGAATGCCTTTATAATATCCAGATGATTGAAGAAAGACAGACTATTATCGGTATGGGTGGAGGTGCCGCCAGCAAGTTCATCAATACCGCTGATTGGACACTTACTTCATCCTATAATCCTAAAGACCCAGCATCTTACTGCGAATCGATAGAAAAGCTGATAAAACGCAAAGTTGACAAGCTCTGGGCCTTAAATTAGAATTATCCAAGGAATGTAAACTATGCCTTGTATAATAAGGTTCGGAGGAAATATATGCTGACAAAAGCTCCCAGAGGAACATATGACATTTTACCAGAGGAATCATCCCGATGGCAGTATATCGAGACAATTATGAGAGAGACTGCCGAAATCTTCGGTTATCGGGAAATAAGGGTGCCAATATTTGAACATACCGAGCTGTTTGAACGTGGTGTAGGTGCAACTACAGATATAGTAAGCAAAGAGATGTATACTTTCCACGATAAATCAGGCCGGAGTCTTACTTTGAGGCCAGAGGGCACCGCTTCCTGTGTGCGAGCGCTTATTGAACACAGTCGCTTCGCAGGGGTGCTGCCCGTAAAATGGTACTATGTAGGACCCATGTTCAGATATGATCGTCCCCAGACTGGTCGGTACAGGCAGTTCCATCAGTTCGGAGTAGAAGCCTTTGGCAGCAACAATCCTTATATAGATGCAGAAGTGATAATACTCTTGATCGAGGTGCTCCTGCGTCTTGGACTGCAAGAATATGAACTGCACCTGAATTCCGTCGGTTGTCCCGAATGTCGCGGCGAATACCGGCAGAAGCTGATAGACCATATCAAACCTCACCAGGATCGGTTATGTAAAGACTGCCAGACCAGATATATGCAGAATCCGCTCCGGGTCTTGGACTGCAAAAATGAATCCTGTCATAAGGCCATTGAGGGATATCCGACACTTTTTTCCAACCTGTGTGAGGAATGCCAGGTACATTACGCCAGGGTTAAAGATACCCTGATGGAACATGAAGTTTCTTTTATACATGATGACAATCTGGTGCGCGGACTGGACTACTACACTAACACGGCCTTCGAAATACATATACCCGGAATAGGGGCTCAGAGTGCCGTTGGCGGCGGAGGAAGGTATAACGGACTGGTCGAGGAGTGTGGGGGACCTGACCTGCCTGGAATAGGATTTGCCATGGGTATGGAAAGGCTTTTGCTGGCGGTGGATAAACTGGGAGAAAAATTTATAGCAGAAAAGGAAACCGATGTCTTTATCGCCGTAATGGACCCGGCTTATGAATCCCAGGGTATGAAGGTACTGCAAATGCTGCGTAAGGCGGGTATAAAGGCCGAAAAAGATTATAACCAGCGCAAGGCCAAAGCCCAGATGAAATACGCAGACAAGATCGGTGCCAGAGTTGTTATTCTGATTGGAGAAGAAGAGGTTGAAAAAGGTTTTATAACTTTAAGGAATATGCGCAGTAAGGAACAGTTTCAGGTTGATAATAGAGATCTGGTTCGCAGTGTAAGCAAAACTTTGCTGATAGATTAGGAGGATAAAGGCAGATGAAAAGAACTCGCAACGCTACCAGCCTGGATGTCAATGATATTGGGATAGAGGCAGTATTAAATGGCTGGGTGGATAGCCGCAGAGACCATGGAGGACTTATTTTTATTGATTTGCGGGATCGTTCCGGCATAATACAGGTAGTATTCAGCCCCGAAGTAAATGAAGAAGCCTTCCACCTGGCAGAACAGGTTAGAAGCGAATACGTAGTAAGCGTACAGGGGAGGGTGAGTCATCGGCCAGCAGATACTGAAAACCCTAACTTGAAAACAGGAAAAATAGAAATATACGTTGATAAAATGGAGATCATGAATTCTGCCAAGACTCCTCCATTCTATATCGAAGATGGTATAGATGTGGATGAAAATCTGCGGCTCAAGTATCGCTATCTGGATTTGCGCAGACGGGAAATGAGAGAAAATCTCATGCTCAGACACCGGGTAGTTAAAACCATGCGTGATTTCTTGGATGCCCAGGGTTTTGTTGAAGTAGAAACTCCTATTTTGACCAAGAGCAGTCCAGAGGGAGCCCGTGATTATCTGGTACCCAGTCGGGTTCATAACGGTGAATTCTTTGCCCTGCCACAATCTCCCCAGATATTTAAGCAGCTATTGATGGTTTCGGGACTGGAAAAATATTTTCAGGTCGCCAGATGCTTCCGTGACGAAGACCTGCGGGCTGACCGACAGCCGGAATTCACCCAACTGGATATAGAGATGTCTTTCATAGATGAAGAAGACATAATCACTTTGATTGAGCAGATGATGGTATTACTGTTTGACCAGGGCATAAAAAAGAACATCGCTATTCCCTTTCCCCGCCTGTCTTACGATGAAGCCATGAAGAAATATGGCAGTGATGCACCCGACCTTAGATTCGGACTGGAAATAGTAGATTTGACTGATCTGCTGGCAGACGTAGAATTCAAGGTCTTTGCCAGTGCCATAAATGCTGGCGGAGCAGTCCGGGCCATGAATGCGAAAGGCTGTGCTTCATTTAAACGCCGGGAGATCGATAGTCTGGGCACCATGGCAGTGGAATATGGTGCCAAAGGCATGGCCTGGATCGTGGTAGCAGAAGATGAATTAAAATCTCCTATTACCAAATTCTTAAGTGAAAAGCAGATAGAGCAGATCCTAAACGCCTTATCAGCAGAACCAGGAGATCTCATTTTATTTGCCGCAGACACCCATGAGGTAGTGTCCCGGGTCCTGGGGGTCCTGAGACTGGAATTGGCAAAAAGGCTGGGGCTTATTGATAAAAATGAACTTAATTTCGTCTGGATCTATGATTTTCCTCTATTCGAATATGATAAAGAAGAGGAACGGTATGTGGCTGTTCATCATATGTTTACATCACCCCGATTAGCTGACCTGGACCTCCTGGATAGCAACCCGGGTGCGGTTAAAGCACGGGCTTATGACCTGGTCTTAAACGGTACTGAAATCGGGGGTGGCAGCATAAGAATACATAGAAGAGACTGGCAGGAGAAGGTTTTCTCACTCCTGGGCATGTCGATGGAAGAGGCACGGGATAAATTTGGATATTTGCTGGACGCTTTCGAATACGGGACCCCTCCCCATGGCGGAGTTGCCTTTGGTATCGACCGTCTGATAATGATCATGGCCGGCCGGAACAGTATCCGGGATGTCATAGCATTCCCCAAAACCCAGAGTGCTTCATGTCCCTTGACTGATGCGCCATCAGTTGTCAGTGCCAAACAATTGAGAGAATTGGCGCTAAGAATTCGGGATAAGTAGAGTATTCCACCTGCTGGATGATAATAACATTCCAGCATTCTTGCTGAAAAGGCAATTCTGTGGTATATTTTTGCTAACCACAGGAAAACGAAAGAGAATCCCTGCTGTGTACGTGAGAAGCCGGTAAAGTTTTTCCAACACCAACACTTAGGGAGCCTGAACTCCGCGTAAGGCCTGTATGCCCTTCTTTTAGGGACCCATTAATTATGCGGGAAGGCACCCACCTGCAATGCAGGTTAAACCCACGGCGACCACGGCTCGGTGGGGTGTTTTTTCTTTTAAGGATCAGGATAGATGGTGATCATCTCTTACATCCTGATTAATATTGATTAATATAATGAGAGCGACATAGAGGTTTATGGACAGGAATGACAGCTATTTTCACAGGACCCAGCTGCTGGTAGGAGAAGCAGGAATGGAGATACTGAACCACTCCCGGATCACTATCATAGGAGTCGGTGGAGTAGGGTCACATGCGGTTGAAGCATTATGTAGATGCGGAGTGGGCAACATTACTATTGTTGATCCTGACCGGATCGAGGAAAGTAATATTAACCGTCAGATCCCAGCATTGAGTACAACTATAGGCCGATTCAAAACCGAAGTTATGGCCGAAAGAATGCAGCAGATCAATCCTTTTCTCCAGATCCATCATTACCCTGCCAGTTATACTGCGGAGAATAGCGCCATGATTGCCCAGGGAACCTGCGATTATGTTATTGATGCCATAGACTCTCTAAAAGATAAAATACATTTGATCAAAACCTGCCTCGAACAAGACATCCCCATTATTAGTTCCATGGGTACCGCTAATCGGATAAACCCGCAAATGCTTAAGATAGCAGATATAAAAGATACCAGTATCTGTCCGGTGGCTCGCAAAGTCAGGCGTGAACTCCGGGAATACGGTATACACTCCGGACTAACGGTAGTATATTCCCAGGAAATACCCTTGAGAAAAGGGCCTCAGCTGGGAAGTATAGTATATGTGACAGCGACCGCAGGATTGCTGTTAGCAGCTTATGCAGTTAATAGTATTTTAGGTCTGGATAACAGCTGATGTTTAGAAGAGGATTTGAATGAGAATGAGTGTCAAAAAAGAGACTGTTACTCAGATATATAGAATGCTGTTCAGGCATTATGGTCCCAGGGGTTGGTGGCCAGGGGAAAGCAGGCTGGAAATAATAGTAGGAGCCATATTAACTCAGGCGGTAGCATGGAAAAATGTAGAAAAAGCTATACATAATTTAAAAATGGAGAAGGTATTAGCTTTTCAGCCCCTGCTGAATATGCCGGAAGAAGACCTGGCCACGTTAATAAAACCTGCTCTTTATAATCGGCAAAAAGCTAAAAAGATCAAGGCCATGATGAACTTTATCGCAAAAGAATATAACGGGGAACTTGATTTTATGTTCAAGTCGACCCTTCCAGATTTGAGAGAGAAGCTGCTGGGTATATGGGGGATTGGTCCTGAAACAGCGGATTCAATTTTATTGTATGCCGGCAACATGCCCATATTTGTCGTAGATGCCTATACTATAAGGATCTTTAGTCGATTGGGTATGGTGGATGAAAATATCAGTTACCAGCAGATGCAAAATTTTATGCATGAAAATGTAGAATCAGATATCTATATTTACAATGAATATCATGCTCTTCTGGTAGCTCTGGGTGCCGACTGCTGCAGGAAAAAAAATGCAGATTGTCTCTTGTGCCCCATTACCAGCTTATGCAAACGATCCTCGCATTTGCAGGAATAAGAAAACAGGAGGTAGAATAATGACTTATTGGGATAAAGAAAAAGAATGTATGCCAAGGGAACATTTGAAGAATTTACAGCTGAGGAGATTACAGGAGACTGTATATCGTGCTTATGCATTTGTTCCAACTTATAAAGAAAAGATGGATCAACTGGGAGTAAAACCTGAGGATATCCAAAGGATCGAGGACATTAATAAACTTCCCTTCACCACCAAACAAGATTTAAGAGATAATTATCCCTTTGGCCTGTTTGCGGTACCTATGAGTGATGTAGTCAGGATACATTCATCATCTGGTACCACAGGTAAACCGACTGTGGTTGGTTATACTAGTAAAGATATTAATACCTGGGCTGAGCTAATGGCCAGAGCACTATATTGTGCAGGTGCCAGCAGACATTCAGTTATTCAAGTTTCATACGGTTATGGTCTGTTCACCGGGGGGTTGGGAGCACATTATGGGGCCGAAAGGATAGGAGCTTCAGTTATACCTACTTCAGGGGGAAATACTCACCGGCAGGTCATGCTAATGCAGGATTTCGAGACTACTGAATTGATGTGTACTCCTTCATATGCCCTTTTCATGTATGAAGTAATGAAAGAAATGGGGATCAGCCCTGCTGATTTAAAATTGAAAGCTGGTATTTTCGGAGCAGAACCCTGGTCAGAGAATATGCGCCGGGAAATTGAAACCAAGCTTGAAATTGAGGCCTATGATATATATGGGCTAAGTGAAATATTAGGTCCGGGTGTTGCAATTGAATGTAATAAGAAAGCAGGATTACATATAGGGGAAGATCATTTTATCCCTGAAATAATCGATCCCGAGACCTGTGAAGTATTGCCAGCGGGCAGAGAAGGTGAACTGGTTCTGACCACCATTACCAAGGAAGCTCTTCCTATAATCAGGTACCGAACCCGGGATCTTACTACCCTTAACATCGAAAGATGTGAATGCGGAAGGACCCATGCCCGGATGGCAAAAGTACTGGGACGCTCCGATGATATGGTTATTATCCGCGGGGTCAATGTATTCCCTTCTATGGTCGAAAGTGTGCTGCTAAATATACCGGGAGTAGAACCACATTACCTCCTGGTGGTTGATAGAAAAGATAACCTGGATGAACTGGAAGTTCATGTGGAGGTATCGGAACAGGTGTTCAGTGACGAAGTTCGGAAAATGGAGAGCCTGGGGCTGCGCATAGGTAAAGAGTTGGAAAGTGCACTGGGTATAGCTGTAAGGGTACGTCTGGTGGAACATAAAACCATTGAACGCAGTGAAGGGAAGGCAAAAAGAGTAATCGATAAAAGGAATATTTAAAGGAGGTATAGTTATGGCAAAACAGATATCTGTATTCCTGGAAAACAAAGTAGGGCGACTGGCTCATGTAACCAGGGTTTTAGGTGAAGCTGGAATTAACATCCGGGCATTATCTATAGCCGATACGTCAGATTTTGGGATTTTGAGGTTAATTGTCAGTGATCCAGCCAAAGCTTATCAGATTTTAAAGGACGCTCGGTTTACTGTGAGCGAGACCGAAGTAATAGCGGTACAAGTACCTGATTCACCCGGAGGACTGGCCTCTGTTCTTGAACAGATGACTGAACAAGAGCTTAGTATCGAATACCTTTATGCATTTCTAGGCACCAGAGGGGATGATGCTCTGGTCATATTTAAAGTCGAAGATATCGGCAAGGCCAGAAAAATATTCAATGAAAAAGGCATTAAATTCCTGGACGAAAATACTCTATACAAACTATAGGTTCCCAGCAGATCAAGCTCATATCAGGATGTCCAAAATCATGAAGGTAGTAAGCGTTTATCGCCCTACCTTTTACTTTGCATAAATTTGTTATAACACTTAAATTGGAAATAGTCTGTTGCATAGATCATATTTTCCTAAATAATGATTAATCCGTGGGATTTTGAAATCCCAGAGTCAGGTAATATAATATAAAATGACGGGGGGTATTTCCGAGACCACTGAAAAAGTCCATTTAGGTAAACGGGTAGGAAACAGGGGGACGTTCTTTTTGTTCCCTTTTGTAACAAAGAAAAGGGAACAAAAAGAACGTCCCCCTGTTTCCTCGCCAACGGTCGCTAGTATATTTATACATACCCTGGCGCAAGTTTTGGGACTTTTTCAGTGGTCGCCGAACTTCCCCCTGCTCAGGTGGAGAAATTGAAAGGGGCTATTTATGAACGAGTATACCGGAAACATGCATATCCACTCATCATACTCGGATGGTTCTCTGGAGATCGAGGATATAGCCGCTAAAGCTTCCCGGGCGGGACTGGATTTCATTATTATCACGGATCATTATACCCTGGCCGGGCGGTATGCTGGAAAAGAAGGATATCAGCAGAAAGTTCTGGTCTTGATAGGTATGGAAGCCAATGAAACCAAAAACCATTATCTCTGCCTGGATATTGGAAAAGAAGTGAAAAACAAAAATGATAATCCCCAGGTAGTTATCGATGAGGTCAATCGGCAGCATGGCATAGGGATAATCGCCCATCCGTTTGAAAAGGGGTCGCCTTTGTTTGCAGATGGAATCAGTTTTGAATGGACGGACTGGAAAGTATCCGGCTTTCAGGGCATTGAGATATGGAATTTTACCTCCCAGTGGAAAGACCATGTTACCAGCACTATCAAGGGGCTCTGGCTAGTTTTTTATCCCCATGCCGCACTATCCGGACCCTGCCCTAAAGCTCTGGCCAAGCTGGATGAATATCAATGCCGGGGGGAGAAAATAATTGCTACCGGTGGTTCTGATGCCCATGGATATGCCATGAAGTTAGGGATGTTCCATTTTCAGGTATCACCTTATGAAACTTCATTTAAGTGTATCAATGTTCATGTGCTTACTGAACTGCCCCTGACCGGAGAGGTTGAACGAGACAAAGAGAAAATATATACGGCCCTAAGAAAAGGCACTTTATGGATAGGGTATGACTATTTTATCAACAGCAGAGGTTTCAGGTACTTTGCCAGGGAAGTCGACCAGACATGGCAGATGGGGGATACGGTACCATCGAGCAAGGATTTGACACTGCAGGTATCAACACCTGCAGCAGTTCGGGTCAAGTTACTGAAAAACGGAAAAGTAATTCAGAGCAGTTCCGGAAAGAGACACATATTCTCTCACATTGATCCGGGAGTTTATAGGATCGAAGCTTACCACCGGCATTTTCTGGGCTACCGCCCCTGGATATTCTCCAATTCGATCTGGGTAGAGTGATCTATAATCAATATTTCTTCATTTTCTCCTCATCTTTAGACTTTAACCACCCTCAGTTCCTGCATGAGTCCTTAAATGCATAGGACTATTCTACAATTTTTTCATAGGCCATTCTATGGTGAACATGACATTAAAACGGAAAAACCCCAATATTATGGGGTTAAACTGTGTTGTCGCTAAATATGGGAGAATTTGGACGCTTGTTACTATCTTCACAAAGAAGGGTATTCTGCCGTCCGGGTAGAATAGAGTGGAGTAAAGTGGTTCATAGTGGATGAAAATCCCTGAGATGATACGAGAAAGGAAAAGGCTTATGTTCCTGGGTGAATATCAGCATGCTCTGGATAATAAAGGCCGGATAACGATTCCAGCCAGATTTCGCGAACTGTTAGGGGAGCGATTTGTGGCGACTAAAGGTCTGGATAATTGTATTTTCCTTTATCCCCTGGATGAATGGAAAGCTATAGAAGAGAAACTGCATGCTCTCCCATTGACCAGGGCAGATGTCAGGTCTTTCGTAAGATTTTTTTTCTCAGGGGCATCGGAACTCGAACTTGACAAACAGGGCAGAACCGTATTGAGCGCAAATCTCAGAAATTATGCTGAGATAGATAAGGATGTTACAGTCATTGGGGTTGGAGCAAGAATTGAGATTTGGTCCGCAGATAAGTGGGAAAACTATAACGAAAGTGCGGCAGCATCCTACGAAGAAATAGCAGAAAAAATGGTAGATCTCGGCATTTAGGAGTATATATATGGCACATAAACCGGTCCTGCTCCATGAAACTATTGACTATATTATAGGTGATCCGAATGGATTATATATCGACTGTACCCTGGGCGGTGGTGGACATTTGCGGGAATTAGCGGCCCGTCTGGGTGACAAGGCCAGGATAATAGCGATAGATAGGGACGCAGATATTTTGCAGCAAACCAGTCAAGGTTTGACTGATGATAGAATACGATTTATCCACGCTGACTTCCGGGACTTGAAACAAGTCCTGAATCAAGATGAATTAGGCATCGTGGACGGAATAGTCATAGATCTGGGCGTTTCATCATTTCAACTGGACACCCCGGAAAGGGGTTTTAGCTTTCATACTGATTCAGATCTGGATATGAGGATGGATACCAGCCAGAAACTCAGAGCCTGGGACATTATAAATACATTTACAGAAACTGAACTGGCCAATATCATCTTTAAATATGGTGAAGAACGATTTGGCAGAAGAATTGCCCGGGCAATTGTCCAGGAAAGGGATAAAAAAGATATTGATACTACTCTGGAACTGGTAGAAATCATAAAGAATGCGGTGCCCGCCAAATACAGAAGAGAAAAACACCCGGCCCGCAAGACTTTTCAAGCTATAAGGATCGCGGTGAATGACGAACTGGGTGCTGTAGAAGGAGTTCTTCCTCAGGCTATAGAGGTCCTCAAACCAGGAGGAAAAGTGGCGGTGATTACTTTTCACTCCCTGGAAGACCGGATAGTCAAACAATATTTCATTGCCAGGAGTCGAAACTGTATATGTCCTGACCGTCAGCCGGTATGCACCTGTGGTGGTCAGCGAGCAGAGATCAAACTTATAAATAGAAAACCCATAACCCCTGATGAACAGGAATGCTTGACTAATAACCGGGCTAGAAGCGCTAAGCTGAGAATAGCCCAGAAAATATAGTTCTATATTGAAGGAGGATCGAATAATATGCTACAGGTGGGCTACAATTATGCACCGCAATGGGAAGAAGAACCAGCTCCTGTGTCATCTAGAGCCGGTAGAATGGTAAAAAAGGTTACCAAAAAGAAAGTAAACAGCCGTAAAAAGCTGCTGGGCAAAATAGGCATAGCATTGTTCTTGTACGGGTTATTACTGGTATTTCTGTGTATTAAATCAGCAACGCTGGGTTATCAGATAGTATCATTGGAGAAGGATATAAGTAACCTGCAAACCGCTAATCACAGGATAGAATACCAGATAGCACAGAAGACTTCCCTGCAGAGAGTAGCAGAGGTAGCCCAAAATGAATTGAACATGTATAAGCCGAATAGTAATATCAATGTGGCAGTTTTAAACACATATGATTCGTCCTCACAGGATAGTTCAAATACCGCCTCACTAAGTGAAGAAATATCCAAGGCAGATGTTAATGGAAGTTCTCTGGAAAAATTATATGCCAGCTTAATGCAGCTTGCTGATAACAACTAATAATAATAAAATGGGGTGCCGGAAAAATGCAAACCAGCAATCTAATTGTGAGGAAGCGTATAATAACGCTTTTTTTATTATTTGCGGTAGGATTTTTTGGACTGGGATTCAGAGTTTTCTGGGTGCAGTTTGTGCGTGGAAACGAGTTGTCTGAGAAAGCCATGCAAAATAGAATGAGGGATGTGCCGGTAGAATCCAAACGAGGAATCATATATGACCGGAATGGTAAGGAGTTAGCCATTTCGATCAGCAGCGATTCCATTTATGCCATTCCTGCTGAAGTTCTGGCCAGCGGACAGGAAGAGATGATTGCCCAAAAACTTGCCGATGTGCTCGATATGGATCAGGCTCTATTGTTAGAACGTATAAGTAAACAAAGCTCTTTTGAATGGGTGAAGCGTCAGATCGATCCGGATAAGTCAGCAGCCATCAGGGATATGGATCTGCCAGGTATAGATATGACTGAAGAAAGCCGCAGGTATTACCCCAAAGGAACCCTGGCCAGTCATGTGCTCGGAATAGCAGGTATGGACAATACCGGGCTGGAGGGAATCGATTACTACTATAATGACCTGGTGGGTGGGACTCCAGGGCGCATTGTAATAGAACATGATGCTGCAAACCGGCCCATACCAGAAGCAACCCACAAATATATTGCCCCAATCGATGGGGCCAATCTCATTCTTACTATAGATGAGACGATACAATATATAACCGAAAGAGAACTGGATAAAGTATTTAAAGAACGAAAGGCTAAAGCCGCTGCAGCTATAGTTATGGACCCGGCTACCGGTGAGATACTGGCCCTGGCTAACCGTCCCAATTATGATCCGAATAATTATGGAGATTATCCTGATAAAAACAGGCGAAACTGGTGTATCAGCGACGCCTATGAACCCGGGTCGACCATGAAGATCACCACTGCTGCTATGGCACTGGAAGAAGCTATAGTGAATGAAAACACCAAATTCTACTGCCCTGGTTATATCAAGGTTGGCAAAGAGACTATAGGCTGTCCGGACCGGAAGGCTCATGGAGATCAGACTTTTTCCGAGATAGTGGAAAACTCATGTAATGTAGGCTTTGTACAGGTAGGCCTGGAATTGGGAGCAGCCAAATATTTCAGCTATATAGAGAAGTTTGGCTTCGGTAAAGTCACGGGAGTAGACCTGCCGGGTGAGGCAACCGGTATACTGGTCAATAAGAGTCTCGTCAAGCAGATCGACCTGGGCACGATGGCAATGGGGCAGGCCAATGCGGTGACCCCTATCCAGCTTGTTACGGCTGTAGCTGCGGTGGCAAACAATGGTCAAAAGATGCAGCCTCATCTGGTAAAACAGGTGGTCAGCGATGAAGGAGTAATTATAAAAGAAAACCAGCCGGTAATGGTAGAACAGGTAGTATCTGAGAATACTGCCGATCGTTTATGTATGATCCTGGAAGGTGAGGTTGTGAACGGTACCGGGAAAAATGCTTATCTGGAAGGATATAGGACAGCAGGCAAAACGGGTACTGCGCAAAAAATATCTCCCACCGGTGGTTATATGGCTAATGAATACGTGGCGTCATTTGTGGGTTTTGCACCTGCTAATAACCCCCGCCTGGTTTGCATGGTGGTTGTTGACGCACCCCAGGGGTATCCTTATTATGGGGGATGGGTAGCGGCTCCGGCATTCCGGGAGATCATGCGAGACTCGCTGCGCTATCTCGAACAACCCATGTATGAGACTAACGGCAGTGACAGTCAAAGCAGGGTGGAACAAACAGAACAGGTAATTGCTCCCGATGTTGTTAATCTTCCGCTGGCAGAGGCCATATCTGCCATAAAAGACCGCGGTCTGGAGGTGAAAGTAGCCGGAACCGGGAATGTTGTCTGGCGGCAGACGCCAGTAGCGGGAAGTAAAATAAATAAGGGATCTCAAGTAATTATTAATATGTCACCTTTTAATGAAGAGAATAATACTGGAGAAGTAACGGTCCCTGATCTACAGGGCAAATCAATGAAAGAAGTGGCCAGAATACTGGCTGAACTAGGTCTTCATTTGATCCCGGAAGGTTACGGACTAGCATACGACCAGATACCAGAAGCGGGTAAAGTAATCAGTGCTGGCTCCAGTCTGAAGGTCAAGTTTCAGCCGGTAGGAGAATAAAGCAGTCATAGGTGGCAAGAATTAGAATAATGGTAAAGCAGATTACTATAAAAGCAGAATGCTATAATAGAACATTTAATATGTAAGGGAGGGACAAAATTGAAGCTAACAGAACTGTTTAAAGGTGTAGATAATGATATTATCTCTGGCGACCCTGATATTGAGATAAGTGGTGTCCAATACGATTCAAGGAAAGTGACACCTGGTTCTCTTTTTGTATGTATAACTGGTTTTAAAACCGACGGCCATTCATTTGCAGCAGAGGCAGTTACAAAGGGAGCAGCTGCAGTTCTTGTAGAAAAGACAGTTGTTGTTCCTGCCGGGGCAGTAGTGATCCATACTTCTAATACCAGGAAAGCACTGGCGGCCCTGGCCAGAAACTATTATGAACAGGCTGAACACGGGTTGCGAATTATAGGTGTGACCGGCACTAATGGCAAGACTACCACTACCCATCTCATCAAGGCTATTCTGGAGGAAGCAGGCAAAAAAACTGCAATTTTGGGAACCCTGTATGCAAAAATCGGGGATATAGAAATGGATTTGGGACGAACAACCCCGGAAGCCCTGGAAATTGAAGAATTTATCAGTCTTTGTGGCCGGGAAAAGGCTGAATACCTGGTGATGGAAGTCTCTTCTCATGCCCTGGATTTACACCGGGTCGATAAAATACCATTCAATGCTGCTGTTTATACCAATCTTACTCAAGACCACCTGGATTATCATCAGAATATGGATCACTATCTGCAGACCAAATTAAAACTTTTTCAAATGGTAGATGGCCAGGACAGTTATAGTATAATAAACGCTGATGACCAATATGCTGACTACTTCACAGCCGCAGCCCTAGGCCGATGCCTGAATTACGGCGTTAACCGGGCGGTAGATGTCCAGGCCGGTGAATTGAGTTTTAATCTCAAAGGGAGCAGTTTTAAATTTCATTACCAGGGTAAAGCGGTTTCCATAAACATGCACCTGATAGGTCGTTTTAGCGTATATAATGCTCTGGCAGCCATAACATGCGGATTAGCCGAGGGAGTAGAACCGAAGGTCATTAAAAAGGCTATAGAAAAGGTGCAGGGGGTGTCCGGTCGTTTCGAACAGGTTCCATCCAAACACGATTTCACCGTGATTGTAGATTATGCCCATACTCCTGACGGTCTGGAGAATATTTTAAATACTTCCAGGCAAATAGTTGAAAATAGACTCATTACTGTATTTGGCTGTGGAGGTGACCGGGATAGGACCAAGCGTCCTTTGATGGGGGAAATAGCAGCGCGATATAGTGATTTCTGTATAGTAACTTCTGACAACCCCCGCAGTGAGGAACCGGAGAGTATTATTGCCGATATCGTACCCGGATTGGATCAGGTAGAAAACTCTCGCTATGCTATTATAGTAGATCGCAGAGAAGCAATCCGGCATGCTATAAACTTTGGCAAAAAGGGAGATTTGATCATAATTGCGGGAAAGGGACATGAAACCTATCAACTGGTCAAGGATCAGGTCCTGGATTTCGATGATCGGAAAGTTGCAGCCGAGTTTTTGAAAGGATAGATTTTATGAATTTATCACTGGCTACCATATGTCAACATGTAAATGGGACATTATTAACAGGCAACTCTGAATTGAATATTAATGATATAGAAACAGATTCCAGAAAGCTATCTGCAGACAGTCTGTTTTTTGCACTTAAGGGTGAGAATTTTGATGGGCACGACTATGTTGCCCAGGCTTTTCGAGCCGGGGCTTTAGCAGCGGTCATCTCCCGAAACATCGATGTGCTTCCCTTCGAATACCAGGATAGAGCATTGATATTAGTGGAGAATACCATGCAGGCTCTCCAAGCTTTAGCCGGGTATTATCGACAGTTATTTGATATCCCGGTAATAGCAGTTACCGGAAGTGTTGGTAAGACCACTACTAAAGAGCTGATCTATTCCTGTTTAAGCAGCAGGTTCAAGACCATGAAAACTGAAGCAAACTTTAATAATGACATAGGGCTGCCTTTAACGATATTTAAAATGGAGAGCGGGCATCAGGCGGCAGTACTGGAGATGGCCATGCGAGGCCAGGGAGAAATACTTAGATTAGCTGATATTGCCAGGCCTACCTGTTCTGTGATAACTAATGTGGAAGGTGTCCATCTGGAAACCCTGGGAAGTGTGGAAAATATTGCCGATGCCAAATGCGAAATACTGGCCTTTCTTAAAGAACAGCATTATGCACTTATTAATGGAGATAATGAAATACTGCTTAAGGCAGCATCCAGATATCCTTGCTGCTTGTATACTTTTGGTTTCAATGACAACTGTGATTTCAAAATAGATAAACTCACTTCTGATACCCGGGGTATGCAGATCGACATGCGTCTCAAGGGGGAGCGGGCCCGATTCCATTTCCCTATTCCTTCTGAGCGTCTGGCAGCCAATATAGCGGCATGTGTCGGGGTGTCATTTCTAATGGGAATAGATATAGATTCTATACAAAGTGGTTTGGAAGCTTATAAGCCATCTGGCAACCGACTTAATATAACTCGTTTCCCTGAGGGCGGTTCTTTAATCAATGATACCTATAACGCCAATCCATTATCTATGACTGCAGCCCTGGAAACCGGCCGGAAGATCGCCGGAGACGGTAAGCTGGTGGCAGTTCTGGGTGATATGTTCGAACTGGGAGCACACGAAGTTGAAGGACATCTCCTGGTAGGGAGAAAAGCTTCTGAGTTAGACCTGGACACTCTGGTAGCAGTGGGAAGCCTGGCTAAACATATCGCTGCAGGAGCGGTAGAGGCCGGAATGGCTGCTGAAAAGGTCCACTATTTTGAAGAGAAGAGTAAAAGCATAAAATTTCTTCAGCAGATTTTTGATAAAAACGATACAATTATTTTTAAAGCATCCCATGGTATGCACCTGGAAACCCTGGTAGATGAGTTGTTTACATAAGGTGCCAGTTGCAATCAAGGCAGGATATAAATACTTTTAAATCAATGCGTAATATCCGAAGGAGACAATTTGATGCAGGGATATGATTTTATAATTAATACGATACTGGCCGCTGGCATCTCCATACTAATATGCATAGCTATGGGACCGTTCATGATTCCTTTCTTGAGCAGATTAAAAGTTGGCCAAAACATAAGAGAAGATGGTCCTAAAGGACACTTGAAAAAGGCTGGTACGCCTACTATGGGCGGCATTATTATAATTACCGCGGTTATGGCAGCCAGTTTTATTATGGCCGGGGCAAGTGTTGAAGTTCTGGTGGCAGTTCTGGTAATGCTGGCTTTTGGAGGAATTGGTTTCTGGGATGACTACATAAAAGTAGTCCTAAAACGTTCACTGGGATTGAGAGCCCGGGAAAAAGTAGGCTTGCAGCTCCTGGTGGGAATACTATTCGCCCTGTTTTTGATATTTTACCTGGAGCGTGGAACCACTATAATCATTCCCTTTAGTGGTAATTCCATCGATCTGGGGTTTCTATATATACCCTTTTTAGTAATCGTTTTGTTGTCTGCTTCCAATGCGGTAAATCTCACTGATGGCCTGGATGGCCTGGCCAGTGGGGTCACCTTTTTAGTAGCCATGGCGTTTGGCATAGTATCCCTGATGTCTGCCCATTATAATTTGACTGTTTTCTGTGGTGCAGTAGCTGGAGCATGTCTGGGATTCCTGGTGTTTAACCGTTATCCTGCCCGGGTGTTTATGGGAGATACCGGATCAATGGCTTTAGGTGGAGCAGTTGCCGCTGTCGCCGCAATAACCAGGTCAGAATTAGTCCTGATAATTATTGGCGGGGTATATGTTATCGAAACACTCAGTGTGATCCTGCAAATAATATCTTACCAGGCTACTGGCAAAAGAATATTTTTAATGGCTCCCCTTCATCATCATTTTGAATTGAAAGGGTGGCCGGAGAAGAAAGTGGTTCGCGTATTCTGGATGGCAGGCCTCTTTTTTATACTATTAGGATTATGGAGCCTGAAAGGTTTGGGATAAACATTATTTCTAGTCCCTAAATACCAGGATAGATAAAGGAAGTGTTATTCAGTGCATCTGGAGAATAAAAGAGTATTGGTGGTAGGTTTGGGAAGAAGTGGTGTAGCAGCCGCGCAAATACTAAAACGATACCAAGCTCAGGTCAGCGTATGTGACAGAAAGCCAGCCGGTGAAATACCAACTGATCTCGAAAGTCTCAAGTCGTCCGGGATCCAGGTATATACCGGTGAATATCCAGCAGTGAAGAAAGAAAGGTATGACCTGGTAGTTGCCAGCCCCGGGATACCTCTGGACATTCAGCCTTTTCAGCAAGCATGTCAGGAAGGCATCACAATTATAGGGGAATTGGAATTAGCCTACCAGCTAAAAAATGATAAGACTCAGATACTGGCCATTAGTGGAACTAACGGTAAGACTACGACTACTGCACTTCTGCAGCAAATATTTGCTAAAGACGGAAGAGCGGCGTTTTGTGCTGGTAATATCGGAATTGCTTTAACAACTCTGGTAGACGAGTTGGAAGATGCAGTCATTGCAGTTGAAGTCTCCAGTTTTCAGCTGGAAACCATTACCGAATTTCGGCCCTCGATATGCGGACTGTTGAATATTACTCCCGACCATCTGGACAGACACAAAACCATGGCAGCATATATCAAGGCCAAAGAAAGAATATTCAGCCAGCAAACGGAAGATGATTTTGCAGTACTGAATTACGAAGATTGCACTATAAGAGAAATAGCAGCCAGATGCCCATCCAGGGTATATTATTTTTCTACCGAACAGGTACTCCAGGAAGGTGCCTTTATTGAGGACAATTATCTGGTCATAGCCGCAGATGATGAAAAGCATAGGATCTGTCCTCTTGAGCATATTCAATTAAGAGGCAGACATAACCTGGAAAATATTTTGTGTGCAGTGATGATGGCTTACCTGGGAGGAGCCCGAGTGCAGTCTTTAGCGGACACCCTGGCAGAATTCAAGGGTGTAAGACACCGTATGGAAGAAGTAGTGTTCAAGGATGGCATACTCTACATAAATGACTCCAAGGCGACTAATCCGGACTCAGCCATCAAAGCACTGGAATCATTTAGCAACCCGATCATACTGATAGCAGGAGGCAGGAACAAAGGTTCTGATTTTAAGCAACTGGCCTCTTTGATAAAACAGAAGGTCAAAGAATTGGTATTGGTGGGAGAAGCTAAAACAGATATTAAACAGGCAGTCATGGATATGAACTATAAGAATATACATGAGGTAGAAGGTTTCGAAGAGGCAGTTATTACTGCTCAGAAACTGGCTCAGGCAGGGGACGTAGTTTTACTATCGCCCGCCTGTGCAAGCTGGGATATGTTTCCCAGTTATGAACATCGAGGGGACCTGTTCTGTCAGGTGGTTAAATCCATAATCGAGCCATAGCCGGTACCCCTGAAAATATATTAAATCGCGTCGGTAAATATAATGGTGATCGTTCATCGGAGATTAGTAACAAGTATATTCTTACTGCTCCCAACCCAAAAGCAGACTTAAAGGGAACAAGCCAAGATGTTTATAGATCCATAATTATCAGGGAGGAAGGGAATTTGAGATTAAAAAAAGGACCGCCTGATTTTATTCTCTTTGTAACTACACTGGTGCTGCTGGGCATCGGATTAGTAATGGTATTTAGCTCCAGTGCAGTAACTGCCGGGGTTAGATACGATGACCCTTATTTTTTCTTCAGAAAACAGCTCTTATGGGTCGTAATAGGTGTTGCTGCAATGATAGTGGTAATGAAGATAAATTATCTTCGACTGCGGGAATTGGCGTTACCCTTGATGGTTGCAGCTGTAATATGCCTTATACTGGTCCTGACCCCTCTGGGGATCGAAACCAAGGGTGCCAGCCGTTGGTTAGATCTCGGAATAACTGGGTTTGCGCCTTCTGAACTGGCCAAATTGGCTATGGTTATGTTTCTGGCCCGGGTTATGGACATTAATCTGGAAAAAATGAAAGAATTTAAATCCGGGATTCTTCCCTACATACTACTGGTAGCATTTATATGCGGGCTGATAATGTGCCAGCCAGATCTGGGCACTTCATTTGCTATTGCTGGAACAGCATTTTTTATGATGGTGGCCGCCGGAGCTAGAATGGCTCATATTGGCATGCTGGGCATAGCAGGTTCTGCTGTAGTTGGAGGGCTTATAATTCAAGCCCCCTACCGTATGGAACGGATGATTGCCTTCCTGGATCCGTGGAAATATGCCAGCGATGAGGGTTTTCAGACCATTCAGTCTCTTTATGCTCTGGGGTCCGGGGGTTTGTTTGGCCTCGGATTGGGAAGGAGCAGGCAAAAATTTTTCTATCTCCCTGAGCAGCATACGGATTTTATTTATGCAATATTGGGCGAAGAACTAGGCTTTATAGGTGCATCGCTGATTATTGGATTGTTTCTGCTATTTGCCTGGCGGGGGTTTAAAATCGCCATATATGCTCCCGATACCTTCGGCAGCCTTTTGGCGGCCGGAATAACCATAATGATAGTTTTCCAGGCGGCTATCAATATCGGTGTCGTATCAGGCGTGCTGCCGGTTACAGGAATCACCCTGCCGTTTATCAGTTATGGGGGAACCTCTATAGCATTCACCATGGTAGGTGTTGGTCTGCTGTTGAATATCTCCCGTTATAGTTCCAATCGTTAATAGTAATATGTTTTGACTTATAGTTTAATTAACATATGGCTGACTAACATCCATGGCATGATGTTTTTACAGCACTTGAACAATTAGCAGAATACCAGGCTGATATTTAGATAGATGGAGATCCATCTTTAATGTCCAAATATTGAGATAGGAGATTAAAACTTATGAAGGTTGTAATAAGCGGAGGGGGTACCGGCGGACACATTTATCCTGCGCTGGCAGTAGCCAGAGGGATAAAAGAAAGGCTTCCCGATACTAATATTTTGTATGTGGGTACCCGGGAGGGATTGGAAAGCAAAATCGTTCCGGCAGCTGGATTTGATTTTGTTTCCATAGATATTTCAGGACTTAATAGGTCTTCGATCCTCAAGGCATCTGCATCCCTGGCCAAGTTTCCTAAGAGTATTTTCCAGTCCTGGAGCATAGTCAAGCAGTTTCAACCTGATATGGTTTTGGGAACCGGAGGGTATGTATCTTTCCCGGTAGTATCAGCGGGGACACTTTTTCCAGGCTGCCGAACATTTATTCATGAACAAAACGCATTACCTGGGATAGCTAACCGGAACCTGGCTAGAAAAGTAGACTGCACTATGATCAATTTTCCCGAAGCCGCCCGGCACCTGAAGTCCAAAAGCATAAAGGTTACCGGTCTGCCTGTAAGACAAGAAATAATTACCGTTGATCGGGGACAGGCCATAAATAAATTGGGTTTGGATAAGAACATATTTACCCTGTTGGCTTTCGGAGGCAGCAGGGGAGCCGCTTCCATAAACCAGGCTATGCTACAGTTCCTGCAGGAGTACAGGAGTGCGGATATGCAGGTTATATGGATTACAGGAGATACTGAGTATGAAGATATAGTCAAGCAAATGGAAGAAGCTCCTTCGATCCCGGGCAAAATCATAATAGAGCCTTTTATGCACAATATTGAGGATGCGATGGCCGCTGCTGATCTGGCCCTATGCAGAGCTGGAGCAAGTACCCTGAGCGAATTAGCCATACTGGGTCTGCCGGCTATTCTGGTTCCTTATCCTTATGCGGCTGAAAACCATCAGGAAAAAAATGCCCGCGCCTTGATAGAAAAAAAAGCTGCTGAGATGGTTATCGATGAGTTTCTCGATGGAGATACTCTTTATAAAAGAGTGGAAGAAATTAGGAAGGATAGATCCAGGCTGCAAACCATGAGTTTAAACATGAAAAAAGAAGCAAGGCCTGATGCATTGAATAAGATACTGGATATCATTCTGAAGTAATGTAACTGGTGAACCATACCAGGTTTTGCCTATTAGCCGTAAGCAGTCATAGAGGACAGGCTTTAGATAAATGTAACCACTTTTATTAACTATGCATACAATAAGGTGTAATTCTTAATATAACGCTTAAGGAGATGAGGTTATGGCCGCTGCCGCAGGACAATGGGTTCACATGGTAGGTATTGCAGGAGCAGGCATGAGCGGTATCGCCAGGGTTTTGGCTGAAGAAGGATACAGGGTAAGCGGATCTGATCTGCAGAGTAATAGTACTACTGAAAGGCTATCTAATTTAGGAGTGGAAGTGTTCCAGGGCCATTCTTCCTCTCATGTCAGGGAAGGTATCGATTGGCTGGTTGTTTCCTCAGCCATTCCTGGTGATAACCCTGAATTAGCTGCAGCCCGTGACAAAAATATCCCTGTTCTGTCAAGAGGGCAGATGCTGGCGGAACTGGTTAACAAAAGGAAAGGTATAGCTGTTGCTGGTGCTCATGGCAAGACTACTACTACCTCCATGATTTATATGTGTCTCTCCTACAATAGCTTTGATCCAACCTTTATCGTAGGGGGGGAACTGCAGGGCAGCAAATTAAATGCATGTCTGGGAAAAGGAAGTTATGCAGTAGTTGAAGCAGATGAAAGTGATGCTTCATTTTTAGAATTAACCCCTTATATAGCAGTTATCACCAATATTGAAGATGATCATCTGGATTATTATAAATCGGTGGAAAATATTCAGACTGCTTTTAGACAGTATATCAATCAAGTTGATCCAGACGGCTTTGCAGTCTTATATGGAGAAGATGAGTACAATAAGATAATTAAATCAATTACTCCCACCCGGGTGGTTACTTATGGGGAAGACACTGCAAATGATTATTACCTGTCCGATTGGAAGCCTTCAGGTATGGGATCTATATTCGACATATACCAGCAGGGAAAGCATATAGGAAAGATGGAGCTTTCAGTTCCGGGAAAACACAATGCGATCAATGCCATGGCAGCCATAGCTATTACCATGGAATTAGGCGGGAATCTGGAGGATACCCGGAGGGCCATCAAAGACTTTAAGGGAGCCGGACGACGCTTCGAAATTACCGGAAGCAAGAACGGGATAACCGTGATCGATGATTATGCCCACCATCCCACTGAGATAAAAGTTACCATCGAAGCTGCCCGAAAGGTTCATAATGGAAGGATTATAGTAGTATTCCAGCCGCACCGTTACACCAGGACCCAGCTGCTGGGAGAAAAATTAGGAGAATCGCTGCAGGAAGCCGATTTAGTAGTTATTACGGATGTCTACTCGGCTGGTGAAATACCTATCGAGGGCATAGACGGAAAGACTGTTTACCAGGCTGCGGAGAAGAACGGGTGCAATACGGTCTATCTACCCACATTTATGGATATCGAAAAATATTTGCTGGAAATACTTAAAGAAAACGACATGGTGATAACCATGGGAGCTGGTGACATATGGAATATAGGGAAAAGGATACTGGATAAATTATAAATAGATTTCCCCCCGGCAAAATTCTGGCGGAGGTGTTTTAGTGGAAAGCTTGATAATTAAAGGAGGCAATTCCTTAAAGGGTCAGGTTAGAGTCAGTGGTGCCAAAAATGCGATACTGCCAATAATGGCGGCCAGTCTACTTTCAGCAGGTGAGGTTGTTTTATCCGGGGTGCCGGACCTGGAAGATATTAAAGTTATGTCTGATGCCTTGACCATATTAGGTGCCAGAATAACAAGAGAAACAGATTCACTGGTTATTGACGGCAGAAACATTCGATCCTGTGAAGTGCCAGAAAATATTTCCCGCAAGATGAGGGCATCAAATCTGGTAATGGGTGCACTGCTAGCTCGTTTCGGGTTTGCCAAAGTGGCTCATTCCGGGGGATGTGCTATAGGCAGCCGACCGGTCGACCTGCACTTGAAGGGTTTTAATAACCTCGGATATCGAGTATGCGAAAAAGGCGGCTTTATGGTTGGGGAAGGTAAGCCCAAATCAGGGCGGGAAATTTTACTCGATTTTCCCAGTGTTGGTGCTACCGAAAATCTTATCATGGCTGCCAGTACTATACCCGGAACCAGCATAATTCGTAACGCTGCCCGGGAGCCGGAAATAATTGATCTGCAGAATTTCTTGAACCGAATGGGAGCCAAAATCAGGGGAGCAGGACTGGATACCATAAGGATCGAAGGTGTTAAAAAATTCGGGGGTATCAATCATGTAGTGATACCTGATCGCATTGAGGCAGGAACCTTTATGATTGCAGCCGCGATAACCCGAGGGGATGTATCTATAGAAAATGTTGCCAGCGAACACATTCAGCCCCTGGCAGCCAAACTCAGGGAAATGGGTGTTGACATAATGTCAACCAATACCGGTTTAAGAGTCATTGGCAGCCGATGTCTAAGGCCTGCCGACTTTAAAACTATGCCCTATCCTGGCTTTCCAACCGATATGCAGCCCCAGACCATGGCCTTGTTGTCTACCATAAAAGGAACCAGTATAGTCGTCGAGACCATCTTTGAGAACAGATATATGCATGTTCCGGAGCTGCGGCGTATGGGAGCAGAGATTAAAATTGAAGGCCGGGTAGCCATAATCAAGGGCAAGGAACATCTCGAGGGAGCCAGTGTCGAGGCCAGTGATTTGAGAGCCGGAGCAGCACTCATACTGGCAGGATTATTTGCCCATGGGGAGACTGAAATCGCTAATCTGAGACACATTGACCGGGGATACGAGAATATCCACCTGAAATTAAGCAGCATCGGCGCCGATATACGGAGGAGGCTTCAGTCTTAAGGCTGAGAGTCTTTATTAAAGAAACTATATAATAATGATTTTCCTATAGATATCTGGTATAATCTTCACAGTAATTGTGGGGCAGGAGAAAAAATGACAAAGTATAGATCCCGCAGAATTTTTCATATTTCCATATTGTTTTTTATTACGCTGATTTGTGTATTCTTTTTTTTGTACAGCTCTTTTTTTTATATCGATACTATTTCAGTAAGCGGTAATGAAAGAGTTGAGGAAAGTGAGGTCTTGAAACTTTCTGGAGTCACAAAGGGCACTAATATATTTAAACTTGATAATAGGCTATGCGCCCGTGCTGTTGAGACTCATCCAATAATAAAAACAGCCCAGATAACCCGCCAACTGCCCCGAGAGATCAAAATAAACATAGTGGAACGTGAGATGTGGGCAGTAATGCCTTATAATGACGTATTTTTGGTCCTGGATCCAGAAGGAGTCTGTTTGGACAAAATGGCTTATATACCAGAAGGTGATTATTGCTTGATTACGATGGATAACCCGCCAGAGCAGATAACTCTTGGACATGCAGTAGCATCCACAGAAATTGAGATGATAAGAAAAGTCTATGAACTTATTCCGGAAGAGGTAGAAAATAACCTTTCCCAGTTTCATTATGATACTATCAAGGAAGAAATATTAATATATACATTGAGAGGCACAGAAATTAAATTCGGCAACCTGGATAGGATAGAAGAGAAAACCGAATTAATAGCTCAGGTTTTCCCGATGGAAATTGATCTCGAAGAAAACGGCACCGGCAAATTGGAATATATTGATCTCAGGTTTACCGGCCAACCGGTGCTGAAAATGAAATAGACAGACAGTTTAGAAGGTGGTTTTATGAAAAGCAAAAGCGCGCAAATATCTATAGCTTTGGTTTGCCTTATTATGGGTGTCTTGTTGGCGGTCCAATTTAAAGCTACCGAAAATTATCAGGCTGATCTGATACCCGAGAGGGTCGATGAGTTGACCCAGAAGCTGAATACGGTGACCAAGCAAAAAGATGCCCTGGAAGAAGAGGTATTATCTTTAAGGGATAAATTGATAAACGTACGTGAAACAGACAAGGCCATGAAAGACTTGCAGGGTGAATTACAGAAGGCTCAAATGGCTGCAGGCACAATCCCTGTTGAAGGTCCGGGTGTTACAGTATCTCTAAATGACAGCAACCTTAATATGCAGCCTGGAGATAACGCAAATTATTCTATCGTACATGATAGCGATCTATTGATCATCGTTAACGAACTGAAAGCTTCCGGAGCCGAAGCGATATCCATCAATGGTGAGCGACTTACTGCTATGTCCGAGATCCGCTGTGCAGGCACATTGATTCTGGTTAACTGGACTAAAATTGGTCCTCCTTTTACTATTCAGGCTATTGGAGATCCTGAAATGCTCCAGAGTGGGCTTATGTTAAATGGAGGGCACCTTAGCACTTTAAAATTCTTAGGATTACAGACCAGTGTGCAAAGAATGGAAAATATTAAACTGCCGGCTTATAACGGACCTACCAAGATAAAATATGCATTACCTTCTCAATATAAAGAAAAGGCGGAGTAGACTTATGTGGGTATTGGTGATCTTTCTATGTTTATTAGTTGGACTAGTAGTGGGGTTTCAATTACCAGTACTGGTACCGCTGGTATATACCAAATACATGTCTATAGCTGTTCTGGCAGCTCTGGACTCGGTTCTTGGCGGGATTCGAGCCTACATGGAAGATAGCTTCGATAATGTTATTTTTATCAGTGGATTCTTTGTAAACATGCTTTTAGCTGCTGGTCTGGCCTATATGGGAGATAGATTAGGAGTCGAACTTTACCTGGCAGCAGTCATAGTATTCGGGGTACGTTTATTCAATAATTTAGGTATAATTCGTCGATATCTATTAAAAAAACACTAAATAAAATTTTGCCCAATTAAAGGAATAGCAAAGCATTTGTGGTATTTAAAGGTATAAGTATTCATAAGGGGTGCGTTGTTATCAAAAAAAGAAACATTGTGGTTAGCCTGGATATCGGCAGCAGCAGGATCAAGGCCGCCATGGGCGAGGTCAACTTCGGCGAAGATATTCATATTTTAGCGATAACAACGGTAGATAGTCAGGGTTTAAGAAAAGGTAACATTATTGATATAGAAACTGCGTCCAGGTCTATTGATGAATGTTTGCATAAACTGGAGAGAATGGCCGGGGTAGAAATAAGCAATGCCCTGGTAGGTTATTCAGGCAGCAGTATCAATACTCTCAACAACCGGGCGGTTGTCGCAGTAGGAAACTCCAATTATGAAATTACTCCTGAAGACAAGGCAAGGGTTTTGCAATCAGCCCGGAATGTAGCCCTGCCCCTGGATCGATGTGTTGTTCAGACTATTGAGAGACAATACATCATTGATGGCTATGACGGCGTAAACGATCCTGTTGGTATGGTAGGCAGCCGATTGGAAGCTGAAGTAACTATCGTTATAGCGGCTACCGCTGCGGTACAGAACCTCCAGAGAAGTACCGGGCGAATCGATCTGCAAATTGACCAACTGGTATACAATCCCATTCTGGCTGCCGAATCTGTTTTGCTTCCAGCAGAGAAGGAAATGGGGGTAGCCCTGATCGACATTGGGGGAGGCACTACAGATATTAGCTATTTCGAAGGTGGACATCTATTGTGTGCTTCGGTACTGCCGGTCGGGGGGGACTATATTACTCGAGATCTGGCTATCGTATTAAAAACATCTTTAGAAGATGCAGCAAAAATTAAAGAAAAAGATGGTGTAGCAGGTCCATCCCAGGCTTCCAGTGATATTATGATCACTGTCCATAACCTTCATGGGAAAGAGGTTCGGCAGGTATCCCAACAGGTAATAGCTGACATTATTTATGCCAGGATCGTAGAAATGATGGAAATGATATATGCAGAGTTAAAACAGTTTGAATGTTTGGACAAGATACCGGGAGGTATCGTGCTCACGGGTGGCGGAGCTCACCTGGTCGGGATTGAAGAGATAATGGAAGACTATATGGATATTACGGTAAGGTTAGGAATCCCGGAAAACATGAGAGGTGTTCAATCAGATATTAACCGACCTGATTACGCAACGGTTATTGGGGGACTAATTTATTCTGGTAAGAATATCGATATACGTTATGAGAACAAGCATGGTGTTTCGGGTTTATTTAATAAGGTCAATTACTGGTTAAGAGAATTTTTTGGGTAAATTTAGAGGAGGTTGTTAAATGCCATTAGATTTTGATGTAGATATGCAGCAGTTTGCGAACATCAAGGTTATAGGTATTGGGGGAGGCGGCAACAACGCCATCAACCGCATGATCGAAGCGGGGCTAAAAGGTGTTGAATTTATTGCTGTTAATACTGACGCACAGGCATTATATCTTTCCCGTGCTGAAAAGAAAATACAGGTTGGCGGCAAACTAACGAAAGGTTTGGGAGCCGGAGCAGACCCGGAAATTGGCATGAAAGCTGCCGAGGAAAATTCCGATGAAATAAAAGCAGCTCTGCAGGGGGCTGATATGGTTTTTGTTACTGCCGGTATGGGCGGTGGCACTGGAACCGGAGGAGCGCCTATAGTGGCCAGGATAGCCAGGCAGATAGGAGCCTTAACAGTTGGGGTAGTAACAAGACCCTTTACTTTTGAAGGCAGAAAAAGAAACAACCAGGCAGAGAATGGAATTAGTACACTCAGAGCCGAGGTTGACAGTCTGATTACCATCCCCAATGACCGTCTCTTACAGGTAGTAGATAAAAATACTGCCTTTAACGATGCCTTTAAGATAGCTGACGATATCCTGAGGCAGGGAGTACAGGGAATATCTGACCTGATAGCAGTGCCAGGAGTCATCAATTGTGACTTTGCCGACGTACAGACCGTAATGCAGAATACGGGTTCGGCATTAATGGGGATAGGGCAGGCCAAAGGTGAAAACCGGGCTGCAGAAGCCGCCCGATTGGCGATTTCCAGTCCCCTCCTGGAGACTTCAATCGAAGGTGCCAAAGGCGTATTATTTAATATCAGCGGTGGAAGTGACCTGACTTTGTTTGAAATAAATGAAGCTGCGGAAATAATCCATCAAGCTGCTGACATGGAAGCCAATATAATATTTGGTGCTAACATCGATGACTCCTTAAGTGATGAGGTAAGGGTCACAGTGATAGCCACCGGGTTCAGTACAGTCAAGCCATCTATTATGGGAGAAACCTCAAAAAACAGAAGCATGGAGCCACCATCAACATTTTTAGATAAAGGTGACCTGGAAATACCGCCTTTCTTAAGGCGAAACAGGTAGAAATATTGGCAGAGATGTAATTATTACCAGTAAATTTATAGCTGATTGCTGAAACGGTTCAAAGTTAAACCGGGATCCTTGTGATTCCCGGTTTTTTCTATTTTATGGAGTATTATGAGGGATGACCAGCGCACGAATATACAAAATACTAAATAATGCTCTGGTATAATTTGGAATACATGCAGGCTCTATGACGCGAATAATTATTTAGTAGTGTGAGTATGGGATAATTGCGGCATAAATGCAGCAGCAAAGTAAAAATAACTGATTGATAAGATGGTGATTAAATGGGTAGTACTGAGGTTTATGCCGATATAACGCTGCTGGTAAACTTTATTATGGACTTCATTATTCTTTGGGCGACAGCCCGGCTGACCAGGATAACTCCTGTAATAAGCAGGATAACAGCCGCAGCTTTTTTAGGAGGATTATATGCCGTAGGATACCTGTTCCCACAACTTCATTTCTTCTATAGTTTTCCAGTCAAAGTCATTTTTTCTTGCCTGATGGTCCTGGTGGCTCTGCCTCTCCAAAGCTGGGATGTTTTTAAAAGAGCCTTCATTCTATTTTATGCTATCAATTTCACAGTAGCGGGAGCCACGATAGCCTTTTCATATATGGTGAAAGCCGATGTTGTCGGTTCCTATTCCAACTATTTCTGGTTGGTGATAGGAGTTGTATGTGCGTTATTGATAGGAATCTTCGGCGGGAAAATCATTGCTAACCGGGTCATACCCGACCTCCTGAAATTTAGGGTGGAAATGAAATTCGAACAAAAGACCTGCACCGGCAAAGGGTTTCTTGATACCGGAAACAGCCTGCGGGACCCATTAACTAACAAACCGGTAATAATTGCTGAGTATGATTTCCTAAAGCATTGCCTGCCAGGAGATGTGCAAAAAGCCATGGAGAGCAACAATGATGAAGACCGGATGCTTGATGACCTGATAGTTTCCAGCTGGTCCAGGCGTTTACGCCTCATCCCTTTCACTTCAATCGGTAAAAGCAATGGCATGCTGGTAGGTATGAGAGCTGATGAAGTCAAGGTGGACCTGGGTAAAAATCACCCCCTGTATAAAAACATGGTCATAGGTATTTACAAAGGGAAATTGACCTCCCAAAACAAATATCAGATGTTGGTGCCGGCGGAGATAGTTGAGGGTGGATAGGAGGAGAGAGTTATGATATGGACAGTAGATTTTAGTAAATTCAGGCTCCGGATAATAAAAATTATTCTGTCACTCAAATTAAGCAGGTCTATACATTATATTGGGTCTACCGAAGTACTGCCACCTCCCCTGGGCGAGCGCCAGGAAATGGATTTGATTTTCAGGCTGGGACAGGGTGAGATGACTGTCAAGTCGACACTGATAGAGCATAACCTTAGATTGGTCGTTTATATAGCCAAGAAATTTGAAAACACCGGTATAAATATTGAAGACCTGGTTTCCATAGGTACCATCGGTTTAATTAAGGCAGTAAATACTTTCGAGCCTAGTAAAAACATAAAACTTGCCACCTATGCATCACGCTGCATAGAAAATGAGATTTTGATGTATCTGCGCAGAAATCTAAAAAACAGAAGCGATATATCTTTGGATGAACCCCTGAATGTTGATTGGGATGGGAATGAGCTTTTGCTGTCAGATGTTTTAGGGACCGAGAGTGATATGATCTACAAGAAAATTGAGGGAGAAGTGGAAAAAAGCCTCTTATGGCAGGCTATGCATAAATTGACCAACCGGGAAAAGACGATAATTCAACTTCGCTTTGGCTTAATGGGCGGCGGCGAAAAGACTCAGAAAGAAGTAGCTGATATCCTGGGTATTTCTCAGTCCTATATATCCCGGCTGGAAAAGCGTATCTTAAAGCGGCTGCAGCGAGAAATCAGAAAAATCGAGTAACAATAACCTTTGATTACCGTTTTGCCGAATAATTTCTAGTGTAAGAGTAAATAATTAAAAAAAGCCTTTTTGTTGATCCAAAGCAAAAATCAAATAATAGAAATACCCTTGAATGATTAAACTTAGCAGGGGATGTGGTAGGTGTTGACAAACAAGGTGGAGATTTGTGGAGTTAATACTTCCAAACTTCCCGTATTGAAAAATGAAAAGATGAGAATATTATTCGCGCAGATGCAGGAAGGTGATAATGAAGCCAGGGAGACCCTGATCCAGGGAAATTTAAGATTGGTATTGAGTGTGATCCAGAGATTCAGTAATAGGGGCGAGTACGTTGACGACTTGTTTCAGGTAGGATGCATCGGCTTGATAAAAGCCATAGATAATTTTGACCTGGGGCAGAATGTAAGGTTTTCAACCTATGCGGTACCCATGGTGATAGGAGAGATCAGGAGATATTTAAGGGATAATAATGCAGTGCGAGTATCCAGGTCGCTCCGGGATATTGCTTATAAGGCACTGCAGGTCAGGGAAAAGTTAGTGAATGCTAATGAAGCTGAACCATCTATTAATCAAATTGCCCGAGAATTAGACATAGCCAGGGAAGAAGTAGTGTTCGCCCTTGATGCTATACAGGAACCGGTTTCCTTATTCGAACCTATATATAATGATGGAGGAGATCCCATTCTGGTGATGGACCAGATCAGCGATGATAAAAATACCGACGAGCTGTGGCTGGAAGAAATAGCTATTAAAGAAGCAATGAAAAAGCTGAATGACAGAGAAAAACATATCGTTAATTTACGTTTTTTTGCCGGAAAGACCCAGATGGAAGTTGCTGACGAGATAGGTATATCTCAGGCTCAGGTATCACGCCTGGAAAAGGCCGCGTTAAAGCAGTTGAAAAAACATATTTGAAAAGGAGGGCCACCAGGATGGCACGAAATCTGCTGCTGGTGACACTGGTAGCGATAATCTTCACACTGCTGATTCCAATCACCAATTATTATTATGCTGACCAACAGGCCTTCACACCAGATAACCTGGTCAAGCTGGAATTAGAATACAGATAAGGAAACAGGGGGACGTTCTTTTTGTTGCCTTTTCTAACAAAGAAAAGGCAACAAAAAGAACGTCCCCCTGTTTCCTGAACCTTCCCCCGGTCACCTTTTCACTTTGTTTTATGGTAAACTTCTTTTAGATGATCAAGATCTTTAAGGAGAATAATAGTGCTGAAAGAAGATAAGATTAAACTGCATTGGGATAGCAAGGGATCGACTATACTTGACGAAAAAGAAATAGCCCATCAAACGATCGAATTTATTAATCCCTGCCAGACCTCCAGCAACGATTCGATTTTTGATCTCTGGATACAGAAAAATGACCAGGTACGAACAGAAGAACCAAATGGCAGAATATTTCGAGCCGATAACCTCCTGCTGATGAAATTCTTAATTGACAATGGATACCGGGAGTCTTTTGACCTGATTTATATAGACCCTCCTTATCTCAGTTCCAGTGCTTACAATTCTACCGTCAAAATAAAAGAAACTGCCAATAACACCAGCGATTATGTTAGCAGACCAGTTTTTTTAGATCACGGCACCGATGGCATGGAGGAATATCTTAACCATATTTACCCTCGTTTAAAGATGATGAAAGAACTGCTTTCAGTAAAAGGCAGCTTGTTTGTCCACCTGGACTGGCATATCAGCCATTATGTAAAAATTCTCCTCGATGAAATATTTTCTTCTGCTAATTTTATTAATGAGATAGTATGGTGTTACGGTGGGGGAAGCGGTAGCAAAAGGCACTTTCATCGTAAACACGATATGATTTTATGGTATGGTAAAGACAAAGAATACATTTTCCACCCCCAGTATCGGCCTTACACGGCTGGTACCCTGGAAAGAGGATTGACCAGAGTTAAGGGAGACAAATATCAACTTCATCAAGAAGGAGCCTTGATGCAGGATTGGTGGACTGATATAAATAAGATATTGAGCCCCACAGCCGCTGAAAATCTAAAATTTCCTACTCAGAAACCTGAGGCTCTGCTTAAAAGGATTATTTTAGCAGCATCTAACCAGGGGTCCCTGGTGGCTGACTTTTATGCCGGTTCCGGAACCATGGCTTCAGTAAGTCAGGAACTGGGACGCCGCTGGATAATCTGCGATGAAAGCCCGATAGCGATCCAAACATCACTGGAAAGGCTTATCAAACAGGGAGTCGGCCCATTTACCCTGGAAGAGATCAGTGATGCTTATCAACCCCCTGCAGAGCCTTGCTTTCAAATGCGACAACGAGAACCGTCCCCTGTCGCAAGTTATTTGAGAATGAAACCACCATCTATTCAGCCATTCAACGAGAGTTCAGCCCTTATGCTGCTGATCATTGAAGATTATAAAGCACAGGAATCAAACCTGGCTTCCCTTAAAGAGGATTGGGGGTTTAAAAACCTTATTGATTTCTGGGAAGTGGATCTGAATTATGATGGCAATATTTTTAATTCAGAGGTGCAGGTTTTAAGGGACAAAAAGGTATATGATGATTCCCTATCTACAAGTATCAAGTTGCGGGTCCCTCTAAGAAATGAATACCAGGTGGCCATAAAGGTATATGATATCTTTGGCGACAGCACCATGCAGGTACTGGAATGGAGTAAGTAGTGGAACACGGGGACAGGTTCCGTTTCCCAGTTCCGACAACTGGTGGGAAAAGGAACCTGTCCCCGTGTAAAGCAGCTTAGTGCCTGGCACTATTTCTTTATCTGCTTAGCCGATTTTGCTCCAGAAGATGGAAAATATCTGTTTCCGGATCATCTCCCGAGGGCAGCCAAACATCCTCGAATACGTTTTCATCCAGAAGGTCTTCGGCCCGGAGCGGCATTTGCGCTCTATGGTTTATAAAATCGATAGGTTTTATACTATAAATACGCATCCATCCCTCCCGATTAGACTCCATCCCGATGGGACGAACTTTTAGCCATTCTATCTGCCACTACCCATATAGCAGTAATGGCTGTAGCATGAAGCGCCCACCACCCGGGCTCAAGAAAACTGAAAGTTCCAGGGTCTACCTTATCCTGCTGCATCATTTTTTTCATCGCCGAGTTTTTATAATCCATCATTCCAGCTATCAAAAAAACAACTCCTTTCAAAAATGATTCCATCATTATTTTGCCCTCGGAACGCTTTTATACAGCACCAAATAATGGTGCTAGTCACAACTCCTTAACTTATTGCGTAAATTTACCATAATAAGTTTGGCGTTGGTGCCAGGCACCAGCACGAAACTAAAAATTACCATAATAAGTTTGATGGTGGTGCCTGGCACCAGCACGAAACTTGTTTTTTGATACAATTTGACATATCATCTAAAAAAAGTAAAATATGAGGTGGTCGTATGGAGAAACATGAAAAGGCTGCCCTTTGTGTCTTGCACTCGATCCGGGGTATAGGACATCGGAGTCTGATGAAAATCAAGCAGGAGTTTGGAAGCTATAGCAGGTTCTTAAACCATAATGCTGCCGGATTGACTGCTTTTTTACCGGCTTATTTGCTTGAAGAGATAGCAGCAGTGAGGAAAAGGATAGACCCTATTTCCTATCTCGATGGCCTGGCTAAAAGGGGGATCGGGGTGTCAGCCTTAGATGAAAGTTCTTATCCAGAAGCATTGAAAAACATCCATGATCCACCGGCGGTCATTTATTGCCGGGGCCGCATGGCAGCTCTCGGCAACTTCTCGATAGCTGTAGTTGGAGCCCGGGCTGCTACTGGATATGGTAAAAGGATCGCCCGGGAACTGGGGCAGTCTTTAGCTGAATGTAATGTTACCGTAGTTAGCGGTATGGCCCGGGGTATAGACAAGGAAGCACATCAAGGGGCATTGGACCGCAACGGTTGTACAATTGCAGTTCTGGGCAGTGGTATAGACGTGGTTTATCCACGCGAAAATCACAAATTGTACGAACAAATATGCAGCGATGGTCTGGTCATAAGCGAGTTTCCTCCGGGCAGCAATCCGGACCCGGCTCATTTTCCCATGCGTAACCGCCTCATATCAGGACTATCGCGTGGGGTGGTGGTAGTAGAGGCACGCATTAAGAGCGGAGCATTGATAACAGCTGATTTTGCCCTGGAGCAGGGTAAGGATGTCTTTGCTGTACCCGGACCTATTAATAGCCCGGCTAGTGCCGGGACCAATAAGCTTATCAAGCAGGGTGCCATATTAACTACGGGAATAATAGATATTATACAGGAATATTATGATTTGGAAGCCCAACTGCACTCCTTTGAACCAAAACAGGAAGAATTGTTGTTGCTCGATAAGGAAGAATCAGTGATAATTGAGAGTATGAGTTCTGAACCATGCCATTTTGATAGATTGTTAAATAAAACCGGTTATGCTATTGGCCAGCTAAGTTCTTTGCTGCTTAATCTTGAACTCAGAGGTATAGTACAATCATTACCGGGCAATTACTATGTAAAGCTTTAATTAGAATGTTGTAACACGGAGAGGTGATATTATTGGCGGGTAATACTTTAATAATAGTGGAGTCTGCTGCCAAGGCCAAAACACTTGGTAAATTCCTGGGTAAGAATTATAAGATCAAGGCTTCGGTAGGGCATGTCAAGGATTTGCCCAAGAGTAAGCTGGGCATAGATGTAGAAAACGATTTTGAGCCCCGGTATATTACTATCAGGGGTAAAGGTGACGTTTTAAAAGAAATAAAAGATGAATCTCAAAAAGCATCCAAAGTACTCCTGGCAACTGACCCGGATAGAGAAGGGGAAGCTATAGCGTGGCATCTTCAAACTGCTATGAAAATACCGGAAGGTTCCGCTTGTCGCATAGAGTTTCATGAAATAACTAAAGACGCGGTGAAAAATGCTATTAAAAAAGCCAGACCCATCGACATGAACCGGGTGAATGCTCAACAGGCTAGAAGAATACTGGATCGCCTGGTCGGTTACAATCTGAGTCCCTTGCTGTGGAGCAAAGTCAGGAAAGGATTAAGTGCTGGCCGAGTACAATCAGTAGCGGTAAGACTTATCTGTGAACGGGAAGAAGAAATCAAAAACTTTCAGGCAGTGGAATACTGGACCATGGAAGCTGCTGTAGCCGATAGCAAGAAAAATGCATTTACCGCCCGGGTGGCCTTATATAAGAACGAAAGGCTGGAAATTAAATCTGAACAAGAAAAAGATGCGATCACTAAAGATTTAAAACAGGCCAAGCTAAAGGTGATCAAAGTCGAGCAAAAGGAAAAACGGAAAAGGTCCAATCCTCCCTTTATTACCAGCACGCTGCAACAGGAGGCTTCTAAAAGACTCAATTTCTACGCTAAACGCACCATGAGGGTAGCCCAGGAATTGTATGAAGGTTTATCTATTGGCAAAGAAGGGACAGTAGGTTTGATCACCTATCTGAGAACCGACTCTACCCGGGTGGCCAATTCAGCTCAGGTTGAAGCACTGGGTTTTATCGAGTCTTTCTATGGTAAAGATTATGCCCCTGACCAGCCTAATGAATTTAAGAGCAGAAAGAGCGCCCAGGATGCTCATGAGGCTATCAGACCAACATCGATCTCCAGAACTCCCCAGAGCGTAAAAGAATATTTGTCCCGGGACCAGTACCGTTTGTACAAACTCATATGGGACAGGTTTATAGCCAGCCAGATGACCCCTGCGATATTCGATACCGTAGCGGTAGATATAGAGGCGGGTGACTATGGACTGAAGGCCAGCTCATCACGATTGAAATTTCCCGGATACAAAAAGGTTTATAACGATAGTGAGGAAGAAGAGATCAAAAACCCCATACCTGCTCTTAAGAAGGGTCAGCAGGTAGTACTCAAAGAGATAAAATCAGAGCAGCATTTTACTCAACCACCCCCGAGATTTACTGAAGCGAGTCTGGTTAAATTGCTGGAGGAAAAAAATGTCGGACGCCCCAGCACTTACGCCCCGACCATAGACACTATTCTGCGCCGGAATTATGTGGAGAGGCAGAATAAAAATTTCGTGCCCACGGAACTGGGGACGATAGTAGTTGATCTGTTAAAAGACAACTTTTCCAATGTGGTAGGGGTAGAGTTTACTGCTCATATGGAGGAGGAACTGGACCAGGTTGCCGATGGTGCCATGGAGTGGAAAAAAGTAGTACGAGAATTTTATGAGCCGTTTTCGGCCGACATAGAAAAAGCCCAGGAATTAGTGGACAAGATAGAGATCAAAGATGAAGAAGCTGGAAAAGATTGTGTTCTCTGTGGAAAACCGCTTCTGATCAAATATGGTCGTTTTGGTAAGTTCATGGCCTGTTCCGGCTTTCCTGAATGCCGCCATACTGAATCCATGAATGAGGAAGTGGGAGTCACCTGCCCCTTCTGCAGTGGTTCCATAGTAGCATTGAGAAGTAAAAAAGGCCGCCGCTTCTATGGGTGCAGCAATTACCCGGAATGCAGCTTCCGATCCTGGAACAAACCTACCGGGGAGAAATGCCCCCAGTGTGGCGATGTTATGGTAGAGAAAGCAAACAAAAACAGCGATACCAAAATAGTGTGTCAGAATACCGGATGCAATTTTAAAAAGGATGGTCAAGAGTGAATTATGTCAATATTATAGGAGGCGGCCTGGCTGGCAGTGAAGCAGCATATTTTATTGCCAGACGAGGTTACCAGGTACGTCTCTATGAAATGAGACCAGTCAAGAATACCCCTGTGCATCAGACCGGCGACCTGGCAGAACTCGTTTGCAGTAACTCCCTGAAATCAGAACTGGAAGATACGGCTCAGGGATTGCTTAAGCAGGAGATGAGGCTGTTGGGGTCGCTTTTGTTATCCTGCGCTGATGAAGTCAGAGTGCCGGCCGGATCTGCCCTGGCAGTGGACCGGAAACTATTCTCGGAAATGGTTACCGAGAGGATCAATAGTATGGCCAATATCGAAATAATAAGGGAAGAAGTTACGGAAATACCAGCCCAGGGTATTGCCATAATCGCCACCGGGCCACTTACTTCAGATGCACTGGCGAAAAAGCTGCAGGATTTGAGCGGAAAAGAAAATCTCTATTTTTATGATGCTGTGGCTCCCAGTATAACTTTCGAAAGCATTGATCTGGACAAAGTATTCAAGGCTTCCAGGTATGGCAAGGGAACCGATGATTATTATAATTGCCCTATGAACCGGGAAGAGTATGATTTATTTTACAGCAAGTTAGTAGAGGCTGACACATTTCAGGGGCACAGTATAGATAAACAAATGGTGTTTGATGGATGTATGCCTATCGAAGTGATGGCTGGCCGGGGCATAGACACCATGCGGTATGGACCTATGCGGCCTGTGGGGCTCAAAGCCCCAGGCAGCCAGGAGCAGCATTACGCAGTAGTACAGCTTCGGCAGGAGGATAAAGATGGACAGGTATTTGGCCTGGTAGGATTCCAGACCCGATTAAAATGGAGAGAACAGCAGGAAGTTTTCAGATTGATCCCAGGTCTGGAAAAAGCTGAATTCGTTAGATATGGAGTAATGCATCGAAATACTTATATTAATAGCCCCCTGGTCCTGCAGCCTACTCTGCAGTTTAAAACTATGCCCGGGCTTCTGTTAGCCGGGCAGATCACCGGGGTGGAGGGATATATGGAATCTGCCGCCACAGGGTTGATAGCAGGTTTGAATGCCCTTCGCATCCTTCAGCAGGAAGAACCTGTCGTGCCATCCAGGTTTACTATGATAGGAGCTTTGCTCGATTTTATCAGCAATTCCGAAAGTAAGAGCTTTCAGCCTATAAACGCTAATTTCGGGATCTTACCACCCCTGGAAACAAGAATAAAAGATAAAAAGGCCCGATATAAATCTTACGTGGGACGATCGGTAAGAGAAATGCGCAAGTTTTCAGAATTGTTTCCAATATAGTTGAAAAACCCATCTGCATATGCTAGCATTTTTCCTAGAGGACTAAGAATTAGGAGCAAATTGTGTTTGCAAGACATTTAGAGGCGTTTTTTAATCATCTGCTAATTGAAAAGAGTGCTTCCAATCTTACCATATCCGGGTACAGACATGATCTGCATGATTTTTTTCTTTTTCTGGCTGATAAGTATAATGTGGCCTGGGAAGATTTAAAGAAGGAACATATCGATCATAAAACCGTCCGGGAGTATCTGGCCTGCCTGCAGACCAATGGGCTCAGCAGAGCCACTATGGCCAGGAAATTGGCTGCTCTGAGATCCTATGTCAAATATCTCTGTCGGGAAGGAATACTGGCCAGTAATCCTATTGCAGCTGTTTCAACACCCAAACAGGATAAACGTTTACCCAAATTTCTTTATCCTCCCGAGATTCAGGTGCTAATGGATGCACCCGATATCCACACCACACTCGGAAGCAGAGACCGGGCCATTATGGAGACACTTTATGCGGCTGGTTTGCGGGTAAGTGAACTGGTAGGTATGGATATGAAAGATATAGATTTTGAAGAAGAAATGCTTAAAGTAATGGGGAAGGGAAGCAAAGAGAGAATAGTGCCACTGGGAAGAGAGGCTAAAAAGTCCCTCCTACATTATATGAATCATAGAGCCAAACTTTTGAGCAGGAATAAAAAATCATCAGAGGCAGTATTCCTGAACAGGTATGCAGATAGATTATCAGCCCGCAGTGTTAGAAATATCATCAACAAATATATGCAGCAAGCTGCACCTACTCAACAGATAAGTCCCCATACCATGAGACATTCTTTTGCCACCCATTTACTGAATGCCGGGGCTGACTTAAGATCAGTACAAGAACTGCTGGGGCATGTTAAGTTATCAACTACTCAGATTTATACCCACCTGACCCGTGAAAGCATAAAGGAAATACATAAAAATTCACTCCCTCGGAGGTGAACCATGTTTAAAGCGACCACTATAATAGCTGTAAGAAAAGACGGAAAAACTGCGCTGGCTGGAGATGGACAGGTTACCTTTGGTCAGAACACGGTTATGAAACATAGTGCCAGTAAAGTTCGAAGGCTATATGAGGGTAAAGTCCTGGCCGGATTTGCCGGGTCAGTTGCAGATGCCTTTACTCTCTTTGCCAAATTTGAAGATAAACTAAAAGAGTATGGAGGAAACCTTACCCGGGCAGCAGTTGAACTAGCTAAAGAATGGCGTTCAGACCGGGTGTTGAGAAGATTGGAAGCCTTGCTTATCGTAGCCGATGATGAAAAAATGTTCATGATTTCCGGAAGCGGTGAATTGATAGAACCGGATGATGGCATACTGGCCATAGGATCGGGGGGGTCTTTTGCACTGGCTGCAGCCAGGGCATTGTGCAAATTTACCGACCTGAGTTCCCCGGATATTGTTCGTGAAGCAATGATGATAGCTTCCGAGATCTGTGTGTATACCAATGATCATATCACAGTGGAAGAGTTGGATTAGAAGACTGGCCAGTTAGGAGGCGTTAATACTGCATAACCTTACTCCCCGAGAGATAGTATTGGAATTGGATAAACATATTATCGGACAAAACGAAGCCAAAAAAGCGGTTGCCATTGCTCTTCGGAATAGATACCGGAGAAAGAAGCTATCTGGTGAACTGCAGGAAGAGATATATCCGAAAAACATTATAATGATCGGTCCAACCGGGGTAGGCAAAACCGAGATAGCCAGGCGGTTGGCCAGGATGGTAAGAGCACCTTTTATTAAGGTGGAGGCCAGCAAGTTTACTGAAGTTGGATATGTAGGTCGAGATGTAGACTCAATGATCAGAGATCTGCTTGAGACTTCTATTCGCATGGTGAAACAAGAGAAACTGGAGGAGGTGGAGGACAAAGGCAGAGTAATGGCAGAGGAGCGAATTGTTGATTATATTCTTCCTTTACCCCGGAAAAAGAAAAGAGTTCCTAGTAACCCACTGGAATTATTTTTGAGTCCAGGTGATAGTGGACAGGAAATAATAGAAGAAGATGATCCTCGGCGCAGACAAATCGACCAGCAGCGGGAGATACTCAAACAAAAAGTCTCCCGATTGGAAATGGAAGATGAGATCATTGAGGTGGAGGTGGAGGAAAAGACCCCTTCATTCATGGAGATTATTTCTGGTTCCGGGGTGGAGGAAATGGGCGTTAACCTTCAAGACATGTTCGGTAATCTTATGCCCAGGAATAAGAAGAAAAGAAAAGTTACGGTATCGGAGGCCCGGAAAATACTTACCGCTGAAGAAGCCCATCAATTGATAGACCTGGATGAAGTCTATCGGGTGGCTATTAATAGAGTAGAGCAGGATGGTATAGTATTTTTGGATGAAATAGACAAAATTGCGGGTAAAGATAGCTCCCATGGTCCTGATGTATCAAGAGGGGGTGTACAAAGGGATATTTTGCCAATAGTTGAGGGAGCAACGGTAACTACTAAATATGGACCGGTAAAAACCGACCATATACTGTTTATTGCTGCGGGGGCCTTTCATATTAGTAAGCCTTCGGACTTGATTCCAGAGCTGCAGGGTAGGTTTCCCATAAGGGTTGAACTGGAGAGTCTGACCGAAAAAGATCTTACCCGAATTCTGACCGAACCTCATAATTCACTGGTGAAGCAGTATGTGGCATTGCTATCAACGGAACATCTGAAAGTAGAACTTCTTGATGACGCCATATCATACATTGCTGAAATAGCTTATTCAGTTAATGCCAAAACCGAGAATATAGGGGCGAGAAGACTTCATACGGTTATGGAAAAAGTTTTGGAAGAGCTTATGTTTGAAGCTCCAGAGATGATGGGACAGGAAATAGTAATCGATAAGCCCTATGTACATAAGAGGCTGGCACCCATTCTGAAAGACGATGATTTGAGTAGATATATATTGTAGGAGGTAATTGAAGTGGCAAAAACTTTGTTAGAAAAATCGCGTTCCATAAACAAAACACTTCAAAAAATAGGGGGGAATCCTGTAAACTTTTATGAAATAGCTGATGTTTTGGCTCTTAACCTTGAATGCAGCGTGTTTATCGTTGGCAGGAGAGGGCAGGTATCAGGCTATGCGTTTCATGAAAAAGTACCATGTGTGGGAATAAATGAGCTGAAAAGTCATGTAGAAAGATTTCCGGAAAGTTTTAATCAGGAGTTTACTAATATACAGGAGACCCAGACCAATGTTTCCCTGGAACCTGGTCGCAAATGCCTGTTTAATTATAATTACGGCGAATGCAACTGTTCTCATAGACTCTGGTCCATAACCCCGGTGTTCGGAGGAGCTAAGAGAATAGGGACGCTTTTACTGGTAAGGGACAGTGAAAGATTTACAGATGAAGATATTGTCCTGGCGGAGTACGGAGCAATCGTGGTGGCCAATGAAATTATGCGTATGACATCTGAACGCATTGAAGAACAAGCTCGCAAAAAAGCATCAGTACAGATTGCCCTGGCTACCCTGTCCTATTCTGAAAAAGGCGCAATAGAGCATATTCTGGCTGAACTGGATGGGACCGAAGGGTTACTGGTTGCGAGCAGAATAGCGGATAAGGTAGGTATAACCCGCTCAGTTATCGTCAGTGCCCTGAGAAAATTTGAAAGTGCAGGAGTAATAGAGTCCAGATCTCTGGGAATGAAGGGTACATACATAAAAGTACTGAATGACTATCTGTTTGAAGAACTTCGCAAACAATAATATAAAATAAATAATTTATCCCAGATTATTAAGGCTAACCGTAACTGGTTAGCCTTAATTTTTTTGCGACAAAAGTCGGCTATCTCCACCCGAATATACTAGAAAAACCGGGATAAAAGCCCCATTTTGCTAATTAAAGAAGGAATTGAAACAATTGAAGTCGAAGAGACTAAATTGTGTATAAAATAGGGAAAGAGGGGATGAAATTGCTCGACAAAATATTAAATTCAGGAAGCGAGCAAGTGCTGGTTAAAGCGATGGATGCAGCGAGTTTGCGCAACGAAATCATTGCCAACAACATAGCCAATGTCGACACCCCGGGTTTCAAAAAAAGTGAGGTAAATTTCGCAGAAAAAATCAGAGATGTACTGGGAAATGAAAAAACTCATGTAAAAATGAGTTTGACCGATAAAAGACATATGATGAGTTCTAAAAGTCCTGGTATTTATGCAATACAGCCCGAAATAAACCCCTGTGATGCCAGCAGTTATCGTAATGATGGCAACAACGTTGATATCGATGTGGAAATGGCTGAACTTGCAAAAAATAAGATCTATTACGATGCCATGGGCCAGAGTATAAGCAGTGAGATCAAATTGCTCAGAATGGCCATAGAAAGAGGTTAGGAAATCATGAAATTTCTAAACTGTATAGATGTAAGTGCTTCAGGCTTAACCGCCCAGAGGCTAAGGATGGATACCATTGCTAATAACATGGCTAATGCCGAAACTACCAGGAAGGCGGATGGCAGCGGCCCATATAAGCGACAGGTGGTAGTTTTTGAAGCCAAAGAGTCGGAGTACCCCAGGAGTGTCTTCCGGGGCATGCTGGAAAAACAATACACTGCTTCCGGGGGAGGGGTGAGAGTCAGGGCCATACAGGAACTTGATGAGAAAGATGCACCTTTCCGGATGTTATATGAACCTGGACATCAGGATGCTGATGAAAATGGTTATGTAAAATACCCTAATGTAAATGTAGTTGAAGAGATGATCAATATGATTTCTTCCACCAAAGCATATGAGGCTAATGCAAAAGTCATAGAAGCCAGCAAAAATATGGCTATGCGAGCCCTTGATATAGGGAATTAGAGGGGGGCTGATCAACAAGTATGGGTATAATTGACGTCACCAGCGTAGGAGCATTAAGCCTGAAACCAAATACAGTCAGCAGTCCCAGTCAGGGTATTGATGGGTCCAGCGGTAAAAACTTCATGAATTATCTTAAAGATGCACTTAATGAAGTAAACAATTACCAGCAGGAAGCCTCACAAAGTGCTTTGAACCAGGCAATGGGGAATAATGAGTACCTGCACAATACTACCATTGCTTACGAAAAAGCCATTTTAGCACTGCAGCTTACAGTTGAGATAAGAAACAAAATGGTAAGCGCCTATGAAGAGATCATGAGAATGCAGGTATAGAAGAATCTTGGTTGGGAGTTAAGGGATGGAAAGTTTTGTGAATATGTTGAAGCAATCAGCTGAACAAGTCAGGGAGGGCTGGTTAAAACTAAGTCTCAATCAAAAGGTTATCGCAGCAGGAGCAACCCTGTTTATATTAAGCACTCTGGTATTTTTCATAAAACAGAGTGGAGAAAGCCAATTTGAGGTACTCTATACCGATCTAAGCCAAAAAGATGCCGCAGCTATTGTGGAGAAACTGGGTGAAGAAAAAATCCAGTACCGTCTGGCAGACAATGGCAGTACCATCATGGTGCCCACGGAAGTCAAATACACTACTCGCCTTAAACTGGCCAGTGAAGACCTGCCGCAGGGTGAAGTAGGTTTTGAGCTATTCCAGGAGAGCAATTTCGGCGAGACCCAGACTGATAAAAAGGTCAAGTATCGGGAAGCCCTGCAGGGGGAACTGGCCAGAACTATCCAGAGGCTGGATAATGTCCAGGCCGCCAAAGTGAATATAGCCATCCCCGAACAATCCTTATTTACCGATAATGAAGATCTCACCAAAGCATCTGTAGTAGTGAACACCATAAATGGAACAGCATTAGGTTCCAAAGAAGTTCGGTCGATTATAAATCTGGTGGCCAACAGTGTGGAAGGGCTGGAGCCGGAGAATGTAGTGATAGTTGATCAATACGGCACTCTGCTGTCCGATGGTGTAGTTTTATCCGGGGAAGCAAATAGCACCGAATTACTAAAAATGCAGATGGAACTGCAGAGAGCCTATGAAACAGCTAAACAAAATGCAATACAGACGATGCTGGATAAGACCCTGGGTAAAGATAATTCAGTAGTAAGGGTAAATGCCGAACTGAACTTTAACAGTGTTCAGCAGACTTCAGAAAATTACAGTCACGATCCCGACGGCCCATTTGTTCGGAGTGAACAGGTGATCAAAGAATCCAGCACTAATAGCAGTCAAACTGGAGGGGTCCCGGGTACCGATACTAATATACCTCAATATCAGGAAGTTGATACCGGAAGCGGTAGTTCTTCCTCTGACAAGAGTGATAAAACCAGCAACTATGAAATTAACAAAACTGAGACCCTGACCCAATATGCCCTGGGAGATGTAAAATATGACTATTTAACCGCTTCCGTGTTCGTAGACAATGAAGGAGCATCCAAGGCCAATCTGGGAGAGACCAATGAAGAAAGAGCCCAAAAAATCAGGAATATTGTTGCAGCAGCCTGTGGTCTGCGAGAAAACCGCAGTGATGAAAATGTCCGCCTGGATGAGAACATCTCGGTAGAATTTATAGATTTTTATACCGAACCAGAGCCCGAACCTATTACCATGGGGTGGTTGGAAAAGCTGATGGCATCACCATTATTACCCTATCTGTTTGGAGGGCTGGCCTTACTTATATTCACGGCCATCACCCTGGCGGCCAGAAAAGGCAAAGGAGACCTGGTACCGGATACTATGGGTAGGAATGGTTTCGATGCCACGGTGGGAGAAGAGATCAGTATGCAGGATCTGGTAGAGAAAGTCCTAACTCCGGAAGAAAAGGAAAGACAAAAGATAAAAGATGAGATAGATAGTCTGATAGATAAAAGTCCTGAAGCAGCCGCACAAGTGGTGAAGGCCTGGTTGCTGGACGACCAGAGGTGAAGCAATTGGCGAGCAAAAAAGGATTAACCGGAAAACAGAAGGCAGCAAATTTCCTTATCTTCCTGGGACCAGAAAGGTCAGCCCAGATTTTCAAGCATCTGAAAGAAGAAGAGATAGAGCAGTTGACGCTGGAGATAGCCAATGTGCGTCGGGTTCAGCCAGAAAAGATAGACGATTTGAACCGGGAATTTTTTGAGATGTGTTTAGCCCGGCAGTTTATCGGCCAGGGGGGGATAGCATACGCCAAAGAGGTTCTGGAAAAGGCGTACGGCCAGGAAAAAACTATGGAGATCATTGGCCGCATATCAGCGTCATTACAGGTCAGACCCTTTGACTTTATGAGAAAAACAGAACCAGCCCAATTATTGAACTTCATCCAGGGAGAACATCCCCAAACCATCGCTTTGATACTAGCTTATCTGGATCCGGATCAGGCCTCTCTGGTATTATCATCACTCTCCCCGGAGAGACAATCCGAAGTAGCTAAACGTATAGCGGTAATGGATACTACGTCTCCTGAGGTCATAAAAGAGATCGAAAGTGTCCTGGAACGCAAACTGTCATCCCTGGCTCCCCAGGAGCTAACCAATGCCGGAGGTATAAAATCAGTGGTGGAAATAATCAATCGAGTGGATCGGGGAACAGAAAAGACCATTATGGAAGCCCTGGAAATTCAAGATCCTGAACTGGCAGAAGAAATAAAAAAATTGATGTTTGTATTTGAAGACATAGTAATGATAGATGACCGCTCCGTCCAGCGGATGCTCAGGGAAGTCGATTCACAGGATCTATCCCTGGCATTAAAGGGCGCCAGTGCCGAAGTAGCTCAGAAGATATTCACCAATATGTCTGCCCGGGCTGCTGATATGTTGAAAGAAGATATGGAATTTATGGGTCCGGTAAGGCTGCGGGATGTTGAAGAAGCACAGCAGCGGGTAGTTAATACTATACGGAGACTGGAAGAAGTAGGAGAAATAGTCATTGCCAGAGGCGGAGGAGATGAAATTATTGTCTAGGGTCATAAAGGGTTCAACAGTATATGTTTCCCAGCCCAAGGTTATTCAAATAGACGAACTCCGGGAACTGCAGGAGAAATATGAACGCAGTAATGGCAAAATACCCAAAGTCAATAAATTAGTGAACAATGAGTTAGAGCAGATAAGAGCAGAAAGTGATTCTATACTGCGGGAAACAGAGAGTATGATCATTGATCTGTTGGATAAGGCCCAGGATGAAGCCAGCAGTATTATAGCCGAAGCCCGCGAAGAAGCGGAGCTGATCAGAGCAGACAATGAAAAAAAAGGTTATGAAGACGGGATGAAACAAGCCCGGCAGGAGATCGATGAAACTCTTAAACAAGCCCGGCAGGAAAGTGAGCAGATCATAGCCAGAGCCGGCCAAAGCAAAATGCAGATCCTGCGGACGGCTGAACCTGATATGATGCGGCTGGTAATGGCCATAGCGAAAAGAGTGATAGGTGGAGAAATCAAAACCAATCCGGATGTGGTTACAAATATTATTGCTGAAGCTCTGACTTATCTGGATAAAGCAGAAAACATATCAGTTCATATAAACCCCGGGGAAGTTTTGCAGGTACTGGATGCAGTAAATACCGGGCAGATCACCGACAAACACAACAAAATGGTGGACTTTGACGTGCAGGCAGACAAGAGAGTATCAACCGGGGGCTGTATCATAGATGGTGACGAGGGACAGATAGATGCCACTATAGAAACCCGTATGCTCAGAATCGAAAAATCTATCCAGGGTGTGATAGGGGATGAATGAAACCATCGCCTTTAATATAGATAAGTATTTCAACTTGATCAAAGCAGCCAGCCTCTGTCAGATGAAAGGCAAAATATCGCAGGCTATTGGCCTCACCTTGGAGGCAACCGGTCCCCGATTGAGCCTGGGGGAGCTGTGCTATGTACAGAGTGATCATCATCCTGATCTGGTCATTCCAGCGGAAGTGGTGGGATTTAAGAATAAGCGGATACTGCTTATGCCACTGGGCGAGTTGGAAGGCATAGGTCCGGGAAGCGACTTACTGGCAACCGGGGAGACATTGAAGGTCCAGGTTGGAATGGGATTGGTAGGAAGAGTACTTAATGGCTTGGGTGAACCCATTGACGAAAAGGGTGGGGTAATAATGGAGGATGTTTACCCGGTGATGAACAAGCCCCCCAACCCATTGAAGCGAGATCGGATCGCACAGGTACTCCCGGTAGGAGTCAAGGCCATCGATGGTCTGCTGACCATTGGCAGAGGACAAAGGATGGGAATATTCTCCGGCAGTGGAGTAGGGAAAAGCACCTTGATCGGTATGATTGCTCGAAATACTGAAGCAGACGTTAATGTAATCGCACTTATTGGTGAGCGAGGCCGAGAAGTCAGGGAATTTCTGGAGCGAGACCTGGGTGAAGCAGGATTGGCCAAGTCAGTGGTAGTAGTTGCAACATCAGATCAACCGGCTTTAGTAAGACTAAAAGGTGCATTTGTAGCAACCAGTATTGCAGAATATTTTCGGGATCAGGGTAAAGATGTGTTGTTGTTAATGGATTCCATTACCCGGTTTGCTCTGGCCCAACGCGAGATTGGATTAGCAATTGGAGAACCGCCGGCCACCCGGGGATTTACACCGTCAGTATTCGCACTCTTGCCCAGACTGCTGGAAAGGGCTGGCACATCGGACCGAGGCAGCATAACCGGCTTATATTCGGTACTGGTAGAAGGTGATGATATGAATGAACCGATTACCGATGCGGTCAGGGGAATTGTGGATGGTCATATAGTATTAAGCCGTAAATTGGGAGCAATGAACATATATCCGGCTATAGACGTGATGCAGAGCATCAGCCGGGTCATGATCGACCTGGTAAGTAAAGAACACATGGAAGATGCCAATAGATTCCGCAGTATCATGGCAGCCTATGAAGAGGCCCGGGATCTGATCGACATCGGAGCTTATAAAGAGGGGAGCAATCCCCGGGTCGACGAATCTATCCGCCATATAAACCAGTGTAATGAATTTTTGAAACAGGGGATATATGAAGAGGCTCAATTTGAGACTATCCTGGAGCAGCTAAATCAATCGATATACAGGGGGAATTAAATTATGCGTTCATTTTCCTTCCGATTGCAGACCAAACTTAAAGTATCAAATATCTACGAAGATATGGCTCGTGACCAACTGCGGGTTCAACAAGCCACCCGTGATACAATAGCTGATCAATTACATTCTTTGAACCAGCAGGTATCAGAATTAGAACAGTCTATCCGTTTAATGACCAGCGGCACCGATATATTTACCAAAATGGTAATGAGCCGGGAATATCTTCCGGTCTTGAAAGAAAGGAAGACCGGTATCATCCAGGAGTTGGATCAGGCCGAGAAGAAAGTCGATCGGGCTCGAGATAATCTTATGGCCCGGGCGCGGGAAACTAATACTCTGGAAAAGTTGAAAGAGAGAGACTGGTCCAATTACGTATATGAAAACATGAGGGAAGAACAAAAAATAATAGATGAAGCTGCTGCTGCAGCATTTTATAGAAATAGATCTCTGACCGCTGTGGGGTAAGTGGTCAAAGATCTAACGTCAGGATGATCCAGGTGGTTGCGAACCACCAGAACATCTTGATAAAACGGGAGAAAACGGGAGAAATATAATGAAAAAGGGGACACAAATATTAATACTGGTATTTCTGATACTGGTAATACTGGGTGCAGGGTATTATTTCCTGATGAAAATGGAGATATTACCAGCTCCGGCATTTCTTAAAAGCATACCTTTATTCAGCTCTCACCTTTCTCCTGAAACCTCCGACGAGGTAAGCCAGGCCCCTGAACCCATAGATGAAAGCGATAAATTGAAAACCCAGCTTACTGAAAAAACAGATGAGATCGAAAAACTTAATACCCAGCTTAAAGCACTGCAAAAAGAACTGGAAGAAAGCCAGAAAGGGCAGTTAGCCTTACAGCAGCAGGTCCTGCAATTGCAGGAAGACCGCGATAAAGGCCAGGTACTTCGCAGTAATAAAGAAGATACCTACAAGAATCTGGCTGGATATTATTCGGTTATGAAAGTACAGGATGCTGCAGCAATTATGGCTCAGCTTAATGATGAGGATATAATAGGAATCTTTAATGAGATGGAAAGTGAAACAGTAGCAGCCATCCTGCAGAGCATGGATAGGAGCAGGGCAGCAGGTCTAAGCAAGAAAATGCTGGTCCCTGGCACTATATAACAAGATTGGAAAAGGGGTGATCTTAATAATCAGTTTGGATTACAGCTTTAGTGAAAGGGGGTGAACAATTGATTGAAATACCCGTTCTCAGTAGTGAAAATATAGCTGTCAATCCTGGAGAGAAGAAATTACCAGGGAAAAGCCTGCCGGCAGATAGATCAAGCAGTAAGGACGGCTTCAGCAGACGCTTACAAAATCTCAAGCAGAAAAAGGCTGAAGGCAGTGACCATCAAAACACTATCGATGCCGGGAAAGAAGTCGGCCAGGAAAAACGATCTGCTTTAAGCAGAGGAGCTATGCCCATAGACTATATCATACCGAACCTGATTTTAGCGGGGGGTGCAGTAATAGAGTCCGAAGTGCCGCAGGAAATAGACCAGGATCTAAAGGTCGGAGTGCTGTTGGAAATGGAAGAAGTGACAGCAGGAGGGCTGGAGAATAGTACTGAGCATGTTCCGCAGAGTAATCCAGGCAGCGTAATGGAGACTAGCCTGTCGGAGCCTAACCGGGCTGATAATAGCACAGGGCAGAATAGCCTGGTGGGAGGACAGTCCAGCGGGCAGATAGTTTCTCCAGAAATTATTACCGCCGCAGCCAGCACCGCTGCAGCAGATGTAAATGCTCAGAAGGTCCAGCTAACGCAAGCAGCAGATATCGAGGCGGTTTCAGACAGTCAGGAAGATGCAGATAATGCTGAAAAACAGACCGGCTTTAAAAACATCATCACTAACCATAAGACGGACTCGGCCAAAGTCGGAGCTAAAACATCTGATGATGATAAAAGCAAAATGCCTGTCGAAGCAAGCGATAGCAAAGCCCGGAACGATCAGAGCGACGTTAAAAAACTCATATATTTTGAAGCTCATCGGATGAAAGCAAATAAATTGCCGGCCGCCGTTAAAGCCGATAATCAGGAACCCGGGACTGACTCTCAGACCATGAACGATAAGACTCAAGTCCTTGATATCAAAATGGCTAAAACCGACGTGCATTTTCAGGATCAGATAAGAAGTCCGATAAATCCCAAAGAAGTTCTAGAACAGATCGTTGACAAAATAGAAATCATTCAGAGCAAAAAACTGTCCGAACTGACCCTGGAACTGAAGCCAGATTTTCTAGGCAAAATGACCATTAAAATTGCCATGGAAGAAGGTGGTTTAACAGCCCGGTTCGTCACTGAGAGTCTGCACGTAAAAAACTTGTTGGAAAGCAATCTCAACAGTCTGAAGCAAACTCTGGAAAGCAACGGAATCAAGGTGGAAAAAACCGAAGTAAACGTACAGCTTAATAACGGAGGCATGTTTGACGGCTCAGAAGGCAACCAACAGGACAGGTGGCAGAACCCGGGGTACTTTAACCAGGCCTGGCATTACATTGAAGAAAGCCTGGTGGAAGGGGAACTTCCTGAGCAGGCAGAAACAATCCCGCTTAATTATGCAGATGGCGAATTAACCGGTGAAATGAGTATGAATTTTCTAGTTTAAGGAGGTGCATTGATGAGCATAAGCAGTGTTGCGGCAGATTATACAAATACCAATTCCACATCGTCTATCACCGGAAACTCAGAGCTGGGCAAAGATCAGTTTTTAGAACTCCTGGTCACCCAACTGCGGTATCAGGACCCGCTGGAGCCCATGAAAGATCAGGAATTTATAGCCCAGTTAGCCACCTTCAGCCAGTTGGAGGAGATCCAAAATCTGAGTGCTACTGTAGAGGCTTTGAGCAGCAGTTTTACATCCTATATAAGCGGCAGTATGAGTCTGCAATTGGCAGGAACGCTTATTGGAAGAGAAGTGAGTTATGCAGATCCCGATGCTGTTGAGACAGGTGAGGCAGAAGAACTGTTAACAGGTGTTATCGAAAGAGTCATATTCAAAGACGGGGTGCCCTATTTCGCCATCGGCGACCACGAAGTGAGTGCTGAATACATAATGGAACTGGGTTCCTTGGCACAATCACCAGCTGGCTCGACGGCAGGATCAGATACTACTTCCGAAGAGGCGGAACAGGCTGATGAATAAAGTGATTTTTCCCTACCAACCAGTACAGCCTATTGGCACTGAAAGAACCAAAGACAGCACCCGGGCAGCTGGAAATGATGGACTCAACTTTAAACAAATACTGGATAAACAAATAAGTCCGGAACTGAAGTTCTCAAAACATGCCCAGCAAAGGTTGAAATCAAGGAATATCCAGCTTAACGAACAGGATCTGCAGAAGCTGCAGGAAGCGGTAGGTAAAGCCAGAGAAAAGGGAGCCAAGGATTCATTGATCCTGATGGACAAGCTGGCTCTGGTGGTGAGTATAAGAAATAATACTGTCATAACTGCGGTAGATGAAGATAATGTTCAAGACAATGTGTTTACGAATATCGATAGTGCAGTGATAATTTAGGGCCGGACCTCAAGGAGGAAGCCCTGGATGCCGAGGTATAGAAGCATCCAAGCACTAAAAGAAGGAGGTCAGATTTGATATGATGCGTTCGATGTATTCTGGGGTGGCAGGCTTGAAAAACCACCAGACCAGAATGGATGTAATAGGAAATAATATCGCCAATGTTAACACGGTAGGCTTCAAGAAAAGTCGAGTAGTATTCAAAGACTCTCTTTATCAAAGCATTCGTGGAGCATCAAGTCCTACTAACTCCCGGGGAGGCACAAATCCAATGGCAATTGGCCTGGGTATGACCATAAGCAGTATCGACCAGGTACACAATCCGGCTCCGACTACCATTACCAATAAAACTACAGATATGGCCATCGATGGAAGTGGATATTTTATTCTCAGTGATGGCGGCAGCAGTTATTATACCCGTGCGGGAGCATTTGACTTTGACAAATTAGGAAGTCTGGTCAGCACTTCCAATGGTTACTGTGTTCAGGGCTGGATGGCCGATGCTAATGGCAATATAGATGCCACTGGAGCAGCCAGCAATATAGATATGTCCAGTTTTAACACTACTCCACCCAAAGCTACGGAGCTAATGCAGTTCACTGGTAATCTAGCTTCAACCCTGGAAGTACCTCAGATAAGCGGAGCAGATATCGATCCTGCTGCAGGAGACGAACACCCGGATACAGCTAATTCTGTTATTACTTCCAAAGAGGTTTATGATTCTCTGGGCAATAAACTTACCGTGTATTTCCGTTTCTTTAAAACCGAAGTGGAAACCGGTCCCCCCGCAGTTAACGATTGGGCTTGTGACATATCCATGAACCCCGACTTCCAAAATGCGGCCGGTTATGATGCGGCTGCCAGTTTTGAAGCAGTAGATGTATCAGCAGGTGCATCCCCAGCCGGTGAGCTCGATTTTATCCGGGCCTACAATATTCAGTTTAACGAAAGCGGCAATATAGTTGATGTAGATAACGCCCAAATTGCTATAACTATTGACCGGTCAAGTGCCGGAGCAGACGACATAGTAATGGAGGTGGATTTTGCACAACTCAGCCAGTATAACACCACTTCTACAGCGCAGGTAGATTATCAGGATGGTTACAGTATGGGTAATCTGAATAGTTACACCATTGGCATCGATGGTACTATTCAAGGCGTTTATGACAATGGACAGGTCATGAACATCGCCCGGGTAGCACTGGCCAATTTCCAGAATCCTGCTGGTCTGATCCAGGTCGGATCCAATCTCTTTCAGGAGTCCAATAACTCCGGGGATTGCATAGTTGGGGCACCTGGAGATGCGGGGATGGGAGCCATTATTCCCGGCAGTTTGGAGATGTCCAATGTGGACCTGTCAGAAGAATTTACCGATATGATAGTAACTCAGAGAGGTTTCCAGGCTAATTCACGCTTGATTACCACCTCTGATGAAATGCTGCAGGAACTGGTCAATCTCAAAAGATAGTTGATTCGATCCTCCGGGAGTTATCCCGGAGGATATAAAGAGGTGAAACGGTGATTTATCTAACCCGGTTGAATGGAGAAAGGATCGTATTAAACACTGATTTAATTGAGTTCATGGAAAAAACACCGGATACCGTAGTTACTCTTACGACCGGCAAAAAGTTTGTAGTACGTGAACCGGTCAATGAAATTGTTGAACATATCAATTGGTTTAAAAGGAAGCAGTTTTCAACCTTAAAAGATTAGTCATGGTAAGGGGGATTCAAAGTGGCAGATGATAATACCGTAGATGCAGGGCAAAAAAAATCCGGATTAGACCTGAAAATAATCATTATAGGTTTAGTTATTTTCATTGTTCTGGTGGGAGGGTCCTTTTATTTAATGAAGTCAATAATGGCTCCTTTAATGCCGGAGGAAGAAAAGACCTTGAAAGAAGGAAGCGCAGCTAACATTGGGGTGCTGGTACCGATTGGAGAATTCATGACCAATATCAACGATGTAGCGGGTACCCGCTATCTGAAAGTTGAAGTTACGGTGGAATCATCTGACGAAAAAGCTAAAGAGAAGGTAGATGCCTACATGCCGGTAATAAGGGACAGCATCCAGGGCATCCTGTCTGCCAAGACGGTAGCTGATTTGGATGTCCGCAACCGGGATAATCTGAAGATGGAAATAAAGGATGAGATAAATAATAAGATTGGCAAAACCATAAATAATGTATATTTTACCAGCTTTATTATGCAGTAGTTATTACCAGTAGGGAGGGGGGACATAATGGCCGAAGTTTTATCGCAAAACGAAATAGATGCTCTGTTATCAGCCTTAAGCAATGGTTCTGTCAATGCCGAGGAACTAAAGGAAGAACAGAGCAAGAAAAAAGTAAGAGTATATGATTTTAGAAGACCCAGCAAGTTTTCTAAAGACCAGCTGCACACCCTGCAGGTAATCCATGACACCTATGCCCGGGCTTTGAGCACCTTTTTATCAGCTCAGCTTCGTATGCCGGTGCAAATGGATGTTCTGTCGGTTGAACAGCTGACCTATGAAGAATTTATGAGGTCCATCCCCAATCCTACCATATTGAATATATGTTCCTTTTACCCCCTGGAAGGCAACGTTATTATGGAGATCAATCCTAACCTGGGATTTGCTCTTTTAGATAGACTCCTGGGGGGGCAGGGCCAGGCTCCTTTAAAAGTCCGGAGCTTGACAGAAATCGAAGAAACCGTGATGGAGAGAATTGTACAGCGTATGCTGGGTTATCTTACTGAACCATGGGAAGGTATCATAGAGATCGAACCTAATCTGGAAAGAGTTGAAACCAACCCTCAGTTTACCCAACTGGTCTCTCCGGCTGAAGTAATGATGATAATTTCTATAGAAACCAAACTGGGAGATGTATTAGGAATGATAAACCTTTGCATACCTTTCCTGGTCCTGGAACCGATAATGGATAAACTAAGCGTTCACTTTTATTATTCCTCAACTTCACAGAAACGAAATCTTGAAAACATGGGCCTGATCCAGAATAAACTGGAAACTACCCGAATTACGGTTAAGGCTATTCTGGGCGAGAACCGGATCACAGTTCAAGACTTATTAGAACTTTCAGTGGGAGATGTGATTCCCCTAAGAAGAAGAATAGGCGAGCAATTAGACCTGGTAATCGGAGAGCATACCAAATTTACAGGTAAGCCAGGGATAAATGAAGGTAAGTTAGCCATACAGGTATGCAGTGTGGTAGAGGAGGGAATGGATTATGAGTGATGGTATATTATCCCAGGAAGAAATAGATGCCCTGCTTTCAGGAGGTGGGAGCAACAGTACTGAAGGCAGCAGTGAACTGCAGGCGCAGATAAGCGAATACCAAAAAGATACCCTGGGTGAAATCGGTAACATAAGCATGGGCACCGCTGCTACGACCCTTTCCCTGCTGCTCAAGAGAAAGGTCTCCATAACTACTCCTCTTGTGACCGTGACCACCCGGCAGGAGATACAAAATGAATATCCACTGCCTTATGTGATTGCAGAAGTACAGTATACCCAGGGTCTGAGCGGGTCCAACCTGTTAACCGTCAAAGCTGAAGACGCTTGTTTAATAGCCGACTTGATGATGGGCAAAGAGTCTATTGAAAGACGGGTAGAATTGGACGAATTAGATTTGAGTGCAGTAGGAGAGGCTATGAATCAAATGATGGGTTCAGCCACCACCAGTCTGTCATCCATGTTTAACCAGAGGATAGATATTGCTCCTCCCATAATAAATGTGATTGATCTGAGCAAGGATAATTTTGCTCTGCCCACAGATTATACCCAATTGGTGCAGATCAAATTCAAGATGGAAATAGAAGACATGTTAAACAGCGAGATAATGCAGATCATCCCTATGGAAGCTGTTACTACCATGATCAAAGTCCTGGAAAGAAATGTAGAAGATCTGACTGCTAATGAGGTAGCATCTCAGGTAAGCTATGAAGAGCCATCTTACGAACAGCCCCAACCTATTTTCCAGGAAGAACCAGAATACGTACCAACAGCCTCGGAACCTGTAATAAACTGGAGTGATACTCCCAGGATGAATAGCAGTTCTCCCATAGTAGGAGCAGGTGACCCCCATACTATTCAACCGGTGCAATTCAGTATATTACAGGAAAGCAGGATAGGAGAAACACCACAGAATATCAGCCTTATTATGGATGTTCCGCTGGATGTTTCAGTGGAACTGGGTAAGACCAGGAAGACTATCAAAGAAGTGCTGGAGCTTCAGCAGGGCTCAATAATCCAACTTGATAAAATGGCAGGTGAACCTGTTGATCTATTAGTTAATGGTAAATTAATTGCCAAGGGGGAGGTCGTTGTAATAGATGAAAATTACGGAATAAGGATAACAACCATAATAAGTCCGATGGATCGAGTCAACAAATTACAATAAAGAAGCAGGAGGTTAGTGATGGGTAAGAAAATTCTTGTGGTTGATGATGCTGCATTTATGAGAATGATGATCAAAGACATTCTAAGCAAAAATGGTTATGACGTGGTTGGTGAGGCTGAAAATGGAGCAGTAGCGTTGGAAAAATACAAGGATTTGCAGCCGGATCTGGTGACTATGGATATTACCATGCCGGAAATGGATGGCATCACCGCAGTTAAGGAGATCAAAGGCATGGACGGTACTGCCAGGATCATAATGTGCAGTGCTATGGGACAACAGGCTATGGTTATCGATGCCATACAAGCAGGAGCAAAAGATTTTATTGTCAAGCCATTTCAACCGGAAAGAGTAATCGAAGCAGTAAGCAAAGCACTTGAGTAGAGAACAGACAATTAGGTGGGGAGACTATTGATATTATCTAAACGCAAAACCCTGTTAATAATACTCACCATAATACTGGCAGTTGGTATCATAAATATTTATACTGCAGATTCACTGGCTATAGACGACATCGGAGAACTGCAGAATGAATTGAGTCAGGATACTCCGGCCGCCCAGCCATCCAACAATGTAGCGGTTGAATTTATCAAACTACTGTTTGTTTTAATCATGATCATTGGGGCAGCCTGGTCGGTAGTAAAATTATTTGGCCAGAAAGCTACTGCCAGGTTGCAGGGAACATGGCTCCATGTGGTAGATGAAGTGATCCTGGGTCAGAGCAGGGGGATCATTCTCTGTGAAGTTGGGCAAAAGGTTTATGCCGTTGGGGTGACTGATCACAATATTTCCCTGTTGTTCGAAATCGACAACCCAAAATTAATGGAAGATATAGCAGCTGGAGATTATATGCAGCCCGATAGATCCAATAATCTCAAGATCTTTAAAAATGGAGTAAGCAAGTTATTAACGGGTAATGACAATCTATCCAACCGCAAGAACTTTCATTACCTGATGGAAGAACAGAACCAGAGGCTGCAGGAGATGTTCAAGTACGACCCGAGCAATAAGGATGAGAAAATTAGAAGAAGTGATAATAATGGCTGAAAATATGTTTAAAAAGGGCATGAAAGCCACTCTTTTTATAGTACTGGTCATAGTATTTGTTGCTGTTTTGCCTGCCAGTGTTGGCGCAGAACCTATTCAGATCCCTGACATCAACTTCCAGATGCAGGGGACTACTGATGATCCGCAGGGACTGTCAACTGCGTTGCAGCTGGTCGTATTGTTAACCGTCTTGTCCCTTGCCCCAGCCATACTTATCATGCTTACCTCCTTTACCAGGATAATAGTGGTATTGTCCTTTGTAAGAAGTTCTCTGGCAACTCAACAGATGCCGCCCAATCAGGTGCTGATTGGCTTAGCCCTGTTCCTCAGCTTTTTTGTCATGGCCCCCACTTTACAGCAAGTAAATTCTCAGGCTATACAACCCTACCTGAGTGGAGCCATAGATCAGGAAATAGCTATGGACAAGGGCATGGCGCCCTTGAGAGATTTTATGTTTCAGCAAACCCGGGAAAAAGACCTGGCCCTATTCGTTAGGATGGCCGATATGGATAGACCCAATAACTTTGCCGATATACCCAATTATGTACTCATACCTTCATTTATTATAAGTGAGTTGAAGACTGCCTTTCAGATTGGATTCGTTATTTTTGTTCCATTCATAGTCATTGATATGGTGGTCGCCAGTGCATTGATGTCGATGGGTATGATGATGCTGCCGCCCATGATGATATCATTACCATTCAAAATACTGTTGTTTGTACTGGTGGACGGCTGGGGACTAGTTATTCAATCGCTTATCATGAGCTTTAGATAGGAGAGGATTTTAAATGTACCAGGACGTAGTACTGGGAATCGCCCATGAGGCGGTAGTAACTGTTCTTCTGGTATCGGCACCCATACTGGGGGTAGCTTTGATCACCGGTCTGGTGATCAGTATTTTACAGGCCACCACCCAGATACAGGAAATGACTCTGGTTTTCGTTCCTAAGATAGTAGCAGTTTTTCTGGTGATCATAATTTTTGGACCATGGATGTTGAACATACTTTCCGGTTTCATAATTAGTTTGTACAGTGCCATACCCCAGTTGATAACAATTTAAAGTGGGATGGGAGATAGCTGAATGGGGACTTTTGCTTTAGACAGTTTTTTCTTGATATTAGGCAGATTGTCAGGTCTATTTATCAGTGCCCCTATATTTAGCAGTAAACAGATCCCGGTAACAGTTAAAGCCCTGCTTCTGGCGATACTGGCAGCTACCCTGGCCTGTTTTGTTCCGGTTTCATATGGGATACAGGTGGAGAACCTGGGACAATTTACCGCAGCCATGGTGGCAGAGATCTTTGTGGGATATATAATTGGATTTACTGTCTACATATTATTAGGAGCTATCCAATTAGCTGGCCAGATTATGGACATGCAGATGGGTTTTGCCATAGTGAATGTGGTGGACCCGCAATCCGGAGCGCAAATACCATTAATGGGAAATCTGACCCAGGTACTGGCTCTTCTAATGTATCTGGCAGTTGACGGGCATCACTATCTGCTGCAGGCCATAGTACACAGTTATAAGATTATACCGGTGTTAGGCTTAAATCTCAGCGGCGAATTCTACCAGCTGATAGTGCAGATAAGCGTCTATATGTTTGTCATAGCAGTCAAGATAGCGGCCCCTATCCTGGTAGTGACTATGATAACCGATATCGCTATGGGTTTCATGGCCCGGACCGTACCGCAGATGAACGTTTTTATTGTAGGTCTGCCGCTTAAAATAATAGTCGGTCTGGTAGCTTTATGTATATTCCTTCCCGTGTATTTATGGATATTCAACATTTTGTTTGACAGGTTTTTCGCATATTTGGATCAGATAATTATGGTTTTAGGTGTATGAAAATGATGGATGAACGCATAGTCTATTTTCCCTTTGATCTGCAGCTATTTGCAGATGAAGGTAATACCGGAGAAAAAACAGAGAAAGCCACCCCCAGAAAAGTGGAAGAGGCTAGAAAAAAAGGGCAGGTCTATAAAAGCAGCGACCTGAACTCAGCAGTCATACTTCTGGCCGGATCTGTAACCATATTTTTGACCTTACCCTATATGATCGATACCTTGAGGGCATTTACCGAATTATGTTTGATTGACCGGGCTTTATATGATTTCTCCAGCGAATATTTGCATACCCTGCTGATCGAAGTGATAATCACTATGGCCAAATGTCTGCTGCCAGTACTGGCAGTAACGTCCATCACAGCACTCTTGATTACTTGTTTGCAGGTAGGGTTTGTATTCAGCGGAGAAGTCCTGACCTTAAAACTGGAGCGCCTGAACATGGTCGAGGGTGCAAAAAAAATATTTTCCAAAAGAGCCCTGGTAGAGTTAGCCAAATCATTATTCAAAGTGACCGTAACCGGGTATATCGTTTACTCGGTAGTAGATAAAAATTATTTAATGTTTGCACGACTGGTGGATATGGAATTAGCAGCGAGTATCAGAATATTAAGCCAGATAGTATATGAGATGGCATTAAAAGTCGGTGCTGCCTTTGTGATCATCGGAGTTCTGGATTATTTATACCAGAAATATGAATACGATAAATCTCTCAAGATGAGCAAGTATGATATTAAACAGGAATACAAGCAGACTGAAGGGGACCCGCTTTTGAAGTCAAGGCAGCGCCAGATACAGAGAGATATAGCTATGAAGCGCATGATGAGCGAAGTGCCCCGAGCCGATGTGGTGATCACCAACCCCACTCATTTTGCGGTGGCATTGAAATATGAAGCGGACGTAATGGCCGCACCGGTGGTAATAGCCAAAGGACAGGATTTCATAGCATTAAAGATAAAAGAATTGGCCCATGAAAATGGTGTTGTAATAGTTGAAAATCCACCATTAGCAAGAACCCTTTATGCAGCATCAAGAATCGGAGACCTCATTCCAGAAGATCTGTTTCAGGCGGTAGCAGAGGTCTTGGCATTTGTATACAAACAAAAAAGGATCGTGTTGTAAGTAGGAGGCCTAATTATGGAACTCAGGGCAGGGTGGTTCAATAAAATACTTCATTACAGTGATCTAATAATAGCCTTTGCGGTAATTACCATCGTGATGATGATGATAATACCTATGAAGCCTGTGATGTTGGACGTTTTGCTGACCTTTAATATCAGTTTCGCCCTTATAATAATCATGGTAGCAATGTTCAACAATGACCCCTTGGAGTTTTCCGTATTTCCATCCCTGCTGCTTATAATGACCCTGTTCAGGCTGTCCCTGAATATTTCTTCGACCCGCCTGATCCTTCTTAATGCTGAAGCCGGAGAGATAATAGCCTCCTTTGGTTCATTGGTGGTAGGCGGGAATACCGTGGTAGGTATGGTAATTTTCCTGATCATTGTAGTGATACAATTCGTGGTAATTACCAAAGGGGCAGAAAGAGTATCAGAGGTAGCGGCCCGGTTTACCCTGGATGCCATGCCTGGCAAACAGATGGCCATAGATGCGGACCTGAATGCCGGACTGATCGATGAACAGAAAGCCCGGGACAGAAGACAAAAGATCCAGAGAGAAGCCGATTTTTATGGAGCTATGGATGGTGCCAGCAAATTTGTAAAAGGGGATGCAGTGGCCGGGATCATCATTACCATTATCAATATAGTAGGTGGACTTATTATCGGCATGGCCCAAAAAGGCATGGGTGCTGGAGAAGCCATGCAGGTTTATACCCTGTTGACAGTAGGTGATGGGCTGGTCAGTCAAATACCGGCGTTACTGATATCAACAGCGACCGGCATTGTAGTGACCAGAAGTGCTTCCAGTTTTAGCCTGGGCAAGGAACTGGGTATGCAGTTGTTCAACTATCCCAAAGCATTTGGAGTAGCTGCCGTGATCCTGCTGGTGCTGGGTACCCTGGGGTTACCCAAACTCCCCATGTATTCTCTGGCAATAGTATTTGGATTATTGTTTTTGGCTTTTCGTTCTACTGCCCAGGAAACAAGTGATGAAAGTAATCTGGATAATCTACAGGAGGTTGAAGAGATAAAGAGACCAGAAAACGTGGTTGAACTGCTGCAGGTAGAAAAAATGGAATTAGAACTGGGTTATGCCCTGATCCCACTCGTGGATTCTGAACAAGGGGGCGACCTCCTGGATCGAATCGTGATGATAAGAAGGCAGTGCGCCATGGAACTTGGTTTTATAGTACCACCGGTAAGAATTCGCGATAATATGCAGCTCAAGCCGAATTCGTATACCGTAAAGATCAAAGGAATACCTATTGCCTCAGGTGAAATGGTGATCGACAATTACCTGGCCATCGGTCCGGATATCGAAAATGACACTCAGCTTAGCGGAATGGATACTATTGAACCGGCATTCAAACTGCCTGCCCGGTGGATATCATCCAAAGACCGGGAGTTAGCAGAGACTAAAGGATACACCGTGGTTGATCCACCCTCAGTATTGGCTACCCATATGACTTCAATAATAAAGAGCCATGCCTATGAACTTCTGGGCAGACAAGAGATACAGAATACCATAGATTTCATAAAACAGCAGAATTCTGCGGTTATCGACGAGTTAGTGCCAGATTTGATGAACCTGGGAGATATTCAGAGAGTACTGGCCAATCTATTGAAGGAACAGATCTCTATAAGAGACATGTTGACCATTTTTGAAACTCTGGCCGACTATGCCAAAGTAACCAGAGACACAGATTTGCTCAGCGAATATGTAAGACAGGCCTTAAAACGGCAGATCAGCAGGCAGTATGCCAATGAGGATGAAAAACTGACCGTATTGACAATGGACCCGGGACTGGAAGAAAGCTTGCGGGAATCAGTCCAGCAGAGTGAATATGGTTCTTATTTAGCCCTGGATCCGGAAGTGGCGCAAAAAATCGTGGATAAACTTAAGCGGTTTCATGAACAGATCACCACTAAAGGCCAGACTCCTATTATTATCTGCGCACCTGTACTGCGCTTGTATTTCAAACGATTTATTGATCGCTTTATTTCCAATTATACTGTGATCTCCTACAACGAAGTTGATGACAGCACTAATGTAGAAGTGATAGGGATGGTGACGTTATGAAAATCAAAAAATACGTAGCCAAGGATTTCAAGTCTGCTATCAAACAAGCCCAGGATGAAATGGGGAGCGATGCCATAATCCTCCACACCCGGCAGCTGAAAAAAAATAGGTTCCTCGGATTCCTCTCACCATATCATGTAGAGATCACGGTGGCAGTAGACGAGAATCTGAAAGTCAATACGGATCTGAAACGCGAAAAAATGTTCAGTACCCTGACTAGCCTGGAGCCAAAAGATATTCCGGCCGGAAAAAGCCTGGAGACGGTAGATTTGAACTATTCAGCATCAGAGGATCCATTGCTGGCAGAACTGCAGCAGATGAAAGATTTGATGAGTGACATAAAAATGAAAATGCATGAAGTTGGGGTCATAAAGGGCATATCTGAACCAGCCCAGCATTTCTATCAGATCCTGGTCAACAATAATGTCAATCAGGATATTGCCATGAGTATAGTGAGCAATATCGAATCTAACCTGCCGGAACAGAAAATAGACGATGAGACCTGGGTGCGGGATGTATGTATAAATGTTTTACAGGACTATATCAGCGATATATCTCCCATAACTGTTACTCCCGGCAAGAAAGGTCATATAGTATTTATGGTGGGTCCTACCGGCGTGGGCAAGACTACTACTATTGCCAAACTGGCAGCAAATATGACTTTTTTAGAAAGAAAAACCGTAGCACTGATAACCCTGGACACCTACCGGGTTTCAGCAGCAGAGCAATTACGAACCTTTGCTGAAATAATCGGGATCCCTATCAGCGTGGTATTTAACAGTACTGATTTTAAGGAGGCGGTTCAGGCCTATCAGGAAAATGACATCATATTTGTGGATACTGCCGGCAGGAGCCCCAGGAATCCCAAACAGATGGAAGAACTGAAAAGCTATCTGAACATAGCCCGGCCCGATGAAACCATTCTGGTATTGAGTGTTACCACCCATAGCCAGGATTTGATCAATATATACCGCCAATTCGCACCGATGAAAATAGATAAAGTGATTTTTACCAAACTGGATGAGACCTATAGTTATGGTCAAATATTAAATACCGTTTATGAGATCAATAAACCAGTAGCATATTTGACTACTGGACAGAATGTACCGGATGATATCGAGGTGCCTGATCCACTGCATCTGGCCAGCCTGCTGTTGAGAAAGGATGGACTGGCATGAGCGATCAAGCAGATAAACTAAGGAAAATGGCCTCCAGTATCCGGCAACAGATAGAAGTAGACTTGATGAACAAAGCAAAACAAACCCGGGTCATCGTCATAAGCAGCGGTAAAGGGGGCGTAGGAAAAAGTACTATAGCACTGAACATAGCGCTGGTACTTGGCACCTACAATAAAAAGGTCATATTGATGGATGCGGATATGGGCTTGGCCAACATAGATATTATGCTGGGTCTGATACCAAAATATACGATCCAGCATGTAGTACAGGGCAGAAAGAAACTAAAAGATGTGATGATAGATGGACCGGCTGGAGTCAAGATAATTCCCGGAGGATCAGGTATCAATGAGTTGGCCGATCTTAACGATAATGAATTAAACAGGCTTATACAGGAATTGTCTAAAATAGACGGAGAGTATGACTACATGATAATCGACACCGGAGCAGGAATATCCAGGAATGTAGTAAGTTTTCTTCTGGCAGCCGATGATGTGATCATGGTGACTACAGCGGAACCCACCTCTTTAACAGATGCCTACGGCACTGTAAAAACCATGATCAAACAAGCGTATGCCGGAAAAATATATCTCCTGGTCAATAAGGTCACCAATAATTCCGAGGGCATAATGGTAGCAGAAAAATTCAGGATAGCCTGTAAGAGATTCTTGGATACCGATCTTATAGCGATCGGAAATGTGGTCAACGAACCCGCCGTTAGAGAAGGGATAATGAGGCAGGAAGCATTTACCCAGATGTTTCCTCAGAGTACAGCAACCAGAAATATCGTATCGATAGTTGACAGATTAATGACCGGATATGATGTGAGTTATTCAAGTCCAGGTCAGCCCGGGGGAGTTAAAAGTTTTTTTCGGAAACTCAGCAGTCTATTTAGAGATAAAGATGCAGGGGTAGGTTGATATAATGGAAAATCTAAAAGTCAATCAGCTAATGGAAATTGTTTTTGAGGGAGACAATTTCCGGGAATATTATCCGGTTAGGATAGAGAATATCGATGAAAAGGCGATCCATATGGGAATGCCCATGAAACAGGGTGGCATCGTACGATTAAAGATAGGACAGGAAATACGATGCGTTTTTCGCAACAGCAACAATCAATATTATGGTTTTTCTACTACCATAACCGACATAATCAAAAAGCCTTTTCCGATGCTGATAGCTGAAAAGCCCAGCCAAATGTCGACTATCAATCAAAAGAGGGCTTATGTGCGCCTCGAAGTAACTCTGCCGATACAATATAGACTGATCGATGACAGCAATGACTCAGCAGATGACCCGGAAGTCTTTCATAATGGTCACACTGTCAACATTAGCGCCGGAGGAGTACTATTCAGCACCAATATGCGATTAGAAACCCAGCAGCACATCGAAGTTAAATTGTATATACCAAATTATGAACCATTTTGCTGCCAGGCCAAGGTCTTACGTGTTTTCGACAAGGTCGATTCCAAGCGGAAATACTTCTGGGTTGCTATACAATACGAAGAAATATCCGATGCCAAGCGCGACAGGATTTTCAATTACATATTCGAAAAAGAGCGAGAACTAATCAAATCTGCTTATAAGCGTCAGGAGAGGATGTTATGAAACCGATACGAGTCTTAGTAGTAGATGATTCGGCCTTTATGAGGAAAGTGATTTCTGACCTGGTCAACCAGGCTCCTGGTATGGAAACAGTTGGCATAGCCCGGGACGGTGCTGATGCACTCAAGAAGATCCAGGAGCTTAAGCCGGATGTGATCACCATGGACATAGAGATGCCAGTATTAGACGGCATATCAGCCCTGGAGAGAATTATGCAGGTCAACCCGGTGCCGGTAATAATGTTGAGCAGTATAACCCGGGAAGGAGCAGAAAAAACGCTGAAAGCCTTGGAGCTGGGGGCGGTTGACTTTGTCACCAAGCCTTCCGGGCAAATTTCTCTGGATATTGACAAAATACAGAATCAACTGATAGAAAAGATATTTGTCGCCGCAGGTGCTAAAACCAACATTGCCAACCCAGTTGACAGCATCAGGCCGGCCCGGGCAAATATTACACCGGTTCAGAATACCAATATCGACCCCGCAGGCAAGTCCAAGCTAAATGGACTGAATAAATTAGTATTGATAGGTACTTCGACTGGCGGGCCCAAGGCACTGCAGGAGGTTATTCCCAAACTGCCGGCCAGCATTGATGCTGCGGTCATGATCGTGCAGCATATGCCTCCAGGATTTACGAAATCACTGGCTGAGAGACTGGACAGCATCTCCCGGGTAAAAGTAAAAGAGGCAGAACAGGGAGAAAAGGTTGTCCCAGGCTGTGCATATATTGCTCCCGGGGATTTTCATATGCTGTTTAAAGCCCAGGGGTTCGGCGGTGAAAAAAGCCTGAATATTGTCCTGGACAAATCAGCACCCCGGGGAGGGCATCGGCCATCAGTCGATAGCATGATGGAATCAGCGGTTGAACAATTCTGGTCCCATATGGTAGGTGTTGTAATGACCGGGATGGGTAATGATGGCTCAGAAGGCATAAAACTTATCAAAGGAAAAAATGGCAAGATAATTGCTGAAGATAAATCGAGCTGTATAGTATATGGAATGCCCAAGGCGGCAGCTGAAACCGGCCTAGTTGATAAGGTGGTTCCTCTCAGTGAAATAGGTCAGTGGATAGTAAGGATGCTCTAAAGGTTAGAAATTAAGATTATAAAAATAGGGATTAAATGGATGAGAAGGTGGTAACAAGAACAGTTTGGAGGAGCTGCAGAAGAGAATTTATGAGTAACCAAGCAGAAAGAATAAGGGGGTGGCGAAGTGGCGATCGATATGTCTCAATACATGGATATTTTTCTGGATGAGAGCAAGGAACATCTCACCATATTAAATGAACATCTGCTCGAATTGGAGAAAAACGCAGGTAATATCGGCAGTCTTAACGAGATATTCCGGGCTGCTCATACTTTGAAAGGTATGTCTTCTACCATGGGTTTCGAAGATGTAGCAGATTTAACGCACCATATGGAAAATGTGTTGAGTGCTTTAAAAGAAGGTATATTGGACGTTGATTCTCAAGTGGTAGACGTGTTATTTCAATGCTTTGACAGGATGCAGTGCATGATCGACAAATTGGAGTCGTCAGGAAGCAGTAGTTTAGACAATAATGACCTGATAAACATGTTGGAAGCTATCCGAAATGGGAATTTTCATGAACCCATCGGCGATATCCCAGAAGACGGGGAACAGGCCGAAGAAGTTGAAGATGAAGATAAGCCATTGATAGGTCTGGACTTCAATAGCTTCGACATTACGATCATCAAAGAAGCTCTGTCTACCGGCAACAATATTTTCTATGCCCGGATATCGGTGAATCAAGATTGCATGATGAAAGCAGTACGAGCCTTTATGGTATTCAAAAGCATAGAAGAAGATGGGGAGATCATTAAATCCTTTCCACATGTACAGGACTTGGATGAAGGAAAATTTGACAGTGACTTTGAACTGCTTTTTGTCAGCAACTCAGATTTGGAAGCAGTCAATAAAAGGATCAGCAAGATATCTGAGATTACTTCTTTGGTCACCAGGTTTGATGAAAGCATGATCACTTCTTCCCAGGCAGATAGTAAGAGGGAAGAACTGGCACGGGCAGAAAAGCTTGAAATTTCGGAAGAGACTGACACAGCAGATATCAAACATACACCAAAAGCCAGAAAGACCGTTAGAGTAGATATTGACCGACTGGATATGCTGATGAATCTGGTTGGTGAATTGGTGATGCATAAAGGTTGTCTGGAACAGATCGGCGCCACCAATAAGATACCACAATTGAATGAAACCATAGAACAGATGGATAGAATCAGCGCCGACCTGCAATCGGTAGTCATGATAGTAAGAATGGTGCCTATTGAACAGGTGTTTAATAGATTTCCCCGCATGGTTAGAGACCTGGCCAAAGACCTGAACAAGGAAATCGATTTTATCATGGAGGGCAAAGATACCGAACTGGATAGGACCGTTATCGATGAAATAGGAGATCCTCTGGTCCATCTATTAAGAAATGCACTGGATCATGGAATTGAACTGCCTGAGGAGCGGATAGCCGCAGGAAAACCAGGGCAGGGTACATTGATATTAAGTGCCAGACATGAAGGCAATAACGTATATATCGATGTTCAAGATGATGGAAAAGGTATTGACTCGGAACTGGTTCTGGCCAAGGCAATAGAAAAAGGGATTGTCACCCGGAATGAAGCTCAGTTGCTTACAGATAGTGAAATTCACAGATTTATATTTGCGCCGGGATTCAGTACCTCCAGCCAGGTAACCGATATTTCAGGGCGGGGGGTTGGATTGGATGTAGTCAAGACCAAAATTGAATCCATTAACGGAGAAATATCAATAGAAACCAAACCCGGACAGGGGACCAAATTTAGAATCAAATTACCTTTGACCCTGGCGATCATACAGGCTTTAATGGTCTCGGTAAAAGATGAGATCTATGCCATACCTTTAAGTTCAGTGAACGAAACCTCATTAATTAACAAGTCTGATATAAAAGTGATACAAAATCAGGAAGTGATCATATTAAGAGGGGATGTTCTGCCTTTATTCAGGCTCAATGACATATTGGATGTGCCTGGAGAAGATAGATCCGGGTCGCAGCTGTATGTAGTAGTAGTGCGCAAAGGAGAACACCAGATAGGGTTGGTGGTGGACACTCTGATCGGGCAACAGGAGATAGTGATAAAATCACTGGGAAAAATACTATTGAACATACCCGGTATTGCAGGTGCAATTGTGGCTGGTGATGGTAATGTGAGGCTTATCATTGACATTGCATCACTATTCTAGAAAGGAGGCACAGTCAATGAAAGGAATGGAGAGTCTGCAGGCGGAGAAGGGGACCCACGGCAGTGTTGAAACACAGGTGGTAGTGTTCAGGTTAGGAAAAGAAGAATATGCCATTGATATACTTCAAGTCCAGGAAATAATCAGGGTATTGAATGTAACCCGTATCCCCAGGGTGGAAAAGCACATAGAAGGAGTTATCAACCTGAGGGGTAACATAGTTCCTCTTTTAAATCTGCATACCAAATTCAACCTGCAGATCTCAGGCTTGGAAGAGGAAAGGCGGATCATCGTTTGTCAATTTGATGAAATCAAAGCCGGAATAATCGTTGATGAGGTATTAGAGGTGATCACACTGAGTGAAAGGGATATCGAATCAGTAGATAATGTTTATACTTCCGTCAATGCCGAACAGATCAAAGGTGTAGCCAAAGTTTCGGGCAGATTGTTGATTTTACCGGATATGAAAAAAATAATTCTTGGCGAAGCCTTTGGACCAGGGGAGTGAGGAGTTGCAGGTGAAAGATTTTACTGAATTGTCATGTATGCAATTAGATGCTCTTAGAGAGATCGGTAATATCGGGTCCGGAAATGCTGCTACGGCTTTAGCCCAGATGGTACAGGCCAAGATCGATATGAGCGTTCCGGAAGTCAATATATTGCCTTTCAATGATGTACCCAAACTGGTAGGCGGAGCGGATGTGGCAGTGTGCGGTCTCTACTTTGCAGTTAGTGGATCTATAACCGGAAGCATATTGTTCATGCTCCCCATTGAAAGGGCAGGTCTCTTAGTAGATATGATTCTGGGCAGGACCGGCGGCGAAACAGGAGCTGGGATTCTAGGAGATATGGAATCATCGGTGATAATGGAAGTTGGCAATATAATCTCAGCCACCTACCTTAATGCACTATCACATTTTACCAAACTGACAATGTTGACTTCCGTTCCGGCCCTGGCTGCGGACATGGCTGGAGCAATATTGAATGGTGTTCTAGCTCAGGTGGGAGGAGTGGTTGATGATGTACTAGTATTAAAAACCATGTTTACCCGGGAAGATCAAGATATTGTAGGACACTTTTTTATGATGCCTGATTCAGAATCTTTAAGCACCATATTACAAGCGCTTGGGGTGAATAATTAGTGGATGAAATTATTCAAGTCGGCATGGCTGAATTAAAAGTTGCGACTGCTCCTAAAAAACTGCTTACAGCAGGCTTAGGCTCGTGCATAGGAATCTGTGTATGTTCTCCGGCCCAGCAGTTTGGAGTCCTGGCGCATATAATGCTTCCATCAAGTACCCAATCAAAGAAATCCCAAAATAAAGCTAAATTTGCTGATACCGCAGTAGATTTGATTTTAGAACAGATGATAAAGAATGGAGCCAGTGCTTCCAAAATGATCGCAAAAATCGCGGGCGGTGCGCAGATGTTCAAGTTTGTGGGGGACAGCAGTATCATGAATATTGGTCACCGCAATACCCTGGCGGTAGAAGAGCATTTGAGAAGAAACGGTATCAGGATCGCAGCTAAAGATACCGGAGGAAATTTTGGCCGGACCATCGTTTTTGATCCGAAAACAGGTGATTTAAGAATCCGTACTATTGGTCATGGGGAGAGAACAATATAAATGAACATTGATAAAAAAGCGTTATGGGTCGAGTATAAGGAAAAAAACATATCAACAGCGCGAGAAGAACTGATCATTCAGTATGCCCATTTAGTCAAGTATGTGGCTAACCGACTGGCAATTACTCTTTCTTCAGTAGTTGAAGTGGATGAACTTATATCATACGGCATAGAAGGCTTGATCGATGCGATAGAAAAATTTGACCACCAGAGGAATATTAAATTCGAGACTTACGCTATAACCAGAGTCAGGGGATCGATGATCGACGGACTCCGATCCATGGATTGGGTGCCTGTATCAGTAAGACAAAAAGGTAAAGAATTGGAAAAGGCTTTTGCCAAACTGGAACTCAGGTTGGGCAGAGCTGCTACCGACGAAGAAGTTGCTGCAGAGTTAGGGCTTAATAAGAAGGAATTTTACACCTTATTAAAAGATGTTTCCTGCAGTGCCATGATTTCCCTGGATGACTTTATCCCCGGGGAGAATATGAGCGAGAGGAAAAAGCGCATCGTTGATGTTTTGGAAGACAAGAATGCGGCAGACGCATTAGAGCTGGTGGGAGATAGGGAAACTAAAGAATTACTGGTTGCATCCATATCCAGATTACCGGAGAAGGAAAAAAGGGTTATCTATTTATACTATTATGAAGGTCTGACTTTGAAGGAAATAGGAGCAGTATTGGATTTATCTGAATCAAGGATATCCCAATTACACACCAAGGCTATATTGCGTATGAGGGGCAGCTTGAGCAAAAAGAAATTCATGCTTTGCAAAAGTTAGAAGGGGGGAGAAGGTTGCTTGAGAATACAAGTGTAACAGACAGCTGGGTCGAAGTTTATGTAGACAATGATAAGATGAAGTCCTATATTGTGATCACCAGGCCTTCTGATAATGGGAAAAGGTGTTCGGTCGAACAAGCGTTAAATGCTTTACAGGAAAAAAAGGTTGTTTTTGGTATCGATGAAAAGCGGATAAGAGAAGCGATACAGGGAAACAATTGGGAACGCAAAATCCTTGCAGCACAAGGGATTGCACCCATCGATGGACTGGATGCGCGATTAGATTATGTGTTTCAATCCAAAACCAGCGTCCAACCCAAAATTGACGATTCAGGCAAAGTGGATTTTCATAATCTGGGCATAGTGAATAATGTGCGCAAAGGCGATTTGCTGGTAACCAAGACACCCGCTAGAATGGGTACTCCCGGTACTGATGTATACGGCAAGACTATACCTCCCAAACATCCCAAAGACATGAACCTGCCACGAGGCAAGAACACCGTATCTGATAGTGACGGGATTCATTTATATGCAGCCATAGATGGGCATATGAGTTTAGTCAACAACAAGATCGATATAAACCAGGTCTATAATGTGATAGGAGACGTAGACTACTCATCAGGCAACATCGATTTTATAGGCAGCGTAACCATCAGAGGAAATGTGACCACCGGTTTTATAGTAAATGCCGGAGGAGACGTGGAGATCCAGGGATCAGTGCAGGGAGCGGATGTGTCTGCCCGGGGCAGTATTATTGTTAAGGGCGGAATAAATGGCAAAATGAAAGGAAAAGTTGTGGCAGGCACCAATGTTATCGCTCGTTTTATAGAAAACGCGATAGTGGAAGCGGGCTGCAATGTGCTGGCTAAAGAAGCCATCATACAGTCCCACGTTAAAGCCGGGCAGTCCGTCAAAGTGACGGACAATAAAGCTATAATCGTAGGCGGGGTGATTCAGGCCGCCGAAGCAGTGGAATCCAAAGTATTAGGTTCACAGTTAGCAACCCAGACCATTGTGGATGTGGGAGTCAATCCTTATCTTAAAGAAGAATACCATAAACTGACTAAAGGGCAAACTGCCAGGAATAAAGAGTTTCAAAACATTGCCCACAATCTTCAGGTATACAATAAAAGCGGTATCTCAGTGGAAAACCTTAGTGAAAAGAAACGAGAAATACTCATTAAATTATTGGATCAATATACATCCCTGCGCAACGAGATACAGGAGATCGATGCTCGTATCGAGCATTTGGAAAAGGAAATGAGAAGGTACCAGAATGCTGAGGTCAGAGTACTGGAGGTAGTGTATCCAGGGGTGCGTATTACTATCGGAGATCAGATCTATGTTGTGAATGATTCAATTAAATATGCTCGATTTTTAATAGAAGATGGAGAAATAAGAAAAGCGGCCTTACGTTAAGGTAGGGAGGTTTATTTATGACCATCAGAAGTTTAGACATGCAGGTACTGGTGCAGAAAGTTGGGGAAGTAGCCAGGATACAGCAAACAGAACAATCTGGAGCGCACCGGCAGCAGCAGGAATTTGCCCAGGCAATAAATGCCCAGACCACCAAAAACAGCCAGACAACTCGAGAGGTCGACCAGAACAAAGCCGAACTAAACGCCAATAGGGATAAAGAAGAACATAAAAAGAAATCTAAAAAAGAAGCCGGAAAAAAAACCGGGACCAATGATGAGAGTATAGCCGCTGACTTTTTGATCGACCCGGAAAAGGGTCATAATGTTGATATTAAAATATAGGTGGTGCATAGAGATTATTACTTGTATTAATATAATTATTCTTCTCTTGATGTTAGCAGTGATGTACGTTACCTATCAAAACCGCTTATTAGTAGTCCAAAAAACTAATGAATTCGTTCAACTGGTGGATGAAGCCAGATCAGTAAAAGATGACCTGGAACAATTATTGGATCATGTCATCAATGTATCAGGAAGCATTGTTGATGATCTGATTTCAGAGCAGCAATCAGAACGAATCTGCCATGGAAGTCAAATATTGAATACAGATCTGGTGCCGGCGATGGATGACATAGCAGTGTCAACCATAGAACCTGTTAAAGCTGATGATGAACCGGATTACAATAATAGACCTGACCTTATCCTGGACCCTGTGCCGTTATCTCCTCGTGCTGATCAGAGCAAGACTGCCCCGAGTTTTGATCTGCAAAATTTCCATACCAGGGTAAAAAACCTTTACCAGCGGGGATTCACAACTAAAGAGATCGCACAGAAACTGGATAAAGGACAGGACGAAGTGAGCCTGATTATTAACCTGCTGGATATGCAGTACTGATTGTATTCCCAAAATTCTGCAGCCTGGGATTCTTACTCAACGGCTGACTTCCAGGTATGTTTTGACCTCCAGATAATTACCCTTCACATTACATTATCCCTCTCAAAAACCTATAGAGTTTTTCCCGAAGTTTTTAGCAACACACAAGTGCCGTAGATATAGCCGGCTCAATTTTACTTCATGAGACGAAAGGCCATTCAAGCATTCACCCAATATAATGGAAGCATTGCGAAATATGTGATAAAATCTCAAACCCAACCCCCAATTTTTGCATATCTCCTTGCACTTAGTGAGGTGCATATGGTATATTATTTGTTGGTAAATACACACGCTGATGGACTGATTGGATAGTGCTTGAATAAGTTTCCAGTCAGGATGAGATGGCGGCGGAAAAAACTAAAGGAGGATATCAATGTCAGTTATTACTATGAAACAACTGCTGGAAGCAGGAGTACACTTTGGTCATCAAACCCGCAGGTGGAATCCCAAAATGGGCACTTACATTTATATGGAGAGAAATGGGATCTATATCATCGACCTGCAGCAAACGGTAAAGAAATTTGACGAGGCTTATGCTTTTGTCAAGAATACCGTAAGTGATGGCAAGGGTGTTCTTTTTGTTGGGACCAAGAAACAAGCTCAGGAAACCATCAAAGATGAAGCTAGAAGGTGTGGCATGCATTTTGTTAACCAGCGCTGGTTGGGTGGAATGCTTACCAACTATAAGACCATCAGGAAAAGAGTACTGAGGTTAAAACAGCTGGAACAGATGGAAGAGAGCGGAACTCTTGAAGTCCTGTCCAAGAAAGAGGTTGCTCGTCTTTTGAATGAAAAAGAAAGACTGGAACGCTTCCTGGGTGGGATCAAGAATATGGATAAGCTTCCGGGAGCAGTTTTCGTGGTTGATCCAAGAAAAGAAAAGATCGCAGTAGCCGAAGCACGCAAATTAAATATACCGGTTATTGCTATTGTAGATACTAATTGTGATCCAGATGAGATCGATTATGTCATCCCTGGTAATGATGATGCCATCAGAGCAGTCAAATTAATTTCCTCCCGCATAGCGGACGCGGTTCTGGAAGGTAAACAGGGAGAACAGGTTACTGCCTAGCAAAAAGGGAGTATTTACTCCCTTTTTTTCTAAATAAAAATAAAATTACAATCCATAATTAGGAGGTTATTGAAGTGAGTATTTCAGCTGCAATGGTTAAAGAGCTTCGGGAGAGGACCGGGGCAGGAATGATGGACTGCAAAAATGCGTTGGTCGCTACTTCCGGCGATATTGAACAAGCTATAGACGAATTGAGAACTAAAGGCTTAGCCAAAGCTGCCAAAAAAGCAGGCCGGATAGCCAGCGAGGGGATCGTTACCTCCTACATACACGGTGGGGGAAGGATCGGAGTTCTGGTCGAAGTAAATTGTGAAACCGATTTTGTGGCCAAGACAGATGAATTCAAACAGCTGGTACATGACATTGCTATGCAGATAGCTGCTGCCAAACCTGAATATATATCCCGCAGTGAAGTGCCGGATACTGAAATTGAAAGAGAAAAAAATGTGCTGAGAGCACAGGCTTTAGAAGAAGGAAAACCGGAGAAGATAATAGAAAAGATGGTAGAGGGCAGGATAGAAAAGTACTTTAAAGACAACTGCCTTTTGGAACAGGCTTTTATCAAAGACCCCGATAAAACCATTGAACTATTGATTCATGAGACTGTTGCCAGAATAGGTGAAAACATATCAGTAAGAAGATTTTCGCGTTACGAAGTAGGCGAGGGGATCGAAAAAGAAGAAAGTGATTTTGTAGCTGAAGTTATGTCTCAGTTAAAATAGGGTTTTGACTTTTAGGAGGTTATCGTTTGCATTCTGGTCCATACAAGCGCATAGTTTTGAAACTCAGCGGCGAAGCCCTGGCGGGAAAAGACGGCTATGGTATCAACCATGAGATAATAACAGATATTTCGAAGCAGGTAGTAGAAGTAGTACAAAAAGGTGTGGAAACAGGTATCGTGGTCGGCGGCGGCAATATATGGCGCGGCGTGGCTGGAAGCGCTAAAGGCATGGATAGGGCTACGGCTGATTATATGGGCATGTTGGCTACGGTCATCAATTCGCTGGCATTACAGGATGCTCTGGAAAATGCTAATATGCCTACCCGGGTCATGTCTGCTATCGAGATGAAAGAAGTGGCAGAACCATATATCAGACGCCGGGCTATTCGCCACCTGGAAAAAGGTCGAGTAGTTATCTTTGCTGCTGGTACAGGAAACCCGTATTTTTCAACCGATACCGCTGCCGCTTTGAGATCTGCAGAAATCGAAGCACAAGCCATACTGATGGGCAAAAAAGTTGATGGAGTCTATGACTCGGATCCGGTTACCAACCCATTGGCAACCAAGTATAATTTCCTGGAGTATATCGAAGTTATAAACAAAGGCCTGGGTGTTATGGATTCGACCGCTGCCTCTTTGTGTATGGAAAACAATATACCTTTGATCGTATTTGATTTGACCAAAAATGGCAATATACTCAAGGCAGCCATGGGGGAAAAAATCGGCACTTACGTAGGGAGGTAAAAAAGTGATAAAAGATATTTTGCATGATGCTGAAGAAAAGATGCAGAAGAGTATTGAATTCCTGGCTAAAGATCTTTCCACTCTGAGAGCCGGCCGGGCTAATCCGGCTATGGTTGAAAAGATCACGGTGGAATATTACGGTGAAACTACTCCCATCAACCAGTTAGGCAATATCACCGTTCCAGAAGCCAGATTGCTGGTTATACAGCCCTGGGATAAAAGTATAATTCCTGATATTGAAAAGGCTATCTTCAGGTCTGATTTAGGAATCACTCCATCCAATGACGGGGTCGTTATCCGGATTGCTGTTCCCCAGCTTACTGAAGAGCGACGGAAAGATCTGGTGAAAGTGGTCAAGAAAAAAGGGGAAGAGGCCAAGGTCGCAATTAGAAACATCCGCCGAGAATCGAATGACCTGCTTAAAATGAGTGAAAAAGAAAAACTGATCTCCGAAGATGAAAACAAGAAGGGTATGGACGAGATCCAGAAATTTACCGATAAATACGTAAAGAATGTAGATCTGGTTTTACAGGCCAAAGAAAAAGATATCATGGAAGTATGATCAGCAATAGTCTGGATCACGCTCCACTTTGGTTATAGCTGCAATAGCCATATACCCCCTTCCTGGGGGTTTTATAGTTTGGGCGAGAGAAGGGATACTGTGGATATTAAAAATAAAGGTCTGGAGTCGGATAATATGCCACAGCATATTGCTATCATAATGGATGGCAATGGAAGGTGGGCTAAAAAGAGATTATTACCCAGAACCATGGGACACCGGGAGGGTATGAAATCGATCAAGAGAATTGTTGAAGCCTGTATGGAACTGAAAGTGCAGGTCTTGACCGTTTATGCTTTTTCCACCGAAAATTGGAGACGGCCGCAGAACGAAGTCGATTATTTAATGGATCTATTGATCGAGTTCCTGAAGAAGGAACTGCAAGAGATGCATGAGAATGGGATACGGATAAAAGTCCTGGGAGATTACACTTCCCTGCCCCGGAAATGCGTCCAGGGGATCGAAGAAGCGCTGCAGCTTACCAGTGGGAACCAGAAGATGACATTTAATCTGGCCATAAACTACGGCAGCAGAACTGAGATCCTGCAAGCGGTAAAAAAAATGGGGCAGGAAATCCTGGATGGCGGAATAGATATTAATGACATAAGTGAAGAGGTTTTTTCCAGCTATTTATATACCAGTAATATTCCAGATCCGGATTTGTTGATACGGACGGCAGGAGAATTGAGGCTGAGCAACTTCTTATTATGGCAGATAGCATATACTGAATTATGGATCACTGATGTCACCTGGCCGGAGTTTACCCGGGATCATTTGCTGGAGGCCATAGCAGAATATCAGAAGAGGGATAGAAGATTTGGAGGACTGAGTCCCCAACAGTAGGAAGGTCAGAATGTTAAAAGTAAGAATACTAAGTGCAGTTATCGGTATACCTATATTATTAATAATGCTTTATCAAGGCGGCATATATTGGTGGAGTCTATTTATCCTCATGGGCATGGTGGCTTTATATGAATACTACCGGATGATGTCCGTCAAAGGTTATGAGCCCATATATCTGCCTGGTTTTATGGTTTTGTGGGCTATGATCTTATCAGCAGCAGACACCCTTTATCTGCTGCCCGCTTTCCTGTTGATAATTATTGTTTTTGCTCTATTTCTAATCTTCCAATATCCCCGGATAGACATCAATAATATTTCTTTGAGCTTTTTTGGAGCATTTTATCTTGGTCTCTTGTTAAGTTTTACCTTGAAGATATTTTACCTGGATGATCGTTTATGGATAATGATATTATCCTTGCTGCTAACCTGGGCCAGCGATACCGGTGGGTATTTTGCCGGCAGGTTCTGGGGCAGCAAGCCTCTGGCACCAGCGTTAAGCCCCAACAAGACCCGGGAAGGGGCAGTTGGAGCGATAGTGCTCTCGGTTGTCAGTGCCGGCTTGTTTTTTAGTATAATAGAAATTGGACATACCAATTTTGCATATGTATTGGTATTAGGATTAGTCGCAAGTATTTTTGCTCAGATAGGCGATCTGATGATATCTGGCATGAAGAGGTTTTTTGGGGTCAAAGATACAGGCAAGATCATACCCGGTCACGGCGGGGTACTGGACAGATTCGATAGTTTCCTCATGGTAGTTCCTCTGATTTACTATTTCTTTTTGTATTTGGTCTAAATTTGATCCAGCATCTCATCTCTGCTCTAATATCAATTGGCTTAGAAAAGGGGTAATACTTTGGATCCTGAACTAAATAGATATGTTAAACTGTTTGTTAAATTAGGCATATTTGTTCTGGCTATGCTGGCGGTATATTTAATAGTAGCTTTCATATTACCCATAATTGGGAATGTGCTTTCTTACCTGCCCTCTTTATTACTCCCCTTTATCTTGGCTATAGTAATGGCCATGATCATTGAACCTCTGGTCATAATTTTCGAGAAAAAAATCCGACTGAAGCGAGCCTGGGCAGTAGCATTGAGCCTTTTCATAATGGTAGGAGGCTTTATCTACATTATATCCTGGCTGATATCCAGAGTTATTAGAGATCTGATGACCTTATTTCCCGAATTGGCCGCCTATTCCGATCAAGTTACAGAATCCTTCCTGGCTGCGATAAGTGATCTCAAGGTTTTTTATTTGAAGTTGAATCTGCCGGCAGAAGTACAGACAGCCATGCATAACAGCCTGCAGGAGGCTATAAAGACCTTCAGTTCCCTGGTGAGCAATAGTATAGACATCTTAACTGCTGCGGTCAGCTTGTTACCCGGCATTTTTGCCTTTATAGTGATCGCGGCCATAGCTACATTTTTGATCAGCAATGACCGCTATGAGCTGAAAAAATTCGTATACAGGTTTCTGCCGGTAAAAACCCAGAGTAAAACCAGCAGCATCTTCAATCAACTTATAAAGATACTGGTAGGTTTTCTAAGAGCTTATTTGATCTTGATCTCAATTACCGCTATTCTGACTATGACCTTATTAAAAGTGATCGGGGTGGAATATGTACTCACCATAGGCATTTTTGTGGGTTTGCTGGATCTGCTCCCTATCCTGGGTCCCGGGCTGCTGTTTGTTCCCTGGATCCTGGTCGAGTTTATCCTGGGTAATACTAAACTGGGTGTAGGATTATTAGTAATATACTTGATAATATCACTGGTCAGGCAGTTCACTGAACCTAAAATAATAGGAGAAAACATCGGTCTTCATCCCCTGGTCACACTTATGGCCCTTTACTTCGGGTTGAAACTGGGTGGCGCAGTCGGACTTATTTTAGGACCAGTTACAGTGGTGATCATTATCGCCAGTTACCGGGCCGGTTTATTTGATAGCTTGAACTGGAGGAAAGAACAATGACCGTTTATAGGAAAAAGAATGTAGTTATCCTGGGTTCTACTGGCTCTATAGGTCTGCAGACCCTGGACGTTATTGAGAAGCATGCCGGGATGTTTAACCTGCTGGGTATTGCGGCCAAAAACGAAGTTCCGGTACTGGCAGAGCAGATCCAGAGATATCGGCCCGCAGCAGTTGCAGTTGGAGATACCTCGTCTTATAAGGAGTTATGTTCCAGGATCGGGAAGAATTGCACAGTATTATCGGGTTTAGATGGGCTGTGTGAACTTGCCGCCTGGCCGGAAGCGGATATAGTGGTCATAGCGGTGAGTGGAGCGATTGGCATTAAACCCACCCTGGCCGCGATACAGTCGGGGAAAAGGGTTGCTCTGGCCAATAAGGAGACCCTGGTGGCCGCCGGTGATATCGTAATGCAGGAAGCCCGGGATAATAATGCTGCCATTCTGCCGGTTGACAGTGAACACTCGGCAGTATTTCAGTGCCTGCAGGGGGAAAGCCAACATCTTAAGAAGATCTGGCTGACAGCTTCCGGGGGACCCTTTAAGGATTATGAGAAAACACAACTTGATAGTGTTACCGTAGAAATGGCTCTGAAGCATCCTAATTGGATCATGGGACCCAAAATAACCATTGATTCTGCTACTCTCATGAATAAGGGGCTGGAAGTCATCGAAGCCCATCATCTATTTGGTATAAATTATGATAAAATAGACGTGGTAGTGCAAAAGGAGAGCATCATACACTCCCTGGTCGAATTGCTGGATGGTTCGTTTCTAGCCCATATGGGTTCCCATGATATGCGCATTCCTATTCAATATGCTCTTACTTACCCGGATCGAGTTGTTTCATCAGCCCCGGAACTGGATTTGAAACTATTAGGGGCACTACATTTTGAAAGTCCGGATATGGAGAAATTTCCAGCCCTGGCTCTGGCCTACCGGGCCGGACGAATCGGGGGGACTATGCCGGCAGTGTTAAACGCAGCCAACGAAATAGCTGTGAACAGATTCTTGACTCGGGAGAAATCTTTTACCGATATACCGGGGATGGTGGAAAAAGTCATGGAACGGCATGACCCGGTCCAACATCCTGATCTGGACGGCATTCTTCAGGCTGATGAATGGGCCCGGAGGATATGCCGGGAGTTGTGATAAGCGGATCGATTAGTTATATATATAGACTTACCCGGGAAAACTATACAGATAGGATAAAAAGGGGGGATTCATGATGACAATATTGATTTCTATACTAATCATTGCAGTGCTTATTCTGTTTCATGAAACTGGACATTTTCTGGCCGCCAGGAGAATAGGTATCCCTGTCTATGAATTCAGTATTGGATTCGGCTATAAGATCATCTCGTGGCGAAAAGATGGGGTGGATTATTCCATAAGGATATTTCCTTTAGGCGGGTTTGTGCGCATGGCCGGAGAAGAACCCGGTGATCGGGATGATCCCAACGGTTACAGCCATCGTACTCCATTGGAGAAAATTCGGGTATCATTTGCCGGGCCGTTTATGAACTTTGTCCTGGCTCTGCTGATATTTATTTATAGCTATGCTTTTATCGGTATACCGCGGACTACCGACGAACCGATAATAGGAAGAGTATTTGACGGACAGCCGGCTGAAAATGCTGGGATTTTAGCGGGTGACAGGGTGCTGGCCATTAATGGACAAGAGGTGGCAACCTGGGATGAATTTACTACCATCCTGGCAGCTCAACCTGCCGGCACGGCTGTGGAAATGGAAATAGAACGCGGAGGTAAAAACACCGAACTGCTGGTGACACCGGAGATAAATACCACTACCGGCACACCTGCCATAGGAGTTTTAAGTAACATAGTATATGAGAAACAGGGTTTGTTGACCGCGGTTAAAATTGGAGTGGTGCAGACTTATGAATTGACCCTGGTACTCCTGGGTGGATTATGGACTATGGTGTCCGGAGGGGCGTCGTCGGCTGAAATCGCCGGACCGGTAGGCATAGTCGGTCTTATCGGAGATGCCGCCCAGGTGGGAACCGTGTTTCTATTAAGTTTTGCAGCCTTCTTGAGTATCAATCTGGGTATCTTGAATCTATTACCCATACCCGCCCTGGATGGCAGCCGAATAGTATTTGCAGTTGTCGAAGCTATTCGCAGGAAACCTGTACAGCCTGAAAAAGAAGGATTTATCCACTGGCTGGGATTCATGTTTCTGATGGCACTTATTGTACTGGTTACATTTAACGATATAATGAAATTTATTAAAGGGTGACCAGGATGAGGAGAAAGAGTAGGGTAGTGTGGGTAGGCGAAGTGCCGGTAGGCGGGGACCATCCGATAGTTGTTCAATCTATGACCACTACCGATACCCGGGATGTAACGTCTACCGTAGAACAGATAATACGATTACAGGAAGCCGGATGTGAAATTGCCAGGGTAGCTGTGGTCGATGATGAGGCGGCACAGGCTATAAGCAAAATCAAGCAGGGGACAAGCATCCCTATTATAGCTGATATCCATTTTGACCATCGACTGGCTTTGAGCAGTGTTAAGGCCGGATGTGATGGCTTGAGGATCAATCCCGGGAATATCGGGTCCAAGAGCAAAGTGCAAGAAGTAGTGAAGATATGCAAAGATAAAAAGATTCCCATCCGGATCGGTGTTAATGCCGGTTCACTGGATAAAAACATATTAAAGAAATACGGCCAGATATGCCCCCAGGCCATGGTCGACAGTGCTGTGGAGAACATCAAGATCCTGGAAGATATGGACTTCCTGGATATCAAGGTGTCATTGAAAGCCTCCTCGGTGCCGTTAAGCGTGGAGGCCTATCGGCTTATGTCCCAAATCTCAGATTATCCCCTGCACCTGGGTATTACCGAGGCTGGAACGATACCCAGGGCCCTGGTCAAGTCGGCCATGGGGTTAGGTATCCTGTTGAATGAGGGGATAGGTGATACCGTACGAGTATCCATAACTTCTGACCCGGTCTATGAAGTGTGGGCGGCTTATGAAATTTTAAGAAGTGCCGGCCTGAGAGAACGGGGAATAGAACTGGTATCCTGTCCAACCTGTGGAAGATGTGAAATAGACCTGTTTAAAATAGTGGAGGAAGTAGACGAGAAGATAAGATTTTTAGACCGGAACTTGAAGGTCGCTGTTATGGGATGCATTGTCAATGGACCGGGAGAAGCACGAGATGCAGATATAGGCATCGCAGGCGGAAGAGGCCTGGGGATATTGTTCAAAAACGGTGAGGTCATCAAGAAGATACCCGAAAACCAACTGGTCCAGGAACTGATCAAAGCGATCGATGCTGCTGAATAATGCGACAGGGCACGGTTCTATTCTAAAATACAAATAAGGAGGTAGGGCTTTGAAGTCATCGGAGATGTTTAATCCAACTTTACGTGAGGTGCCAAGTGATGCTGAGATCGTGAGCCATCAACTGCTGCTGCGGGCTGGATTTATACGTAAAACCAGTGGGGGGGTTTACTCATATCTGCCTCTAGCCTTCCGGGTGCTGCAAAAGATAATGAAGATCGTGAGGGAAGAGATGGATAGAGCGGGAGGCCAGGAACTGCTCATGCCCATCATACAACCAGCCGAGTTGTGGCAGGAATCAGGAAGATGGGATGTATACGGAGATGAGATGTTCCGTCTTAAAGATCGTCATAATCGCCCTTTTGCCCTGGGGCCTACCCACGAAGAGATCATTACTACCCTGGTCAATCAGGATGTTCATTCCTATCGGGATCTCCCTTTACTGCTCTACCAAATTCAGAATAAATATCGGGATGAGATAAGACCCCGGTTTGGATTGATGAGAGGCAGAGAGTTCATAATGAAAGACCTCTATTCTTTTGATATTGATGATGAGGGGTTGGATATATCTTATAATAAGATGTATGAGGCATATAATCGTATTTTCCAAAGGCTGGATCTAAAATATCGAGTAGTAGAGGCGGATAGCGGTGCTATTGGCGGTAATGAGAGTCACGAGTTCATGGTCCTGGCTGATAGTGGAGAAGCCGAGATCATTTATTGTGACAACTGC